>JAEAMG010000864.1_pt1:0-27500 | contig 28771 bp, 24 predicted proteins | sample 8958741 | NCBI WGS metagenome assembly JAEAMG01 (sample SAMN16933256, study PRJNA681125) | bioreactor sludge metagenome | isolation source: anaerobic bioreactor treating anionic surfactant - SDBS | place: India: Bengaluru | collected 2019-02-28 | reverse complement strand
TGGCCGTTAAGGCCGAACAAATCGGCTCGGTACTGGAAGTCATCAGCAGCATCGCCAACCAGACCAACCTCCTCGCCCTCAACGCCGCCATCGAAGCCGCCCGCGCCGGCGAACAAGGCCGCGGCTTCGCCGTCGTCGCCGACGAAGTACGCAGCCTGGCGCAACGCACCGCCGTCTCCACCCAGGAAATCAAAACCATCATCGAGGGCCTGCAGCAAGGCAGCCGCCAGGCCGTGGAAGCCATGCACGACAGCCGCCAGGGCGTGGAACGCTGCGTGGAAGACAGCCAACTCGCGGTGGAAATGCTACGGGCGGTGGGCAATGACATCAGCCAGATCGATGCGCTGAATGGGCGGATTGTGATCACCACGCGGGAACAGACTTCAGCGAACCTGGAGATTGTCGGACGCTTGCAGTCGGTGCAGAGCATTGCGCAGAGCACGGCAGAGGATGTGGAGATGTTGGCCAGGAGCAGCGAGCAGTTGCCGCCGATTGCGGTGCGGTTGGATGCGTTGGGGAGAAGGTTTCATCAGTGAGGGGGATGGAGGGGCTGCTTTCGGTGAAAGTCCGTTATTTTTGAAGGGTTGCTATCGGCCAACCGCGGACAGTGACCGAATCGTTGCGAGCGACCCATCGCCACTCAAGGTCGCGCGCTCGGTGGTGGACCTTGAACAAGCTGACGGGATCAGACGCGAACACATGGCCGAGGGGCTGCAATATCGGCCGACAATGCTCCAGCCCGTGTCACCCCTTGGTAAGATCAACCAACGGCGTCTGCCGCACCTCAGTCTCCCGCCCATTCTGAATCTCGCTAACCTCCTTCAAGGCTCTATCCACCGCCGCCTTATCCGCCAACAAGCTATAGCTGATGCGGAACTGCTTGTGTTCCTTGGGCCCAATTGTCGGTACCAGATTCAGTGGCCGCTGATAACGGCGGTTGTAGGAAAAGCTTGTCCCCGGCTCCAGCCCCGTGACATAGCCCTGGCCTTGGGTGTCGGTGTTTTTCCACAGGGAAAACACGGGCAGTGTCTGGGTATTGAAGCCGACCGAAACGCCCAGGCTGCCGGCCTTGTTATGCAACACGGTCAACGTATCGCCCTTGGCATCGGCATACGGCACCACGTTGTACACCGTTTCGTCGTAGTCCCTGGTCGGTGCACGGTAGGTTTGCCAGTCGGGGAGATCGTCCTTGGCCTTGTCGTTGAACGGCGACACCTGTTTCACCGGCGCGGCGAAACGAGCGCCCTGCTCCAGGAATGGGGTGCTGAAGTTGCTGTGATACAGCGCCTGGTATTCCTTCGGATAGTCGCCGTTGTTGGTCAGGGTGTCGTTGAGGGCGAACACCACGCTTCCGGGTTCGGTGACCAGTTCGGTCGCGACCGAGAAGTCGACCTTCTTGAACGCCTGCTCTTTCAGCTCGCCGCGCAGAGTGATGGCGTACGGTGGTTTTTCATCGATATGCAGCGTGACTTTATTCGCAGGAATGTTGGCGGCCCGACCGTGCAGGGTCAGCAGTTCGCCGTTGTCGACGCCTGGGTGGCCGACCCATTCGTATCCGCAGCGGGTGACCAGCTCATTGAAACCTTCCAACCAGCCCAGACCACCGCGGCCATTGAGTTCGATGAAAGACGGATTGACCACTTCCTTGACCGGCGAATCCCAGCCCATGCGTACATTGCCAACCGAGGCCTGCAAGACGTTCATTCCGCGAGTCGGCACTACCGAGAGTTTCATCGTGCCATTATCGATGTCGACGATGCTGACGCCCTCCTGCCGACCGCCGTGCAAGGTACGCAAGGTAACGCTGAAGGGTTTGTCGGTTTTTATTCCGAGTTGCTGACTGGTGATCCGCCAGCTCTGGGCGGCTTTGTCAGTGTCGAGCAGAACGTAATCCCAGGCCATGGCATGGGAGGCAGCGGACAGTGCGCTGATGGCAACAAAAAGTTTGAGCGGGGTCATGGCGGCAGCCTTTCTTGGAGTTGTGCCATTTTTATAAACGTGATGAAACGTTTCAGCAAGCTAAAAGATCGACAGGGTAATGTCGCTGATAGCCAATTTCTGCCTTCTGTGACCGGCTAAAATCGACCCTAAGCTGCTCTTCGCGAAAGGCAGCGATCGGCCAGAAGCGGGCATTCGATTTCGCTATTCATCAATCTACCGAGCGTGCGAAATTATCAGCCTTTCCACTTCTCTCAAAGGCAGGCTCATGACCTCCACCCTGGCAGTTTCGGATATTTTAGGTCCATGGAGTGGGGATACCCCCACAGGACTCATTCAGCGTTGCAGGGAGGCATGGGACACACCTCTAGAGAGTTTGAATGATCTTATGGTCGCTACTTTTTTGAATCAGAACATCGCGACGAAACACTTGCTGATTGAGGCGAAGCGCCGCATGAAAGACCAGGAACGAGATGAAACCGAGTACTTCGACGGCCAGCTTCTCGAAGCTATCGAGCGCTTGCAATCCGGGGAGTAATTCATCCCGACAGTTTATTGCGTTCAACATGGACTATCTATATTGGGTCGCTTTCTGTCTCGCGCGACTGACAGAGAACGGCCAAAAGCAGACATTAACGCCGGAGATAACTGGCGGTTAATAAGCTGGCAAAATCGACCAATCAGACTTCATGTCGATCAATCCGCTAGTCCCCCTCATGCTCGGCCAGCCGGCATGAATGTCCCGCAAGTGGGGCTGTCAACGCCATCGCTCGCCATTCGCATAACCCCCTCGCCGCACGTTGGGCCAACCCGCCCAGCCATCTCGCATGGAGATCCGAGAATGAACTCGCCCCCCATAACCGGGAGCCATTTCTCGCAGCAACGCGGCTCGCGATGAAACGGCAACAGCCCCTGTCGCAGCGCATGCTCACAACGAGCGCGCCCTAGCTCGCCCCCCTACAAAATACCTGTACAGAAATAGCGCTACGCATTTCTACAGCACTCACAGGGTTCTATCGGCCCAAAGATGGCCTTGGGCTGTATCGCCGCCAACAGTAGTCAGCCCGATAGCCAGGCCTCTATTTCTCGCGCCTGCCAGAAACCGGTGGTTACTGACCGTTCATCGGGATTGAATGATGTCATGACGACATCATCCCAATATAGTTGTACAAGACTTGTACAGGAATAATAATTTGTACAAGTTTAAGCCAGCTAGGAAATAACGCCGCTACTCGTTGCGTCGAACAAAAGAATACCTGCGCAGGATGCGGACCAAGGGCGAATACATACCCTTGCAGGTGCCCCTAATTGCTCCTCCCATTACGCAGGTACATCATGCCATCGCACACTCCCCGGCTCTCGACACGTACCAGTCTCTATGCCGGCTATGCCAGCCTGCTCGCGTTTATGTTGCTGATCGCCGCTATCTCGCTGTACGCCCTGGCTAACAGCAATAAGGACTTTTTTCTCTACGTTAATGGCGTTGATGCACGTACCCGCCTGGCCAACACACTGAACGACGCCGCCGCCCAGCGTGCCATTGCCCTGCGTAACATCGCCTTGAATAGCAATGTCACCGCGAGAGGACAGCAGCGGGGCGCGATTGCCGTCAACGAACAAATGGTGGCCAGCAGCCTCGCCGCGCTACGCCAGGCAATTGATAACCATGGTGATGTGTCGCCCAAAGCACGTGAACTGTTCTCAACCATCGAGCAGGTCGAGAGCCGCTACAAACCGGTAGCGCACACCATTGCCGAGCACCTGTTCAAGGGTGAAAACGACGAGGCCCTGCGCATGGTCAGCGAGCAGTGCACACCATTACTGGCCGAGCTGACCCAGGCAATTGGCGAATACCTGCGCTACACCAACCAGAAGGCAGACCTGCAGGTCAGCGAAAATGACGCAAACTATCTGTCACAACGCAACCTGCTGCTCGCCATTACTGCGCTGGCCGTCTTACTAGCAGCGGTACTGGGCTACGTCATCAGCCGCAACCTGCTGCGCGCGCTGGGTGCCGAACCGAGTGAACTCAACCAACTTGCCCAACGGGTTGCCCAGGGCGATTTGCGCGCTAGCGAGCACACGTTTGAGCCACCACAAGCCAGCATCATGGCCGCCCTGCTGAGCATGCAGGAGAACCTGCGGGACATGGCCAAGGGCATAAACCGGTCCTCACAGAGCGTGGCCGAATCCAGCCAGGAGCTTAGCCAATCGAGCCTGAGAAACGCCGAAAGCGTGGCCATGGCACAGTGCGAGGTCGAGCAGATCGTCACCGCCGTTCACCAAATGGCCGCCACCGTGCAGGATGTCGCGCGCAATGCCGAATCCGCCGCCAGTGCCGCCAGCGAGGCCGATAGTGCGGCCCTGTACAGCCAGCAGAAGGCCAAAGATGCCGTCAACATGATCGGCGAGCTGGCCGAGACAATCGAACAGTCCAACATGGCCATGGGCCGGCTGAAGAATGAAACCGGCAATATCGGCGGCGTGCTTGAAGTGATCAAGTCGGTGGCCGACCAGACCAACCTGCTGGCCCTCAATGCAGCCATCGAAGCTGCCCGTGCTGGCGAGGCCGGACGCGGCTTCGCGGTGGTAGCCGACGAGGTGCGCAGCCTGGCACAGCGTACCCAGAAGGCCACCTCAGAGATTGAGGGGCTGATCGCCAGTCTGCAGAAAATTGCCGACGAGACCTCGCAGCATATGCAACGCTGCAAGCGCTCCAGCGCGCAGTCGGTGTCCGGCGTTTCCGAGGCCGGTGACGCGGTAAGCACGATCGTAACCATGATCGAGCGGATCAACGGCATGAACCACCAAATCGCCGCTGCCGCCGAGCAGCAGAGTACCGTTGCCGAGCAGATCAGCCGGGGCATCGTGACCGTCAGCGAAAGCGCCGAGCAATCCGCTGCAGCCTTCCGCAGCGCTCAGCAGGAAAGCGAAGGATTGGCACGCACCAGCGTGACATTGCGAGAGAACATCTCGCGCTTTCAGCTCTAGGGGCTGCGTCGAACCAAGCTGGAGACCATTTCAACCGGCAAGCGCTGGCGTGCTTTGCAATAGCCGCCGGCATGCGTGCTGCACGCGTGCGGACCCAGGTTTCACCCTCAGAAGAAGCGCGGTCAAATCAGCTGAACGCGCGCTGGCCGGTTATTAACGCTTCACACACACAAACAACGCATTCCCGGTCACGCCTTCCCAAGGCGTGATCCGCTCATAGTCATGCTCAAACACCTGCACCTCGAAGTACGGCTGTAACAGCGCCTGCAATTCAGTGAAACTCAGCGCCACCATCGTGTGCTCATCCTGCCAGGCCTCCGTCACCCCCGCCGTGGTCTTCTCGATGCTCAGGCGCAGCGCCTGCTGCTGCCCTTCTCCGCTGTAATGCCAGCCGGAGCCGAAGGTGAAGTGGCTGCCTTCAAAGTCGACGCTATGGCGTACGAGCAAGCGGTTGTCGATGTGCAGTTTGTCCACCGCGTTGAAGCAGAACACGCCGTTTTCTGCGAGTGCGCCGTGCACGCTGGCGAGGCAGGCACGCAGTTGGGCCAGATCGGGGTTGTAATGGGTTGAGTACAGGAAGCAGGTGATCAGGTCTTGCGGTTCGTCCACCTGGAAACCGGCCATGTCCTGGCGGCTGAACTGTGCTTCGGGGCAGCGCAGTTGGGCGAGGTCCAGCATCGGTTGGCTGATGTCCAGGCCGGCGCTGTGGTAGCCGAAGTCGAGGAAGTGGCGCACATGGGGCCCGGTGCCGCAGGCAAGGTCGAGGTGGCGGTGCCCGCTGTTACCGAACAGTTGGTGCAGGCGGCGTACGCCGTGGCTCTGCGCGCGGTAGTCGATGTCGGCGCACATCAGGTCGTAGTAGATGGACAGGTCGGTGTACAGCGCGTTGGAGGACATAAGTGGCCAGAGGGTTCGGCGGGAATTTCGCGGCGCCATGGTAACCCAGTCCTGAGCGTAAACCGCTACACTCGCGCCTCAACCATCCGCCAAGGAGGCAACCATGAGCGTTCGCGGTCAAGACCGACAGATCGACAATATCGAGTTCAACGTAGGCGACATCGCCCGCAGCAAAGCCTTTTACGGCGCCGTTTTCGGCTGGGCATTCGTCGATTACGGCCCCACCTACACCGAGTTCAGCGATGGCAGGCTGACCGGCGGGTTCACTACCGGGGAGCCCGTTCGACCGGGTGGCCCGCTGGTGATCCTGTATGCGGATGATCTTGAAGGCACGCAGCAGCGGCTCAAATCCGTCGGCGCCGTGATCAGCCGCGAGACCTTTTCGTTCCCCGGTGGCAGCAGGTTTCACTTCATTGATCTGGACGGTTATGAACTGGCGGTGTGGACGGCGCAACCGTAGGTTGGCCGCAACGCCAGGTGTGGAAGCGCAGTTGCGCTCCCACAAGCTGGCGAGCCCCGCTACTGCAACGGCACATAAATATCGGTCTGCCATTGATCCTGCGGTGTCTCGGGAGAAATGCTCAGGTATTCGAAAAACAAGGGCTGGTCTCGAAGCTCCTCGCCGCTGCCAGGCAGCCAGTCGCGGTAGATCGGATAGATCGACTCTGCGATGTGATCCGGTGAACCCACATGACGCACCACCACACAGCGCCCGCCCGGGATGACGCGTTCAGTGACGCCGAACTTATTCGCTGCCAGCGCCTCTTGAATTTCGCCGCAAATGGCAAACCGGAACGCCTCGGCCGGGGTGGTATCAGGATTGCCGAAAGGAATACCAAAGCTGCGACTTGAAGCCACCGGCGACTGTCCGCTGTGCATGCGCCACGCGATGAATGTCTGCACGCTTTCATTCACGAGCCCAGGGTCGCCGCAGTGCTCGAATGCCGCCACCGTGACTGCGTGAAACTCCACAATTCTTACCTGCATGATGATGCTCCTGGAAAAATGAGGGACGCTGAACACCGCACGCCAGAGCTGCCAGTTCGGTCGCTTGCTGAATGCACTCGGCGCCATGCCGAACGCGCGCCTGAACGCCCTGGAAAAGGCTTCGGGGCTTTCGAAGCCGGCGCCCAACGCCGCCTCCAGCACCGAATAATCAGCGCGGGAAGACAAGCCATGCGCCGCGCGTCGTAGACGCATCAATTGCACATAGCGCGCAACAGGCATGCCCACGAACGCGGTGAATTGCCGATGGAAGTGAAACGCCGAAAAATGCGCCACTTGGCTCAGCGTCTTCACCGACAAGTCACCTTCAAGATTCGCGTCGATATAGGCGAGTACGGCGTCGAAGCGCTTTGTGTAGGCGGCGTTGCCTGGCAAGTCAGACACGGGTTGGAAGCTCCGGGGTATGCGTTGGACGATAGGATCGACTATACCGACATGCCTGCGCCTAGCCGTACTTGCTGAGGTGTATGTGCCTCGTCGCCCCCTCAAGTGATCGCTGGCCCTGGGTCTGGAAGCTTGGCAATCACCTTGATCTCAAACTGGTACCCATACAGCCACGTAACCCCTACGCCAGTCAGCGTCGGGTGTGGCGCCTCGCCCCAGAACTCCGGCACCACCTTCCAGATCGTCTCGAACCTGGACTCGGGATCAACGATAAACACCGTCACGTCAATCACATCGTCGAAGGTGCACCCGGCAGTGCTTAGGATCGCATTCAGGTTGCTGAACGCCAGGCGCACCTGATCCTCCAGATCGGGTTCGGGCGAGCCGTCTTCATGGCTGCCGACCTGTCCTGAGACGAATAAAAAGCCATTGGACTTGATGGCCGGCGAATAGCGATTGCGCTCATACAGCGCCTGGCGGCCAGGCGGAAAAACCACATCACGCGACGTCATGGATGCCTCCAGCAAAGGGTCGAAACTGACCCGCAATTAACGATGGGCAGACTCTAAGGGCTTGTGCCAGGGCGATAAACCAGCAACCTTAGCCAGCACTGTTTGTGAAACCCAAACAATTGATCGCCGAGGCCGCCATGGACCGTTTTGATGCAATGCAGGCATTTGCTCGCGTGGTGGAAGCCGGCAGCTTCACCAAGGCCGCCGAAACCCTGCACATGAGCAAGACCACCGTGACGCAACTGGTGCAGCAGTTGGAGGCACGCCTGCGGGTCAAATTGCTTAACCGCACCACGCGCAAAGTCAACGTCACGGCCGACGGAGCCGTGTATTACGAGCGCGTGCTGCAACTGCTGGCCGACATGGACGACGCCGAGACCAGCCTGTCCGGCGCGGCCACGCTGCCCAGGGGGCGCTTGCGCGTGGATGTGCCAAGCCCGCTGGCGAGCATGATCCTGGTGCCTGCATTGCCTGCGTTTTACGCCCGGTACCCGGACATCCAGATCGACATGGGTGTCAGCGACCGTATCGTCGACATGATCGATGAGAACGTCGATTGCGTGGTGCGCGGCGGCGAACTCATCGACCAGTCGCTGATGGCCCGCCGGGTAGGCGACCTGCCGCTCGGTGTCTTCGCCGCGCCGAGCTACCTGGCACGCGTGGGCACGCCCGCGCATCCGCAGGAACTGGAAGACTCGAATCATCGTATCGTCGGCTTCCTATGGGCCCGCACCGGCAAACCCGTGCCCTATACCATGCGCAAGCAGCTTGAAAGCCTGCAGATCAAGGGCCGCTACGCCTTGGCGGTCGATGACGGCAATGCCTACCTCGCCGCCGGCCTGGCCGGTCTTGGGGTGCTGTGGCTGCCCACCTACATGTCGAAGGCCTTCGAGGCGCGGGGCGAATTAGTGCCGTTGTTCGAGGACTGGGACCTTGATCCGATGCCGCTTTACGTGGCCTTTCCGCCAAACCGGCATATCAGCCTCAAGTTGCGCGTGTTTATCGAGTGGGTGGCGGAGTTGATGGCAGTGCATGCGCCTGTCGGGGAGCCGCGCAGGAGGTAGTCACCCGATTGAGACAGCGCCCGCTTTGGCGAGCGCCACCTTCATTAACTAGCGGCTGATCAGGCCTTGCTGGCCGCCTCCTCCAAAGCCTTTTCAGCGTTGAACCCGTCGAAGTTCTCGAACACGCCCATGAACCCCGGCACAGTCACTTCTCGCGCCCAGTCACGCTGCAATTCGCAGTACATCTGCACCCGGCTGATGAGCTTTGCGCCAGCCTGTTCCATTCTGCGCAACGCGGCCTCATGCGCGCAGAGCGATGTACCGCCGACCGCATCGACCGGCACATACACGTCATAGCCTTCCTGGATCGCGTCGAGCACCGGAAATGTCAGGCAGGCTTCGGTCCAGAGTGCGGTCATGATGAGTTTCTTGCGCCCGAGCGCCTTGACCGCCTGCTTGAACTCGGTGTCCTCCCAACTGTTGATCGAGGTACGGTCATAGGTTGGCAAATGGCCGAGCACCTCCTGGAGTGCCTGGATCGGTGGCTTGTTGCGCCCGGTCGCGACGTTGACGGTCGAGTGAATGATTGGAAGGTTATAGTTGAGCGCCGCCTTGGCGACGCTGGTGATGTTGAAGACGAGTTCATCACGCGGCATCGAGCGGATCGACGAAACCTGAACGGGCTGGTAATCAATGATGATCAACGCCGAATTTTCCGGGGTCAGGAGTGAGTCGGTGTGGGGGTTGCGGAGAGTCTCGCTTGCCATGGGCAAATCCTTTTTTATGGGTGACGCACGTTTGTGAAAGGGCCGAAGCCCGTGCGAGTAACGGATTCCAGGACACGCTCGGATGATGCCGTGCCTGGAAAATCCATTGTGCTGTTCCCATGTTCGATGCAGTAGTAGCATTCCGAGGCGAGCTGTGTCGCGCAAAGGGGAACGCAAGCATGGATATCGAAGAGCTGCAGACGTTTGTGGAAGTGGCGGATGCCGGGGGGATTTCACAGGCTGCGCTGCGGCTTGGCGTGTCGAAGTCGATCGTCAGTCGCCGACTGGCGCGGCTGGAAACAGAGCTGGGCGTGCAATTGCTGGCACGCTCGACTCGCGGGGCGTCGCTCACCGAGGCCGGCGCGACGTTCCGCGACTACGCCGCCAGAGTCTGCACCGAGATCGACATCGCCAGGGAGACAATCCTGCCCGCCGGCCCCCTTCGCGGACGCTTGCGCGTCGCGGTCCCCCTGTCGTTCGGCCCGACTCACTTCGCGCCGGTACTCGCGGAAATGGCACGCCGTCATCCTCAGTTGCACCTGCAGACCTGCTACAGCGACCGCTTCGTCGACTTGATTACCGAGGGGTACGATTGCGCAATCCGGGTGGGTTACCTTCAGGATTCCAACTTGATCGCCAGGCGTATTGGCCCGGTCTATACCAAGCTCGTCGCGAGCCCGGACTACATCAAGGCGCACGGCGCACCCCAGATGCCGGACGAACTGCAGGCCCATCAGGCGCTCACGCAGGGCACCGAAGCCTGGCAATTCATCGAGGGCGGCAAGATCGTCACGGTTCGCCCGCAAGGACGCTTCAAGGCCGACAACGGCACCGCCCTCGCCGCCGCCGCGATCGCAGGCCTTGGCGTCGCTTACCTGCCCAATTGCCTCACCCATGAACACGTGGCATCCGGCGCACTTGTGCCGATCATGACCAACCATCCACCACCACCGGCCGGTGCTTACATCCTCCGCCCGCCAGGCCCGCACCCCACCCGAAAAATACGTGTCCTCATCGAACTGCTGATCGAGTACTTCGGCGAATCCCCGCACCTTGCGGTACCACCGCGGTCACATCAGGACGAAGCGCTGGCGTAATGCCGACGCACAGCAGGCGCGACAGGCCCGCCCCTCAAGCGAATGGCGAGGAGATGTGATTTGCCTCTACGCGAGCAACACTCAAGGCGTCGAACTGCGTTTCTTGCAGACACCACGGCGCTGATTCTGTTTTTCACGACCACCGGCATCATTAATGAACGTTTCATTGCCGGCATGACGTGGGATCAGGTCCTTCATGCCCGCCTCCTGGGAGCCGCCCTGATGGTTCCAGTCGCCAGACCCTACGGCATCTGGCGGGACTGGGTGATGAAGCGAGCCAGTCAGGGTCGGCTTTCCAGATTGCTCTGGGACAGTATCGCCCTGGTCAGTTTCCAGGTGCCCATCTATGCCGCGATCATTGCCATCAGTGGCGCATCAGGGAGTGGCCTGGTGCGTGGAACTGTGGGCGCGGCGGTGATGATGTTGGTGCTGGGGCGACCTTATGGGGCGTTTCTTAACGGAGTACGCAAGCTGTTTGGCTTGCCTGCGGGGGGTGACAGGCCGATGTCGTTGAACAGTTGAGGGGCTGCTATTGGCCAGAATCGCACATTCTGGTAAGCAGCAATCACGCAACCCGGCTGATAGACATCACCGGCCAACGCCTACGCGCGCATGTCTCAGAGACTGAGGAAACACCAGCAGCAAGCTGAATCCAACCTGCTCGACGTGCGTTGGCATTTTTTCGATCCCCGAGCGCGCATTGTCCAACCACCCCTACTCCCCTTATCCTCGACGCTCCCGCCCGTCCAAACCCGGAGCCGCCATGGACCTCGCCACCCTCGCCCTCTTCATCCCCGCCTGCTTCGCCCTGAACATGGCGCCCGGTCCGAACAACCTGTTGTCCGTGAGCAACTCCACCCGCTATGGCTACCGCACCTCCTGCATCGCCGGTATCGGCCGCCTGCTGGCCTTCGCCGGCATGATCGCCCTCGCCTCTGCGGGGTTGGCGGTGGTGTTGCAAACCTCGGAACTGCTGTTCTACGCGATCAAGATCCTGGGCGCGGCGTATCTGGTGTATCTGGCGGTTCAGCTGTGGCGCGCGAATCCCCAGGCGGAGGTGGAATCGGTAACCGCCAAGGTGAGCGTGTGGGCACTGGCGCGGCAGGAGTTTCTGGTGGCGGCGGGCAACCCCAAGGCCATACTGATCTTCACCGCCTTCCTCCCGCAATTCGTGGTCCCCGGCCAACCTGTCACCCCGCAGTTCGCCCTGCTGGGCGCGATGTTCCTGGTGTTGGAATGGATCGCCATCAGCGCCTATGCCTACATGGGCCTGCACATGCGTCGCTGGTTTGCCGAGCCGCGTGGCAAACGCCTATTCAATCGCTGCTGCGCGGGATTGTTATCGGCGGCGGCGACGGTGTTGTTGACCGCGCGCAGGGCTTGAGGGAAAAAACATCACCCGCAACGAACTCTCCGACCTGTACCTCGGCTACATCGACTGCCTCAACCAACAGGATTGGAACCGATTGGGCGACTTCGTCCACCCGGACGTGAGCTACAACGCCAAGGCGGCTATCGAACAGCAGCTAGCCGTCTAAACTTCACGCACCCATTCTCACGTGGAGAGCCATCATGACCAGCAAAACCACGCTCTGCCTCTGGTACAACGGCACCGCCGAGGAGGCGGCCAACTTCTACGCCAAGACCTTCCCGGACAGCGCCGTGAAAGCCGTGCGCCTGGCACCGGGGGATTACCCGTCGGGTAAAAAGGGCGACGTATTGACCGTCGAGTTCAGCGTCTTGGGCATCCCGTGTATCGGCCTGAATGGCGGTCCGATATTCCCCCACACCGAAGCGTTTTCCTTCCAGGTCGCTACCGATGACCAGGCCGAAACCGATCGCTACTGGAACGCTATTATCGACAACGGCGGCCAGGCCAGCGCCTGCGGTTGGTGCAAGGACAAGTGGGGGGTGTCGTGGCAGATCACGCCTCGAGTGTTGACGGACGCGGTGGCGCACGCTGATCCGGCCATCGCCAAGCGTGCATTCGACGCGATGATGACCATGACCAAGATCGACATTGCGGCGATAGAAGCCGCGATAAAGGGCTGACCGGGCCTTGCGCCAGGCGCGGGTACCGGCGCAGCTGCATGTGTTCGAAGCGATGCCCCATGGCGGTTTCATGGGCGCGCCGGAAGAGGCAGAGCTTGCCGCAGAAATCCGCGCATTTGTGCGTGAACACCTGCAACGCGCTTGACACATTTACTGACATCCCCTGAAGATGGAGGCCTCATTCAGGGTGTGTCAGTTTATGTCCGCAACCTCAGTCGTTAACCGTTCCGTCATTGGCTTGATTGCCAAGGCGCAAGGTTGCGTTGCGCACGCCCTCAAATCGAAGAAACAGTCGCTCATGTGACCGGGGCGCGCTGTCCCGTCAGATGAGCTGACAGGACATTGAGCGCGGACTCCCTCCCCCTTGCACAATTCCCCATGCCTTTCTGACGGTGACTCAAGCGGTCAATCATCAGGAGAAAGTGCATGTCATCGTTTCAAGGTATCTGGGTTCCCGTGGTCACGCCGTTCCAGGATGGCGCCATCGACTTTGCCGGCCTGCACCGGTTGGTCAGCCACCTGCTGGCCAAGCACGTGGCCGGGATCATGGTGTGCACCACCACCGGCGAAGCCGCATCGCTCAGCCGCCAGGAACAACTGGCCGTGCTGGATGCGGTATTGCGACTGGTGCCCGCCCAGCGCGTGGTGATGGGCCTGGCGGGCAACAACCAGATTGAGCTGCTGCAATTCCAGGCCGAGATCCTCAAGCGCCCGCTGGCGGGTTTGCTGGTACCGGCACCGAGTTACATCCGCCCTTCCCAGGCCGGCCTTGAAGCGTTCTTTCGCACGGTGGCCGATGCGTCCAGCGTGCCGATCATTCTCTACGACATTCCCTACCGCACTGGCGTGACCTTCGAGCAGGCCACCTTGCTGAACATCGTCGCGCACCCGCGGATCGTGGCGATCAAGGACTGCGGCGGCAACCTGGGCAATACCCTGGCGGTGTTGGCCAGCGGTGAGGCGGATGTGTTGTGCGGCGAGGATCTGCAGATCTTCAATGCGCTGTGCCTGGGCGCCAGCGGCGCGATTGCAGCGTCAGCGCATGTGTGCACCGAACAGTTTGTGGCGCTGTGGCAGCAGGTACGGGATAACCAGTTGGCTGAGGCGCGGGCCACTTTCCTTGGGTTGGTGCCGTTGATCAACACGCTGTTCATGCAGCCCAACCCGGCGCCGGTGAAAGCCGCGCTGGCAATGGAGGGCTTGATCGACAGTGAGTTGCGTGCGCCGATGCAGCGGGCCACCGAGGCGGTGCTGGCGCGGCTCAACACCGTCAACTTGTGGCGAGGGAGCTTGCTCCCGTTGGGTTGCGAAGCAGCCCCAGCCCAGTCACCGCAAACCTTCAGGTAAAACGTGCTGGCTTGATTTGGGACCACTTCGCGGCCCGACGGGAGCAAGCTCCCTCGCCACAAAGGCCCACCTTAGCTCGGGAGATCGGGCTGCCGGGCCATATGCAACCTGTGCAACGTGATCTCGCGCACCGCCTGCTTGCTCAGTTCGATATGCCGCTTCAGCAGTTGCTGCGCCTGATCACCCTGCCGTTGCACGATGGCCGCGAGTATTTGCCCATGCTCTTCGTACGTCGCCGCAATGCGTGACGCCTGGGTAAAGTCGAGTCGCCGGATGATGCGGATCTGCTCCGTGATCGCGTAGTGCATGCGCGCCATCTCGCGGTTGCCGGTGGCTTCCACCAGGGTGCAGTGAAAACGTTCATCCAGCGCCGATACAACCTGGGCGTCCTGCAGGCGCTCGCGCGCGTGCACCTGCCAGGTGGCCTGCAGCGCTTGCAGCATCGGGTTCGGTTCGTCCATCGCACATAAGCGGCTGACAGCGGCCAGTTCCAACACGATGCGCACGTCGTAGAGCTCTTCGAAATAGGCGAAATCAAACGGTTTCACCTGCCAGCCACTGCGAAAATACACCGCCAGGTAACCTTCCTTCTCCAGGCGATACAGCGCTTGGCGCACCGGCGTGCGGCTGGCGCGCATGCGTTCGGCCACCTCGCCCTCGCTGAAGCGATCACCCGGCAGCAGGCGAAACTCGAAAATGTCCGCCTTGAGCTGCGCGTAGATCTGCTCGGCCAGGCTGTCGGGGCGTGTCTTGGCCCGCATGCTTAACCGCGACTCGCAATAAAGGCGCGCCAGCCACCGAACTCGGTGATGTCGAGGGCATCCGCCAGCGCCCAGGGCTCGCAGATGAAGCCTTTGACGCTGCGCCCATCCGCCAGCAGCAGGTTGCCGATCCCCAGCGGCGCGGGGATCTCGGCGACGAACTCGCCGAAGCGTGCGAGGGGCATGTCCCAGAGCTCGACGATGATCGCCCGACCGCTGTCCGCCTTGGCCAGCCCGGGCTTGGGCGGGACCGTGCCGGGCAACGCGTACAGGCGGTACGTGTCGGCGGTCAGGGTTTGCTCCACCAGCACCGCGTTACGGCGGGTGAGCTGCACGTTAAGCGGCATGCCGGTAAGGTGCGCGCCCACCACCGCCACGCGCACGCAGCCGGGCGCTTGGGTGGGTGCGGACGGAGCCGGCAGATAGCGCTGGGTGGCGCCCAAAGGCAGGTCCAGGCTGGCTTGCCAGCGCTTGCCCAGGTGCGCCAGCGCCGTGTCATGCCAGGCCGGCGCGAGCAAGGTAATGCCGCTGGGCAAGCCATCGGCGCGCAAACCGGCGGGCAGCGCCAGGGCCGAAAGGTCGGCCAGGTTGGTGAAGTTGGTGTAGTAGCCGAACTGCGAGTTGTAGCGCACCGGTTCTTCCGCCATCTCGGCCATGGTGCGCAGGGTTGGCGAAGTCGGGACCAGCAAGGCATCGAAACCGGCCAGGCTGTCATTGATACGGCGACTCAGTTCGGCCCGCAGGTATTCGGCTTTGTAGGCGTCGCAGGCGCTGTACTGGCGGCCATTTTCGACAATGCCGCGCACCACCGGGTTGATTGCCTCGGGCTGGTTTTCCAGCATGCTTTCCAGGGCCACGGTGCGCTCAGCGACCCAAGGGCCGAAGTACAGCTGGTCCGCCAGTTCCTTGAACGCGGTGAAATCCACCGGGGTGATTACCGCGCCCAGCGTCTTGAAGTGCTCCACGGCCTGTTCGAACACGACCTGGTTCTGGGTATCGCCGAAAAACTCCAGAGTCGCCGGGACGGCCAGCTTGATCGCAGCGCCCACCGCCACTGGTGCCGTGTTGGGATTGGCGCGGGAATAGGCATCGCTGGGGTCGTATCCCGCCGCGACGTGCGCCACGGTCTCGGCATCTTCCACGGTCAGCGCAAACACCGAGACGCAATCCACCGTGCGGCAAGCCGGTACCAGGCCGGTATTGGACAAGCGCCCCTTGGTCGGCTTCAAGCCGACGATATTGTTGAACCCCGCCGGTACACGCCCGGAGCCTGCCGTGTCGGTGCCCAGGGAAAACGCCACCAGCCCGCGGGCGACCACCGACGCAGAGCCAGAGCTGGAGCCACCGCTGACGTAATCCCCATTAAAGCTGTTGCCCACCGCGCCATACGGCGAGCGTGTGCCCACCAGGCCGGTGGCGAACTGATCGAGGTTGGTCTTGCCCATCAGGATCGCGCCGGCTGCGCGCAGCTTTTGCAAGACCGAGGCATCCTGTGTCGCGCGGTAGGCAAACTCAGGGCAGGCAGCAGTGGTGTCCCAGCCCGCCGCATCGATATTGTCCTTGATCGCAAACGGCACGCCATACAACGGCAGCTTGGCCATATCGCCGCCCAGCGCTGCCAGTCGTTCGCTCAACTGTGCCAGTTGCTCGGCCAATGACGACGGCTGGGCGCGGGCGATCCAGGCGGTGTCCTCGGCGGGGTATTGGGCGGCCAGAGTCAGCAAAATGTCCGTAGTGATCGCGCCGTTGCGGTAAGCGGCCTGCCATTCACCCAGGGTCCAGCCAAAAACGTTGTGCATGGGAAACTCCATCTTGTATCCAAGTTTGGATTTCTCTAAAGCAAAGCCCACGCCAGGTCACTCTGCCAATGATTACGCGGGTATCGCCGCAAAACGTGCGCGTAGATGGCGCACCCGGGCATCGTCCATGCGCCAAAAAAAGACATTCAGTGGCCCCCTCGGTTGCGACCGCCCCGATACCGACCTACTGTTCCAGACCATGCTGTGCCATTTGCTGTCCCCCCACCCTAAGCCCACAGGTGACGACATGCCCACGCTATCCCGCCCTGCTGTACTCGAACTGATCGGCAACACGCCGCTGGTGCGGGTCAGCCGTTTCGATACCGGCCCCTGCACGCTGTTCCTCAAACTTGAATCCCAGAACCCCGGCGGTTCCATCAAGGACCGCATCGGCCTGGCCATGATCGACGCCGCCGAACGCGACGGCCGCCTGCGCCCCGGCGGCACCATCATTGAAGCCACCGCCGGCAACACCGGCCTGGGCCTGGCGCTGGTGGGCCGGGCGAAAGGTTATCGGGTGGTGCTGGTGGTGCCCGACAAGATGTCCACGGAAAAAGTCCTGCACCTCAAGGCCATGGGCGCCGAGGTGCATATCACCCGTTCCGATGTCGGCAAGGGCCACCCCGAGTATTACCAGGACATGGCCGCGCGGCTGGCCAAGGCTATTGACGGTTCGTTCTTCGCCGACCAATTCAACAACCCGGCCAACCCCCTGGCCCACGAAACCAGCACCGCGCCGGAGATCTGGGCGCAGACCCAGCACGATGTGGACGCAATTGTGGTGGGTGTCGGCTCGGCCGGCACCCTCACCGGCCTGACGCGTTTCTTCAAACGGGTGCAACCCGAGCTGGAAATGGTCCTCGCCGACCCGGTGGGTTCGGTGATGGCCGAGTACAGCCGCAGCGGCAAGCTGGAAACACCCGGATCGTGGGCGGTGGAAGGCATCGGCGAAGACTTCATCCCCTCGATTGCCGACCTGTCCAGCGTGCGCCACGCCTACTCCATCAGCGATGAAGACAGCTTCGACCACGCCCGCCAACTGCTCAAGGCCGAGGGCATTCTCGGCGGTTCATCCACCGGCACTCTGCTCGCTGCCGCGCTGCGTTATTGCCGCGAACAGAGCGTGCCCAAGCGCGTGGTCACCTTCGTCTGCGACACCGGCACCCGCTATTTGTCGAAGGTCTACAACGACCAATGGATGACCGATGCGGGCTTGCTGCACTACAAGCACTACGGCGACCTGCGCGACTTGATCGCGCGGCGTTTCGAGGACGGCCGCGTGATCAGCGTGAGCCCCGATGACACCCTGCTCACCGCCTTCCAGCGCATGCGCCTGGCGGACGTGTCGCAACTGCCGGTGCTGGTGGGCGGCCGCGAGCTGGTGGGGGTGATCGATGAGTCCGACATCCTGCTGGGCCTGCACCATGACGCGGCGGAATTTTCGATGATTGTCGCCAGCGCCATGAGTGACAAAGTGCACACTCTGCCCCCCGGCGCCAGCCTGGCTGAATTGCAGGCGGAACTCGACCGTGGCCTGGTCGCCATCATTGCCGACGCGGCAGGCTTTCACGGCCTGATCACCCGCGTAGACCTGCTCAACCACCTACGGAGATCCCTAGCATGAGCCAGCCCGATAAAAGCGCGTTTGCTACCCGTGTGATCCACGCCGGGCAGTCACCCGACCCGACCACGGGCGCGCTGATGCCGCCGATCTACGCCAACTCCACCTACCTGCAAGACAGCCCCGGCGTACACAAGGGCTTCGACTACGGCCGCTCCCACAACCCCACGCGGTTTGCCCTCGAGCGCTGCGTGGCCGACCTGGAGGGCGGCAGCCAGGCGTTTGCCTTCGCTTCCGGGCTGGCGGCGATCTCGACGGTCCTGGAATTGCTGGATGCCGGCGCCCATATCGTGTCCGGCAACGACCTGTACGGCGGCACCTTCCGCCTGTTCGACAAGGTACGCCAGCGCAGCGCCGGACACCGTTTCAGCTTTGTTGACCTGAGTGATGTGGCGGCGTTCGAAGCATCCTTGCAGGACGACACGCGCATGGTCTGGGTCGAAACCCCGAGCAACCCGCTGCTGAGCCTTACCGACCTCAGCGCCATCGCACGTATCTGCCGCAGCCGCGGTATTCTCTGCGTGGCCGACAATACCTTCGCCAGCCCATGGATCCAGCGCCCGCTGGAGTTGGGTTTCGACATCGTGGTGCACTCCACCACCAAGTACCTCAATGGCCACTCCGATGTGATCGGCGGCATCGCCATCGTCGGCGACAACCCCGAGTTGGCCGAGCGTGTGGGCTTTTTGCAAAACTCGGTCGGCGCCATCGCCGGCCCGTTTGACGCCTTCCTCACCCTGCGCGGCGTGAAAACCCTGGCGCTGCGCATGGAGCGTCATTGCAGCAACGCCCTCGACCTGGCCACCTGGCTGGAACAGCAACCGCAAGTATCACGGGTCTACTACCCAGGCCTGGCGTCCCACCCGCAGCACGAACTGGCACGCCAGCAGATGCGCGGGTTTGGCGGGATGATTTCAGTCGACTTGAACAGCGACCTGGCGGGCGCCACGCGCTTCCTGGAAACCGTAAAACTCTTCGCCCTGGCAGAAAGCCTGGGCGGCGTGGAAAGCCTGATCGAACACCCGGCGATCATGACCCACGCCAGCATCCCGGCAGCGACCCGCGCGCAGCTGGGGATTGGTGATGGGTTGGTGCGGTTGTCGGTGGGGGTCGAGGATGTGGAAGACCTACGAGCGGACCTGGCGCAGGCCTTGGCCCGTATATAAATCCCCCAGAAAACAAAGATCAAATGTGGGAGGGGGCTTGCTCCCGATAGCGGCGTGTCAGGCACTGAATATTTGTCTGAACCACCGCCATCGGGAGCAAGCCCCCTCCCACATTGAGTATGCGTCACGCCTGGATTATGTTGGCACGCGCCGAATGCAGCTTCTTGTAGCTCTCGATCAAGCGCAAATGCCGGTCCAACCCTTCCAGCTTCATGCTGGTCGGTGTCAGCCCATGGAAGCGCACACTGCCGTTGACCGAGCCGATCACCGCGTCCATCCGCTCATTGCCGAACATGCGGCGGAAGTTGGCTTCGTAGTCCGCCAGTTCCAGGTCGTCGTCCAGTTCCATCTCCAGCACCGCGTTCATCGCCTGGTAGAACAGGCCACGCTCGGCGGTGTTGTCGTTGTACTGCAAGAACATCTCCACGCACTCCTTGGCCTCTTCGTACTGCTGCAAGGCGAGGAAGATCAGCAGCTTCAATTCGAGGATGGTCAGTTGGCCCCAGGCGGTGTTGTCGTCGAACTCGATGCCGATCAGGGTGGTGATGTCGGTGTAGTCGTCCAGCTCGCTTTCGATCAGGCGCTCGACCAATGCCTGCAGCTCAGCTTCGTCCAGGCGGTGCAGGTTAAGGATGTCCTCGCGGAAGAACAGCGCCTTGTTGGTGTTGTCCCAGATCAGGTCGTCCACCGGGTAGATTTCCGAGTAGTCCGGCACCAGGATGCGGCAGGCGGTTGCGCCGAGGTGTTCGTACACCGCCATGTAGGACTCTTTGCCCATGCCTTCGAGGATGCCGAACAAGGTCGCAGCCTCTTGGGCGTTGGAGTCTTCACCCTGGCCGGAGAAGTCCCATTCGACAAACTCGTAGTCCGATTGGGCGCTGAAGAAGCGCCACGACACCACACCGCTGGAGTCGATAAAGTGCTCGACGAAGTTGTTCGGCTCGGTCACCGCCTGGGCTTCGAACGTCGGCTGCGGCAGGTCATTCAAGCCTTCGAAGCTGCGGCCTTGCAGCAGTTCGGTGAGGCTGCGCTCCAGCGCCACTTCCAGGCTTGGGTGCGCACCGAACGAGGCGAACACGCCGCCAGTGCGCGGGTTCATCAAGGTCACGCACATCACCGGGAATTCGCCGCCCAGGGACGCGTCCTTGACCAGCACCGGGAAACCCTGGGCTTCCAGGCCTGCAATACCCGCCAGGATGCTCGGGTACTTCGCGAGCACGTCAGCCGGCACGTCCGGCAGGGCAAATTCGCCCTCGATGATTTCGCGCTTCACCGCCCGCTCGAAAATCTCCGACAGGCACTGCACCTGGGCCTCAGCCAAGGTGTTGCCAGCGCTCATACCGTTGCTGAGGTAGAGGTTCTCGATCAGGTTGGACGGGAAGTACACCACCTCGCCATCCGACTGGCGCACGAACGGCAGCGCAACGATGCCGCGCGCTTCGTTGCCGGAGTTGGTGTCGAACAGGTGCGAACCGCGCAGCTCGCCGTCGCGGTTGTAGACCTTCAGGCAGTAGGCGTCGAGGATTTCACCGGGCAGCTCGTCATTCGGGCCCGGCTGGAACCAGCGCTCGTCCGGGTAATGCACGAACGGCGCGCTGGCCAGTTCCTCCCCCCAGAACTGGTCGTTATAGAAGAAGTTGCAGTTGAGCCGCTCGATGAACTCGCCCAACGCCGACGCCAGGGCGCCCTCCTTGGTCGCGCCCTTGCCATTGGTAAAGCACATCGGTGAATGCGCATCGCGGATATGCAGCGACCACACGTTCGGCACGATATTGCGCCACGAGGCGATCTCGATCTTCATGCCCAGGCCGGCGAGGATCCCGGACATGTTGGCGATGGTCTGCTCCAGCGGCAGGTCCTTGCCCGCGATATAAGTGCCCGCCTCGCTGCCGGCGCTCGGCATCAACAAGGCCTGAGCATCGGCGTCGAGGTTGTCCACTTCTTCGATCACGAACTCCGGCCCGGCCTGCACCACTTTCTTCACGGTGCAACGGTCGATGGAACGCAGAATGCCCTGGCGGTCTTTATCGGAAATATCGGCCGGCAACTCCACCTGGATCTTGAAGATCTGGTTATAGCGGTTTTCCGGATCGACAATATTGTTCTGCGACAGGCGAATATTGTCCGTGGGGATGTTGCGCGTATCGCAGTACAACTTGACGAAGTACGCCGCACACAACGCCGACGAAGCCAGGAAGTAATCGAACGGCCCCGGTGCCGAACCATCGCCTTTATAGCGAATAGGCTGGTCGGCAATCACCGTGAAGTCGTCGAACTTGGCTTCAAGCCGGAGGTTGTCGAGAAAGTTGACCTTGATTTCCATGGGGGCACACCAGAATAACGGGCTAAACAAAAATGGCCGCCATTATGAGGTTTTTCATCGGGAAGTTTCAGGCTTTTCAATCATGCCAGGTGATGGGAGGCCGTTTTACCTCGGCGAATCCCCATTGAATACGCTGAATAGCAAGTGAATAGTTCATGAATTAACGCCCCTCAAGTGTTATCTCAATAGCATTTGATAAGCCACTGAAATGGTGACAGCATGGCTATGTGCCACTAACCAATTTCAGCGCTTCAGGTGAGGTTCGATATGGAATACCAACTCCCTGTAACGAAGACGATGAGATGGCTGACAAACGCAGACGCGCCGTATGACACGCGCATACGCCGCGAACTTATATCCGGGCCTTTTTCTTCCAGGGGGGTGCTGTGGGTTGGCTGGTTTAACAGCCTGGTGATCTGCACGGTCGCGGTCACCCTGCAGCCCAGCCAATTCTTCATTGCCTGGCTCATCATTGATTCAATGATCTGGGTCTCACGTTTAGCACTGCTGTATTGGATCACTAAACACGGCAGCCAAAAACATCCCTGTGCCATTGATTTATCGTTATTACTGGGCCTGGCCTGGGCGGCAGAGTTGGGCGTGGGCACCGCCGGTTGCCTGATCAGCGGTGATGCAATTCTTCAAGTGCTCGGGTGCACCTCAATGGTCAGCGTGAATGCTGCAATCGCCATGCGCAACCAGGGTGTACCGCGCTATGCATTTACTCAAATATTGCTGACTGATGTGCCCATGAAGCTCGCCACCTTGTTTCAGCCGGAACCGCTGCTGAGGATATTCCTGCTCCAGGCGCCGCTGTATTTAACAGGCATGTGGCTACTGCTCAACAAGTTGAACGATAACGTGGTGCGCGCTTTACTGGCCGAAGCCAAAAACGAAATCCGCGCGACCCATGACCCCCTCACGGGTCTGTACAACCGTGTGGGGATACTCGAACTGATTGAAAACACCCTGACCCGCAACCGGCATGCCGATAAACACTTTGCGCTGCTCTATATAGACTTGGATGGTTTCAAGAGCATCAACGATAACCACGGACATGCCGAAGGTGATAAGGCGTTAGCCGAGTTTGGCGCAACCCTTAAATCGATTGTCAGGCTCAATCAGGATTCCGCCGGCCGATTGGGCGGAGACGAGTTTATCCTGCTGATGAATAATTCCGGCGTGACCTCTGCCACCCTGGCAGCGCAACGGATTATAGAAACATTGCAACAGGCCTCTGACCGCTGCGCGCGCCCCTACGCCTTGCAAGCCAGCATCGGCATTGCCCTCTTTGAAGGAGCAAACGGTGCGTCACACACCTGCGCGCAAACATTGATTGCCCATGCGGATGGTGCGTTATACGAAGCCAAGCGCGCGGGCAAAAACTGTTTTCGTATCGCACAAACACAATTCGCCACCTAGCCACCTAGGTGCGCCTGAACGCCGTTCGTCACGCGCCGGCATCGATCAGACAATCAGCCATCAACTTATTCCCTGTGATGCCGATGACCTAAGGCAATTCAGGGAGTAGTCGGAATGCGTAACAACCAGCCTGTAACACAGCGCGAGATTTCACTCGCGCCTTCGCAAAAACTCATCTCCGCCACCGATGTTCAGGGTGTGATCACTTACTGCAACGACGCCTTTGTCGATATCAGCGGCTTTGAACGAGCCGACCTGATCGGCGCCCCCCAGAACATCGTGCGTCACCCTGATGTGCCACCCGCCGTTTTTGCGCACATGTGGAGTGCGCTCAAGCAAGGCCTGCCATGGATGGGCATCGTCAAGAACCGCTCGAAAAATGGCGACCATTATTGGGTCAACGCCTACGTCACGCCGATCTTCGACGGCAGCCGAGTCGTTGGTTTTGAGTCGGTGCGGGTCAAGCCCACGGCCGATGAAATCCGCCGCGCCCAGGCCCTCTACCGGCGTATCAGCCAAGGCAAGCCGGGCGTGCCGCGCCAGGATGCGTGGCTGCCGGCGGCATTGAGCTGCGTGCCGTACATCGCCACCGGTGTGGCCGGCAGTGTTGCCGGGCTGTTCCTCAGTGCGCCGGTGGCCGTCGCAGTGGCCGTGGCAGTCGCAGTGCCGGTGGGCCTGCTGTGCTCACACTGGCGCCAGAGCAGCACCTTGCGTCTGTTGGAAGGGGTTGAGCCTTCGACGTCAGATGCCTTGATCGCGCAGATGTACAGTGACGCACGCGGCCCACAGTCGCGTTTGGAAACCGCGTTTCTCAGCCAGACCGCGCGCCTTAAAACCTGCCTCACCCGCCTGCAGGACAGCGCCGAACAACTGAGTACCCTGGCCGCGCAATCCGATCAGTTGGCCGCCGCCAGCGCCAAAGGCCTGAACCGTCAGCGCGTGGAAACCGAACAGGTCTCGGCGGCCGTCAACCAGATGGCCGCGACCACCCAGGACGTCGCCAGCCACGTGCAGCGCACCGCCGACGCCACCCAACAGGCCTATGTACTGACCGGGCGCGGCCGCGAAGTGGCGCGCGATACCCGTGAAGCCATCGAGCGGTTGTCCGCCATGGTCAGCGAGACCGGTACTACCGTGGCGCAACTGGCCCGGGACAGCGACGAAATCGGCAGCGTGGTGGACGTGATCAAAGGCATCGCCGACCAAACCAACCTGCTCGCCCTCAATGCAGCCATCGAGGCAGCCCGCGCGGGCGAGCAAGGCCGAGGCTTTGCGGTTGTCGCCGACGAAGTACGCCAACTGGCCCAGCGCACCTCGCAATCCACCACCCAGATCCATGCCTTGATCACCCAGTTGCAGACGTCATCCAACAACGCCGTGCAAAGCATGGAAAACGGCCAGCGCCAGGCCCAGGAAGGCGTCGCGTGGGTGCTGGAAGCGGACCAGGCCCTGGTGGGGATCAGCGAAGCGGTGTCGCATATCACCGACATGACCACCCAGATCGCCGCCGCCACCGAAGAACAAAGCGCGGTCGCCGAGGAGATCAGCCGCAACATCACCACCATCGCCGAACTGGCCGACCAGACCTCGATACAAGCCCATCAATCCACGGACCTGAGCAAGGAACTGACGAATACCGCGTCCACCCAATACGCGTTGGTTGAGCGCTTCAATCGCTAAAGGCTAGGGTGTCCCGAGCCCGCTTACTGTGGCGAGCGGGCTCGCCACACGATAACCACTCAAACGAAATACCTCCTTGCCCCTTCGACACAAACACGCTACAAATCCCACCTGCAAGTTGTACGACAACCTAAAAACAAATCGCCATCCCCGACGATGGTGTCAACTGCCCGAGTCCCTTCATGTCTGCCCCTGCCGCCCTGCAAAGCACCCCCGCCCTGTTCTCCCGCCCCATTGCCGTGTTGATTCTGCTCTGCATGGGCTGTGCCTTCGCCGGTAACCACATCGCCGCTCGCGTGGCTTTCGATGATGGCGCCGGTGTGCTGTTGGCCATTTTGATGCGCTCGGGCGGCACCTTGCTGGTGCTGGCCGTGCTGGTGCTGTGGCAACGCCAAAACCTGCGCCTGCCGGCAGGTGCATGGCGCTGGCAAGTGCTGCTGGGCCTGCTTATCGCCACCCAGAGCCTGTGTCTCTACTCCGCCGTCGCCCGCGTGCCGGTGGCGCTGGCGTTACTGGTGGGCAACGTGTTCCCGATCTTGCTCGCCCTGCTCACCTGGGCATTAGGCGGCCCGCGCCCGACGGCGCGCACCGCCTTGCTGATGGGCTTGATCCTGGTGGGCCTGGTGTTTGTGCTGGACGTACCCGGGCGCCTCTCAAGCAGTGCCGATATCGGTCCGCAATGGCTGCTCGGTGTCAGCCTGGCCTTTTGCGCCGCTTTCGTCTTCGCCTGCGCGCTATGGATCACCGACCACAAGTTGTCCCAGGTCCGCGGTTCAGTGCGCAGCCTGCTGACGATCTTCATCGTGTTCAGCAGCGTCAACCTTGCTGGCCTCAGCGGCGCCCTTCCGGGCGGCCTGAACCTGCCGGCCACCAGTAGCGGCTGGCTGGCGCTGGCGACGTTGGTGGTGCTGTATGGCACCGGTTTTATCGTGCTGTTCATTTCGGTCCCGCGCCTGGACATGCCGCGCAATGCACCGGTCATGAACATTGAACCGCTGGCGACGTTGCTGATGGGCTGGATCGTGCTCGATCAAATGCTCAGCGCCGGGCAGATGCTCGGTGGCGTCATCGTAGTGACCGGGATTGTGCTGCTGACGTATCGCAAGTCTGCCCGGTAACGATAGATCCTCGCCTGACCTGGCCCAATTCCTGCCTCTTCCACTCCCTGCCAGTCGCTACTGACTATGCCGACGACTCTTTTGAGCCCGGTCGCCCACCCTCCTTCCCCGGATAATCCAGCATCCCCGACCCCTTCCGAGGCCTTCCCCATGACCAGTTCCTCCACCGAACAGGTAAGCCCCCAAACCCTGCGCAAGGTCATCATCGCCGCCGGCATCGGTAACTTCGTCGAATGGTTTGACTTCGCTGTCTACGGTTTCCTCGCCACCACCATCGCCCAACAATTCTTCCCCAGCGGCGACGCCAGCGCTGCGTTGCTCAAAACCTTCGCGGTGTTCGCCGTCGCCTTCGCCTTCAGGCCCTTGGGCGGGATTTTCTTCGGCATGCTCGGCGACCGCATCGGGCGCAAACGCACCCTGGCCATGACCATCTTGCTGATGGCCGGCGCCACCACCTTGATCGGCCTGCTGCCCACCTACGCCGCCATCGGCGTCGCGGCGCCGATTCTGTTGTCGCTGATCCGCTGCGCCCAGGGCTTCTCCGCCGGCGGCGAATACGCCGGTGCCTGTGCCTATCTGATGGAGCACGCGCCCCGCGACAAACGCGCCTGGTACGGCAGCTTCGTGCCGGTGTCGACGTTCTCCGCCTTCGCTGCCGCCGCCGTGGTGGCCTACGCCCTTGAAGCGTCGTTATCCGCCGAGGCGATGGGCAGCTGGGGCTGGCGCCTGCCGTTCCTGATCGCCGCGCCGCTGGGCCTGGTGGGCCTTTACCTGCGCTGGAAGCTGGATGAGACCCCTGCGTTCCAGGCCGTGAAGCAGGAGCACGCCGTCGCCCACTCCCCGCTCAAGGAAACCTTGCGCAACCATGGTGCGGCAATCTGCTGCCTGGGCGCTTTTGTGTCACTGACGGCGCTGTCGTTTTATATGTTCACCACCTACTTCGCGACGTACCTGCAAGTGGCCGGTGGGCTGAGCCGGGCGATGGCGTTGCTGGTGTCGTTGATTGCATTGATCTTCGCCGCAGCGATTTGCCCGCTGGCGGGGCTGTATTCGGATCGCGTGGGGCGTCGGGTCACGGTGATGACGGCGTGTGTGTTGTTGATGGTGGTGGTGTATCCGTCGTTCCTGATGGCCAGTTCCGGTTCGTTCGCGGCGTCTATTGTCGGGGTGATGTTGCTGGCGGTGGGCGCGGTGTTGTGTGGGGTGGTCACGGCGGCATTGCTGTCGGAAACCTTTCCGACCCGCACGCGCTATACCGCCTCGGCGATCACCTACAACATGGCATATACCATCTTCGGCGGCACCGCGCCGCTGATGGCGACGTGGTTGATCAGCACCACCGGCAGCAACCTGTCACCGGCGTTCTACCTGATTGCCGTGGCGTTGCTGGCGTTGGCGGGCGGGTTGGCGTTGCCGGAGACGTCGAGGATTTCCCTGCACGACGTGGGCGCTGAGGATCAGGGCGCGGCGCCGCTGCTCTCGCGTTAAGCCACCTGATGCCGTCTTACCCAACACCGTCCAAACCCGTAGCAGCTGCCGAGCGCAAGCGAGGCGGCGTCGGTCGCGACTCGAGCTTGAATCGGCAGCGCGCCTGACGCAGCCTCGCTTGCGCTCGG
>JAEAMG010000862.1_pt1 | contig 28809 bp, 20 predicted proteins | sample 8958741 | NCBI WGS metagenome assembly JAEAMG01 (sample SAMN16933256, study PRJNA681125) | bioreactor sludge metagenome | isolation source: anaerobic bioreactor treating anionic surfactant - SDBS | place: India: Bengaluru | collected 2019-02-28 | reverse complement strand
AACGGGAATAGGCAGGGTTTCTAAAGGCCCTTTTGCTTCCGTAACAACAGATTCCATTTGTTTGGTAACCTTGGCGGTAAAAAAGAATTCACCACATTGCCGGCAAACACCTGTTGGAACACCCTCTAAAATATAAAGTTGTCCGTGAACACGGTAGTCAATGCGCTGCACGCGTTCGACGATCTCTCCACCACAATAGACACAATCGCCATAAGGTTCCATTATCGGTTCCTCTCAGTTGGACTCTTCCACTTGGGCATTGCCGGAGAATACACGGTGATAAGTACCAACCACGAATGCTTGTTTTTCCCGCAAACGACATGGACAGGTTTTTCAATTTCAGCATTGCACACCAGACAAGACGGACCCCGACCTGTATCCGGATATTCCTCGATAATATCTCCGTTTTGTAATGCCCGCTCGAGATCATCAAGGGAAAGATTGTCGTTTCTCCGCTCATCGTCCGCATGTTTTGAGATTAGGTACTCGCTTTTGGGTATGCGTTCTTTTATCCATGCTTTTGTTATTTCAACGTTCATGGCGGGGTCTCATTCATTTTCAATATCATTTTTAGAATAGCATCTCACGGCGCCTCAAGACAATAAAAAACTTCATAAAGAGTTGTCTTTCCAAGGACTGCTTGCTAAAATAGAGTCAGGAATAAGCGTATGGATCAAGATTATTTTTCCCTTGTTTCCGAGCAGGGCCGCAGGCCTGCCTGTCATGTGTTGTTATAGGAGTTTTAACCAAAGGAAAGGCCGGGAAATAAACGTATGTCACTATGGGGGGGGTATTGCAGCGTTTCAGAACTTTCCGAGTACCCACGATGCAAGTGAAAATACATGGCAAAGTCTTTCCTTATATTTTGTAACCCCCTGCCCTTTGCCAGTTCGCGTGATGCCAAATTTCCCCGTTGGTTACAGTGAAGACTCACTTATAGAAAACGGAACCGAAAAGATACGTAGAAAGAATCTTATGAACATTCCCAGCCAGATGTATATCGACGGTAATTGGGTGGATGCGTCCGACGGAGTGGTAACAGACGTCATCAATCCCGCGGATGAATCCGTGGTCCATACGGTGCCCGTGGCCACCGGGACGGATTTGGACCGCGCCCTGGCGGCGGCGGATCGCGCCTGGAAAGCATGGCGCGAGGTGGACGCCTGGACGCGCAGCGCGAAACTGCGCGCGGCGGCGGACTGGCTGCGGGCGCATAAGGAGGAAATCGCCGATGTATTGACTGATGAACAGGGCAAGACCACCGGTGAATGCCTGGGCGAAATCGGCGCGGCGGCGGACCAGTTCGACTGGTATGCCGACGAGGCGCGCCGCATCTACGGCCGCGTCATTGACGCCCATTCCCGTAATAACCGGCTGCTGGTCATCCGCCAGCCTGTAGGCCCCGTGGCCGCCTTTTCGCCCTGGAACTTTCCCGCGCTGCTGACCTCGCGCAAGATGGCGCCGGCCATAGCGGCGGGCTGTTCGATTATTGTAAAGCCTCCCGTAGAAGCGCCGGGCACCGCCCTCTACCTGGCCCGGGCCTGTGAAGCCGCGGAAATTCCCCCGGGCGTAGTCAATATGGTGACCGGGAAATCCTCCTTTATCTGCCGCCACTTACTGGCCTCCGACATCATCCGCAAGGTCAGCCTCACCGGTTCCGTGCCGGTGGGCCGGGAAATGCTGCACCAGTGCGCCGATGGGATCAAGGCGGTATCCATGGAACTGGGCGGCCATGCGCCCGTGCTGGTCTTCGAAGATGCGGACGTCGAGGCGGCGGCGGAAATCTGCGCGCGCGGTAAATGCCGCAACAACGGCCAGGTCTGCATCGCCGCGAGCCGCTTTTTCGTTCAGGAATCCGTGGCGGAGCGCTACATTGAAAAATTCGTCGCGGTGGTCAAGGCGCAAAAGATGGGACGCGGCAAGGACCCCGGCACGGACGTGGGCCCGCTTGCGAACCGGCGCCGCCTGGAAACCACGGAGGCGCTGGTGGCCGATGCCCTCGCGAAAGGCGCGCGGCTGCGCTGCGGCGGCAAGCGGCCTGAGGGGTTTGACAAGGGGTTCTGGTATGAGCCGACGGTACTGACCGGCGTGGACGACACCATGCGCATCATGCGCGAAGAGCCCTTCTGCCCGGTAGCGCCGATTGCGACCTTTACCACCCTCGAAGACGGACTCGAAAAAGCCAACGCCACCGAGTTCGGCCTGGCGGGATACGTTTTTACGAAGAGCACACGGACGGCCCTGCTGGCCTCGGAAGGGATCGAGGCGGGCATGATCGGCGTGAACACCATTCTGCTGGCCACGGCGGAGATTCCCTTCGGCGGTATCAAACATTCCGGTTACGGGCGGGAAGGCGGCAGCGAGGGCATCCTGGACTATACCGTGGCAAAACATATCAACATTCAACTTTAGGAAAACGGTGGGTTTCACTGCGCTTCACCCATCCTACGACACCTATGGAAGCGGAAATGAAGGAAAAGGTATAGCATCATTGTAGGGTGGGTGAAACGAAGTGGAACCCACTGGAACCAAAAAGCCAACTTGGGAAATGGTGGGTTTCGCTGCGCTTCACCCACCCTACGACACCTGCTTTGGCGAAATATATCAACATTCAACTTTAAGGGACAGGCATCATGACAACCGGTGATGAGGGCAAAGGCATAGAACGCCACCTGACCAGTTACGGTGACCGGGAGTTCAGCAAATACATGCGCCGCGCATTTCTAGCTTCGGCCGGCTATGATCGGCACGACCTGGACCGGCCCATTGTGGGCATTGTGGACACTTCTTCGGACTACAATACCTGTCACCGCCAGATGCCGGAAATGGTGCAGGCCGTCAAGCGCGGCGTGCTCGAGGCGGGCGGCCTGCCCCTGGCGTTTCCCACCATTTCGCTGCACGAAATTCTGACCTCGCCGACCACGATGCTCTTCCGCAACCTGGCGGCCATGGACACGGAGGAAATGATCCGCGCCCAGCCGATGGATGCCGTGGTGCTGCTCGGGGGGTGCGACAAGACCGTGCCTGCCCAGATTATGGGCGCCATCTCCGCCGGCGTACCTTTCGTCAGTGTCGTGGCGGGACCCATGCTGACCGGTTCCTGGCGCGGGCAGCGCCTGGGCGCGTGCACCGACTGCCGCCGTTTCTGGGCACAATACCGGGCAGGCGAACTGACCGATGTGGAAATACGGGAAGTGGAACAGTCCCTTTGCGCCACAGGCGGCACCTGCATGGTCATGGGCACCGCCTCGACCATGGCCGCTGTGACCGAGGCGCTGGGGCTGATGGTTCCCGGCGGCGCATCCCCGCCCCATCCTTCCGGGGAACGGCTGCTGCGGTGTGTTGAATCAGGCCGCTGCGCGGTTCGACTGGCGGAAACGGGGCTGTGCCCGTCGGCTATTCTTTCCCGGGAATCGTTCTTGAACGCGCTGACCGTGCTGGCGGCGCTGGGAGGTTCAACCAACGCGATTGTACATCTGCTGGCCATGGCGCGGCGCGCCGGTATTTCCCTTTCTCTGGATGATTTTGACAGGGCGGCTGCAAAAACACCGCTGCTGGTGGACTGCAAACCGGCAGGCACGGGCTACATGGAAGACCTGCATCGTGCCGGGGGCGTACCCGTATTATTGAAAGAAATGGCGCCGCTGCTTAACCTGGACACAATGACGGTGACGGGCAAAACGCTGGGCGCCTTGCTGGAGGCTGTTCCCGCCGCAGGAGCCTGGCAGACCACTATCCGCACCCTGGAGAATCCGTTGGGACCGACGGGCGCGCTGGCTGTGCTGCACGGTTCCCTGTGCCCCGACGGCGCGGTCATCAAGGCGGCGGCGGCTACCCCCGCGTTGATGAAGCACTGCGGTCCTGCCGTTATCTGTGAATCCGCCGAAGATGCCCAACGCATTGATGATCCCGAACTGGCCATCACGCCCGACCATGTCATGATACTGCGCAACTGCGGTCCCGTGGGGGCGGGCATGCCCGAAGCGGGTTCGCTCCCCATCCCGAAATATCTCGCCGCGCAAGGCGTGAAAGATATGGTGCGCGTGTCCGATGCGCGCATGAGCGGCACCGCCTACGGCACGGTGGCGCTGCACTGCGCGCCGGAGGCCGCAGTCGGCGGACCGCTGGCCCTGGTGCGTAACGGCGATCTGATAGAATTGAATGTGGAAGAACGGCGTCTGGACTTGCTGGTAGATCCTGCGGAACTTGAAAAGCGGCGTCGCAAATGGTCGCCGCCGCCAAGACCGGAACGGGGCTGGCGCAGGCTCCATGTGGAGCATGTTTTGCAGGCACATCTGGGTGCGGATATGGACTTTCTTTAAACGGGCTTCGTCCCTATGGTCAAAGATAACCGATAGCCCAAAGTATTCGGCTTGGGTTATGAATTTTATTATAGACGCGGCGTCCTCGCCACGTTGGAGCGAAAGAAGATTACCAGAATAAGAGAAATAGAATTTCACGAGAGAGAGGGTTCCCAAATTCAATTTGGGAACCTGTTGCCATGAGCCTATGGCTCACCCGGAAACCACGCAAATATCACCGAAATTTTTTAAGTTGAGGGAAAACACTTTTGGAGTTCCCATGAACAAAACACCTTATTCGGATTCCAATACGGAAAATCTGATTCTCCGGGACCATCTTGCCATTGACCGCACCCTGCTGGCGAACGAACGAACCCTGCTGGCCTATCTGCGTTCGAGCGTAGCCATGGTGATGGCCGGTTTTACGATTATTCATTTCCTGCGCGAAGGCTGGTTTTGGGCAATAGGGGTTGCTTGCATCCCCGTGGGCGTTCTCGCCGGCGTTATCGGCATTTTGCGGTACAGACGTATGAATAAGACGATCGCCATGGTCCGTAATCAAGCCGGAATCAACAACAAGCCAGATGCATAGCGACGATAACAGAAGCGTTATCGTCACCAGACCGAACGTGCATGATAGGGACGTTTCCAGGCGTGTACGCTCAGGCTGCACGAAAAAACGGGAACAGCAACCGGCGCGAACAAAAGTTTCTATGACTTCATCGTCCCAGCAGGCGACAGTCGGTCAGCCCCCCACATGGCCGCCGCCACAAAGATTAACAACAGCGGCGCCAGCGTTCCGGCCAGGAGGCCGAGGCGCAAACTGGTGTGTTCTGCCACCAGGCCGATTATCCAGGGCATGGCCAGGCAGCCGGAATTGCCCAGCGCCGCGAGCAGGGCAAACAGGGAGGCGCCTCCCTGCGGATAACGGTCGGCGGTCACCGCCAGGTTGGTGGGCCAGAGCGCGCTGCAGGCAAACCCGACCAGGACACACGCCGCCAAAGCGGGATACGGCAGGGTGAGCAGGCTGCCAATAAGATACAGAACCGTGCACAGCACGGCGGAACCAAACATAATACTGTGTGGGTCAACCCGGCCCAATCGGTGTGCGGCCAGGAAGCGCCCGGCAGCCATGAACAGGGAAAAGGCGACCAGCATGGCGGCGCCCGCCGCTTTACTGTATCCCAGTCCCCGTTCAGCATAAGCGGGCAACCATTGCATGATCCCGGCTTCCGTCGCGCCGGCCAGCACGATGGCCGCCATGGCAAACAGAAAGCGCGGCTGTCGCACCAGGCGCCGCAGCCCTTCGCGCGTATGGTCCGGGTGCACCAGCGGCGGCAAGGGAGAAAAGGCAAAGCCGGCAAGCAGCGCCAACGGAATCAAGGTCATCACCGCGGCCACCATACGCCAAGGCACACCGAGTTTCAGGGCCACCGAGGCCACTATCACCGTTGCCACACCGCCAAGGCAATAGAAACCGTGCAGCCGGTTAAGGGCCGTCGCGCGCCGGTCCGCGCAGACCACGGAGACGATGGGACTCATGGCCATGTCAATGATGCCCGCGCCAAGCCCCGATACCACCCCGGCGGCGAGCAGCATGCCATATCCCCCGGCGGCAGCTATCAGCAGCAGGCCCAGCGCCGCCAAGGCCATGCCGGCTATCGTGAAAAACCGTACGCCAAAGCGGTCGGCCAGCGGCCCGCTCAACAGGATGCCCGCCACGACACCCGCAAACATGAACGCGGGAATACGACCCAGCTGTTCTTCATTCAGGCCGCCAAATACCGTATCAAATGTGGTCAGGTACACCGGCATCAGATTGACGCCGATGGCAACGCAGACCATACCGCCGCAACACAAACCAAGAAGACTGGATGACTTCACATATTTCCTTTCCTGCAACGTCCGGATGCAACGGGATGGCCCCGTCGTTGGCTGCTTCATCGTACGTCCGGCTACAGCCTGGCATAATACAACTCCCGACACCTGCGCTCGATATCCAGAAGATTCGCGAAGGCGGTGTTGAAGTCATCCCGGGCAACGGTAAACAGGCCGTGGCCGTAAACGATGGCCCCACGCCTCCCCTCCATGGCGGGGGGCAGAGTATTACACAAGCCGTGCGGCCCGGCGCCTACTTCGCCCGGCACAATGGGAATATCCTCGATAAACCGCGGTTCCGGACAACACAGATGACATTGTCCTTGCACGGGACAATCCGTTTTTTCGCAATCCATTGACAAAATGACACTGAACTTGGGATGACCGTGCAAAATGGCATTCATACCCGTATTGAGCACAATCTGACGGTGGGCGGTCAGTTCGCTTGAGGCGGTGATGCCCGCGCAACTGGACCCGTCCAGGGGACACGGATCAATACACCCCTCGAGTTCGTCCAGCGAGGAGCCCGTCTGGCTGATATACAGGGTGTTTCCATAGCGGTAAGACACATTGCCAAAAAAGGAATCCACGAGATGGTGCGCCACGGTAAGACGGCCCGCCTCGATCACAGCCCGGTAAACCGCATCCTCAGCCTTGAAGGGTCCCTCCATGAGCTGTGGTGGCGTATGAGGAAAGGTATCGAGCAGCGGAAGCGATGCATCGAGGAGGCGCCGCTGTTCTTTGGAAAGGCGCCCAGCCCGGCTGTCGGCAAGGCAATCGGCAAAAAACTTTACAAAACAGGCAAAGCAGACGGAACTGAAGAAGATGAAGGCTTGCTCCGGACTTACCGTGCCCCAAGTGACGATTCCCCGGTCCGGAATGATGACGCTCTTGCGCTGTTTGAGCGCATGCACGATGGCCCCGGCTTCAAAGCGGGAAACCACGGGAAGATCATGCAACATCGTGCGCGTTTCGCAATCGCTGGGCTGAATCGCCCCTTCCGCACGCCGCGCGAGCCACGCGATGATAGAACGGTACGGCTCGGCAGGCTCGGCAAACAACAATGAGTTGATGTTGAGCCCGGCAAAAACCTTTTCGAGTTCTGCACAGGCAGGATCGGGCCGGTTCCATACCAGTTCCGCATCAAGCCCGCCGATCAGCGGCACTCCCGCTCCGGCAAGTCCCGCGGATACCAGTTTGGAGGCATACTTGTCAACCAGCTCTTGCATCGAAAGCCCTATTGTTTTTCTACTCAATCCTTCTGCGCATCTGCGTGATAGTTCTTCTCATTCTCATCCAAATTCACCAGGGCGAAGAAATGATTTTCTGCAATTGCTGGATAGAAACAATTCTCGATTCATTTTCTTTAATGTTCTGTCCATCAAGTTCTCTGCGTAATTCATCTTCAAACTCTTAAAGTTGCGCGTTAATTGTGGCCGTATTTCTGGTCAAAATGGCATACCGATATCCGGTAGCATCTATTCTTACGCATGCCTTATAAATAATTCTGTTTGCTCATGAAAATCAAGTCCCCCTGTAATATCACGATCATAGAGAACATCAAAACCAAGATCAGTAATAGGTCTTCTTATTTGCTCTACAAGGTCGTGATCATCTCTTGAATAGCTGACGAATACGCGATACTTCTTGCTATCCTGCGCGGGCAAAGATAATCTCCTCTTTTTGAATCGAAAGAATTGGGACCATCCACTTCCCTTAATTCTACCGAATTACACCAGGTACAGTCACCTACTTATTTTCTTTCTCTATGTCTATACGTTTCTTCCACTTTCTGCCGTGGAGAGCGCGCACCCTGGGCCTGCAACGATTCCAGACAGGCGCTTTTGTCCTCACCTGCGAAAAATAGTCTGCTGGTTATTGCCCCATTGGATTACATGATGAGGCTTGCATGATGGGATGTATACGCTACTAGAATGCGGAAGACTCTGGGCGTGAGAACAATTTATAACATTGTTACATCCCTCCCGATCTTTTAAATGACTGTCCTTTATACTTTGCATGCATTATGGTATATAATAACCGGGTTGTGATTACATGCCATAAATTATCGCATCATTATGGCTGTTTAATTGTTAAGTGGTCTTTATCAGTCTTTAATATAAAAGTTAAGAGCACGCAATTTTCGTTTTGAAAGGTATAGCCATGTCAAAAAGTAAATCTTGTATCGGTGTCTTTTTGTCCTTTATTTTCTCCGCAATACTATTGAGCGGGTGCCCTGTACCAAAACCGCCTGACCCCGATGATGATGACGGTCTGAACCGTGACCAGATTGTTTTACTCAAGCAACAAGCCATTGCCGAGGGGTGGACATTTTCCGTAGGATTGAGTTCTGCTGCCCGCAAACCCTATGAAAGTCTATGCGGCCTTAAAGACCCGGACTACGAAGCGTATGACCCAAAGATTCATGGCAAAGGGTTGACATACAAAGACCTCTCAGATATGGAGTTTCCTCCCTCTTTCGATTGGCGGGAATCGCAAGGGGTGACTCCAGTAAAGTCACAATCGCCTTGCAACGCCTGTTGGGCTTTTGCCACGGTGGCTGCCGTAGAATCGGCAATACTTATCGAAACCGGTGTTGAAGTTGACCTTTCAGAGCAATGGCTGGTCAACTGTAATACCCTGGGCTACAATTGTGCGAAAGGAGGATGGATTGTTTTTGAATATTTTCGTGACGCTCCTGATGCATGTGGACAGACAGGCGCCGTTGAGGAAGCTGATTTCCCTTATGAAGGAAGAGACGCGGTTGCTGATTGTCCTTATCCGCGCGGCTATTTTATTGCCGGATGGGAAAATGTAGGCGGTAAGTACCCCACAGTCTCAGAGATAAAAAACGCTATCATGAATTACGGTCCTGTGGCAGCCGCAGTTTATGCAGACGACGCTTTTCAAGCCTATACAGGTGGAGTATATAATTTCTACAGTGAAGCGGAAGTTAATCATGCGGTCTTAATAGTAGGTTGGGATGATCACCTTGGCAATGACGGTGCGTGGATAATAAAAAATTCCTGGGGACAAGACTGGGGACTTAAGGGCTACATGTACATTGAGTATGGTTGCTGCAAGATAGGTTACGGAGCCTGTTACATGATTTATACCGACAAAGTTCCTCCCATTTTGGGAAATTGGTACGCGGAACCCATTAGCAGTGAAAATAGCTATACGTGTGGGACTTATTACTTCTTCGGAAAGAATGTCTGGCACTTATGTAATGTATGCAGAAAAGAGGATGGATTTCCCAATTGGTATCTGTGGGGCACCGTTGAGTATTTTGAAGATCAAATTCCCCCAACGATGGTTTTGACGGTTGCCCCAGAGGCCTTAGAGTCATACCCCCCCCCAGACGACGGGTGGATACTCGAGTATACCTATGAATATGATGGAACAAAGCTGATTATCAACAATCCTGCTGAGGCAGACAGCACCAGAGAGCTTTTACGATATGAATGATTTTTTCATTGACGGAAAAACGAACCAACACCGACAAGACGCGAGTGCATCTTACTTGGCAGATCACCCCCATTCGGGTGTATTGCATCGCCTAATGGGGGGCTAGTTTTTTGCCTACTCGTGTTATAGGAATGCTGTGCTGACCAATATTCTTGGCCCCGTAATTCTCATAAGAGCCCCAGCTCCCGGGTCTTCTCTGGCTTTGGCAGTCCGTTTTCGTCTAGGCCGCGTACGCGGTAATAATCATTTCGTGCCCGGAGAAAGGCCGCACGGTCTATCGGCGGGATATCAATGGCGTTGCCGCTGCTTCCCGGTTCGCTGAAGAAACGAGGCGGCAAGTCGTCGTCTGCGGCGGTAAAACCATTCAGCGCATTCATGATCCGCTCGTGGTAGCAAATCCGCTCTCCGGCAAGAAGCAGGTCCTGGGCTGTGGTCTCGACGCCTGTTACCGCTGTATAGGCTTTGGCATATTCTTCGAGGGAGGCGGCAAAAAAAACGAACTTGCAGGCGGTCAGGGAATCCACTACCGCGTTGGCGTCTTCCGCAATTTTAATGATGCGCGCCTTGCCCGCGAAGGAGAACCGGTCCGTGGCCACGGGCTTGCGGAGAATTTCATGACTGATGGGATAGGCCCGGAGATGACAGCCACCCCGGGTGGACGTGACATAGGCCAGCGCCATACCATAGGCCCCACGCGGGTCATAGGCGGCCAGTTCCTGCTTTTTCACCGACATGGAAACTTCCGGACACCCTTTCGATGCCGCATAGCGGTAGGAGCCTACCCCCAATTCACCCCCTACGCCGCAGCCATGACCGATATCCTCGATCAATGACAGGACTTCTTCCCCGCCCAGTTTCCGTCCCTCGATTTCGGCGTAACAGGCCAGCGTGGCCCCTGTACTGATGGTGTCCATCCCCAGCGCGGTACACCTGCCGTTGGCCTGGACCGCGATTTCCAACTCCTCGTTTTCAATAAGCGCCGTAAAATGGGACATGGTCTCGAATTCCGGCAGGTGCCTGCCGTCGTCGGCCATACGCTTGCACCGAATATGGCAGCCCCGGCATCCGTCGCGCCGGTCACCGTAACGTTTCTTATACGCGGGAGCGTTCAGGCGGTGCGCCGGCGGGAACCAGGTCGCGCGGAAATTAGCGGTCGGCATCATGCGCCGGCTGTCCATCAGGTCAAACAGCGCGCCCGTACCGAAATGGGTCAGGCCTTGTTCACCCAACAGAACAGGGCTCGAAGCAATCAGACGCAGAATATCTTCCCGCGCCTTTTTAAGGCCTTCGGGGTCCTGCACGCGGACCTTGCCGCTTCCTTTCACAGTCAGGTATTTGAGATTTTTCCCCGCAAAGACACAGCCCAAGCCGTTCCGTCCCACGGAAAAGGCGCCGTCCACCATAATATTTGCAAACAAGACCCCATGCTCCGCCGCCGGGCCTATCACCGCTGCAGCGCCCCGGTCCTTGATCTTGTCGAAGACGACCTGGGTGTCCAGGCCGGCGAGGTCTTGGGCGTCATGGAAGTTCACGGCTTCGTCTACAATCTCGATGCCGGTAAGGCCGTCGCATCGGCCTGTCAGGACGAGGCCGTCATAGCCGGCGCGCTTGAGTTGTGTACCCAAGGCGCCCCCGACCGAGGCGTCGCCAATAGTGCCGGTCAATGGTGAACGCGACATGACATGCAGCCGCCCGGAGGTCGGCGACGGTGTGCCGACCAGTGGGCCGGACATAAACAGCAAGGGCATTTCCGGCGCGTCCCAGGGATACGTTACCCAAGGCCGGAGATACAGGCCGGCCAGGCCTTTGCCACCAATATGGCGATGATACATTTCGGCATTGGGGTACTCGACCCGATGGGTCCTATTGTATAAATCTATGTGGAGAATGGCGCCAGTCCAGCCGTTCACAATACCTATCCTTTTAGAGACCACCCCTGCCCGCTATTAGACCAGAATGCGACGGCATCCTTCAACAGACGCGTGCTATGTTCGCATCTTTTCTCCCTGTTCACAAGTAGCTGCTTACTTTTACAAAGACAGGACATGAATCGGGCGCCCAAGTCTATGCAATACCTTTTTGGGATTGCCGTATTGGATCCACCTGTGGGAGGATGGACGGAACGGCCCACCACCATGCTTGTGTCGCTCGCGAGACGGCTCTGCCGATTGGCCAGGCCACCCTGCCTACGCGTCCCCGTCCTGCGGGTTTTCTTCGAGATAGGTTTGCAGAAACACGGCGACCCTGGTATAGGTCTCACGCAGAGCTTCGATGAAGGTATTCGCTTCGCTTATCTGCCGCTTGTTTGCCATTTCCTCGAGTTGAAGCGCCAGGTTAGTGAGCCTGTCTGCCTTCAAGGTTAAAGCACCGTTCTTAAGCGCATGTGCCTGAAACGCGATTTGTTCCGGGTTTGCGTTTTCAATGGCGGTGATAAGATTCTTGAGGTGGATATCGTTTTCCTTCAGAAAGGCGCGTATCAGTGTATTGACAAACTTTGCGTCACCCTCCGCATATTCTCTCAAATAATCCAGTTGTACGGGCGCCGCATCCGCAACAGGAGAGGAATTATTGTCCGCTACATTCGCCTCCGGTGCGGTTTGTGGGCCGGCTGCGGATTCAAGCCATCGCTGTAACATGGCATGCAGTTCCGCGCGCGTAATAGGCTTGGCGAGATAGTCATCCATGCCGGCCGCAAAACAACGTTCGCGATCACCTTTCATCACCGATGCCGTCATGGCCACGACAGGCGTATGCTTGTCGGTTCCCTGCAGTTCGCGCAGTGCGCGGGTGGCCTCATAGCCGTCCATCTCCGGCATCTGGCAATCCATCAAGACCATGTCGTAGTTATCATGGGACAATTTTTCGAGGGCTTCTCGGCCGTTGCCGACGACAACACAGCCATATCCCGCGTGCATCAGTAATTGTTGAATGACTTTCTGGTTCGCTTCGACGTCTTCGGCAACAAGAATTCGAAAGCGTGCACGGGCCGCCCTGTCCATGGTGGCTTCCGTCACAAAATCCGACGGCCCCCTCTTTTCACGGTGCTGCTTGTGTGAAAGCACCATGGTAAGGCAGTCCAGCAGAACGGACTGTTTGAGAGGTTTGCACAGCGCTCCATCGAATCCCATGCGGGCCAGGTCTTCCATGTTTCTACGGGTTCCGACGGAGGTCAGCAACACAACCGAGGTCTGCGCCAGCACAGGATCCGCCTTGACATGCCGGGCGAACATTTCACCATCCATTTCGGGCATTTGGCAATCCGCGAGGGCGATCCGGACAGGGCGCCCGGCCGCATGGGTCTCCTGCATGAGTGCGAGAGCTTTGGCACCGGACTCCGCTTCGACGACCACGCATCCCCAGCGTTCAAGATACGTTCGCAAAATACGGCGGTTTGTCTGATTGTCGTCCACGATCAACACCCAGGTCCCGTTCAGTTCCACCGGCTCCACCTCGGTTTCCGGGCCGCTTTGCTCCTTTGTTTCCGGCAGGGGCACATAGAACCAGAATGTGCTTCCCAAGCCCTCCTGGCTTTTAAGTCCAATAGATCCGCCCATAAGTTCCGTAAGACGACGACAAATGGCGAGGCCGAGACCGGTCCCCCCGAATCTGCGTGTCATTGAGGCGTCCACTTGGGTGAAGGGCTGGAAAAGTTGTTGGATACGTTCTTCAGGAATTCCTATACCGGTATCACTGATTTCAAACCTGATTGCGTGCGGGGGGGCAATCTCCCCGGCCGGTTGGGGAAGTACCTGAAGGACCACCTCGCCCTGGCTGGTAAATTTAATGGCGTTATGAAGCAGGTTAAGAAGAACCTGCCGCAGGCGACCGGGGTCGCCCAGCACCCAGGCGGGCGTTTCAGGGGCAATCAGCAACCCCAGTTCGAGGTGTTTGGCATCCGCCTGCCGCGCCACGGTATCCACGGCGCGCTCGATGTGTTTTCGCAGATCGAAAGGAACTTCTTCGAGGTCCATTTTTCCCGATTCTATTTTTGAGAAATCAAGAATATCATTCAAAATGTCCAACAACGCCTCGCTGGAGTGCCGGATAGTGTCCAGAAAGTCCCGTTGTTCGGGGGTCAGATCCGTATCGCTGAGCAGGTCCGCCATGCCGATAATGGCATTCATAGGCGTCCGTATCTCGTGAGACATGTTGGCAAGAAAGGTGCCCTTCGCGCGGTTGGCGGCTTCGGCGGTACCCTTTGCCTCCTCAAGCTTTTCAAGACTTTGCTGGAGTTCCTGGTTGGTCTTGAGCAGGTGATCGCGATATTCCCGGTTTTGTGCGAGAAGCCGCGCCCGTTCAAGAGCCTTCTTGACCGAATCTTCCAGGATGGCCATGTCTTGAATCGGCTTCATGATGTAATCCCACGCGCCCAGGCGCAGCGAATTCACCGCATCCTGTATATCGCCCGTCCCCGAGACGACAATAACGGGAGTATCCGGCAGGAATTTCGCGATTTCGGCCATCACATACAACCCGTCCAGTTCGGGCATTCGCAAGTCACAGAGAACAACGTCGGGGAGGTCCTCCAGGATACGCTGCAGCCCGATACGACCATTCTCGGCCTCGACAACGTCATACCCACTGTCCGTGAGATAGGTCGCAATGCTGCGACGGACAGAATCCACATCTTCGATAGTCAAAATCCTTGGCGGCGTATGCATAAGTATCACCCTAACTGAGATGTTCGTTTGAATCAACTACACTCTAACAAAGAACGAACCGTGTTCGCCATGGCGGACATGTCCGATAGAGGCTTTCGGAAGAGATACTTGTCCGTAACTCCAATGTTGTACAGGTCCTCCGTAAGTCCATAACTCAGTGAGCCGGTATGAATGAGAAACCGCAATTCCGGCAGTCGTTCACGCAACGCAAAAATGGCATCGTGTCCGTCCATGCCGGGCAATCGCATATCCATGATACATACCTTAAAGGGGCCGTCCCGTGTTACGATTTGCAGTGCCTGTTCTGCGCTTTCCGCCTGGACAATCTCAAATCCCTCATCTTCCAGATAGGCAGCGAGTGTTGTGCGCACGGTGGCTTCATCATCAACCAGCAAAACCTTGCCCATGGTGGCTTATCCTTCCATTTGCAGCGGCAACCGAATAATGAATCTGGCGCCCCCACCGGGGGTTGACTCGACAGCCATGGTACCCTTATGCTGACGGGTAATAATAAAGTACGACACCGACAGTCCCAGTCCCGTACCCACACCGACCTCCTTCGTGGTGAAAAAAGGCTCAAACACCCGGCGGCGTACGGATTCCTGCATGCCGGGTCCGTTGTCCAGAATTTCGATGCGCGCGTGGTGAGGTTCCCTTGAAAGGCGTATGGTGATGACGGGAAGAACCGCGGTATCCTGTCTGGCCATGGCCTGTGCCGCATTCTTGATCAGGTTCAGCAGCACCTGTTCAATTTTTATCTTTTCACAGGGTACGGCAGGCATATCGGGCTGAAAGTCCCTGTCTATCCGAATGTTGCGGAAATCATACTGTTTTTTCAGGTCGTAATCGTTCGCCGCCAGGCGAAGGACCGTTTCCACCATATCGGAGAGCTTCGTTGGGGCAAACAATGATTCGCTCCGTCTGCTGAAGGAAAGCATATCCGCCACAATTCGCGCCGCGCGCATACCGTCTGCGCGGATGCCCGCCACAAACTCCAGTATTCGCCGGTCCTGCAGGTATCGGCGCACGAGATCGAGATCAACCCCAATGGCCTGTGCCGCCTCCACATTTTTTGAAAACTCGGATGCGGTACGACGTTCGATGTTTTGGCAGGCCTGCAGAATGCCGCCCAGCGGATTGTTGATTTCATGGGCCATGCCTGCCGCCAATCCCCCGACAGACATCATCTTTTCGGTTTGCACCATCATTTCCTCTATCTGAACCCGGGTGGTGACGTCGTCAAGACGTACAACGGCTCCCTTGGCGCCGTTCGCTATCAGGGGGAACACCCGCAGATCGTAATAGCGTGTATCCTCTTCCGCAGCGTGAAAGCTGAAACGTTCATTTTCCAGGGGGCGCCCTTCACCAACGGCACTGAGTACCTTCTCAAGTTGCCCCTGTAATTGCGGGAGAACATCTCCCAGGTCACGTCCCCGGGTCTGTTCCACGGTCAGGCCGGTCATGTGCACCGCCTCCTGATTCCAGTGGGTAACGGCGCCCTCCAGATTTACCCCTACCAATACCGACGGCATTGAATCCACAACATTCTGCAGATAGGCGCGCATCTGCTTGATGGCTATTTCGTCTTGCCGCCGCTGAAGAATACGCCACATCCCTTCCATGAGCAGGGTCAGTTGGCGCACATCAGAGTCATCATAGGGCTCTTCCTTGTTACCCACACCGGCGACGGCAACGATTCGGGAATCATCCATCACCGGGATGTTCATGTGTCGGAAAATCGGAACATGCCCTTCGGGACATCCCTTTTTAAGCGGATTCGGAGCGGCATAATCATTGGTGATCACCGGGCCGCGCTTCCTCACCGCCTCACCCCAAAGCCCGGTTTCTTTCACAGGATAGACCAGGGGCTTTTCCTGAATGGCGCATTGTTCCATCGCCGCATGGGACCACGAATGCATGGTCAGTTCCGTCTCATCCTCATTCATAAATGCAAGATACCCGATGGCGCTTTTTGTCAGCCGTATGGCCTCTTCAAGCACGAAATCCGTGAGTTCCTTCAGCGGCGCCCTGGACATTTGATTCAGTTTCAAAAGTGCTTCCAGGCGCATTTCGTCAAGATGCCGAGCCTTTTCCTCACATCTGTACGCGGTCATATCCACAAAAGTGACCACGTTCAATTGTCCGATAACCGTGGCATGGATGCTCACATACTTGCGCGAACCATCCCGCGCGGTAATGGCCGCCTCGATAGGCTTAATATCCGTCTGCAGCAGACTGGCCTCGGATATGTGCCGTTCCCATTGGGCAGCCATGAGAGCCCTGTATTCTGGTTCCGGATAAGCCAGGGGCCACCAGGTTTTTACATTTGGAAAGTCCTCAATGGTATACCCGAACATTTCCACAAACCGGGGATTCTGATATAGCATGGTCTGTTCGAGACCTTTGGACAGAATAACCCCCACCGGCAGATGGTCCAGGATATCCTGCAACTGCTGCTCGCTTTGGCGGAGAAGTTCTTCGGCCCTCCGTCGTTCCGTGACATCCACGCCCGCTATAACGCAGTGGGAGATGGCGCCGGATTTTTCTTCCAGACCGGTACCATACCAGTTGATCCAGCGGACCGCCCCGCTCTTTGTGATCCAGGCAGTCTCCTGCTGAAGGGACATGCCGCAATCGAACAGGTTCTGAAACAGTTCCATGGGTTTAGTCGTATACAGAGGCGAAAAGAATACCTCCCAAAAGATCCGGTTTTGAAGCTCGTCAGCCTTATAGCCGGTCGTCTCTTCACACGCCCGATTGAATTGAATGATTTTCCCGTCGCGGTCTATCAACAGAATCAATGTCCCTCCCCTGTCGGTAATCTTCGCCATGAAATCACGCTGCCGTTTTACTTCTCCCTGTGCCGCTTCTATCTCCCGAGTGCGTTCAATAACCCGCTGCTCCAACAGCGCATTGGCACGCTCCAGCTCGTGCCGGGCAGCGTCCCGGGTACGCTCCAGGCGTTGTACAAGTTTCGCAGTGCCGGCAATGATTACCCCCATCAAAACCACACGAATTACAACAAACAGGGACGTACCAAATTCAGAGGCATATAAACCAATCGCCTCCCCGATTAGGCGCAGCCATCCCAACAGCAGAAGGACAACAACCGTCAGGGGAAGAAGCCATCGCATCATCACGCCTGCGGCGCCCGCCTCTGTTGCCAGCTGCATCCATCCGCGGTCTGGACGCGCGAAGAGCACTCCGGTTCCCGCAAACATGAATGCAACGGAGGTGTGTAAAGCCATAGCCGTGTAGCGGTTGGTATAACTTACAAGCGAGGACACGCCGTAAAGATATCCGATAAAAGGGAACATGGCTACCAGAAAGGCTGCCACGGCAAGATACTCCGACGGCCAGAACCGCTTTGGCAGAGAAAACTTCGATAGCAGCAATGCTGCACCGAGAAGCAGAAAATTCAATGCGCTTATCGGCGCCATCCGCCCCGGATGCGAGGTGCTGATCGCCGCCGCATCTTCGCGAAACAGCATCTCGTCTATTCCGAATGACACTTCGAACAGGTACTCCGCCAGCGTGAGCGCCCCAATAGCCAGGACAATCATAGAGAACAGGAGGCCCAAGAACATTCCGCCTCGCAGGCGCCCGGTGCGATTTTGAAGCAGACACAACGCGCTTCCCAGCAGGAGGAAACCGAGGGCGGTATTCGCCTTCATGGTGACCGTGCCGGTAAGCACGCTTTTCAGCAGGTGGATATCAGCCGCCCATCCACCTAACACGACGGCCCCCACGAGCGCCGTCAGCAGACCCGCGATCCACGATGCGTTCCTGAAACGCTGTTCCAGCCTGTCGGGATTCAGTGTATACATTCCACACCCTATTGCGGTTTTTGAGACACCCGCCGCCGCCGGAAAACTTTTGCAGGGCAGGGTATCAACAGGGTTGCAGGGCTCCTTTGGGTAAATACAGCCATCATGGCGCTATGGGAATTGAAAAATGAAAACAGGACCCTCTGCCCTCGGTGCTTTCAAATCCCACGGAACCGCCATGCATTTCCACAAAATCCTTGACAATAGCAAGGCCGAGACCAATACCTCGCTTGCCAAACTCATAATAACCGGATGAATGATGGGTGATGTCCAGGGTTGAGAAAAGCTGCTCGAACATGTGCGGCTTATCCGCCTCGGAAATGCCCATGCCCGGATCAGTCACCGAAATCCTGATGGCGTTGGTATCGTCCCGGCCAGCCTGCACCATAATGGTCATATTATCGGGAGTGAACTTGATGGCGTTCATAATCAGGTTGGCCAAGGCATCGCTTATTTTTCCCGGATCAATCCACAGTTCCGGAAGATTCCTTTCAGTATCCACCTCGATACGTTGCGAGCGTAGAGACGCAAAGGGCGTTACGCCGTTGACCGTGCTGCGAATCAATGCATTGATGTCCACAGGCTCCAGATTCAATTCCTTGACATATTTCCCATCCCGGCTGGCTTTCAGGGTTTCTTCGACGATACGCCAGAGTCGTTGGGCATTTGCCGAAAGTGAAGTGATGGTTTTTTGACACTCGGTGCCCCGCAGTTCCTTGTTGGTGGAAAGCAGTTCGAGATTCAATAAAATGAGCGAGAGCGGACTGCGCAATTCATGAGAGGTAAGAGAAATGAAGGTGGATTTCATGCGGTCCAGCTCACGAAGTTCCGACGCAATGGCTGCCTGCACCTGTGCCTCGGTCTGTAGATGTATCACCCGTTCCGCCGAATGCATCCGCACGAGCAACTCATCAGCGTCCAGCGGCTTGGTCATGAAATCATCCGCGCCCGCCGACATGCCCGTCAAAAAATTTTCCTTGCCGGAACGGGATGTGATCAGCACGATAAAGGTGTAGTGATTCCTATCAAGCTGACGCGTTCGCCGGCAGACTTCCAGACCGTCCATCTCCGGCATCATCCAATCCAACAACAACACCTGGAGGGATTCATCCTTCTCAATGGCCCGCATTGCTTCCGCGCCGTCACTGGCCGTGCACACTTCATGACCCCACGCCAACAACTGACGTTCCATCAACATGCGAATCATTGAATCATCATCGGCAACAAGAATTTTCATGGCCAACAATTCCTTTCAGTGTAGTGAAGACCCACATGCGCATTTTTCATAGTTATATATTATAAACTTATCGGGTGTATTTTTACAACTAATATATGAAAATCAAATGGTGCTTATTTTAAGAGGTGGAGGCACGCAGCGCCTACGGTTTTCCCGGACGAACAAAATTGGTGGAAGTAAAATGATATTGACCCGCAACCACATTGAAAACCGCTGCGCCATCTTCCATGCGTAAAAATTGAATGCCCTCGACGCTGGAGGCAGGTTGAGCGTTTTCACTGACCACATCCGGTGATGTCGCGGGGACATGCAACGTCGCTTCCGTATTGACCGGAACGCTAATGTGCCAGTTAAAGGTACTATCTTCGATGCGCCATTCACTGAATATGGTGCCATGGGTGGTAAGGCAAGAAGCCTTTACATGGGTCAGATCACCCACGGGACAGGGTTTCATGATTAGCCGTGTAAAACCCGGTTGTTCTGGTTGGATGCCTGCCAGGTACTCGTGAAACCAGAGATTCAGATCGCCCACCAGCATGACGTGGTTGTGGGAGTTCATGGCTGGGTCGGCCGTGTTGCCGTTCCACAGTTCCCAGATGGTGGTGGCGCCGTTGGCAATCATATAACCCCAGCTCGGGTAATCGGTTTTGGTTGCCATGCCGTAGGCCAAATCCGGCCGCCCGTTGTCGGACAGGACGCGCATCAGCCACTGGCCGCCAATGAGACCCGTGCCGATATGGCCCTTGGTTTCTGTTTCGATTTTGTCCACCAGCCGCTGGAATACCCGCGCCTCATCCCCTTGCGGCACCAGTCTGAAGGCCAGCGGAAGCACGCACGAGGTCTGGGTGCCGTTGGCATATTTCGCCTCGGCGGCGTTATAAAACTTCTCATTGAAGGCCGCTTTCATGGCCGCGGCTTTCTCGCTGAATTGCGCCTCATCCTGTGACAAATTCAACAGTTTCGCATACTGGGTCATCAGGTCAAGGTCGTGGCAGAAATAGGCGGTGGCGATAAAGTCACCGGGCGTCTTGCGCGCGGGATCTTGAGAGTGGATAAGTTCCTGCTTCTCAGGCGGCACGCACCAGTCCCCATAATTGTCCCTGGGTATGATGCCTTCCTGCTCATAGGTAAGCATGTGTTCAATCCACTTCTTCATGCCGTCATAGTGGTCGGCCAGGGTGTTCAGGTCGGCATACTGTTCATAAAGCATGTTTGGGATGATAATGAAGCTGCTGGGCCAGGTGACATTATCGTTATACAAAGGCCAATAGGCGGGGCACACATCAGACACGCTGCCGTTTTCTTTCTGGGCATCTTCCATGTCACAGACCCATTTGCTGTAGAGGGCGGCCAGGTTGAACAGGTAGGTTTCGCCCCGGGATTCCTCGGACCGGTCGCCGAGCCAGCCCTGCCGCTCATCGCGCTGCGGGCAGTCGGTGGGCATGCTGCGGTAATTGCCGCGTGTGCCCCAGTAGACGTTGTGATAAATGTCATTCAGCACCGGATTTGAACATTCAAAAGAACCCGCCCGTGTCATGTCGTCATGGACCACGCAGCCTAGAAGCGTATTCAAGGTGGGCTCACCGGGATACCCGGTCATTTCCACATACCGGAAACCATAATAGGTAAAGCGGGGTTCGTTCACTTCCACCCCTTCGCCCTTGAGGGTGTAGATGTTGGTAACCTTGGCGCCTCGGATATTGTCCATATACAAGGTGCCGTCCGCTTTTACCGTCTCCGCGTGGCGCAGGGTTACCGTGGCGCCGCGCGGTCCCTGCACGGTCAGGCGGCACCAGCCCACCATGTTCTGGCCCATGTCGTAGACATACACTCCCGGCTGCGGTTGGGTAAGGGAGATGGACTTCACGTGTTCCACCACGCGCAGCGGGTTGATTTTTTCAGCGGACAATACGCCGCCGGGCGCCTCCACCACTTGGGCGTTGTTCCATGCCGAATCGTCAAAACCGGGCGCCGCCCAGCCTGGGAACTCCAGTCGCGCATCGTAGGTTTCGCCATCGTATTCATTGTTGGCGCGGATGGGACCGTCTGCCGTCAGCTTCCATTGGGCGTCACTGACCAGGGTTTGCATGCTGCCATCCTGCAATTCCAGGCGCAGCAGCAGCAGGGCCTTGGGATAATGAAAGGAACGTGTAGTCGTAGGTTCCGTCAGGCGGGGCGCATAATAGCGGCCGTTGCCCAGCCAGAGTCCCAGCGCATTTTCCCCTTGCTGTATCCGATCCGTAACCTCATGGCTGACATAGAAAACCCGCTTGTCGTATTCCGTGCAACCGGGGGAAAGGACGGCATCGCCAACCTTGGCGCCGTTTAGATACAGCTCTGACAGGCCCAGCCCGGAAAGATATACCGACGCTCGGCGCAGCGGCTGGCTCACGGTAAATTCACGACGCAGCATCCGCGCCGGCAGCACGCGGTCCTCTTCCACGCGTGTTTCCTTCCAGGGGTCCATCCCGGAGTTGCCCAGTTCCTTCGCGGCAACCCAGGCGCTGTCATCGAAATCCGGTCGCTCCCAGCCGGGCTGTTCGCTGTCGGCTGTCTTCCAGGAGGCATCGGTCGTGATATTTTGAGGCGCGCCGCTGTCCGGGGTGAGGGTTAACAGGGCAAGCAGTCCGGCCGGGTTCGGGGCATCGCCCATATTCTCTACCGAAACGGCCAGCATATTGCCGCCGGGGCGCAGGCGCCGGGTAAGGTCAAAGGTGGCAGCGCTTTTAAAATTGGTCCAGTCGCCCAGTTTCTCGCCGTTCAAAAATACGCGGGCCTGGTTGTCCGCAGCCAGCAGCAAGGCGCCCTGTGCCAGGGTCCCCGCGGTCTCAAAGGACTTCCGGAAATATACGGTGCCCGGCCGGGCCGCGCCTGCGGGATTCTCTTCCGGGAACCATACCCACCGGGCGGATTTGAGTGCCTCATCCAAAGGGTTTTGTGAAGTCGCTTCATCCAGCCCCACCCACTGCGCACCGGCCCAGTCCTCAGTGTTAAGAACGCCCATGGTCCAGAACGCCGGTGCGCTCCACGGGGTCGGCTTGCCCTCTTTGTCCCACACGCGCACCTTCCAGAAACAGGTCTGGAACGAACGCAGCGGCGTTCCGCCGTAGGGGACCTGGATGGACTGGTCCGACTCAACTCTGCCCGAATCCCATAAGGCACCCTGGTTAGCCTCCAGGGTTTTCTCGGACACGGATACCAACACCTGGTAAGCCGTCTGCTTTTGGCCGCGCGTGCTGCCCTGGAGTATCCAGCCCAGACGCGGCTGCGCGACATCCATGCCCAATGGGTTCGTCAAGGATTCACAGGTGAGATTCACGACACGTGTATCGGAAAGATCCGATGCGCCACAAAAGGAGGCGAGCAACATTGCGCTTGCGACAAGAAAAATGCGGTTCATGAAACAGACTCCATCATCGGTTGGTCCCAAGGGACACAGGGGTATTTCACAGGAAGATCCGACTACTCAGCGTATCCCATGTCCGGGCGGACACGCAAGTTTTTCAAGGCCTCGGTTTTTTGATTTTCAGGATTGGTAAGCGGTTATCCCCACAGGCCTCAATGAGTCTGGCGGTCAGGTGTTCTTTGAACCCGACGCGTTTATTGAACAGTACCGGCACGGCCGTACCTCCCGGGGACTTTATTGACCTGATTGACCATATTGACGTGTTTCGTCAGTAAAGTCAATCGGGTCAATAGAGTCTCTTGTGGCGCTCAGATCGGTCGTATTCCTTTACATTCGGGAAAGCCCGAGCACCCCCAGAATTCGCCTTTCGCGGACTTCCGGCGGCGCATGGGCTTGCCGCACTGTGGGCACTCGGGCGAAGGCTCCCGGTTTTTTTCGCGGACCTCGAGGCGCCGGGTGGTTAGCCGCTCGCTGAAGCCACCGGTTTCTTCAAAGGCCGCACCCTGCGCTTCAATCTGGCTTTTAAGCATGTTCAGCGCGCGGCCAATGATGATCAGCATGGTATTGGCAACGATAAGTGCATCGTCGGCATCAAGCCAGCGCGCGTACTTCTTGCGCTGTTCGAGCGCGTGGCGGGCGGACTCGTGAACCATGTCGTCGGTGAAGGACGCCGGATCAAGCGAGATGGCGTTTATCTCCTGTGCCTCGGGAGAATGCACCGACCATGGCAGCTGTCCTTGATCGAGAATCCAGATTTCATAGTCGCCGCGTAATTCACTCAGACTGGCCCGCGCCACGTCCGTGAGTTTCATTTCGGTATCCTTCGAAGTGGCCGAACGTTCGGAGCCTTCGATGATATTCTGCCGTCCACTGCGCGCGGCCTGGGTCATCTGGTCGTATTGGCGGCCTTTCGGATCATAAAATTTGGCGCCGGCCGCGCGGGGATCCTGGGTGATAAAACGGCGGCAGAACTTCAGCGTTTCCAACTGGATGATGGTAGCCAGCGTGAAGGTGTGCAACTTGCGGAACCCACCGTGTTTATCGAATAGTTCTGACATGACCGCTCCTCCCGGACTTCATTGACCTGATTGACCGTATTGACACTTTATTCGTCAGTATAGTCAATAAGGTCAATCTGGTCAATAAAGTCCACATTCCTGTAGCTTTGAAGCAGGTGTCTTTCCGGAGCTGTGATGAAGAAGCCCTCTTTCCTGTGTCGTTATCTTTATGATGAAACTCCGCCTGCTCTGCCGTGGTCAATAAGGTGTCGGGATTGCGCATAACGAGATTCAGTTTTGGCGACAATCCTGTTGGAAGGGTGGGCGTAAGCCGGTTGACGAAAGAGGACATCACCATGAACGCTAAACGCGCCGCAATACGGTTTTTCATTTTCGCCCTGGGCGGGATGTTGGGCGAGGTGTTTCAGAGCGCCATTCGCTCAGGCTGGGAAGGCCATTGGAGCATGCATGGCCAGTCGTCACCCTGGATGATGCTTGATTACGGGCTGATGGGATTGGTCCTGATGCCCATGGCGGTCCCCATGATTCGGCGGGGCATCCCCCTGGTGGTGCGCGCCTTTGTGTATATGCTTGTCATTTATGCCGTGGAGTACGTATCAGGGATTATTTTTACCTGGGGCATGGGCCTGCGCGTGTGGAGTTACGAAGGCATCCCCTACAACCTGCATGGGCAAATCATGCTATATTCGGCGCCCGGATGGTATTTCCTTGGCCTGGCAGGGGAATACCTGTACCGAAAGGTGGACGCCATTGCGGTGCTGTCGCTGCGGGGGTTCACGGCGGAGCAGTTGCTTGCCTTGAAGCCTGCGGACGCTTCGGCTCCCCGCAAGGAACACGGGCAAGGCTAAACTTCAAGCCGCGCGCCCCGCGCCTCCAAGAGTTTCCGCACCGCTGTGGCGTCCAGGTCGCGGACATCGCATCCCTTCTCCACAGCGAGTGCGGCCGCAATGCCCGCCGCCTGCCCCATCATGGCGCCGGTGGTACTGACCCGCGCGCTGGACAAGGCCAACTGGTCGCAGGAAAAGCAGCGTCCGGCCATCAGCAGATTTTTGCCATCCCGCGCGATTAGGCTGCGCAAGGGAATCTGGTAGGGGGGCACGTCGAGTTCCTCCTCCGGCAGGATATAGGTGCGTTTGTCGTCATCGGGTTTATGACCGTCCAGACAAAACGTGCCCCGTGCGACACCGTCATCGAAGGCACGCCCGGCCCGCAAATCGTCCACCGACAATATATAATCCCCCACAATGCGCGCCCCTTCCCGGGTGCCAATGATGGGGCTGCAATGGTCCAATATCCAGGGCTTCTTCTCCACCCGCTGGTGATAGTCCATAACCTCCCACATGCGGCGGCGTCCTTGAATTTCGGCCGCGGTAATGCCCTCGGTATCCGTGGCGTCAAACATTGGAATCTTGATTTTGATGGCGTTGCCGCCCGGGCCGTCAGGCCAGACGCTGGTCATGGGCAGGTCCGCTTCATGACGCACAGGGTGAAACCATCCTTCGGGCACCCAGGGCCCGGGCGCCTCTTCGTCCACATGGCGCACAAAATACATCATGGACATGGGCAGCTGCAGCCCGTCTTCCGGGCGTCCTTTGAGCGTGGCAAAGCCAACGGTCCGGGCCAGGTCCGCCTCTCCGCTGCAGTCTATGAAGTGGCGCGCCCGCACCGCCTCGGGACCACTCTTGCCGCAAACGATGATTTCCGTTATCCGCCCCTTTTCTTCGCGGGCGTCCACGAAACGGGTATGCAAAAGCAGTTTTACCTGCCGCTTCAGTAATAACTCCTGAAGGACAATGCCCAGGGTTTCATAGTGGAACACGGAGGGGCGTTCGTGTCCAATGGCCTTCCACGCCCGCAGCCCGGTCAGTATTTCGTCAAATACCTCGCCCTGTCCCGTCATTTCACCACAGAAATTGGCGACCCCGCCGACGGTCAGCATGCCTCCCGTTACGGCAAAACGTTCCACGAGAAGCACACGCGCGCCGGAACGGGCTGCCGCCGCAGCCGCACCGATGCCCGCCATCCCGCCGCCAATTACCGCCACATCCACCTCCCAGCGTACGGGTACATGGCGTTCCCAGAGAACTTCTTTCGTGCGTGCGCTATCGAAACCTTCCATCGCCGTGGAAGACGCGGACGTTTTACAGGCGGTACTTAAACCGATTGCCGCCGAAGACAAAAGCATTTCGCGACGGTTCATGGCTGCTCCCATAGTTATTTTCGATGTCTCAGTGTATTTCAATCACGTCTACATTACGTTAAGGATACATATAGTATCAGTTCCCAAAAAAAGAAAGATAGGGTGAGGCGAGGATATGTATGGCTAGTGAGATCCCCTAATCCGGGCGCCTTGTTGGAAAATCCCGGTTCATTTTAAATAAAATGCTTGCGCTCATGGACGTTCCATGATATACTCTTGACAGACAAGAGGTTTCAGTGATAAGGTGGAGATTAATGTTTGCATGTGGATGAAGACAATAGCAACAGGGGTTATCTTTTCAGGCTGCCTTCTGGCAAGTGTGATGGTCTATGCGCAAACCGGCGAGAGAACGCTGGTGGCAAGCCGGGACCGGCGCACGCTTCACCAGTTTAAGGGGTCGGACGGTACGATAACCTTTACCAACCGTCCCGAAAAATACAAGCATCGCGATGATTTTATTGAAGTTTCCATCAAATATGAGCGCATTCCACTCCCGGTGGAGTACAAACCGACGCCGATAGAACAGCCCAAGATTGTAACGGATGAAAACCTGCGCGGGATTGTAACGCGCTATGCCAATTATTACGGCCTTAGTGAATCCCTTGTATATGCGGTCATCCGGGCGGAAAGCAATTTCAATCCCAACGCCGTATCCCCTGCCGGCGCGCGGGGGCTGATGCAGTTGATGCCGGGCACAGCAGCCGAAATGGGCGTAACGGACATTTTCGATCCGACCCAGAATGTTGCCGGCGGCACCCAGTATCTCTATAAGATGATGGAGTTATTCAAGGACAAGAGCCTCGCATTGGCGGCCTATAATGCGGGCCCGGAAAACGTAAAACGCTACAGTGGCATCCCCCCCTTCTCCGAAACCCAAGCCTATGTGAAGACCGTGCTCGCCTTCGAGCAGGGATACAGTGGCGGCGCTTCCCGACCCAACTTTACCGTACTTGCGTCTGCATCCCCTCCGCCGGTCGCGCGCACGGTGCCGGTACGTACCGCCAAACCCAGTCCGTACACCATCCATTTTCACAGCGGTCTGACCCAGCCTGCCGACGATGTACAAGATCGGGATCCCTACTGGTACATTATCTACAGCAATCGCACCTATCCCGTGCGCAAGGACCTGGTCAAAACGGTGGAAAAAGCCGCCTGATCCCCTTTTTCAAGGCGATTCCACGTCCCGGCCTGTCTCGCTCATTAAAGGTATCCACCAGTGTGACATAGTCGTCCTGGTGCATCTTATCTTGCAGATAGAGGTCATACAACGGTTTGGCATCCACCACTCCATCCCGATGTCGCGGACACCCTACATCCTTATGTAGTGTAAACCCGGCAAGCTCCCCTTCACGCGTTTCATGAAGTTTAAACGGATACAGGCGGCAGAGGAGGGGTCTCTGTTCATAAATGCCGCAATAACGGGTTTTCTTGTCGAGAAAAAAGCATCCGGCCTCCGCGTCCCGGGTCAAGGCCATAATGTAATGCTTTCCCCCCGCTTTAAGCCATGTCGGGTCATTCTTGCGCACCCCCGTGATTTCTTCTCGTGTTAAAAATTCCAGAAAACGGCGAGGGTCTTTGCCCGTATTCATGGCAATACGCAGCACATCCCAAGGGGTGGGCAGGCACACCACATCACGACAACAATGATTTGAATGATGGCATCTGAAATGGACGAATCGGGAACCCATGACTGTCTCCTGGAAGGGTTGTGTGTTTAAAAAGGGAAAGGAACAGGGCACACTATACGAAAATGAGAATGAGTTGTCAACCGCAGGGCCTTTTCCAGATTAAGCGTATCCAGCGGACTGTGGTCACCTTGGAGAAGACCTTGACGGGAAAGGACCCTTTGTCCTGTTGATGCGCCTATTATAAACAAGGTCTGGAAGAGGATGCGTTCAGAATTTCGTCGAAAAATTGAGCGACGTCACAACCGTGACATCGGGTTGGTTTGTAATTCGTGTAGCCTCTCCCACACTGAAAGAAACCGTTTGGTCCGGGCCGACGGGAATTTCAAAACCCACTTCATAAAATAGATAACGATCACTAATTGGGTTGGGTTGTTTAAGGGTAAACAAGGGGATACTGAGAATAGAAATCTTGGCGTCTATATCTATTTTTTGATACGCATAGCCGACCGCAATACCTAGAAAGGGTTTTAGAAATTTAATGTTCGGAAGAATCCCTGTTGAAGGCGGTGTAACCGGGCGTCCGAAGGGTTTGTATCTCAATTCCAGCTGGGCAAATCCCCCCCTTCTCTTGTCAATAATATCAACATCGAATATCGTTAATAACTGTTGTTCGTCAAATAAATTGCCTTCGCCCATTCCTAGCAAGATAAGACCATTAAAACAGGAAAGGAAGCCATAATCCATCCCAAAAACGAAATCGAAAGATAAGTCAAGCGCGTCCTGTGGATGCGTGCGTCGCTCCCAGCCCGGAATGCTGTTGAGAAATTCCCGGCGTTTTTTGTTGGGTTCGTAACTGTTCCTTTGGAGCGCGTAATTTCTTCTTCCGAAGACAAATCTCCAGTTTCTCGGTAAAATGAGGGATTTGTGACCACCAAAAGCCTCGTCGGGCTCTTCTACAGGTAACCTTTCCAGATTCATGCGCTCCCACAAATGATTGAATTCTTTTCCCGCGATGGAAGCGGGATATACGTCATGACAGCTACTGAGAAACCAATTCTTATCTGTATCGGCGCTGACACCAAAAGGACAACTCCAACACAGGCCCATAATTAATAAGGACACCCCTAACTTCAGACCTCCTGACCTCGGCGGGGTAATGGGGTCACTTATTGGAATTTGATATT
>JAEAMG010000861.1_pt1 | contig 28844 bp, 17 predicted proteins | sample 8958741 | NCBI WGS metagenome assembly JAEAMG01 (sample SAMN16933256, study PRJNA681125) | bioreactor sludge metagenome | isolation source: anaerobic bioreactor treating anionic surfactant - SDBS | place: India: Bengaluru | collected 2019-02-28 | reverse complement strand
CGATTCTGGGCAGCGGGATCACCTTTGAAGCCGGTCCATGCCGTTAGAGGGTCGCTGGCCACCCACAGATTCTGACAAACTGCCGAATGTCCAAGTGAAAGACGCGTTTCCGATGTCACCAAAAAGCCCTCGCGGCGGTCATGATACACACGGCCTGAGTAAAGAACGTTTTAAAAGCCAGGGATGGATCACGTTTAGCATCTTGTTAGTAGTACATAAAGTGTTGATGGTAAATAACTAATAAATAATGATAGGGCTAATTAACATCCCTTAAAGTCGCCCCTTTATAGGTGGGATAATTTCCCAAAAAGTGTTTCATTTTGTTTCATTTTGTTTCATTTTTCTCCCTTCGGAATGGACACCTTCACGTCGAATCGGTAACCTTTCTCGTCCCGTCGCCCCCAAAGGAATCCGCTTCATGACACAGCCTCAAATCGAATCGCCGTTCACCGCCAACCCTCAGCCGGAGCGGTTCGGTCTCTATCTCGTTCTGACGAACCCGCTGACCGGGTACGAACGCTGCGCCGAAGCGGCGGTCAAGGCCGGGGTCCGCTATCTGCAGCTGCGCATGAAGCAGGCTCCCCGTCCAGAGCTCGTGCGGATGGCCCAACGGGTTCGCGCCCTCACGGCGGGCTCGGCCACCCGGTTCATCGTCAATGACGATGCCGACGTGGCCTCAGAGGTCGGCGCCGATGGTGTGCATCTCGGACAAGGCGATGAGTCCCTGGCCGCGGTGCGCAAACGATATCCCGGCTTGGCCGTTCTTGGGCTCTCCACGCACAATGAAGAGCAGGCTGCCGCCGCGCGGCTCTTGGCCCCAAGCTACATCGGTGTCGGCCCCGTTTTTGCCACGCCCAGCAAAGCGCTGCCCGATCCGGTGTTGGGGTTGGACCGCGCGGGCGGCATCCTGCGGTCAACCCCGCTCACCGCCGTCGCCATCGGCGGCATTGACGCGCAAAATTTGCCGCAGGTGCTGGCCGCTGGCGCGGTGAATGTCGCCGTCGTCCGGGCGGTCTGCGCGCAGCCCGATCCCTATGCCGCCATCCTCCGGTTGCAGGCTATGGTCCGCGACACCGGAGCCTCGCTTTAGCCCTCGTTTGCGGGTCTTTCTTGTCTTGGGGTCTTCGGGTCTTTGCGTGAGCCCTGCTGTTTACGCGGCGCCTCCTCATGCTACGATTCTCGCGATCCTCTGCTTCACAAAAAACGTTCTTAGTGCCGTTGTTGGTTTGTAAGTCCCACTCCCCATTCCTCCGGCCTTGCCGCTGTGGCGGGCGGACGGTATCGGTTGTTTTCCCCGGTGTTTCGGTACCCGTCTGGGGCGGAGGATCTCGGGGGCAACCGGCTCGCCTGTGCGCCTCCTTCCCGGTGCGCGGTTTACAGGATTGACACAAGGTTCCTGTGAGTATAAATTGAAATCAATGGTGCGGCGGTCATCGATCCGCAGATCGGCAGGTTGTCTTTATGAGCGACGAAACACAAAATGGGACGTCCGACATGGGTACGCCTCGTGGTACGAATCGGGACGTTGCCGGGGAGTGTGGGCAAGGCCCTTTGACGCCGAAAGTCGTCGCCGGGCTTCGCCAAGAGCTTGACGGTGCCAAGGCGGAGATTGCGCGTCTAAGGGCGGAGCTGGCGCTCGCGGAAGCCAATCAAAAAGAGTTCGGTGAACGTTTCCGGACGGTTCTCGAGCAGTCGGTCGATATCGCCTATCGCCGGAATCTGAAAACAGACTGTTACGATTATTTGAGTCCGGCGATCGAAACGATCACGGGCTATACGGTTGAAGAGTTCAGCCGGATACGTTCGGCAGATCTCATGGGACACATCCATCCCGAGGATCACCCGGTGATCCTGAAGCGTTCTGAAAAGTTTGAACAAAGCCGTCACGGGGCCAAGGTGGAGGGTCTCTTCGAATACCGGTTGAGGCGTAAAGATGGCGAATACAGGTGGATGTCCGACAGCGGTGTGCTGGTCTTGGCTGCCGACGGAACGCCGCTCTATCACGTCGGGGTCGCCCGCGATGTGACGGAGCGCAAGCGGATGGAAGAGGCCCTGGAGCGCAGCAACGAGGAGCTTGAGGATGCGGTCGATGAGCGAACAGTCCGGCTGCGGCGGCTGGCGGCCGAACTCGCGCTGGCGGAACAGCGGGAGCGGAAGCGCCTCTCGGAAATCCTTCATGACGACCTCCAGCAGGTGCTTGTCGCCGCCAAATTCGCCTGCGAGAAGCTGGTGGCGAACCAGGCGGAGGGTTGTCTTGAGGAAGGGGTCCGCAGGCTCTGTGACCTGTTGCTGGAAGCGCTCGTCAAAACCCGGTCGGTCAGCAAAGAGCTCGTCACCCCGCTCCTGTATGTGGTGGGCTTTGTTCCGGCCCTGCGCCAGTTGGCTGATCTGATGTGGCAGCGCTACAAACTTCAAGTCCAGATCGATGCTTCGGAAATGTCGCTCGTTTTGCCGGAAGCCGTCCGGCTTGAGCTTTTTCAATCGGTTCGGGAATTGCTCCTCAATGTCGCGAAACATGCGGGTACGGATAAGGCTTCCGTGAAAGTCTCGCAGCTGGACGGACAGGTGGAGATCTCGGTGACGGACGGAGGCAAGGGCTTCGATCCTGGACCGGTCTTGTCGGGTAACGTGGTTGAGGCCGGATATGGGCTGTACAGCATCAGCGAGCGCATCAACGCGCTGGGTGGTAAGATGTCGGTCGGCTCGATCCCCGGTAAGGGGTCAAGCATTACGCTGAGCGTCCCGCTGCCTCCGGACCCGGAGCCGGTGCCGCACGTCCCCTTGCTCAGGGACAGCCAAGCGCCGCTGCGGCCCGAGCCGGCTGGACAGCCCCGCGTGCTTGTTGTTGACGATCACGAAGTGATGAGGAGGGGTCTCCTCATGCTGCTTTCCCATGCGCATGCGTTGGCCGTAGTCGGGGAGGCTTCGGACGGGCAGGAGGCGGTCGATCTCGTGCGGCAGCTTCATCCCGACGTTGTTGTCACGGATATCCGGATGCCTGGAATGGACGGGATCGAGGCGACCCGCCTGATCAAGGCGGAGTTCCCCGAGACGATCGTCATCGGTATCTCGGCCTATTGCGAAAAGGGCTTCGAGACCGCCATGCTGGACGCTGGCGCTTCAGAGCTTCTCGATAAGGCCGGTGTCGGCGTGAACCTCGTGCCGACGATCACCCGGTGTTTGGCCTCACGGGCCGCCCCGGCAGAGCGCCGCCTCTCGTAAACCGAAAAAACACCCCGTCTGATCCTGCTGGTGTGCCGCACGGTGCGGCGGCAAGTGTTGCGGGCGATGAGGTCGCCACGCTGCTGAAGGCGTTGGCCTTGGAGCAGGCCAAGAATGAGGTGTTGCCCGAGTAGGTGCTTAAGGCGGAGGACTCCCTGGCCATAGCGGTTTCTGACTTTTGCATTCACTTCTCTCCCCCGCAGTCCCCGGCTCCCAACTCACTATTTTCCGTTGCGCGGCCCTCCTGTTTTGCGTATCCTCAATAAGTTGTCTGGGACGGATTATTGAAGGGGGTTTATCATGCATGCCATGCACCGCCGCACGTTTCTGAAGGGGTCCTTGTTCTCCGCGTTTGCAGCCGCGCACGTTCCGGCTTTCGCCGCCGAAGCGCCGAAGCCGGCTGAAGCGCAAGCCGCTGCGGCTGCGCAGCCTTTGGTCCTCACTCCGCCGACGCTCCAGATCCCGGCGCCGACTTCCATGGGCGTCGCCTGGGGGGTCTCCGCTAAGGCGACCGGCTTTGTCGATGTCGGCAGCAAGGCCGACCTTTCCGACGCCCGCAGGGTCTTTGCCGGCGACGGGGGGCTGAAGGCCTTGGACGACGCCGCGTTGTCAGTCAGGCTCACGGACCTGACGCCGGATTCGCTCTACTACTATCGCACCGGCACGTTGCCGATCGATTTCCAGAGCGCCTACAAGATAGTGCCGGGTGAGCCCGTCTTGAGCGAAATCTATTCGTTCCGCACCTCGGGCCCGAAATCCCCGGCGTCTTTTGCGGTCATCAATGACACGCACGAAAACCACAAGGTCTTTGCCCTGCTCGCCGCCAAGATCGAGGAGCTCAATCCTGCTGTGACCGTTTGGAACGGCGATCTCTGCAACTGGCTCGATCAGATGCCGAAAATGATTCAAACCCTGCTGAATCCTGGCCTGTGCAAGTTCGCGGTCAGCCGTCCCTTCCTCTTCACTCCCGGCAACCATGACTACCGTGGCGCGCTGGCGCGTGAATTGCCTCGGCTCCTGATGACGCGCGAGCCCGCAGAACGAGACAGCAAGGACTGGAGACTGGGCCGTAATTATGCGGTTCGCCAAGGTGATCTGGCGCTGATCGGGCTCGACACCGGCGAGGATAAGCCGGATGCGCGCAGCGAATGGGGCCAGTTGGCGCAGTTCTCGCCCTATCGTGAAAGTCAGGCGAAGTGGCTGGCCGATGTCCTCGAGCGCCCCGATATCAAGGCGGCTCCGTTTGTCGTGGCCTTCTGCCACATTCCGCTCGTGGATGATTCGGCCGATGCGAATCCCGGTGATCTCGCTGAAGGCTTTGCCTCGTGGCAGCGCCAGTGCCACGACGTGTGGGCGCCCCTTTTCGAACGGCATGGCGTTCAGTTGGTCGTCACCGCCCACCGGCACAAGTTCCGGTTTGATGCTCCGGCCGCGGGCCGGTCTTGGGCACAGGTCGTCGCGGGCTCCGGTTGCGAGGTGAAGCCGGGCCGCGAATTGACGGTCCTCGAAGGTAAGGTTGTCGACAGTCAGTTGAAGTTGATCGTCCATGACCTGAACGCTCGTTCCGTCCTCGGCGAATACGCGTTCAAGCCGCGCGGTCAATGAGTCGGACGGGCTGTTCGCCACCCCTTGCCAAGCACGGTGCATTGGGCTAAAGTTGTTTCAACAAAAGGAGAAGGACTATGTTGCGCACGTTCGCCATCACGCTGATTGTTTTCCTCTTCGCTTTTTCCTCGCCCTTGTGGGTGGCTGCCGAGCAGCCCGGAGCTCAGAAGTGTGACCTTAAGACCGGCGTCTGTACGGACGGCACCCCCAACACCGTCATGACCGGCGACAAGCGCATCTGGGCGAGCAGTCGCCTCTTCACCGATGCGCCTCCGTTGGACGTGCGGAAATGGCTCACCGATAAGCCGGAGATGGAGGGCAAGTTCTTGGTCATCGAGTTCTGGCGCACCTGGTGTAGCGCGTGCAAGCGCATGACGCCGCTGATGAATACGCTGCATGCGAAATATGGCGGCGAGCTGGTCGTGATCGGTATCACCGGCGAGGCGGAAGAAACGGTCAAAGCCTATGCCGGTCCTAAGAAGGATTACTTTTTGGCCCTTGATCAGCCTCTGCCTGCCGAGAACAGGGACACGGCTAAAGCTCAGCAGCCCGCTGAAAAAGAGGGCGCTGCTCCCGCCTCGGCTGGGCCCGACCAGACGTCGGAGCCGGCCACGGCGCGCCCGGGGCAGGGTCAGTATGAAGCCAAGTTCGGCGTCTGGGGCTGGCCGCACGTCGTCATCCTTGAGCCCCAGTTTCGCACGGTCATCTGGGAAGGGTTCCCGGGGCTCAAAGGCTATGAGTTGACCGAAGCCAAGGTCGCGAAAATGCTCGCCATCGGCCGCGCCTCGAAGGGTGAAAAAGCGGAAAAAAAGTAGCCGGCCCGAGCGGATGTGCGGGCCGGTCTTCGTTCCCTGTGTTCGCGCTCACTTCGTTGACTAGGCGCGTCGTGTGTAAGGCAGCTCCCAGGGTTTGCGGTAGGTGACGCCGACCTGCTTGTCGGCTTCGGGGTTGCCGACGATCTTTTCCGCCACGCCGTCCCAAACGATTTTTTGTCCCGTGCGGAAGGCGATGTTGCCGAGATGCGCCAGCGTGGAAACCCGGTGGCCGACATCCAGATTGAGCACGGGTTGCTGGCGCGACTTGACGCAGTCGAGGAAGTTCCGCACATGGGGCGTGCGCGGGTCGCCCCCTTCGCTGCGTTTGCGCTGCGAGGGCGTCTTGGCGCGTTTGGGCTCGGTGACCAATTCCCAGCCCGTGTCGTTGAGGATGATGTTGCCTTCGGTGCCGTGCCACTCCACGCCCCACGGCCGTCCGTTCAGACCGTTGTTGAGGCCCGCGCGATGTTCCCAGATGAGCTGGCAAGTGGGAAAATCATAAACGGTCACCTGGGAGTCCGGCGTTTCCGAGTCGTCATCCAAAATGAACTTCCCGCCGCAGGAGGTCACGGACTTGGGGGGCTCGTCCGGCAGCCCCATGGCAACCATGTTGATCAGGTGGACGCCCCAGTCGGTCATCAGGCCGCCGGCGTAGTCCCAGAACCAGCGGAAGTTGAAGTGAAAGCGGTTGGGGTTGAAGGCGCGTAGGGGAGCTGGCCCCAGCCACAGGTCGTAGTCCACCCCGGCTGGCGGCGGACAGTCCGCCGGTTTGCCGATGCTCGGTAGCCAGTCCAGAAAAGCCCAGCCGCGCGCCAGGCTGACCTTGCCGAGCTTGCCGGAGCGGATCAGCTCCGCCGCTTCGATGATGTGCGGGCAGCTGCGCCATTGCGACCCCATCTGCACGACGCGGCTGTGCCGCTTGGCGGCTTCCACCATGGCGCGGCCTTCGTCAATCGTCTTGGCCAGCGGCTTCTCGACGTAAACATCCTTGCCCGCCTGACAGGCCAGAACAGCGGGCAGCGCGTGCCAGTGATCCGGCGTCGCGATGACGACGATATCGATGTCCTTGCGGTCAAGCACGCGGCGGAAATCTTTGACAGTGTCGGGCTTCTTGCCGCGTTTCTCCTCGCAGATGGCGAAGCCCTTCGCGATTTTCGCGTCGTCCACATCACAGACCACCGGGCAGTCGATTTCCGGATTAAGAAAAAAACATCTCAAGTCACCTTGGCCCATGCCGCCGCACCCGATGAGGCCGATGCGGATCTTATCGTTCGCGCCCGGCTCGCCGGCGCGGACGGACCGGATGAAGGGTGCGTTGATACTGCTGGCAGCCAGCGTGGCCAGTGTGGTCTTCCCGAGGAAAGTGCGGCGGTTGATTGGGTTCATAGCGGGTGCCCTTTGTTAAGTGACGAAGTTGACCGTTTCCCGATTCACTATTTTTTATTCTACCGCGTGACCGGTGCGATTGTCACGCTCGATGATGAGCCCCCGGTCTTCCTATTTTTCAACGCCTTTCGTAATCGTCACCGTCTTATCGATTGTAAATGGTGCCTGAGTGTTTTTTCACGACCGCAAAACTCCCGGCTTCTGCCATCTCTGTGGAATTACGGGGTTGACTCTGTTCCCCCTCTCCGCATAATAGAAGCGCAGGATAGAGCTTGGATTTGTTCCGCCTGCGTGGAGAGAGGCTAGGCGGTCGTTGTGGAGAACAAAATGTCTGATAACAAATTGACGCGAAGAGCTTTCCTTTCCGGCACCTCGGTTGGCTTGGTCGGCTCCGCGGTTTCAACCTGTGCCTCCTGTAAGAGTGCCGAGTCCGGCTTTACCGGCCGGAGAAAAGTCACCGCCGAAGCGTTCGCCCGGGAGGTCGCGCGCGTGCTCCCGCAGGAGGAGCTTTTCGCCTACCATAAGCGGCTCTCGGAAAGTCCGGTGCACGTGTCGGCGAGGCGTGATCCCGCAGCCCGGCTCCGGGCTGGCGAATTCGCGCTTCCCGCGCAAGGCTGGACAATCGAATGGAGCGCGCGCGCTTCGGAGCTGCTCAAGGCCGCTGTGTATGATTTTCAGGATTATCTGGACGCCTCGATGGGTGTCAGCGTGCGGCTTGATAACCGGGCTTCGCTGGAGGGCTGGCAAAGCCGGAGCCGAAGCCTTGTCGTCGGAACGCGCGACCAGTTGCCGGGCTGCGGGGCGGCACTGAAGGGGCCCAAAGACTACGAAATCACGGCGACGCCGGAGCGGGTTACGGTGTGTGGCTTCGATGAGCGGGGTGCCATGTACGGGCTCTATAATCTGGAGGCCCGGATGAATTTGCGCGAGGCGCCGTTCTTGCCGGGCGCTCTGAAAACGGTCCGGCACAGCCTCTACAGGGTACGCATGGTTCAGTCTTGGATGGGCTGGATGGAGTGGCCTGACCGCTTGCTCTCGCATCTCTCCCATGACGGTTTCGACGGCATCTTCGCCTCGGTCTACGCCAACCCGAACGGCGATTACTCCACGGCTGAAAATTCAACGGAGTTTTACGCGCGCCTGCTGTTTCAAATTCGCAGGCAGGACCCGAAGCGCGTGCGGGACCTGATCAGCCGCGCGTCGCGTTTCGGCATCAAAGTCTATGCGCCGATCATCTACCAGTACATGGGGACTCCGGAAAGCGAAGCGGGGCTGCGTCTTCTTGTCCGCGATATCCTGAAGGGCTTCCCCGACATCCAAGGCTATATCCTGCTGACGGAAGGTTTCTGGTACAAGAAGTGGGGCGGCGGCCACGGCGCCACTCAAGAATATCTGCAAGACTGGGCGCAGAACTGGAGCAAAGCGGTCGGCATCGTATCCGAAGAATGCCATCGCGTGAATCCGGCCATCGAGGTTCTTCCTTGGGAATACAACATCGATTTCCGTCCGCAGAACGCGGAGATGAAGCGCTATTTCATCCGGCAGCTTCCCGCCGACACAATCCCGCTGCTCACGTGGGAAAACGGGAAGAGCTTTGAGATCGACGGCCTGCAGAGCTACCTGCGCGATTACTCGCTCTCCCAAGTCGGCCCTGCGGAGGTCACCGACGCCCAGCTCGAGGTGGCGCGTCAGCGCGGCATGGCCGTTTATTCCAAGGTCGATACGTTCGCCAGTTGGCAGTATGGCACCAGTCCCTACCTCCCTTTCCCGTACCAGTGGTTCGCCCGCTATCAGGCGCTTGAGAAGTTCGGGGTGAAGGGCACGCTTGAGAGCTGGAGCAGCGGGTACAGCCCGAACTTCATTGCCGAGTTGCGGGCCTGGTCCTGCTGGAGTGACGCGCCTTCTCAGGACCAGCTTCTCGGCGACATGGCCTCCCGTATTTTCGGAGACGCTGGCAAGGCGCTGGCCCTGCAAGCCTGGGACCACTTCAGTCAGGCGATTCGTTTGGTGCCGGACACCGGGCCGAACATGGGCACCAACAATGCCGTCGGGAATCCGCTGTTCTTCCGGGAGCCGCCTGTCCGGACCGCGACGTTCACGCATTCATGGCGGGATCACGCCAAATGGACGGGATACTTGGGCGGCGAGCTCAACCCTTACTGGCCGTTTACCGTCTCACGCATGGTCTTCTATCCGGATTTCAGCAACAAGACCAACCGGGCAGAGCAGTATGCGAAGGGGGCTACCGGTGTGCACGTCGGCAAAGAGACGAAGGTCCTGCCCGTTTTTCTCAAGTATCTGCGGCAGGCCGCTGAGCAAATGGAGCAGGGGTTGTCGCTGTATCGGGCCGCGGCTCTCGGCAGCCCGGCCTCCAAGCGGCAGCAGGCGGTCCGCGAAGTGGTTGTGGCCGAACAACTGCAGCGCATGATGCTGAGTGACTGCGCGGTTCTGGAGTTCGAGGACGTGCGTCTGCAGCAGGCGGCCGAAAAGGACAAGCGGAAAGCGGAGGCGCTCCTGGACCGGATGGAAAGTATCCTGCGCGACGAGATCGCGCGTACGGAGCTGTCCCTGCTCGCCGCCACCCGGGACTCTCGCCTGGGTTTTCAGTTCGAGCAGGACTATGTGTATACCCCTTATTCGCTGCGCGAGAAGCTGGCCCTTATGCGGGAGACGCTGAATAAACAGTTGCCCGCCGCTCGGCGAAGATAAGCGTCGGCCGCCGCTTCGTGTGCCGTTTGCGGGGCTACTCGGCATGTTTCGGGAAACGGAGGCGTACCGGGCCGAGGGGCTCGCCCAGCTTCACCGAGGAGGACACGGCCGGCGGGATGATGTCCCAGCCATAGGTGGTGCCGTGAAGGGCCTCGGCCTCGGCCTTTTGCGCCGAGAAAAGGAACCGTTCCAGGACGGGCGTTTGCGCCTTGGCGCCGTTGGCCAGCTTGATGTCCAAACGCACATTGCCGACCCCGAACAGGACCCGGCCCGGGGCTTCAAGAATAACCTCGTTGTCGAGCCGCAGCCCCTTCAGCTTCTCGCCCGGTATCGCCACGCGGGTCTCGGTGCAGAATGCCGCCCAGTGGGGGGCCGGCTCAATCCGCGTCTGTCCGATCTTTTCGCCGTTGATCATGATGTTCAGGTCAACGTTCGTTGTCGTCCACGACGTGAAGACCAGCGTGGCTGAAAGGGCGTGCCGCAGCTCGGGCTCAGTCACCGCGACAGCCGGCCGCGGCGGCGGAGTCAGTGTGTCGGTGATCTGACCCGGCTCCTGCCAGGTGAATTCCCGCAGGACCTCGCGGCCCGAGCGGAACTGGACACGCACGCGAGGTCCCTCGACGTGCACAAGGAAAAAGCCGTTGGGCGGCCCGGAGAGATAGCCCCAGCCGTAGGTCAGCTCGTCTCGCGGGATCAGGAGCGTATACCGCTCCTCCATGGGCGTTAGCGAGGCGCTCTTGTCCATCACCACGCCTTTGATCTGCGTGATCGGCACGCCCTCGACACGGCGCACCCACGCGCCCGTGTTGTGGGTGTGTCCGCAGAAATAGGCGTCCACGGGATATTTCTTAAATACGGAAACGACAGAATCCGTGTACCGGCTGTTGCTGAAGCCGGGCCGGACAACGGGCCAGAGCGGATAGTGTCCGAAAGCGAACACGTGCTTGATGCTGGCGTCGGCGTGCGCCTGCGCCATCGTCGCCTCGAGGAATGTGCGTTGCGCCTCATAGTCCATGCGGGTGCCGTTTTCCTTGTAATCGCCGTAGTCGAGAAAGATGAAGCAGGCGTTCCCGTAGCGGAACGCATAGTAGGCGCGGGTGAGCGGTGTGCCCAGCTCGCGCGACAGCAGGGGAAACACCGTCTCGGGATAAGGCGTGCCCCCGGCGTTCTTGTCGTGATTGCCGACCGCGAAAAAGATCGGTAGCTTGAACTGCTCCGTAAGGCTCGTGATCGCGAAAGTCAGCTCCTCCTTCACGCCCTCCTTGTCCAGTTGCTGGTGTGAAGGGAGTTCCCCGAGAATAAAGTCGCCGGTCTGACAGACGAACGCCATGGCCGGCTGGACGTCCTTGACGGCTTCAGCGACGGCAATCCCGATTTGACGCTCCTTGAAGGCGGGCCGCGACACATGCAGGTCGCCCAGCACGGCGAAGCTGAAGGGCTTGTCCGACGCCGAAAGCGTCGTCAGCTCTCCCGCATGTACAAGTTGAAAAACGATACTGAATGCGCCCAGAATGGTTAGAAGCTGTTTCATGTTGATGTCTACGGTCCGCTGAGAACGCTGGAGTATTCCGCATCCTTCCTGGCAATGTTTATACAGTATTCTTGCGGGTGAGCCCCGTCAACTGAATAAGGGCCTTTTCCGTCGGTCTACCTTTCCCCTCGACAGCCGGGAGTGCTCTCCGGTAAAATGACGGCAACATTCGGAGGTCGCACATGAATGATGAGATAAGCCCGTTCCCGCCGCCATTAGAAAACAGACGCCCCTTTCCGCGTAGTTCAGCGCCGCCTCGGTCACCTCGTCCACCGGTCAACCCCATGGCCGCGATCCCGTTCCTGCTCGTGCCGGTCCTCCTGTTCCTCCCCTTGTGGGTGTGGTTTTTCTGGCGCATTGAGCCCGACAGCGGCGAAATCGCTGTCCTCGTAAAGAAGACCGGCAAGAACCTGCCCGTCGACAGCATTCTGGCCGATTCGCTGGAGTACAAGGGCATCCAGCTCGAGGTGTTGCCCGAGGGGCGTTTCTTCCGTAACCCCTACACCTGGAGTTGGACGGTCACGAAAGCTACGGACATACCGGCTGGGAAGTTCGGCGTGCTCGTGCGTAAGTTCGGAAAGGACCTGCCCGGCGGCAAGATCATCGCTCCGGACGAGACGTATAAGGGCATCGTGCGCGACGTGCTTGGAACGGGCAAACACCGCATCAACCCCTACGCTTACGAAGTGAAGCTCTATGACGACATCAAGATCGCCCCTGGCCACGTGGGCGTGGTGACCTCCCTCTGCGGCGCGGACATCCTCACGGGCGGCGCCGCCGTCACGTCGTCGGATAAAGGTTTTCTTGTCGGGACCGACACCAAGGGCGTGCAGCACGATGTGCTCAAGGAGGGTACGCACCGTCTCAATCCCTTTCTCTATGCGGTCTCGATCGTCAACATCCAGAGCCAGCGCTTTGAGTTGAGCGGAGACGACGCCATTATGTTCCTCACCCTCGACGGTTTTCCCGTCACAGTCGAAGGTACGCTGGAGTTCAATCTCAATATGGACAAAGTCGCGCTGCTCACCCATGAGGTCGGTGACATGGATGACATCATGCAGAAGCTGATCCTGCCCAGCGCTCGCGGCTTTTTCCGGATCGAAGGCAGCAAGAAAAACGCCACGGAATTCATCGTCGGCGAAACGCGCCAAGCGTTTCAGGACAGTTTGGAAACCTACCTTCGCGGCGTCTGCACAAACTGGGGCGTCTCGCTCAACTCCGTCCTGATCCGCGATATCCTTGCGCCGCAGCAGATCGCAGGTATCATCCGGGACCGCGAGCTCGCCGCGCAGGAGTCGCTGAAGTTCGAGCAGCAGATCGTGCAGTCCAAATCCATGGCCGAGTTGGAGAAACAGAAGGCGCTGGCTGAGCAGAACCGCCTCAAGGTCACAGCCGAAACGGAGCGTATCCGCCAGACCATCACTGCAGACCAGGGGAAGGTGGAACTGACCATTGCCGCCAAAACCGAACTCGACGTCGCCAAAATCGGCCTCGAAGCCGCTCGCGCCGATGCCGAGGCGATGCTGACGCTTGCCGAGGCTGAGCGCAAAGTGATTGAGGCCAAAAACCGTGCCGATGCGGATGTGCTGAAACAGCAGGTCGCCGTCTACCGCGACGAGGCCGACTACATCCGCGCTAAGCTATACGAGAAAACGGCGCCGAATATACAGAGTGTGCTCACCACCGATACCAAAGGCGACCTTTTTGGCTTGCCGGTTAAGCTCCAGTCGAACGGTGCGGCTGAAAAGGCAGTGCCCGCCGTAAACCCCGCGCCTCCTCCCAAGCCGAGCCCGCTGCCGCCGGAACCTGCTAAGAAAGGAGGGGCCACGCCATGAAGTCTGTTTCCATCATTTTCGTCCCTGTGCTCGTCGTTCTCTTTTTTGCGCTCTCGTTCCTTTGGTTCTTCTGTCGTATTCCCGTGCCGCCGGGCCACATGGCGATCATCACCGCCAAGACCGGCAAGCCTTTGCCGCCCGGCGAAATTCTCGCGGGTCCCAAAGAGAAGGGAGTGCGCAAAGACCCGCTGCCTGAAGGCCGCCACTTCCTTGACCCCGTCACCCACTCGTGGCGCATCGAGCCTGTGATCTCCATTCCGGTGGGAAAGATCGGCGTGGTCACCTCCAAAGTGGGCAAGGAGTTGCCGGTCGGCGAGATCCTCGCCGCCGACACAGGGTGCAAGGGCGTGTGGAAAGACGTGATTGGCCCCGGCACCTACCGCCTGAACCCCGAAGGATATGAGGTGACGATGCTTGATGCGGTGAACATACCCATCGGCTACGTCGGTATTGTCACTTCGCAGACCGGAAAACCTGTCAAGCCCGGTGAGTTTGCGGGCTTTGGCCAGCAGGGTGTCATGAAGGATGTGCTCCAGCCCGGCCTTTACTACATCAACCCGCGTGCCTATCAAGTTGACGTTCTGGAAATCGGTATGAATCAGGTCTCGATCCTCGGGCGCTCGGGCAGTGTGGTGCTTACCAAAAGCCAAATCTCCAATGCCAGCAGTGCCTTGGACTCGCTCCAGCAGAACACGATCCAGGTCCAGCAAGAGAAGCGCAACGAGTACCTCGAAAAGAACCGTGACCGTGGTTTCATCTCGCAGCAAGCTCTGAGCGCCCCGGCCGCCTCCGATTCGTTGGGTAGCTCGCTCCGCCGTAGCGCGCCTAAGAAAGTCGTGCCGGGCGCCAAGGCGCAAGGCCGTGTCGAACAAGTAGATGCGTTGGTTCAAAGCGCGGATAAACCCCTGCCGCAGCAGGGTTCCGTCGCTCCCGAGTCGGTGGCCTTCGGCATCAACCGCTTCGTCGAGTTCCCCTCGCGTGATGGCTTCCAGATCCTGCTGGACATGACCGTTGAGTTTGAGCTGCTGCCTGAGAACATTTCCCGCATCTACATGCTCTATGGCGATCTCCCCGCCGTGGTCGAGAAGATCATCTTGCCGCAGGTGCTCTCGATCTCGCGTATTAAGGGGTCAAGCTATAAGGCGCGAGACTTTATCGATGGCGAGGGTCGTCAGTTGTTCCAGAAAGAGATGAACGCCGAACTCACGCGCGTGATGAAGGAGAAGCATATCGTTATCCACAACGCGATTATCCGCCACGTGGAGGTGCCGAATGATATTCTCACTCCGATTCAGGAGTCGAGCGTCGCGAAGGAGCAGGATCTGACCAATAAGGCGCGTCAGGAGACCGCCCGTAAACAGGCTGAGCTCAACACCGAGACGGCGATGATCGAACAGCTCAAGAAGCAGGTCGATCAGGAGACCGAGAAGCTGGTCGCCACGACGGCCGCGCAGACGAAGAATGAGGTCGCCAGCACGCAGGCCAGCGCCAAACTCGAGGTGGCCGGCATCAATCTGGAGAAGGCCGCCGTACAGGCGCAGATAACGCAGGTGCAGGGTGAGGCCAAGGTCAAATCCGAACTCATGATCGCTAAAGAAAAGGCGCTCGGCGAACAGTTGCGAGCGGGCGTTTTCAAGAACCCCTCCACCCTGGCAGAGCTGACTTTTGTGGACAAGCTCAACCCCAGCCTCGGCATCCGAATTATACACGCGGGCGAGGGTACCCTCTGGACCGACCTGAAAAACCTCGCCCCCACGGTGCCGGTCAAATAGGGGCCGGGCTTAACAGGGTTTGCTTGCTCGGCGCGAAGCCCGTATTGCGCCAAGTGGGCGGTGCGCGCTTAAAGTGCCTGCTGCTCAGGGTGTGATCCGTACGCGATAGAATCGGTTAGGAAAGAAGCGTGCCTCAGGGTCGCTCCAAAGGAAGGGCAGAGTCGGCGCGAGATACGTTCCCAGCGGCGCCCACTCGGTCAGGTTGGTTGAGGCCAAGACCGTGTAAGTGAACGCGGGTGGGCCGCTCACAGTCATCGACCACTCGCCGCCGCTGGAAAGGGTCGCCGCGCCCAGAGCCGGAGCCTGCTCGGTCGCGAGTACTTGCACGGCCACCGTGTTGGTAGCTGAAACGCCGCCGAAGTGTGCCGCGCTGCGTGTGGCCAGCGCCGCCACCTCATTGGAGCTTAAGGTGGCATCGAAGACCGCCACGTCGTCTAGCATGCCGTTGAACCAGCGCGTCACCGCATACCCCGGATTCTGGTGCCCGCCGAAAATCACCGGCACCGTTTGGTCGAGCCGCAACGTGAAGCTGCCGTCCATGCCTTTCAGCATCCCATCCAAATAGAGCGACATCACGCCCGACGCCGTGTTGGTCCGCGCGAACGTGATCGCCACGTGGTGCCACGCGCCGAGGCTTGCTTCGCCCGCGCTAAGATCGATGTCGGTCGTATTCGCACCAATGAAGTGTTGTAGCTGCAGGGCGGTCGAGCCGCTCGCGCCGAAGAGGTGAAGCTCCTCATTAGAGCCGAACCCGTCGCCGTTGCCGAGGTAGAAGAGAAAATCATCGTTGGTCAGTGCGGCGCGCCAGAACCAGCCGCTGAAGGTCCAGTTCTGGTCGTTGAATGAGAATTCGTTCGTGTGGACTTGTCGGCTGATGCGTGCGCCGTTTAAGTTGCCGCGCTCGCACAGCAGGAGCGACTGGCTCGAGACAATCGGCGCCGGGGTGCTGTTGGTTAACGCCGCGAAACCTGTGCCCGCAACGTCCAGTGTACCGTCGCGGCCATGGCCGGAAGCGTCTCGGATCGTCCCGCCGTTGACAACAGACGCCTGCTCCATGTCGTAGTACAGAAGTAGGCGCGGGTCTGCCGTCCGGTCAGTTGCCGTGTAAGTGAAGGAGGCGTTGCCTGTGAACGCGGCCGACGGCATAAAGCGGGCGGTGTGGCGGTCCTCCTGCAGGTTGACCGTGCCGCTCAACGGCTGCCCCACGGTGTACCGCAGTCCGTCATCGGGCGTCTCGAAGGCCGTAACCCAGGGGCGGAGGTCGATCTCCACAGGCACATTCTTGAGCGTCAGCGCTTTGCCCGCGGCCGCGAGCGGCGCGCCGGTGACGTTCACCACGACGGGGGTGCTGGTGGCGGCGGCGCCCGCATCTTCGGTGGCCACTGCTGTGAAGCTGTGAACGCCCGGTGCGAGATTCGTTGCGGTCACTCCGTAAGGCGGCAGTGTCCTGCCTCCAATCTCCACCGCGCCGTCGAAAAAGCTTACGTTTGTGACGGTGCCGCCGGCCGCTGTGGCTGTTGCCGTCAGGGCCACTCCTTGCGACCAGTGGATCGTCGTCTCCGGTGTGGGCGCGGTGAGCGCGACCTGCGGCGGAGGATGGGCGAGCGTCAAGCGTAGCTGCGGACGGTTCGTGGCCGTGCCGTTCTCGCGCGAAGCGTAGGCGACGTAGGCGCCACTGACGGCAGCGACGCGCAGGTCAAGCACTCCGCCCGCGGCAGCTCGTGCGTCAGCTCCGACCGGGGCCTGAATGGCGGTGGGCACGTTTGACGAAAGGCTCCACCGTGCCGCCTCTGCGCCGTAGGCGGGCTTGTTCGTCCAGACAAGTCCTGGTTCAGTCCACCCGTGGTCGGTCACCGGATAGACCACGTGCTGGTCCGAGCCGTTGGAGGTGGTATACACGAGGCGGAGTGAAGCGTCGAGCAGCAGGCCGTTGGTTTGCTGCGAGAGGTCGAACCTCAGGAAGGTTTCGCGTGTCAGCGTGCTGCCGCCGCTGTTCTTGACGACGAGGCTTTGTGAGGTGCCGAAGTTGGTTGTTGCATAAGTGCCATTCTCCACATAAGCGTCCGCGACAGGGGAGAGTGCGACGGTTCCGACTCGGCCCTGAAACAGCGAGGCGCGGTAGCTGCGGCCGTCCGCGCCGGTGGTGCTGACCAGAAGTTTGACGGTGGGGCTCAGTTGTTGAATAGTCACGCCCGCGTCTAAAGACGCGACGCCGGTGGCGGCTGTTTGGATTTCGACGGCAATCGCGCCCGTGTTAGTCTGCGTGGGATCGGCAACCGCGATATCCAGCCAAGTGCCATCGTTGCGTGTGATCAGGCTGCACGGTTTGTTGACCGTGATGCCGGCAAGGGTGTTGGTGCCGCTAGCCCAGAAGTTGACGGCGGTGTGTCCGCTGCTCGCTTCGCGAACGCCTTGCGCACGCGAGGAATTTTCCAGCACCGTCACATCGGGAGCGGTCGCGTAGGCGGCCACATTCGAAGCGGATAATCCGGGAAGCAAAACGTAGGCGTATGTTGCGTTGATGGGGTTCTTTCCGTGATCATACCAGAGTGTCAGGTAGTTGCGCGTGACCAGCGTGGTGGAGCCGCCCGTGTTCACGTCGCTCCACGACCCTGTTCTCGCTTCGCGCAGGCCCTTCACCGTGGCGCCCGGCGGGAAGTAGTAGCCGACGTTGGCCCCCGCCACGTTCCCGGCCAGATGTGCCCAGGTCAGGTTCGTGATCGCGGCGGACCAGCCTAAAGCCGCCGGCATTGCACTGCCGTCCACGATGAAGGTGTTTGTCCCCCCGGTGGTAACGAGCTTGCGATTCTCGACGACGGTTTCGATCGTTCGATTGTCCGTGCTTGTGATGCCCGCGCCGAGACAAACGATCTCGTTGTCGAACATGAACCACGACTTTTTAGCGGTGAGCGTGGCGTTCCACGCATCCAGGTGTAGGCCAGCCGCACCGGTCTCGTCCAGCTTGGCGCCGCCGACCCACGGGTAGGCGCCGCGCGTGCTCTGGCCGGTCGCGTGCGTCGAATCCGTCGGCGGTGTGCGTGTCTGTGTGTCGACCGTCGTGCCTGGCATGCGGTAGGGGTTGATCGTGGGCCAATAGTTGTCGCTGTATTGGTTAAGGTCGGCGTTGTAGAGGACGGTCATGCCCTCGCCCGTGTACCAGCCGCGCATGTTCTCGCCGTTGATCGACTCGAAATTCGCGATGCGGCTGGAAAACAGGCTGAGGCCGAACCCGTAGCCGGGCCGCAGGTGGATCACGCGATCCATCTCGCCGAAGTGATAGTGGCCGATCAGTTCGCCGCGCGGTATCGTGTTTGTGTCCGCCATGAGCTGTTTGGCCTGAGCCAGCAGAGGTAGCGGCGTGTTGCCGACGAAGCTGCGCACGGTATCGCTCTGCGCCCAATATTTGACCATGCTGCGCATGCGGGCCGAATCTGCGGCTGGCGCGAACTGTGAAATGCGCAGAATGTTCTGCAGGAAGGTGTGCCCGGTGGCTTGCGGTGAACTGCTGGAGCGCGAAATTTCTCGGCCGCGCACGAAGTCCCACGCCGCGCCGCGGTAGATGATCGGCTCGAACGAATCGTACACCCACCTGAAGAGGTTGGTCTGCGCGGGATCTGTGATCGCCCATGGCGAACCCGAGAGCCAGGTGAGCACAGGCGTCATGTTGCCCAAGAGCGCGGCGCCGTAGCCTGCTGTGTAAGGATGGTACGAGTGCTGAATAAACGAGCCGTCGCGGTAGAAGCCGTCGCCGCTGGTCACGTAGGGGAAGACGGAGCTGAAGGCGTTCCGGGCGAGCGTGATCTTGGCAGAGTCCTTCACGACGCATCCGCGCACGCCGACCACGCGGGCTTTCCACACCTGGTTCGCCTGTGTCATGTCGGGTATGGGCGTGTGAAAATTGACGGCTGCCATGTAGTTGCTGCACTGGGCGACGGTAAGCTGGTCGTAGAGCAGGACCGCGATATCAGTCAAATTCAGGGGTACGCCGATCTCCCAATCCCACCAGTTGTCGTATTGCGCGATCACGGTGTTGTAGCGGTTCGTGTTCATCCACCCGAGCCCGCTAATTGTATCGGCCAGCAGCGTCGCGTTGGTGTAGAGCGAGCAGCCGAACGTGGCGTACGCCAAGGCCATGGCGCGAAGGCGTCCGTAGCAGGTGGTGAGGTGGGCGGAGACTGTGGTGCTCGCCGCGTCGTTCCACAGGTTCGAGCGCGTGGCGGATTTGTCCATGCTGGACCAGCTGCTGTTCGCGCTGCTCGCGATGCTGCTCAATCGTGATTTAACATCGGGGTCAGAGGTGTCGTAGCCGACGCCGATGGTGATGTCTTTCCATTTCTGGCGCAGGACATCGTAGTCGTCGGCGCGGCTGAGTCCGGTTGTGACCGCCCAAACGAGCGCCGCGATGCACGTTATGTATCTTCTCGTTCTCATAATAGTCGGAATGACAGCCACAGGGTGTGAGTGTGCTCGCGGGACCATGCTCTCGAACGTTGACTCGCGGGATGCCCAGCCTGAATGAAAGAGCAAATGTTGCAGCCGAAACGTTTGTCCGTCTTAAGCCGAATGACCCGGTTCTTACGTCTTTGCCTTCTTGAAATCGGCGAATTCCTCGGCGTCGGAGTAGACCTTTTCGCCGCATTTTTTGCAGGCGGTCATGCCGTATCCGAACGGTGTGCCGCACGTCTTGCAGCTCCACCGCGTCTTCATCTCCGCCAGCCACGCGGGCAGTCCTTTGTCGCGGACGGTGTTGAGGTACTTTTCGCGCAGGCCGTACTTGGGCGTCGCGTTGAACATCGCCTTGATCTTGTCGCAGGGATAGCTTTTGCAAAGGCCGCAGGACGGGAGCATTTTGGCCTTGGCGCATTTGCGCACCTCGCACTTGGGCGCGTAGCCGGGGATCTTCTTGGTGCTGCGGCAGCCGAGGCATTTGATCTCAGAGGACGTTTTGGCGTCCTTGCTCGCCATCAGTGCGGGACATGCGCCGCAGTAGATGCCGCAGATCGCGTCCACACAGGCGTCTGCCGCCGTGGTTGCGCACGCCTCACCGCACAGACATCGGCACGCCGCCACGCCCGCCGCTGCCTTGCCTGCCGTACCCAAAAAAGCTCTTCTCGCCACACCACCCTTATTCATACGCACACACCTCCTTCAAATGATTGCTTACAGTTTACCGGAAAAATGTGATCCGCGCAAACCGGCTTGCAGACGGAACGTGTTTCAACTATGATTTTGTGGAAATCGGATGTTTTGCTTTACAATCTAATTAACCGTAAGGAATCCCCATGGACGAATTCAAAAATGTGACTGTCGTGAAGAGAGCGAACGTCTATTCGGACGGGATGGTAACCAGCCGCACCCTGCTCTTCCCGGATGGCTCCAAAAAAACGCTCGGCATCATGCTGCCCGGCGAGTACGCCTTCGGAACCGATGACAAGGAAGTCATGGAGATTCTGGCTGGAGAGCTCGAGGTGCTGTTGCCGGGAACGGAAGAGTGGAAGACGGTGCGCGGCGGCGAAGCCTTCGAGGTGCCTGCGAAGTCCAAGTTCAGCCTGAATGTCGCAAGGCTCACGGACTACTGCTGTTCGTACATCAAAAGCTGATGCCTTCATTTATAAAAAAGGACGTTCACATGTCAAATGGAGTGGAGCAGAAGAAAAGCGGCTGTGGCAAGAAACTCGCAGTCGGATGCCTCACGGTGATTGTTCTCCTTGGGGTCGGCGGTTTGTTCGCATACCGGGGCGTTAAAGGCTTTGTTTCCAAACTGACGGCGGAATATGCCGATACGGCGCCGTCCGCGCTCCCTAGCGTGCAGGTCTCGGAGGCCGAAAAGGCCGCGCTCTTCCAGCGGGTCGAGGCCTTCTCAAAAGCGGTCCAGTCGGGTCAGTCCGTTCCGGATCTGACGCTCACCGGCCAGGACATCAACGTGCTCATCCAGAAAGAGCCCCAGATGGCCGGAAAGGTCTATGTCACCCTCGAAGGCGACCGTATTCGGGGCGACGCCAGTATTCCGCTGGAGGAGTTTGGCGGCCTTTTCAAAGGCCGTTGGCTGAATGGTTCGGCCGGTTTCAGGGTCGATACCGCAGCGGGCCGGCTCGTCGTGTTTATGGATTCCTTGAGCGTCCGCGGTAAGCCGGTGCCCGAAAAATTCATGGGCGCCATCCGTTCCAAGAATCTGGCGGAGAAGGCCTTCGAGAATCCCAAGGCGGCCGAAGTCTTGCAGAAGCTTGAATCGGTGACCGTTCGCGACGGCAAACTCCACATCAAGGCGAAATGAAGCGGAGTTACCGCGCCGCGCAGGCTTTCGCGAGTAGCGGAGCGAGCGCCTCTCCCCAGAGCTGGTAGCCCTTTTCGGTCGGGTGGCAGAAATCGCGCATGATTTCCCGTGAAATCGTGCCGTCCGCCTGCACGAGGCGGTCGTTGATGTCGAGAAAAGTGACACCCGGTATCTGGCCTAATCTGACAAGCTGTTGGTTGATGGCCGCGATCTTTCCCCGGCGCGGATGGTCGGGTTTCTCGTCGCGGGGAAAGACCGCCATGAGGATGATTCGCGTCTCGGGCGACTTGCCGAGGATGCGGTCGCAGATGGCGCGGACCGCCGCCGCAATCTCTTCGGGCGAGTTGGAGCGCGCGTTCGGCGTGTCGCTGGTGTTGTTCGTCCCGATGTTTAGGATCAGCACGCGCGGCTTGAGCCCGTCGAACTCGCCGTGGTCCAGCCGCCAGAGCACGTTCTGCGTGCGGTCCCAGCCGAATCCCATGTTCAGCGTCCGATAGCGCCCGAAGGTCGCCTCGAAAGCTTTCGCCCCGTTCACGGGGCCTAGGCGCGGGATGCCTCCCCAGAAATGGGTGATCGAATCGCCGATCAGCACAACGTCGGGATTGAGCGCGTCTTTCTCCTTCAGGACGGCTTCGTGCCGCGCATACCAGTCGTAGCTGTCGTTCTCGATTTTTGCTGCCGGAATGAGCGCGGTGTTGTAGGTGCCAACGATGAGCAGCTGGCCCGCATAGTAGCTCTGTCCTTCTGGGAGTTGCTTGACCGTAAAAGTTGCGGTGTGTTCTTGCGGCGTCTGTTCGGGCAGGTACCAGAAGCGTGCGTGCTTGGTCTTCTCTGATTGGCTGCGCGTGACGGTGATCGGCTGGCCGCCGTCGACAGAGGCCTCTAGGGTGACCGGTTCGCCGTACGGGATGTCGCTGATGCCCACCGTCGTTCCGTTCCATTTGACCGTGATGCTCGCGCCTGCGCGGTCACACTTCACGGCACCCCTCAGCATCGCGTGCGTACGCAGGCGGCTTTCGGTATAGACGGCGTCCTTCTCCGTGTCGACCGGCGTCCAGCCGGCGCTCAAGACAGCGTTCGTAATGGGTAAGAGGGTTGCTGTTTCCCAGCTCGTCGCTTCGAGCGGAGCGGGCAGTGTGTGCGGCTGCGCGGTCTTGATGTTCGCCATTTTCAGCATTGACCGGGCAATGATATCGCAGTAGACCGTGTGCCCTTCGTCCCCGGGGTGTACGCCGTCCTTCGAGAAGACCAGCTTGCCCTCCACCGGAGCGTCGCCCTTGAAGATCAGCGAGCCCGCTTTCTCGCGCGTCGCGATTTCAACGCCGAGATCGATGGTCGGGATGCCATAAGCGTTCGCGATTTTCTCTTGGATGGGACCGAACCAAGGCGTTTTGCCCGCTTGCAAGTCTTTGAGCATGTTCTGGTGGAGCGTGTAGATAAAACAGATGTCCGTCTTGGGATTGTCTTTCCAGATATGTCTCACCACCCCTTCGACCGATTTAGCCTCGTAGCCCCCGCCTCCATTGACGCGGCATTCCAGGAAGACGAGATCGGGCTTCTGCGCCAGCACGTCGCCCTGTAGGCGGCACGCGCTGTAGTCTGAGCCGGTGCCCGAGATGGCCGGGTTGATCTCAATGACCTTGGCCTTCGGATACTGAGCCTGAAACCATGCGACCGTCTTGGGCCGCCACCCTGCCGCCGCCGTGATGCTGCCGCCGAGGTAGGCGATGCGCACCGGCTCGCCAGCGGTCAGCTTCGCAAAGAGGTTCGGGAGTCCGTCCCGCACCCGGAACTCTTCCGCCACGTTGACGTCATGATGATACGTCGCCGCAAAAAGTTGCACAGAACTCAGTAAAAAGAGAATTAGTGTTGTTTTTTTCATGATGGGGCTTTCGCAGGAGAAATTATGCGCCTGGCGCATGTGCCGCCTTCCGCTGCGCGAGAAGCTGGCTCACGGCGTCGGCGGACAGGGGCTTCACATGGCCTTCAGACAGGAGAATAATCTGGCACGCCAGCTCGAAGAACTCCGCATTCTGGATCGCGTGGTCGAAGTCGGCCGCTGCCGTGACTTGCCCGTGATTCGCCATGATCGCCAGATCGTGGCCGGTCATCGCCTCGATCACCGCATCAGCGAGCTCCTGTGAGCCTGGTGGCAGATACGGTACGCGTCCGACGGGGCCGATGTAAAACGGGATTTCAGGGATCACGTTGAAATTGACGTGGCTCCGCTGCTGACAAGCCAGCGCGGTGGCGTGGGGCGACTGATAATGCAACACCACGTGTACGTCAGGCCGTGCCCGCAAGATGCCGGCGTGGAAGCGGTTTTCCACCGTGGGACTCACGTCGCCGAGGACAGCGCCGTCCTCGATGGAGCACACCGCGATGTCGTTGAGTGTCAGGCGCCCCAGCCAACTGCGCGTGCGTGTCACGAGCATGTGCCCGTCGCCGATGCGCCAGGACAGGTTCCCGCTGCTGCAGCGCATCAGTCCGCGTGCAGCCGCCTCGTGGCAGGTCGTCACGAACGCGTTTAACTGTTCGCGCGGAACAGGTTTTATGTGTGTGGGTTTTGTCACCGCCTGAAACCTAATCTTGCTCGCAAGAAGATGGAAACCACAATAACACGTCTGCCAAGAGAAGCTCAACTCTCAAAACGTGGTCGACCGAAAGCGGGGCAAGTGGTAACATGAAAAAAGAAAGGAACGTATCTTATGTCACCCGAAACAATCACGGCGCTGATCGGCGGGGGCTTCGCCCTGACCTTGCTGTTCGTCTGGATCATTTTCTGTGTCCTGCTCATCATCGCGCCTCTGATGATTTGGCGATGGTCTAAGCGCACGTGTGCCGCTGTGGACGAGCTCAAAGCGGCGGTCGTTACCCTTGATAAGCATGTCGCGGCGGCTCAGATGCAGGGCCTGACGGAGTTGCGTATGCTCCGCGAGGCTTCCAAACCTCACGGCGCCACGCCAAGAAAGTCTGTGACCCCTCCCACCATTCCGCCTGCCGAAGCCGTTGCGGTTTGTCCCGAGTGCGGAGCGGTCTTCGAGTTCGACGCCAAAGTGTCCAATGTCGATGTCGTCTGCCCTTCCTGCTCCAAGCCCTTCCACATTCATTAAGGTCTTTGTGGCCTTTTTCGGACGCGAGGAAAAATGAAGCGGCGCTCGGAGTTTTGCCCGAGCGCCGTTTGTCGTTCTGAATGATCGGGGTTTGGCGTGTCAGTTCACGAGCTGCACGCGGTAGAACATGCGCGGGGCGTTCGTGCTGACCGGCCCCGAGATCGGCACCGACGCGCCGGTGCCGTAGAAGGCGTTCGTGAAGCCTTTCCATTCCGGATGCAACAGATCGTCGGTTCGCTGTACTTGATAGTAGTGCTCGAGGACCGAGGGGAAAGCCAAATGGAAAGTCTGGTCGGCTTTGGCAAAGTTGAACGTGGTGATGAGCAGCGCGCTGCCGGGGTCGGTCGGGTCTGTGCCGGCCAGATATTCCTGCTCGTTGGTCATGCCGTCAAGGTCATAGTCCAGATCAGGAGCCGCATTCGGCGAGTTGGCATCCATGAAGTAGAACATCTGCCACGAGTCCGTCAGACCGTCACCGTTGGTGTCGGGTGCCGTGCCGTCCTGAATGATAGTCACCAGTTTTCCGGCGACCGACAGGTACCCCGTGCGATCGAAGCTGTTGGTGTTGCGCTGCACCGTATACCGTACCGCGCCGCTGCCGGGGCCGCCGTGGGAGAGGATCGAGATCCAGAGCGTCTCGCTGAAAGCTTGCCAGGGGCAAGCGGCGCCGGTGGTTACCTGCACGGTGCCCGCGTGGCTCAGTTCGTCGAAGAATTCGATGTCTGTGCTGAGCGTGTAGGTGCAGGGGCCGCTATCATTGACCGTGACCGTGACCGTGGCCAGGTTCGACTCGCGGGTCCCGTTGTCGGAACAGAAGGTGAAGGTCTCGGTGCCGATGAAGCCGGTGGCTGGGTAATAGGTGGCTGTGTTACCGTTGAGTCCCACCATGCCGCGTTCCGGCTGAGAGACGATTCGCAGGAGGGCCGCGCTGGCCGTGAGCCCGATCTCCACGGGCTGGTTGACGGTGGTGGAGGCTGAGCGGCTGGTCGCGGTCGGCGCGGCGGGCGGGTTGCTGCCGGTGCCGGAGCCCACGCCGTTGTGACAATCGTAACAACCGATGCGGCGGCCGCGCCAGAAGGTCTGTGATCCTCCGCGGCCGCTGAGGGATTGGGTCTTAAAGGAGCGGGAGAGTACCGAGCCCCGGTAGGTCGTGCCGTGGCACACCTGGCAGTTGACCGGGTTCTGGCCGTAATCCCGGTGTCCGGTCGAGCCTCCGCCGGTCCAGGCCAGGCGGTGCATGCCGTGGGGGCCGCCGGTAACCGTGGTGGGGTTTGAACCGTGACAGGAAGAGCACTCCGACATTTGGCCCACGTGGCCTTGGCGCTGCATGTTGGCCACATTGTCGTTGAAGAAGGCCGAGGGGAATTCGGCGTGCGTGGAGCCGTGGCAGGCGGAACAGTAGAGGCCGCCGTGTCCCTTCGAGAAGCGGAAGAGAGAGAGGCCCGGCAGCGGTGCGTTGGTGTTCGTGGCAAAACGCCGGTTGGCGGGTACGCGCATCACGGCGTTGGAAACGAAGACGTTGTCGAAACGGATCTGACCGCTGTTGCTGACCGCATCGCCGGTGTGGCAAGCTTGACAGTTCGGCTCTTCGAACCAGCCGGTGCGGGTGGGCGAACCGACCGTGCTCATGGAGCCGTGGCAGTCTTGGCACTGGATCAACAATGAACCGTCGGACGCCACGGCGCGTCCCATGGCCCCGCGCAGACAGCGGGTTTCGGCTCCCGGATGACACCGGTAGCAAGCCGTCCGTAAATCGTTTGCGCCGAGTGTGATGCCGGACACCGGGTCTGTCACCGTAGCGTGGAATCCGTGGACGGACGTGGTCAGTTGCGGAATGCCCGGCTGACCCGAGCCTGGAACAGCCTCAGAAGTGTGGCAGATGGCGCAGAGCACAGGCCGTCCGCTCTTGACGACGGACGCGTAGAGCCCCTGCGTGTTATAGCCCGCGGCGGCCAGATAGTTGGAGTAGGCTGTGGACATGCTCTGGAAGCGCTTTTGGTCATGAAGGCGTAGGATGTTGAAGCGGTAATCATGCGTGGGAACAGGGTTCCATTCCCAGTCGGGGGTTGGCCGTGCGGCAAGCCCCGATCCCGAGGCGTGACACAGGCGGCAGTCCATTTCCGTGGACACGGGCAATACAATGTCCGTTGAGGCGACAGGTATGCCGCCGCCACTGGTCGAAACATGCATCATCGGATAGGGGTTGAGCTGCATATCATCGTCGAAGGGGGTGATCGGTATGCCCCAAGCCACGAACCAGTCGGAAGCGGGTTCGTAATACATCGGCTTGGGCGTGTTGGCAGGTCCAGGCATCCATGCGCCGGGCGCTGATCCGGCTAATTCCAAACCTTGGTCGGGTGCGAGTACGGCGCCGAGCATCGGGGTGACGTAGTCCCAGAAATTGCACTTGCCGATCGATGTCGTATTGATGGAGCCGTCGGCGTCGAGCACGGCTTTATAGTTGATTTGCAGGGTTCCCGTGCCGGCGACTCTGCGGGCAGTTCCATTCGTGCCCGTCACAACTTGTGCTTCGATTGTATTATACGGAGGTAGAATGGCGAAGATGGAAAAGTCGTCATCCATGCAGTGCATGCCCAGATTGTTCCAGGATAGCACCTGGGAGTTGGTCTGTGCGGAGGCAACTGAACCCAGCAGGACTCCGAAACAGAGCCAGGCCGCAACGGGTAGGCGAGACCGATTTTTCATGGCAGGTCCTTTCTTAACGCTTCGAAGATACGTGAAAAGGTTCAGAGAATGAAACAGGTGAAACCAATAAACTCCGCATAAGATCGATTTAATAGTAAACGATTAAACAAACTTTTGCTATGGGGAATATTCCTGCCCCCCCCTCGTCTCGGTGCCCAGCATGTTTTAACCGGGCTGGCAGGATCCTGGGTGTACCGCCTCCTCCCGTCTTTTCGGTTGCTTAAGGGCTCGTGACCCGGTAGAAAGCATGGGGAAAGTGAGCGGCGGAATCGGTGTAAACGTTTGTGGGCGGTGTGGCGATGACGTTACTTGCGATGCAGAAACCGGAACTTGTGGTTAAATCGGTTGCGCGATAGATGGAGTACGTGCGGTTGGTCCAACTGTTCCATGTCACCATACGTTCGGCGGGTGTGGCGCGCAAGCGCAGGGAGAGCGGTACGCGGACCGCAGATTGGGGGTCTCCAAAGAGGTTGATTCCAAACAGGCACCAGCGGTACGGCATGCTGCTGCCGGAGGTCTCGACGCTCCCGAGCAGGTCCTGTTTGGCGAGGTGGTGCGCGACGCCGACGGGTGTTTTCTCAGTGGCCAGCAAATGTTCAAAAAAGTGTCGTTGAAACTCGCCGCTGTATCGCGCTTCGTTTGAACTGTCGTACCAGCCCTCGCGAGAATTGGCCAGCACGGCGAATGCGCCGTGCAAGGTGCGCTTAGCCAGTTCTTCGGCGAAGCAGTCGTCGCTCCAGGGGTCGTTGTCGAACGCGCCGGTGTTACATGCGGTGCTGTAGAACAGGAAGGGGGCTGCGTTGGTGAGTGCGTCAAGGTCCGGTCCGGTGAGGCGCATGGCCGTGGTGTCGTACGCGGAGTCGCTGCCGTGGCCGAAATGTGCCACCAGCAGGGGCGAGCGGTTCAGCGCGAACAGCGCGTCAGATGCGGTCCACACCGCGGATAATTGCGGTCGGTCGTCGAGCCACGCGACAGGGCAGAAGCTGTTGTTAAAGGCTGGCAGCAGCGTGTCGAGCGCGTCGCCGCCTTGCGCGTTGGCATTAAACAGACATTCCCCGGCGAGGCAGGCCCGGAACAGCGAAGAGGGCAACTCTTCCGCGGCGAGGCATCTCGCCACGAAGTTTGAGACTTCTGTCGCTGTCTCAACGGGTGCCCGTCCGACGCAGACTTCCGGCAGCAGATCCACATCGCCGCCGGTCTCGCCGTCTGTGGCCTCGCCCCACAGCGAGTCTCCGTCATGGTTCCACGAGCCGTCGAGGCACGCGAAGTAAAGATCCGAGGGCATGAGGTTCCAAATGACCCCGGAACAGCGGGCATATACGCCGCGATAGGGAACGACGTTGATATCGCCGCCCAGCAAGACGTGCTGGATCCCCCAGTTGGTGTAGGCGTAGCGGATGTAGGAGCGAAGGCGTTCGGCTGCGTCGCGCCCCGGGTAGCTGTTGGTAATCGCCTCCAGGGTTCCGGTGAAGACCGTCATGCCCGTCGCCTGTTTCTGCGCGATCAACGGCTGGAAGGACGGCAGGAGCGCGGCGCGGGTGACCAGCAGATAGTTGGTGGACGGATCGCCGATGGCGTTTGGGAGAATCCGGGTGGAGGCGGAGAAGCTATCGGGGTTGTCGACAGCGGACAAAACGCGTTGCCGCTCATCGATGCGTGGCGACGGCGCAACGGTATCGCGTGTCTCGGATGCCGTTAAGGAAACCTCGATGGTGATCTCAGGGCTGAAGTCGAGATGCCCTGAGCCAGGTGTGTACTGAAGGGGGAAGACGCGGATGAGCGCGATGTCGTATCCGGCCATTATCTGGATCGACACAAGCTCTGCGAATACGGCGGGATAGGGGGATGAAATGGGCGGGCATGCGGGATCGGGCTG
>JAEAMG010000852.1_pt1 | contig 28908 bp, 24 predicted proteins | sample 8958741 | NCBI WGS metagenome assembly JAEAMG01 (sample SAMN16933256, study PRJNA681125) | bioreactor sludge metagenome | isolation source: anaerobic bioreactor treating anionic surfactant - SDBS | place: India: Bengaluru | collected 2019-02-28 | reverse complement strand
ACGGTCAGTGCTGGCCGATCTTCATGATTTTCAGCGCATTCGTGCCGCCGACCTTGCCCATCGGCTCGCCCCAGGTCAGTACGACCGTGTCGCCCTTGGTCACGACCTTATGTTCCAGCAGCAAGTCTTCGGCCTGCTGCAAGACCTTGTCGCGGTCCGTGCCGGACGTCAATTCCAGAGTGCTGACGTTGCGGTACAGGGCCAGCTTGCGGCGCGTGCCGACGCTGGGGGTCAGCGCGACGATGGGGATGTCGATGTTGCAGCGGCTCATCCACAAGGCCGTGGACCCCGATTCCGTCAGGGTGGCGATGGCTTTTACGCGCAGGTGATGCGCCGTAAACAGGGCGCCGTAGGCGATCGACTGGTCGATGCGCGAGAACGTGGCGTTGAGGAAATCGGCATCCAGCTTGCAGGTATCCCATTTTTCCGCGTCCAGGCAGATGGCGGCCATCGCTTCCACCGTCTCGATCGGGTAGCGGCCCGAGGCCGTTTCCGCCGACGTCATGACGGCGTCCGTGCCATCGAGTACGGCATTGGCCACGTCGGACACTTCCGCGCGCGTCGGCACGGCGTTGACGATCATCGATTCCATCATCTGCGTGGCCGTGATCGCCAGCTTGTTCGACGCGCGCGCCATCTTGATCATGCGCTTTTGCAGGGCCGGCACGGCCGCATTACCCACTTCCACGGCCAGGTCGCCGCGCGCCACCATGATGCCGTCGGAGGCATCGAGAATCTCTTGCAACGCGGGAATGGCTTCCGCGCGCTCGATCTTGGCGATCATCATCGGCTTGTGGTCCCACGCTTCGCCGGCGATATTGGCCAGCTGGCGCGCCATGACCATGTCGGTAGCGTTTTTCGGGAACGACACGGCCACGTAATCGGCCTGGAAACTCATCGCCGTCTTGACGTCTTCCATATCCTTGGCCGTCAGGGCCGGCGCGGACAGGCCGCCGCCCTGGCGGTTGATGCCCTTGTTGTTCGACAGTTCGCCGCCGATTTTCACGGTCGTGTGGATTTCGCTGCCAACGACTTTGTCGACCGTCAACACGATGAGACCGTCGTTCAGCAGCAGCACGTCGGCCGTGCGCAAGTCGCGTGGCAATTCCTTGTAGTCGAGGCCGCAGCGTTCGATGTTACCCAGTTCACCGTTTTCGCCCCATTTCGCGTCAAGGATGAACTTCATGCCGTTTTCCAGGAAAATCTTGCCTTCTTCAAACTTGCCAACGCGAATCTTCGGGCCTTGCAAGTCGGCCATGATGGCCACTTCGCGACCGCACAGGGCCGCCGCTTCGCGCACCATGCGGGCGCGGTCGATATGGTCTTGCGCCTTGCCATGCGAAAAGTTCAGGCGCACGACGTCGACGCCGGCCTTGAACATGCGGACCAGGGTATCGATATCGTTCGAAGCGGGGCCGATGGTGGAAACGATCTTGGTGGCGCGTTGCTGTACTTGCATGGTCATGGTGTGCTGCTTTCTATATTGAGTTGCTACAAGGGCCGGCCTTGTGGGCCGGCCGTCCTGGTGCGCTGGATCAGCGGTGGTTCTTGTTACTTGGCCGCCATCAGGGCAACCGTGGTGTCGAGCATGCGGTTCGAGAAGCCCCACTCGTTGTCGTACCACGACGACACTTTCACGAGGCGGCCCGAGACCTTGGTCAGCGTCGAATCGAAGTTCGACGACGCCGGGTTGTGGTTGAAATCGATGGAAACGAGCGGTTCCGTCTGGTACGTCAAAATCCCTTTCAGCGCGCCTTCCGATGCCGCTTTCAGCAAGGCATTGACTTCCTCGACCGTGGTGTCGCGCCTGGCGATGAAAGACAGGTCGACCAAGGAGACGTTAATCGTCGGCACGCGGATGGCGAAACCATCGAGCTTGCCATTCAGTTCCGGCAAGACCAGGCCGACAGCGGCTGCCGCGCCCGTCTTGGTGGGGATCATCGAATGCGTGGCCGAGCGGGCGCGGCGCAAGTCTTCATGCATCACGTCGGACAGTACCTGGTCGTTCGTGTAGGCGTGCACGGTGGTCATCAGGCCCGATTCGATGCCGATGGCGTCGTTGAGCGGCTTGACCAATGGCGCGAGGCAATTCGTCGTGCACGAGGCGTTGGAAATGACCGTATCGGATGCCTTCAAGACATGCTGATTGACGCCGAACACGATGGTGGCGTCCACGTCCTTGCCGCCCGGCGCGGAAATGATGACTTTCTTTGCGCCCCCCTTCAGGTGGGCCGAGGCTTTTTCCTTGGTGGTGAAGAAACCCGTGCATTCGAGCACGACGTCCACGCCCAGTTCGCCCCACGGTATCAGGGCCGGGTCGCGCTGCGCGAAGACGCGGATGCGGTCGCCATTGACGAGCATGTTGTCACCATCGATGGTGACGACGCCGGGAAACTTGCCGTGCACCGTATCGTAGCGCGTCAAATGCGCGTTCGACTTGGCATCGCCCAGGTCGTTGATGGCGACAATCTCGATATCCTGCTGCTTGCCGCCTTCATAAAACGCGCGCAAGACGTTGCGGCCGATGCGGCCATAGCCATTGATGGCAACTTTGATGGTCATGCTGTCTCCTTGCCCGTGCGCGCCGCCGCATCCTGCTTGCCTTCGCGGAAGCGTTTCAACAGTTCCACCTGCACGTGGTTGAGCGGGTCGATATACGGGAAACGGTTGCGTATCGAGCGCTGCATCAGCGGATTGGCTTGCTGCAATTCTGCCTGGCCCGTGATCAGCTTCAAGGCGTCCAGCGTGGCCGCATATTCGGCGCGGATGCGTGTAAAGATGGCCTCGCGCAAGGCCTTGTCCTTGACCAGTTCCGCATACTTGCCGGCAATGGCGATATCGCTCTTGGCCAGGACCATATCCATATTCGACAGCAAGGACGTGAAGAAGGGCCAATCCGTGTACATGCCGCGCAGCACGTCGGCGCCATCGGCCGGATGGGCAGCCAGGTAGGCTTGCACGGCGGAACCGAAACCGAACCAGCCCGGCAGCATCAAGCGGCATTGCGCCCAGCTCAAGACCCAGGGAATCGCGCGCAAATCCTCGATCGAGGTCGATTTCTTGCGCGAGGCGGGACGGCTGCCGATGTTCAGGGCAGCAATTTCCGCGATCACCGTCGATTCCCAGAAGTACTGTTCAAAGCCGTCCGTACCGTACACCAGGTCGCGGTAAGCGTTCAGGGCCGTGCCGGACAATTCTTCCATGGCGGCCAGATGGCCCGCGCCGGCCGAGGCCTTCGGCTGCAGCTGTGCCTGCGGCAGCAAGGTCGACTGGATGGTGGCGGCCACCAGCACTTCGAGGTTGCGGCGCCCTACTTCCGGGTTCGCATACTTGGCCGTGATGACTTCGCCCTGCTCCGTCAGGCGGATCTGTCCCTGCACGGCGCCGGCCGGCTGGGCCAGGATGGCTTCATAGCTGGGACCGCCGCCACGTCCGACGGAACCGCCGCGGCCGTGGAACAGACGCAGCTTGATCTGATACTGCTTGAAGACCGTCACCAGCTCGATCTCGGCCTTGTAGAGTTCCCAGCCGGAGGTCAAGAAACCGCCGTCCTTGTTACTGTCCGAATAGCCGAGCATGACTTCCTGCTGGTCCGCGCGCGAGGCCAGCAAACCCCGGTAGAAAGGCAAGCCGAACGCGCGCGCCATGATGGCGGGGCCGGCGCGCAAGTCGTCGATCGTTTCAAACAGGGGGATGATGTTGACATCGACTTCGCGGCTGTCCTGGCGCAGCAAGCCCACTTCTTTCAGCAGCAGCGCCACTTCCAGCAAGTCCGAGACGCTGGCCGCCTTCGAAATGATGCAGTTCGGAACCGATTCGCGGCCATATTTGACGTGGGCCTCGCGCACGGCGCGGAAGATGTCGAGTTCGGACGTGGTTTCTTCCGAGTACTGCGCATACGGCGACGCCAGCAGGCGTGGCGACTCCAGCTCGGCCAGCAGCACGGCGATGCGCTGCTCTTCATCGAGGTCCAGGTAGACCAGGCCCGGCTGGGCGCCGGCGAACAGTTCGCCCACGACGCGCTCGTGCACGTCGGAGTTCTGGCGCAAGTCCAGCGGCGCCAGCGAAAAGCCGAAGACCTTGACGGCGCGGCGCAGCTGGCGCAGCCGGCCACGCGCCAGCGCGCGCAAGCCATTGCTGACGAGCGAATGCTGGACCACGTCCAGGTCGGCCAGCAGCTCAAACGCGGCAGCGTAGGGTTGCACGCCTTCGGCTGGCTTGCCCTTGCCGCACAAGGCGACGCGCGTCGCTTCCAGGCGCGCATGAATGCCGTGCAGGGCGCGGCGGTACGGCTCGTCGACCCGGTGCGGCGACGCATCGGCCGAGCGCTCTGCCAGCGCGCGCAGCGGCTCGCTGCAGGCGTTCAGGATTTGCGCCAGCGACAGTTGCGAGGCGAGCTTGCGCAATTCGCCCAGGTAAAAGTCGAGCACCTTGTCGGCCTGCGTCTGCAGGGTGCTGCGCAGGATATCGGCCGTGACAAACGGGTTGCCGTCGCGGTCGCCGCCTATCCAGCTGCCGACCTTCATGAAATTGGGCAATTCCGCATCTTCCCAGCGGGCATCGCGCTGGGCCAGCATAGTTTCCAGCGAGGAATACAATTTCGGCAATTCGCGCAAGATCGTGTGGTCGTAGAACGACAGGCCATTGGCCACTTCATCCATGACGGACAGTTTGCTGGTGCGCAGCAAACGCGTCTGCCACAGTGTGACGATGCCACGTCCCAGCGCTTCTTCGTTTTGCTCCGCCTCTTCCGGCGTCATTTGCACGCGGTCGCGCTCGCTCAACAGGCGGGCGATGGCCATCTGGCAATTCTGGATGCTCTTGCGCTGCACTTCCGTCGGATGCGCCGTGAACACGGGGCTGACAAAAGCATCTTCAAAGAACGTTTCCAGCGCATCGGCCTTGCCCGCGTCAAACACATTGCCGACGGCATGGCTGAGGCTACCCTGGCGCGGCGGCGAGCCGGCGATCAGATGGGCGCGCGTGCGGCGGATGTGGTGTTGATCTTCTGCAATGTTGGCCAGCAGCGAGAAATAGCTGAAGGCGCGCGTCAATTGGGTGGTTTCTTCCTGCGACAGCGCTTGCAGCGCGTCCGACAGCTGCGCGCGCGCCGCTTCGTCATTGTCACGGCGGAAACGGATGGCCAGCTGGCGCACATGTTCGATGCGCTCGAAGGCGGGGTCGCCCAGGTGGTTGCGGATGGCGTCGCCCAGCAGACGGCCCAACTGGCGGATATCGCTGCTCAGCAGCTCGTCTTTCACTTCATTCATTTGCATGGTATTCATTTCCTGGGGCGGCCACGGCGGCACCGCACAGATTGCGTAGTACGCGCTTCCCGGCCCGGGAAACGCCCATCATCCATTTTGTAGTAAATTTACCTTACTGTCTCACCATCCTCTTGATTTCCATCAATAAAATCCACGCCAAACGGGCCTTAAAGGGCTTGCGAGCTGTTTGCCAGGGCAACAATATGAAAATTTACTACGCATTTAAGCGAAAGGCAACCAAATTTGTCTTTCCAGGCTGAAAAGTGACGGCGCAAGTCACATGCCGGTGGCGATGGCCAGGCACTCTCCTGTATGCTGGCGGCTTGAAACAAGGATGTAATCCACATCTTTATAAGTGAACCCCATGCGACTGACTGCCTACACTGACTACACCCTGCGCACCCTGATGTATCTGGGCGTGCACCGCGACCGCCTCGTGACCATCCAGGACATCGCCGACCTGCATGCGATTTCAAAGAATCACCTGATGAAGGTGGTGCACCAGTTGGGCCTGTCAGGCATCGTGGAAACGGTGCGCGGCAGGAATGGCGGCCTGCGCCTGGCGCGCGACCCGGCCGAGATCAATATCGGCACGGTGGTGCGCGAGACGGAAAACGATTTTTTCATGGCGGAATGTTTTAACAAGGAAAACAATACCTGCCCGCTGACGCCCGATTGCCTGCTGAAAGCCAAGCTGGGCCAGGCCACGGCCGCCTTCCTGGCCGTGCTCGACACGGTGACCCTGGCATCGATACTCGAAGCGACGCCGGGCGTGCCGGCGCTGGCGGCGGGCGTGATTCCCCTGCGCGTGGCGAAGTAAGCGCGCGCCAGAAACAACAATGCCCGGCAAGCCGGGCATTGTTTCCTGCAGTAACTATCTAAAACATCAATGCGCGCTGGCACCGGAGGCGCCGATACCCGTTTCCGAACGCATCTGCTGCGCTTCGTAGCCGGCACGGTCGATGCGCGCGCGCGGGCTCTTGTCGAGCACCGAGAACAGCCAGATGCCGACAAAGCCTGCCGTCATCGAGAACAGCGCCGGCGAGGCATACGGGAACAGCGCCGTCGGATGGCCGAGCACGTCGACCCACACGGACTTCGACACCACCGTCAGCGCGACGGCCGTGGTCAAGCCCAGGAAGCCGCCGATGGTGGCGCCCCGCGTGGTGCAGTCTTTCCACAGCACCGACATGAACAGCACGGGGAAGTTGGCCGAAGCGGCGATGGCGAAGGCCAGCGAGACCATGAAGGCGATGTTCTGCTTCTCGAAAGCAATACCCAGCACGACGGCGATAATGCCCAGCACGATGGTGGTCACGCGCGACACTTTCAATTCGTTGGCGCCCGTGGCCTTGCCCTTCTTGATGACGGTGGCGTACAGATCGTGCGACACGGCCGACGCGCCCGACAGGGTCAAACCAGCCACGACGGCCAGGATGGTGGCAAACGCGACCGCCGACATGAAGCCCAGGAAGACATTGCCGCCCACAGCCTTGGCCAGATGCACGGCCGCCATGTTGTTACCGCCCAGCAGCTTGCCGGCAGCATCCTTGAACTCGGGATTGGTGCTCACCAGCACGATGGCGCCAAAACCGATGATGAACGTCAGGATGTAGAAGTAGGCGATCCAGGTGGTGGCCCAGAACACGGATTTGCGCGCTTCCTTGGCGCTCGGCACCGTGAAGAAACGCATCAGGATGTGCGGCAAACCGGCCGTACCGAACATCAGCGCCATGCCGAAGGAGATGGCCGAGATCGGGTCCTTGATGAAGGAACCGGGGCCCATGATGGCTTCCTTGGCGGCGTGCACGTCCACCGACTTGGCGAACAGCGCTTCCGGGCTGAAGTTGAATTGCGCCAGCACGGCCACGGCCATGAAGGTGGCGCCGCCCAGCAGCATCACGGCCTTGATGATCTGCACCCAGGTGGTGGCCGTCATGCCGCCAAACAGCACGTAAATCATCATCAATGTACCGACCAGGACGACGGCGATCCAGTATTCCAGGCCGAACAGCAGCTTGATCAGCTGGCCCGCGCCCACCATCTGCGCGATCAGGTAAAAGGCCACGACGACAAGGGTGCCGGAGGCCGAGAAAATGCGGATCGGCGCCTGCTTGAAGCGGTAGGCGGCCACATCGGCAAAGGTGTAGCGGCCCAGATTGCGCAAGCGCTCGGCCATCAGGAAGGTGATGATGGGCCAGCCGACGAGAAAGCCGATGGCATAGATCAGGCCGTCATAGCCGTTGAGGAAGACGGCGGCGGAAATGCCGAGAAACGATGCAGCCGACATATAGTCGCCCGCAATGGCCAGGCCATTCTGGAAGCCCGTGATGCCGCCGCCGGCCGTGTAGAAATCGGAGGCCGACTTGGTCTTGGCGGCCGCCCACTTGGTGACGAACAGGGTGAAGATAACGAAGGCGGCGAACATGGTGATCGCCGTCCAGTTGGTCGGTTGCTTGACTGCCTGGCCCAGGTCGGCGCCGGCCGCCAGCACGCTGCTGCTGGCGCTCGCCAGCAAGGTCAGCGCTGCCAGGCAGGAAAATGTGCGTTGCATCGATGGGGCGCGGTTCATGCTTGCACCCGTGCCTGGATGGCGCTGGTCAGGTCGTCGAACTGCTTGTTGGCGCGGCGCACATAAATGCCGGTGATCACCACGGTAAACACGATGACGAACAAGCCAATCGGCATGCCCCAGGTCATCACGCCGGTGCCCGTTTTAGTGGCAAGGAATTCCTTGTTGAAGGCGATGAGCAGAATGTAGCCGTAATACACCAGCATCATCAGGCCCGTCAGCGCCCAGCCGAAGCTGGAACGCACCCTGACCAGCCGATGATAATTGGGGTCGCCCTTGATTTTTTGAACCAGATCGTCATGCATGGTGTTGCCTCCTGTTATGTAAAAGCCTGCTCTTTTGTGCGAGCTTGGATTCACAGTACAGCGCGAGGCTTACCCGCCCCTTACGGCAGCGGTTTTTTCTCGCAGAAGCAACACAAGTCAGACAAGGTCAGTTCAGCGCGGCTGCCGGTCCGAAGAATTCATGATGCGTCTGCCGTTCCGGTACGCCCAGCTCGCGCAGATACTGCTTGACGGCCCGCATGAACGGCTGCGGCCCCAGGAAGTAGGCGTCGACGTCGCGCGAGGCTGGCAGCCAGTGATTCAGCTGCTCTTTACTCAGCAAGCCGACGGCGTCCGGCGCAGCGGCGTCCGGTGCACCTTGCTCACCATCATGTTCCGCGTAGCAGTAATAGCGCTGCAGCTGAGGGTGCTGCGCGGCCAGTGCGTCGATCTGCGCGCGGAATGCATGCACGCCCTGGTTGCGCGCCGCGTGGATGAAATGCACGGGACGCTTGCCGCGCAGGGCCGCCGTCAGCATCGCCAGGGTCGGCGTGATGCCCACGCCGCCACTGATCAGCACCAGCGGCTTGTCGCTCTCCGTCAGCACGAAGTCGCCCGATGGCGGCGTCAGCTGCACGGTATCGCCCGCCTGCACGTGGTCGTGGAAGAAATTCGACACCTTGCCGCCCTCTTCGCGCTTGACGCTGATGCGATAGGTCTGGCCATTGCTGGCGGCGGACAAGGAATACTGGCGGCGCATGGGCATGCCATCGACGCTGGCCAGCACGCCGATATACTGGCCTGGCGCAAAGTCGAGCACGGGCTGGCCATCGGCGGGCGCCATCAGGAAGGAGGTAATCTCGCCGCTTTCCACCGTCTTGCCGCGCACTACAAAATCGCGCGCGCCGCTCCAGCCGCCCGGTGCGCCAGCCTGCGCCTTGTAGATACGCCCTTCTTCGCCGGCCAGGATGTCGGCCAGCTGGCCGTAGGCCGCGCCCCAGGCATCGATGACAGCGTCGCTGGCGACTTCTGCACCCAGCACTTCGCGGATCGCTTGCAGCAGGCTGGCACCCACCAGCGGATAGTGCTCGGCGCGGATCTGCAAGGCCACATGCTTGTTGACGATGGTGGCCACCAGGTCGCCCAGCGCTGCCAGCTGGTCGATGTGCTTGGCATACATCAGCACGCCATTCGCCAGCGCGCGCTGCTGGTCGCCGCTGTGCTGGTGCGCCTGGTTAAAGTACGGCAGCACTTCGGGATGGTCGCGGAACAGATTCTTGTAGAAGTGGCGCGTCAGCGCTTCGCCGCCCTGTTCGAGGATGGGGACGGTGGCCGTGATGATGGCGCGTTGTTCTTGGGTCAGCATGTAAAACTCCTGTATGTCTATGAATGTCTATTGATTAGTAAGCGGTCTCAAGCCAGCGTTTCAACGGCTGGATATAACTCATGGTCTTCGCGGCGCATGCGCTGGAACAGCGCGTGCAGCACGGTATTGGCTTCGCTGCGGAAGGCATCCGGTTCGGCCGCCAGGCGCACGGGCGTATTCCAGCGGCCGGCAAAATCGAGGTAGGCGCCGGCGATGCCGTGCATCTCGTTTTCGTACTGGCGGCCCAGCTGGGCCACCTTGGCCACGCCGCACGCCTGCGCGGCGGGATACAGGTAGCGCTGCTCGACGGCCAGATGCAGCTTGATCAAGCCGCTCATGGCGATGATCTGTTCGGCAATGGCCTGCGCCTGCGCGGCCACACCGCCGCGCGCCAGCTGGCGCAAGGCATCGATGGAGGCCAGGATGGCCAGATGCTGCTGTTTGAATTTGTCGATATTCATGGCGTGTTTCTCTTGTTGATTGTTGCCAGTGTAGCGGAATTCGCATAAACATGCAAATCATATACATCTTTAAAATGGCAGGTTTCCCGCGGAAATCTGGATCGACATTGCCACTATGTGCGGCACAGAACACAAGCCACAATCGTGCTTGCCTATAATTTATTCATCACAGTGCGGGGCCGTTTGCGGCCGTGCCGCACCCTCCACTCAGCCAAGGATGAGCATGAAAATGAAGACGGACACGGTCAAGACGGGCACAGGCCAGGCGCAGCAACTGGCCGGCATCATCAACGAGCACCACACGGCACTGCTGGACGGCTGGATGGCCGGCCTGATCGACCGCCTGGTGCGGCGCGACAAGATCGCCGAAAACGAGCTGCGCCAGCAGGCGTCGCAACTGCTGCCGCTGCTGGCGGGCGCCCTCGCCAGCGGCGACTCGTTCGACATCGAAGGCGGCGCCTGGGACGATACGCGCCAGTTGATCGCTGAAATATCGCAGTCGCGCGTGCGCCAGGGCTATTCGCCGATCGACACGGCCAGCTTCATGTTCGCCCTCAAGGAGCCGCTGTTCGCCTACCTGCGCAAGGAAATCACGGCGCAGCCTGAGCAGCTGGGCGACGCCATCATCAGCACCAGCAAATTGTTCGACGAACTGGGCCTGCTGACCATCGCCATCTACCAGAAGGCGCGCGAACAGGTGATTCTGCGCCAGCAGCAGGAATTGCTGGAACTGTCCACGCCCGTGGTGCAGCTGTGGCAAAACGTGCTGGCCCTGCCCCTGATCGGCACCCTCGACAGCGCCCGCACGCAGGTGGTGATGGAAAGCCTGCTGCAAAAGATCGTCGACACGGGCGCCCTGATCGCCATCATCGACATCACGGGCGTGCCCACCGTCGACACGCTGGTGGCGCAGCACCTGCTGAAAACCATCGCCGCCGCGCGCCTGATGGGCGCCGACTGCATCATCAGCGGCATCCGCCCGCAGATCGCGCAAACCATCGTGCACCTGGGCGTCAACCTGGAAGACGTGATGACCAAGGCCACCCTGGCCGACGCCTTCGTCGTGGCCCTGAAACGCACGGGTTCCAGCATCACCTACCAGCAGCAACAACACTGAGGCGCCTATGGAGAGAATCCCCATTTTACGCATGGGCCGGCTGCTGCTGGTGACGATCCAGGTGGACATGCATGACCGCCTGGCGATGACCTTGCAGGACGACCTGACCACGCGCATCGTGACGGACCGCGCCACGGGCGTGCTGATCGACATTTCCGCGCTCGACATCGTCGACTCCTTCATCGGCCGCATGATCAGCAACACCGCGGCGATGGCGAAAATCCTCGACGCGCGCACGGTAGTCGTCGGCATGCAGCCGGCTGTCGCCATCACGCTGGTGGAACTGGGCCTGACGCTGGAAGGCGTGAGCACGGCGCTGAACGTGGAACGGGGCATCAAGCTGCTGGAGCGGGACGGCGCATGCGCTTGACGGGGGGCGCCGTGCTGGGCGCGCAGACACAGGGACCCGCACAGATCCTGCCCCTGCACAGCGACGAAGACGTCGTGCGGCTGCGCAAGCAGGTGCGCGACAGCATGGTCGCCATGGGTTTTGGCCTGATCGAACAGACCAAGATCATCACGGCGGCCAGCGAACTGGCGCGCAACACCTTGCGCTACGGCGGCGGCGGTGAAGCGCGCATTGCGCGCGTCAGCGATGGCGCGCGCCAGGGCCTGGAATTGCGCTTTGTCGACGCGGGACCGGGCATCGACGATATTGCCCTGGCGCTGACCGATGGCTATACCAGCGGCGGCGGACTGGGACTGGGGCTGGGCGGCGCCAAGCGCCTGGCCGACGCCTTTTACATCGACACGATGCCCGGCGCGGGCACCACCGTCACCATCGCGAAATGGAAGCTGTTTTGAACCACATCGAGCAAGCCCCTGACATTGCCAGGCAACGCAGTTTTCCCATCGGCGAACCGAGCGAGATTGCCGCGGCCCGCCGTGCCGGCAACGAACTGGCGCGCCGCATCGGCTTCGACGACGTGCGCACGGGCCAGCTGGCCATCATCATCAGCGAAGCGGCCACCAACATCGTCAAGCACGCGCAGCGCGGCGAAATCCTGCTGCGCAAGGTGCTGCGCGGCGGCACCAGCGGCATCGAAGTGCTGGCCATCGACAACGGCCCCGGCATGGCGAATGTGCGCCAGCACATGCAGGACGGCCATTCCACCACGGGCACCTACGGCGTGGGCCTGGGCGCGATACGCCGCCTGAGCCAGGAATTCGACCTGTACACGGCGCCCGGCAAGGGCACACTGCTGATGACGGTGGTGTGGGGGCCGAACGCCAGCAGCGCCGTTCCCGCCCATCCGAACTGGCGCATCGGCGCCGTGTGCCTGCCGCTGGCCTCGGAGCAGGTGTGCGGCGACGCCTGGAACGTCATCTGCGAAGGCCATGAACTGAGCCTGATGGTAGCCGATGGCCTGGGCCACGGTCCGCTGGCGGCGCGCGCCTCGGAATGCGCCAGCACGCTGCTGGAACACGCCACGCCCGGCCTGCCACCCCTGCCCGCCCCCTTCATCGAACTGGCCCACGGTGCCCTGCGCGCCACGCGCGGCGCGGCCCTGGCGGTGGCGCACATCGACAGCGCGCGCCGCGAACTGCGTTATGCCGGCGTGGGCAATATCGCCGCCTGCGCCTTCGACGCGCAGCAGCGCCGGCATCTGCTGTCGCATAACGGCATCGTCGGCAGCAATCTGCGCAAGGTGCAGGAATTCTGCTATGCGTGGCAACCGGGCATGACCCTGATCATGCATAGCGACGGCCTGCATACGCGCTGGGACCTGGAACGCTATCCGGGCCTGGCGCAATGCCACCCCAGCCTCATCGCCGCCGTGCTGTACCGCGATTTTGCGCGCGGACGCGACGACATCACGGTGGTGGTGCTGCGCGAACATGAGGAGCACCGGCATGCCGGTGCGGAAAGGAACGACACGCCATGACACAACGCATATTAACGGCGCATATCGGCAGCGAACTCGATGTGGTGGGCGCACGCCAGCGCGCGCGCCAAATCGCCGCCCTGTGCGGCTTTGGCGTGCAGGACCAGGTGCGCATCGCCACGGCCGTGTCTGAACTGGCGCGCAACGTCTACAACTACGCCGGCAGCGGCAAGGTGCATTTCGCCATCGATGGCCAGACGGCGCCGCAGGTACTCAGCATCCGCATCGAGGACCAGGGCCCCGGCATCGCGCAGCTCGACCAAATACTGGCCGGCAGCTACCGCTCGCCCACGGGCCTGGGCCTGGGCATCCTGGGCGCCCAGCGCCTGATGGACCGCTGCCATATCCACAGCGCGCCGGGCGCCGGCACGCACATCACGCTGCAAAAACTGTTCCCGCGCGACGCGCCCCTGCTCGACGGCAGCTTGATCGGCGCGCTGTCCGGCAGCCTGCAGGCGCTGCCATCGGATATCACGCTGTCCGAAGTGCAGCAGCAGAACCGCGAACTGCTGAGCACCTTGGCCGAGCTGAAGACGCGCCAGGACGATTTACTACAGCTGACGCGCGAACTGGAAGACACCAACCGGGGCGTGGTGGCGCTGTTCGCGGAACTCGATGAAAAAGCCGACCACCTGCGCCGCGCCGACCAGATGAAATCGCGCTTCCTGTCGAACATGAGCCATGAATTCCGCACGCCGCTCAGCTCCATCCGCGCCCTGTCCAAGCTGCTGCTCGACCGCATCGACGGCGAACTGTCGCAGGAGCAGGAAAAGCAGGTGCTGTTCATCCTGCAAAGCGCCGTCAGCCTGAGCGACCTGGTCAACGACTTGCTGGACCTGGCCAAGATCGAGGCGGGCAAGGTCGACGTGCACGCCAACAGTTTCAAGGTAGCCGACCTGTTCAGCGCCCTGCGCGGCATGCTGCGCCCGCTGCTGGTGTCCGATTCGCTCACCCTGACCTTCATCGACCCCGATCCGGCGCTGCAGATCCATACGGATGAAGGCAAACTGTCCCAGATTCTGCGCAACTTCATCGCCAACGCCCTCAAGTTCACCGAGGCCGGCGCCATCATCGTCAGCGCCACGCCCTTGCCGGAGCAGGACGCCATCCGCTTTTCCGTCTCCGACACGGGCCTGGGCATCGCCGCCGAAGACGTGCAGCTGATCTTCGAGGAATTCAGCCAGGTGGAAAACCACATGCAGCGCAAGGTCAAGGGCACGGGCCTGGGCCTGCCCTTGTGCCGCAACCTGGCCACCCTGCTCAACGGCACGGTGGCCGTGGAAAGCACGCCGGGCCAGGGGTCGCTGTTTTCCGTCATCCTGCCCGCCAGCTACCATGCGCCCGAGGGCAGCCTGCCGCCCTGCGCGCCGGCCAACGACAACGGCAACGACCAGCGCATCGGCGTGCTGGTGGTGGAAGACAATCCGCCCATCCGTCTGCTGTATGAAAAATTCCTGGCCGGCAGCGAATTTCGCGTGGTCCCCGCGCGCAGTGTGCGCGAGGCGCAGGAACGCTGGGAACAGCAGCGCCCTGCCGCCGTCATCCTCGACATCCTGCTGCACGGCGAAACGGCCTGGCACTGGCTGGCCGAGTTGAAAAACGACCCGCTGCGGCGCCAGGTGCCCGTCATCGTCGCCACCGAGATCGACGACGTACGCAAGGGCCTGGCCCTGGGCGCCGATGCCTACTACGTCAAGCCGCTGTCGCGCCAGCAATTGCTGGCAACCCTGCGCGCGCTGATCGGTAATCCACACCACCGGCAAGAGCCGGTTCCGCCGCAAGGCACAACCACCTGGGACAATGCGCATGCTACCGGATAACAATAGCGATGCTCTGATCCTCAACGTCGATGACAGCGACGGCGCCCGCTACGCCAAGTCGCGCATCCTCCAACGCGCCGGCTTCAAGGTCATCGAAGCGTCGAACGGGGGCGACGCGCTGCTGCGCGCCCGCCAGGACCGCCCCAACCTGATCCTGCTCGACGTCAAGCTGCCCGACATCAACGGCCTGGAAGTGTGCCGCCAGTTGAAGGGCGGCGCCGAGACGAGCACCATCCTGGTGCTGCAGACGTCCGCTTCCTGCATCGGCACGGCCGACAAGATCCGCGCCCTGGACGGCGGCGCCGACAATTACCTGGTCGAGCCGATCGAGGCCGATGAACTGATCGCCAACGTCAGGGCGCTGCTGCGCCTGGGCCGGGTCGAGCGCGAGCTGCGCGAGGTAGACCGCCGCAAGGATGAATTCCTGGCCACCCTGGCGCACGAATTGCGCAATCCGCTGGGCCCCATCCGCACGGCGCTGGCCCTGCTGTGCAAGCTCGATCCCGTCGTGCCGGCCATGCAGGACAATGCGCGCCGCACCATCGGCCGCCATACGGACCACCTGGTGCGCCTGGTGGACGACCTGCTCGACGTGTCGCGCATTTCACAGGGCAAGATCTCGCTGCAATGGGAAAGCGTGAGCCTGGCCAGCGTCATGCGCAGCGCGCTGGAAACCAGTTCGCATAGCGTCGAGGCGCGCGGCCACGCACTGGACGTGCACCTGCCCCAGGAAGAACTGTGGGTCTGCGGCGACGCCGTGCGCCTGTCGCAGATCGTCGCCAACCTGCTGCTCAACGCGGCCAAGTTCACGGCGCCGGGTGGACGCATCGCCATTTCCGCCGTGCGCGAAGACGATAACGTGCGCATACGCCTGAGCGACAACGGCATCGGCATCGCCGCCGCCAGCATCGACAGCATCTTCGGCCTGTTCGAGCAAAGCGGCCACTCGCCCGACCGGGTGCAGGATGGCCTGGGCATCGGCCTGTCACTGGTGCGCAAGCTGGTGACCTTGCACGGTGGCCAGGTCAGCGTGCACAGCCCTGGCGTAGGGCTGGGCAGCACCTTCGAAGTCATCCTGCCGCTCGACGCCAACGTGCCGCTGCCGGTCGCACCGGCGCCGCAGGCGGCCAGTGGCGCCAGCCAGCGCATCCTCGTCGTCGACGACAACTGCGATGCGGCCGACACCCTGGCCGAACTGCTGGAAATGTACGGCCACACGGTGCGCACGGCCTACACGGGCATGCAAGCGACCGAGCGCACGCTGGAGTTCAAGCCCGACATCGTCTTTCTCGACATCGGCCTGCCCGACATGAGCGGCTACGAGGTGGCCGTCCAACTGCGCCAACTGCCGATCCCGCAGCAATTCCTGCTCGTCGCACTGACGGGCTATGGCCAGGAACACGACCGCCAGGCGGCCCTGGCGTCGGGCTTCAATGAACATTTTGCTAAGCCCGTCGATTTCGGCAAGCTGGCCATGCTGGGTCTGCATATCGCCTGATGCGCGGGGTGGCGGCTGCCGGTTGACCAGGCGTCGGCTATAATCGGCGGCCGCCTCACCTCTGGAAGCATGACATGACAACTCGCGCGCCACTGCTGCGCATCACCATGATACTGGGCGCCCTGCACGCCCTGCTGGGCTGGCTGCTGCTGCCTGCACTGCCCATCGGCCTGGCCGGCTGGCTGCTGGGCGGCGCCGTCTTGCTGGCCTCGACCATGCTCATGCCGATGACCATCTTCGCGCGCGCCGTCACGGGCGATGCGCGCCTGGCCGACCGTCTGAGCTGGGCCGGCTCGCTGTGCATGGGCTTTTTTTCCTCGCTGTTCGTGCTGACCGTGCTGCGCGAGCTGCTGATGCTGATTCCCGCCGCCCGCCCCCACGCCCAGGCATCCGCCGTGGCAGTGCTGCTCCTGGCGCTGCTGGCCACCGTCGTCGGCTTCATCAATGCCCGCAGGGTAGCGCGCGTGCGCGAAGTGACGGTGCCGATCGCCGGTCTGCCGGCCTCCTTGCAGGGCTACACCATCGTGCAACTGAGCGACATCCATGTGGGCGCCACCATCCAGCGCGCCTACGTGGAAGCCATCGTCGCGCGCGCCAACGGCCTGCAGGCGGACCTCATCGCCATCACGGGCGACGTGGTCGATGGCACGGTGGCGCAACTGGGCAGCCATACGGCGCCGCTGGGCGAGCTGCGCGCGCGCCACGGCGTCTTCCTTGTGACGGGCAACCACGAATACTATTCGGGCGCGACGCCCTGGGTGGCGGAATTTCGCCGCCTGGGCTTGCGCGTGCTGATGAACGAACATGCGGTGCTGGAACACGACGGCGCGCGCCTGGCGCTGGCCGGCGTCACCGATTTCAATGCGGCCGCCTTCGATCCGGCGCAGAAGAGCGACCCGCAAGCGGCCATCGCCGGTGCACCGGCCGATATCCCCCGCATCCTGCTGGCGCACCAGCCGCGCAGCGCGCCCGAGGCCGAAGCGGCCGGCTACGACCTGCAATTGTCGGGCCACACGCACGGCGGCCAGTTCTGGCCATGGAATTTGTTCGTGCCGCTGCAGCAGCCGTATGTGGCGGGCCTGCACCGGCGCGGCCGCCTGTGGATTTACGTCAGCCGCGGCACCGGGTACTGGGGCCCGCCGAAACGCATCGGCGCGCCGGCCGAGATTACGCGACTCAGGCTGGTGGCGGCGTAGGCATCACTCATCACTCGTCACTCCGCCCAGCTGGCCATCCACGCCTCGAAACGCGCCACCAAGGCCGGCGGATTCAAGCGCGCCATCGCGCCTTCCACCGGCTCGCTGTCGCTGACCTCGAACAGCAGCACGGCTTCCTCGCGCTGCGCGGCCGTGCCAAAACAGCCTTCGGCGTCGAGCTGCGCCAGCGCCGCGATGCAGGCGTCGAACACGCCGCTGCGGAAGCTGTCGAAATCGACCTCGAATGGCAAGTCGCGGTGCGCCTGCAGCAGCAAACGGTAGGCGCTGTCGAAATACGCGCCGCCTTCGTCAAACGCCCACTCGGCCGGGTTCCACAGCATTTCTTCGCCGTATTCCGAGGCGGCCAGCGCTTCGCGGCTATTCGCCATGCAGCCTATCGTCATGGCGCTGTCGTCGCTCACCAGCGCGAAGGCGTCGATATGCTGGTCCGGATGCGCACGCCGTACGCAGTCAACCGCCCGACGCGCGGCGTGCGCCACCAGGGTGTGCAGCAGCGCGAAATCAAAGACGGCCGGGTCGATGTCGCTCTCGCGCGCCAAGGTATGGCCATCGGCCAGGGCGGCGCGGCAATGGGCCAGGTAGGCGGCGTGCGCTTCGGCCTCGCTGGCGTAGTCCTTGCGCGTCTCTTTGCCCCACGTCATGGCCGCACCGGCGGCCGTCCACACGGTCATGCCGAACACGCGCACTTCCCGGAAGCGGGCCGCTTGATCGCCGTCAAAGGTGTAAAACAGGCTGTAATTGCTGGACATTCTGACTTTCTCGCTCATTAGTCGGGGCGTATCTGCGCGGCGAAATCGCGCTGGCGGAACTGCTCCAGCAAAAAATCAACAAAGACGCGTGTCTTCGCGGGCAGCAGCTTCTTGCTGGGATAGTACACGGACAGAGGGCCGGAATCGGCATGCCAGCCGGGCAGCAAGCGAATCAAGGCACCGCTGCGCAAGTGGGTCAACGCATGCGGCATGGGCAGCAGCGCTACGCCAACCCCCATGACGGCCGCCTGTGCCATCGCGTCCGGGTCGTCGAAGATGGCGCGCGGACGGGATTCGGCCACGCCTTCACCGCCCTGGCCATCGCGCAGTATCCAGCTGCGCAATCTGCCGCTGCCGGCCGAGCGGCGCGCAACGCCGTCGAATTGGGCCAAGTCCGAAGGATGCGCTGGCATGGCTTTGCCGCGCATGAAGGCGGGCGACGCCGTGGCGACGATGTGGGCGTGGCCCAGTTCGCGCGCCACCACGCCCGGCGTCAGTTCGATGCCGCCGCCGATGGCGACATCGAACCCCTCGCCGATCAAGTCCACTTGCCGGTTGTCGAAATGGCAGTCAGGAATGACGCCCGGATAGCGCGCGATGAAGTCGCCCAGCAGCGGCACCACGTAGCTGCGCCCGAACGACGGCGCCATGCTGATTTTCAGCACGCCCACCGGCTGGCCGCCCTCTTCGGCCACGCCGGCGATCGCTTCGCGCAGGGTGGCCAGGGCGCCGCCTATCTGCTGCAGGAAACGCTCGCCGCCTTCCGTCAGAGTCAGGCGGCGCGTGCTGCGCTGGAACAGGCGCAATCCCAGGCTCGCTTCCAGCCGCGCCACGTTCTTGCTGACGGCTGCCGGCGTCAGCCCCAGGCGGCGCGCAGCCGCCGAAAAGCTGCCCAGCTCGGCAGACAGCACAAACGATTGCAAGTGATTGAGGGCATCCATGCGCCTATTTTACCCACTCATTTGATACTTATGGTTGAAAGTGATTGTAGCGATTCATGGCTAGCGCGCAGGCAATGGAAAGCAGATACTGGCTTCCTCGACTCTTCACACAGAAAGCCCATCATGCAAACCCAAGCCACCAGCAGCACCTCTTTGCCACTGCAAGACAAGATCGCGTTTGTGACGGGCGGCTCGCGCGGCATCGGCGCGGCCATCGTGCGCCGCCTGGCCAGCCAGGGCGCCAATGTCGTCTTCACGTATCAAAGCTCGGCCGCCGAAGCGCAGGCGCTGGCCGCCACGGTGGAAGCGGCCGGCGGCAAGGCCCATGGCGTGCAAGCCGATGCGGCCGACGCCGCAGCCCTGACGGCGGCGATCGACAAGGTGGCGGCGCAGCTTGGCCGTATCGATATCCTCGTCAACAATGCGGGCGTGTTCCTGCCCGGCGCCATCGACGATTTTTCGCTGGCAGACTTCGACAAGACCTTGAACGTCAACGTGCGCGCCGTGTTCGTCGCCATCAAGGCGGCCGTGACGCACATGCAGACGGGCGGGCGCATCATCAACATCGGCAGCACGAATGCGCACCGCATGCCGTTCGGCGGCGCGGCCGCCTACGCCATGAGCAAATCGGCGCTGATCGGCCTGACGCAAGGCCTGTCGCGCGACCTGGGCCCGCGCGGCATCACCATCAACAATGTGGAACCTGGCCCCGTCGCCACCGACATGAACCCGCCGACGGGCGACTTCGCCGACCTAATGCACGGCCTGATGGCCCTGCCCCGCCACGGCACGGCCGATGAAATCGCCGGCATGGTCGCTTACCTGGCCAGCGCGGAAGCGGCATTCGTCACGGGCGCCGGGCTGAAGATCGATGGCGGCTTCGCGGCGTAAAAAAAGGGGGGCAGACCGTTTGGGTCTGACCCCAGCCTCCGCTTCTGGGCTTACACCGCCTTGCGCCGGCGTCCGCGCCACCACAGCAGCAAGGCCAGCAGCACCAGCACGCCGACGATGATGCCCGCGCGGGCCAGGCCGATCAGGTTCGAGGCAGGACCGCCGTTGCGCAAGGTCGTCACCTGTTCCGCCGTCACCTTGACATCGGGATTGCCGTACATCTTCTGCACGTAATTGCCGAGGGTGACGATCTGCTCGTCCGACAGGGTCTGACGGAAGGCGGGCATCAAATGTCCGCTGCCACCATCCTGCCGCTCCACGCCATCGAGTATCGCCATCACCAGGTTGTTGCTGTTGCTGCGGCCCGTCACCGAGTTATGGAACAGCGGCGGCAAGCTGCCGTCGAAACTGCCCTCGCCCCTGGCCTGGTGGCAGCTGGCGCACTGCGCATCGTACAGCTGCGCACCCGACATCTGGTTCAGGTTTTGCGGCAGCGGCACGCCACGGATGGCATTCAACTCGTCGCCAGCCTTGCCCCATTGCGTCACCGGCTGCGTGTCCGTCTTGTCGCGGATGGCGGGCACGCTCTTGATGTAGTGCGCGATGGCGTTCAGATCCGCATCGCTCAGGTGCTTCAGGCTATGGTCGATGGCTTCGGCCATCGGTCCGGCCGCCTGCGCCTTGTTGGCCGCGCGGCCCGTGCGCAGGTAGCCGGCCAGCTCCTGCTGGCTCCAGCTGCCGATGCCGCTGTTGACGTCCGAGGTGATGTTCGGCGCGTACCACGTACCCAGGTCGGCCCCGCCCAGCTCCTTCGACAACTGCTCGGCCATCAGCGCATTGCGCGGCGTGTGGCAGGTGGTGCAATGGGCCAGACCTTGCGCCAGGTAGGCGCCGCGGTTCCACTCCATGCTTTTCGACGCATCGGCCACGAACGGTTTCTTGTCGAGGAAGAGCATATTCCAGAGCGCCATCGACATGCGGATATTGAACGGGAACGGCAAGTCCGTCTTTTGCGCCGGCGCCGTATCGACCGCCGCCACGCCATGCATGAAGTAGGCGTACAGGGAGGCCGTGTCGTCATCCGTCACCTTGGCGTAGGCCGTGTAGGGCATGGCCGGATACAGGTGCGCGCCGTCGGCCCGCACACCGTGGCGCACGGCGTCGGAGAACTGCGCCAGCGTGTAGTTGCCGATGCCATGCGTTGTCGATGGCGTGATGTTGGTGGCAACGATGGCGCCCAATGGCGTGGCCAGGGCCAGCCCGCCCGCCATCGGTTTGCCGCCAGGCACGCTATGGCAGGCGATGCAGTCGCCCGCCGTGGCCAGGTAGCGGCCACGTTCGATCGCCTGCACGTCCGCGCCAGGAGCTTGCTCCGCCAGCACCGGCAAGGCCACGAGGGACAGCATGGCGGCGCCCGCCGCCTGTCGGAACGCCGCCATCATGCTGTTCCTCCCTGTTGTTCGTCGAGGATATGCTTGACGGTGCGCAAGGCCACAGCCAGGCCGTTTTCCGTCGAATTGCAGGTGCCGGACGTGGGCAGCACGCCGGTACTGCACAGGAACAGGTTGGCATGGTCGAAGGTGCGGCCCCACTGGTCGCACACGGCCTTGGCCGGATCGGCGCCCATCGACAGGGTGCCGCAGATGTGCTGATTGTTGGCGAACACGCCTTCCTTGCTGTGGCGCAGATTGGTGCCGCCCATCAGCCTGGCGATGTGCTCGAAATCCTGCTTCGAGCGCTCGTGGCCCCGCTTGGTGTACTCGTCGATCGCATAGTGCGCCTGCGGCTTGGGAATGCCCATGGCGTCCTTTTCGCTGCTCAGGGCGATGCGATTTTCCGGGTTCGGCAGCACTTCCAGCACGTTTTTCAGGCTCATTTCGCGGGCCGAGCGGAAACGCAGCTGCTGTTCGAATTCGGCGCCAAAGACGCCCTTGCCGATCAATTCCCTGGTGGCGCCATCGACGCGCGAGATATTCGTGAAGTCCAGGCGGTATGGCGAATGCTGGCTGCGGAAGTCGCCGTCGCGCATGGTGTTGATGGAATTGGGGCTTTGCGGGCCCCGGCCCAGCCACAGGTCTTCATCGGCGTCGAAGGTGATCGAGGTGCTCGGGTGGTCCATCAGGTTGCGGCCCACCATGTCGCTGCTGTTGGCCAGGCCATTCGGGTATTTGTCCGAGGCGGAAACGAGCAGCAAACGGGGGCTTTCGATGCCGTTGGCGGCCAGGATGAAGGTCTTGGCCGTGACCCGGTGGCTGTTCTTGTCGACGTCGTAATACAGCGCGGCCGTGATGCGGCCCTGCGCGTCATGTTCCAGCTTGTAGACGTTGGCATTGCACACGATCTTCACGCCCGCGTCTTCCGCCTGCTGCGCGGCGATGCCGCCATGGTATTGCGCGTCGATGGGGCAGATAGGCTGGCAGCTGTTGTTGCCGCAGCAGGCGGGGCGGCCATCGTAGCTGACGCTGTTGCGCGCCACCGTATTGCCGACCACCTTGAACGACGGGTCGAGGCGCTCGCGGATGCGGCGCATGGCATACGGCTCCGTCACGGCATCCATCGGGAATGGCTGCTTGCGCGGCGAACCCGTGTTATCGGCCCCGGAAACGCCCATGATGTCTTCCGCTTCCTGGTAGAACGGTTCCAGGTCTGCGTAGCTGAGGGGCCAGTCGACGCCCACGCCATACAGCGTATGGATGCGGAAGTCGTTCGGCACATTGCGCCACGCCTGCGCGGCCCAGTGCCACGAGGTGCCGCCGAACTGGCGGATATATTCGGCCGGATACGGATACGGACCGGCCTGCACCAGGTAGCCGTTGTCCTTCGGCTGGTAGATCGGGTGCGGCGCCGTGGCCACCGATGGATAGGGCGACATCCAGTCGCTGCGGCGCGTCGTGTTGCGGAAACGGGCGACGATTTCGCCGCGCGACACGCGCGGACCCGCTTCCAGGATCAGCACCGAGGCACCCGCCAGCGCCAGCTTGCGCGCGGCCAGGGAGCCGATGATGCCGGAGCCGATGACGAGGTAATCGGCGGAGAGTTCTTCAGCCATGATGGCTCCTTAAATTGGTTTTCTGGCCCAGCTGCCGTAGGCGCCATAGGAATACGTGGGAGGCTTGAGCACGTCGGCCACGACGGCCGCGTTCAGCGCCTGCTCGTAGGCGACGCAGACAGCCGCCTCGCCCGTGCCGACGATGCCCAGGTACCAGGCGCTGGCGATCTGGCGCGGCAAGGCCGCCAGCGGCGCCTGGGCCGGGTCGAGCGCGTCGAGCGCTTCCTGCAGGCCGGCCGCCTGCAGACCCTGCGCATTGATCAGGTTCAGCAGCGCGCGCACCTTGGCGGGAAAGGCGGCGTCCTGCGCCACCAGCGCGTCATACAGGCGCCTGACCAGCACAGGGTCGAGCACCTGGCGCCCCACCAGCATGGCCGACACGCCGAGGAAGGCGCCCTGCTCCGCATTGGCGACCGGTTCGGCCAGCGCCCAGGGAATCAGCGCCGCGGCCGAAGCCGACAGCAAGCCGGCCAGCACCATGCGGCGGCCGGGATTGAGAGGGCCGCGGCCCTCCTTATTGTATGTAGCGTCCAATTGAAGCTCCCGTGAGTTCAGCAACCGTTCAGAAAGAATGCTTGAGACCGACCATCACCACCGTCTGGCCGCCGTTCGACGATGGCGTGCCGTTTTGCGAATCGCCGACCGAGGCGACGGCATCGATGACGGCGCCGCCCTGGCCCAGGGTCTGGCCGCGCGCCAGCTGGCGCGCTTCGATCAGATAGATCGCGGTGCGCTTGGACAGCGCGTAATTCTGTTCGAACGACAGTTGGCGGTAGCGCGCGCGATCCGACACGCCGTTGGCGCGGCTGGCGTGGGTGTCGCTGTAGCCGGCGGACAGGAACCACTGCGGCGTCAACTGGTAGCTCGAGATCAGGCCGGCCGTGTTGAAGATGGCCGTGTCGCGAAAGGCCGAGCGGCTGCCAGCCTGGTATTGCACATTGCTGGCATTGGCGCCCACCATCCACTTGCCCATGGTGTAGCGCGCGCTGGCGGCGATGAATGCGATGCTGTCGGCCGAGGCGTAGCCCTGGTTGATGGCGGAGATGCCGAAGCTGCCAGATGCGTTGTCGCTCCAGCCGGCGCCATTCTGTCCATTTTTTAGTTTCAGGTAGCCGAGCGCGAATTCGGCCGGCGAGGTGCTGTACTTGACGGCGGCGCTGAAGCTGCTGCCCACGGCATTGCCGTCGGCCGCTTCGCCAAAGCCGTATTGCGCGCTGGCCTGCAGGCCGCGCCAGGCGGGCATGCTGTAGGTGACGGAATTGCTGATGCGCACGGTCGTATCGAGCCCGTCGATATCGCCAGGATGAGCGCCGGTAGCGCCCGTCAAAACGTTGCTCGATGCCAGGGAACCCACCAGCAGATAGTACGGCGTGTACTGGCGGCCGGCCGTCAGGGTGCCGTAGGCGTTCGATTGCAGGCCCACGTAGGCCTGGCGGTTGAACAGGGAGCCGGCCGAACTCTGTGCACCCGTGTCGCTTTCAAAGCCGTTTTCCAGCAGGAACAGCGCCTTCAGGTCACCGCCCAGGTCTTCCACGCCCTGGAAACCGATCTTGCTGGCGGACAAGTTACCGCTGCGCATATAGGTGTTCGACTTGCCGCCCTGGTTGCTCGCGTAGGCGGTAGCCGCATCGACCACGCCGTAAATGGTGACATTGCTTTGGGCGCAAACGTTTGCGCCGATGAGCGTGGAGGCGGCCAGCGCCGCAGCGCACATGCATGGTGTGTTCATTTTTTCCTGACTTTGCTGTTTTGTTGTACGCCAGATAAGCATTGCCGCCGCAATGGCGCAATACAGGCTGTGGCGCCGCGTTGCCGCCCCATCCAGGGAGCGGGAATCCGCTGTTCTTCTTGATCTGGATCAAGTAGGGCAAATTATACGCTTATTTACTCACATGTAAGTAATTGACTGTAGGGCGTAGTCTTATAGCAAAACTGGCAGGCGCGCGGACGCAAGCCCGGCAGGATGCGGAAAAATGCGAAACATGCATGAAAAAAGCAGCGGCGGCGCGTGTTGAAAAACACGCACCCGATAAGAGTCGGACAGAGAGGAAAACGGGCGAAACCGGGAGGTCAGCGCAGGATGGCGGGCGCCACCGGCAGGGTTTCGAGGGCAATAAAGGCTTCCAGCGCGCGGCGCATGTCTTCGAACACTTGCTTGCCGTAGGCCGTTTCCAGGTGGGCATACTGCAGGTCGATGAGTTTACCCATCTGCAGCAGCAAACTGGCGCCCGCTTCCGACAGGTGCACCTTGCGCCGGCGCTGGTCGCCTTCAAACTTGCTGCGTCCGATCAAGCCGATTTCTTCCATGCGCGCCAGGATGCCGCTCATGCTGGGACTGGAAATCTGGCAGATATTGCACAGCTCGCGCGGTTCCAGCGTGGGGCTTTCGTTCAGCGCGCGCATGATGCGCCACTGCTGCTCCGTCACGCCGAAATGATTGAGGATGGGGCGGAAATGCTGGAGCAGGCTGTCGCGGGCCTTGAGCAGCAACTGCGGCATATTCGGATAGCGGATCGGCAAGTGCAAATGGAACTCCATGAAGATAGATGAATGCCCGCCGATTATACGGTGCGCCGCCCCCATGCGATAGCAAATCGATATTTGCGGCCAGTTTGCATGCTGCCCAAAAAAGCTGACATTTATTTTATTATTAAATAATTTATATTTATATTTATATTATTTTACACATTTATTCTATTGTTTTTAATGAAATTTAATGTTGCTCTATTGCACATTATTTGATTCAACAAATAGTAATTATGATCGCCCCGCATTAAAATTATTGCATCTGGAAAACTAATCCTAGGCCCGGCAAAGGGCTGCATCCTGACTGTGAAAAACATGCCCACACATAAACCGCTATTGATCAGTTTATTGCTTGCTTCAATTAACCTGGCCTACGCACAAAATACGCCCGACGCAGGCTCCCTGTTACAGCAGATGGAAAGGGGCCGCGCCCCTGTCCTGCCGAAAAAGTCGCCGCAGGAACTGATGCCGGCGCCGCCACCGATGCAGGATGTGCAGGGCCTGTCCGTCACCGTCAGGCAATTCCGTTTCCAGGGCAATACCTTGCTGAGCGAAGCCGTACTGGCCCAGGCGGTGGCGCCCTACCTGGAGCGGCCACTATCGTTTCAGGACCTGCAAAACGCGGCGCTGGCCGTGGCGGCCTCCTATCGCCAGGCCGGCTGGATCGTGCGCGCCTACCTGCCGCGCCAGGAAATCGATGGTGGCACCGTCACCATCCAGATCGTGGAAGCCGTGTTTGGCGGCGTGCGCGTCAACCCGGGCGACCAGGCCACCATCCGCATGCCACTGGCGCGCATCACGCCGTATGTTACCAGCGCCCAGCCTGTCGGCACGCCACTCAACGCCGATGCGCTCGACCGCGCCTTGCTGATCATTGACGACTTGCCAGGCATCAGCGCCAGCGGCAATCTGGCCGCCGGCCAGCAGGAAAGCGAAACCGAGCTGGTGGTCAAGCTGGACGACGAAGCGTGGCTGGCAGGCGACGCCGCCGTCGACAACACGGGCAACCGCTCCACCGGCACCACCCGCGCCAGCCTCAACCTGGCCCTCAACAGCCCCTTGCAGCTCGGCGACCAGCTGATCAGCAACCTGATCCATACCGAAGGCAGCGACTATGTGCGCCTCGCTTACAGCCTGCCGCTGGGCAGCGCCGGCTGGCGTGCGGGCGTGAGCGGCTCGCATCTGTCGTACCGCCTGACGGCCGACGAATTTGCCGCCTTGCACGCCAAGGGCAGCTCGAACACCGTGGGCGTCGACGCCAGCTACCCGCTGCTGCGCTCGCGCCTGCGCAATCTGTATCTGCAACTCAATTATGACAACAAGCGTTTCGACAACGAGGCGAACCGCGCCACCAGCAGCAATTACACGATCCGCGGCTTCTCGGCCGGCCTGTCGGGCAATCTGTTCGACAGCCTGGGCGGCGGCGGCGCGAATGCGGCCAGTCTCAGCCTGCTGCACGGCAAGCTGGACCTGGACGGTTCGCCCAATCAGCTGGCGGACGCCGCCACGACGCGCGCGGCCGGCAATTTCACCAAGCTGCGTTACTACCTGAGCCGCCAGCAGTCGCTGACGGAGAGCTGGTCGCTGTTTGCTGCCCTGTCCGGCCAGCAAGCGAACCGGAACCTCGATTCCTCTGAAAAGTTTTACCTTGGCGGCAACTACGGCGTGCGCGCCTATCCAGCCAGCGAAGCGGGCGGCAGCGATGGCCAGTTGCTCAACCTGGAATTGCGCTGGCGCCTGCCGGCCGGCTTCGGCCTGACCGGTTTCTATGACTGGGGCCACGTCAAAGTCAACCACGACAACGCCATCAATGGCGCGGCCATCGTCAACAGCTACAACCTGAAAGGCGCGGGCCTGGCCGTGAACTGGGTCAGCGACTTCCGCCTGAACCTGCGGGCAGCCTGGGCACGCCGCATCGGCAACAATCCGAATCCAAACATCAACGGCAGCGACCAGGACGGCACGCTGCACAAGAACCGCTTCTGGCTGCAAGCTTCGCTGCCTTTCTGACCCTGTCGCCCTATTACAATAATTAGAGAGAATCCACATGAACGGACACGCCACCATCAACCGCTTCTATCGCCTGATCTGGAGTGAAAAACAGGGCGCCTGGGTCGCCGTCGCCGAAAACGTGCGCGGACGCGGCAAGAGCAGCGGGCGTGGCGCCTTCATGGCCGCGCTGTTTGCGGGGCTGGGCCTGGCGCCCTTCGCCTGGGCCGGGCCGCCGGTCGCCAACCAATTGCCGACCGGCGGCCAGGTGGTCGGCGGCGCGGCGACGATCACCCAGGGCGGCAGCCAGATGACGATCAACCAGGCCACCCAGCGCGGCGCGATCGACTGGCAGACCTTCAATGTGGGGTCGCAGGCACAGGTCAATTTCCAGCAGCCGAACAGTGGTTCCGTGACGCTGAACCGGGTGCAGGACAGCCAGGCCAGCCAGATCTTCGGCCGCATCACGGCCAATGGCCAGGTGTTCCTGAGCAACCCGAATGGCGTGTATTTCAGCCCCACCTCGTCCGTCAACGTGGGCGGCCTGGTGGCCACCACGCATACCATCGCCACGGCCGACTTCATGGCCGGCAGCAATGCCTTCGCGCGCAATGGCGCCACCGGCAGCGTCGTCAACGATGGCAGCCTGAATGCCGCCCTGGGTGGCTATATCGCCCTGCTGGCGCCGCAGGTGCGCAACAACGGCATCGTGATCGCCCAGGCAGGCACGGTGGCGATGGCCGCCGGCGAGCAGATTTCCCTGCAGTTTGCCGACAGCCGCACCCTGGCCGGCGTGCTGGTGTCTCCCTCGGCGATTGCCGCGCTGGTGGAGAACGGTTCGGCGGTGCAGGCGCCGGGCGGCATGATCATCATGTCGGCCCAGGCCGCCAATGAATTGCAAGGCGGCGTGGTGCGCAATACGGGCGGCGTGGTGGCCACGGGATTGTCCTCGCGCGGCGGCAAGATCGTGCTCGACAGTTCGGGCCTGGTCGATAACAGCGGCAGCCTCGATGCCTCGGGCGCAGGCGGCAAGGTGGCCATCAGCGGCGACCGCATGGCCAGCAGCGGCACCGTGCGCGCCGATGGCGGCGGCGCCATCGGCAGCAAGCTGGCCAACGGCCTGGTGGAAACCACCAGCGCCGTGATCTCGGCCCAGGGCGGCGGCAGCATCAGCATCGATGGCGGCGCCGGCAAGGTGTATACCTCGGGCAGCTACAGCGCCGACGGCGAGCAAGGCGGCAAGGTCGTCATCACGGCCCACGATGTGTCGCTGATGGGCGCGAAAGTCAGCGCCAC
>JAEAMG010000858.1_pt1 | contig 28914 bp, 28 predicted proteins | sample 8958741 | NCBI WGS metagenome assembly JAEAMG01 (sample SAMN16933256, study PRJNA681125) | bioreactor sludge metagenome | isolation source: anaerobic bioreactor treating anionic surfactant - SDBS | place: India: Bengaluru | collected 2019-02-28 | reverse complement strand
TATACAGATGCGGACGCCTAGGGAGATGTTGCAAAGGTAGTGAGTTTTATACGCTATACGCAGCTCGAGCCCCAAAACCGTTTCCTGGGGTGGCCCTGGGGCTAGGTCGGCACCGGAAAATCGTTTGGGGGGAGCATTTCAATGCGACCCGGGACCCGAACATTTTCAGGGGCGGACCGAGCCCCAGAACCAAAGGTGGTCCTGAGACCCGAGTTTACAGCTATTTCTCTTGTAATTAACCCCCCCCAGGTTATACTGGTTGCAGAATGAATAAGCATAAACGAGAAAACAGGGGTATTATGAAAAGGATGGGGAGCGGGTTTACGATTGTTGAGCTGTTGATTGTGATTGTGGTGATTGCGATATTGGCGGCGATCAGCATGGCAGGATATAACAGCCTGCAGCAACGCAGCAACAACACGGCAAAGATTGCCGCCGTCAATCAACTCATCAAGCTCATTGATCTCTATACGGTGCAATATGGCAAATTCCCTGTCAATACTGGTTACATGTGTGCTACTCAGGATGGGCAGTGTACTAACTCCTCCGGAACTGCCATTACCAACACCTCGGGTCATAGCACTCTAATGGCTGAGTTAAGGAAAGTTGGCACTCCCCCAAGTGTCAATCAACCAGCAATCAATGGTAGCTATGGGGTGCAATACATTTATGAGCCAACAGCGACGTTTAATGGCGACAGCGCCCCTGTGCGGATTGAGTATTGGCTTGACGGCAATAATGTTAACTGCGGCGTGAAAAATATTTCAAATAACTCCGTTACCACCACAATCAACTCGACCACAGGCTTCACCAGCTCCGCCTCAGGCAGAACGACCTGTTGGGTTCGGTTGGGGCTTAGCGGATAATAAACTTACCCTTTTAATGCCGCGGTAATCAAGCCTGAAAACAGCGGATGCGCGCGGAACGGGCGGCTCCTGAACTCTGGGTGAGCCTGCGTGGCGACAAAGAAATCATGCGCTGGTGCTTCGACGAACTCAACTAATGTTCCATCCGGCGAAGTGCCCGAGACCACTAGCCCGCCGGCTCGAATTTGCGCCAAAAACGCCTGATTGACCTCGTAGCGGTGACGATGCCGCTCAATCACGCTTGTGACGCCGTACAAATTGGCGGTTTTCGTGCCCTCAATCAGCTTTGCTGGATAGTCGCCCAGGCGCATCGTCCCACCGGTCGACTGTTTGCCCTGCTGCCCATCCATGATGTATATCACATTTTCAGCCTCGCCCGCGCCAAATTCTTCGCTGCTCGCCTTTTTCACGCCACCCAAGCGCGCAGCGGCAATCACCGCCGTCTGCAGGCCTAAGCAAAGACCCAAATATGGCTTGTTGTTTTTTATACAATACTCAGCGGCGGCAATTTTGCCCTCAATACCGCGCGTGCCAAATCCACCCGGCACCAAAATGCCATCAACACCGGCAAAATCCGCCTCGGTTGCCGTTTCAGCATTGATCCAACGGATATTTACTTCGGACTTTTGACCCCACGCCGCCGATTTCAGCGCCTCAGTCACAGACAGATAGGTATCGGAATTATCGACATATCTTGCCACCAAACCAATCGTCACTTCCTTTTTGTACTCCTTTGAGTCGCGTTCGGCGAGTTTTTTCCAGCGCTTGAGATCTGGCTCGGTCGTATTGCCGGTAAATTTACTCAGCATACCGCCCAAGTCGCGCGCGACCGTCAGGGGCACCGCGTACACCGTGTTAACATTCGGCATCATGATAATCCCGTCGCTCGGCACGCCGGACGAAATGCTAATCTTTTCGCCAATCGATTTCGGCGGTTGGTTGTGGCCCTCGGTACGCACGCCGACCACATTTGGCATAATACCAAAGCCGCGCAGGTCCGCCAGCGCGTTCTGAGCCGGTTTGGTTTTGTACTCCTGGCTGGCCTCGAGAAACGGCACATATACCACGTGCACGAACAGGCAGTTTTCTCGGCCAACTTCCATTGAAAAGCTGCGAATCGCCTCGATGAAGCTCAAGCCTTCAAAATCCCCGACCGTTCCGCCGATTTCCACAATATGCACGTCGCCCTCGGCTGCCTGTCTGATAGCGTGCTTGATAGCGCCGGTCAAATGTGGCACGAGCTGGACGGTTTGCCCGCCAAACTTCCCTGCGCGCTCATCGGCGATTAAATCGCGAAAGAGCCGGCCCGAGAGCGTGGCGTTTTTATGTGTTAGCTCAAGATCGAGAAATCGTTCATAGTGCCCGAGGTCGAGGTCCGTTTCCGCGCCGTCCTTAGTCACGAAGCATTCGCCGTGCTCGCGCGGATTCAAAAGACCCGCATCTACATTGAGATACGGGTCGCACTTTTGAACGGAAACAGAAACCCCCTTGGCCTGCAAAACGGCACCGATGCTAGCCGCCGTAATTCCTTTTCCAACCCCCGACAGGACACCGCCTGTCACAAATATAAACTTTGTTTGTTTACCCATGTTTATTTCCCCTCCATGGAACCTTAGTATAGCACGTCTATGTGCAATTGCGCTAGATGTAGGGTGTTGTAATAGTTACACTACGCTAGATATGGTGTAGGCACGTTAGATGTAGTGTGATGCAAATTTTACATCAACAGTAATGTTCGATAGTAATTCAACTTTGCTATTGTCGGCCACGAAACTTACGCAGTGCGTCGCGTACAGGTTTCATGAAACCTGGTTGCTGAGGGTCTTGAACTATCTCGGGACCGCCTCGCCAATCACTGACGAAACTTAGAGGTGTGTTACTCGCTCAGTTTCCCCTCTTCACGAGCTTGTTTGATATGGGGGAACTCGTAGGTGTCCGGATTGGCGGAATAACCAGCCTGTTCGGCTTCAAGGGGGGTGCAGAAATATCCCATATACGGGCGTGACAGCGCCAATGATGGAGGCTCCACATAATGTATCGCGCCCGTATTAAAGAGCCCGCTTCCTCTCGTGCCAACTGGTTTCTGCCCACACTCTACCCATTTTGTATAAAAACGAATGTTTCCTCCAAACCCACTAAGGTCAAACGCAAGAAACCCGATGATGATAACTAATACGATAACCAGCTTCTTATGTTTCCGCAAAAAACTCCTGACACTGTGTTCTGACTGATCTTTAGGCACCTTTCCTCCTGGCGACTGTCTTGGTAATTACTATTGTAGATATTACAACAGTACATTTAGTCGGTTGTTATTCGCAGCCTTCGCAAATCGTGAGTGATGCTGGGTCGAATGGTGCGGTGACAGTACCGCTCTTTTTTGCCTGTTCGTTGGCAGCTTCTTGCGCAGCCTTCATTGCAGCATCAATTGCGCTTAGTTTCTCTTCCAAAGTCATATCGTCTGTGATGATTGTCGATGCGTTCATACCCGTTCCTTTTTCTTACATGTTAGTTATGCTTATGGCTATTGTACGCTATATATAGCGTCTCAGGCAACAAAATGCCACATATTTTGTGTTGTAGAATTTTCATCAAGTGTGCCAATCGGGGAGATATACACCTCGATATCGTCAGATTTTGGCCGAAAATTACCATGTTTCCGGGCAAATGCCGCGTAGGCCTCTTCCAGGCGCTCCTCCGGCAAAATGAGCGCCGTGGTGTGCAAGAACACGCCCTGTTTTTTATCGTTCCATACGACAAAGTCCACACGGCCACTACGAACCGCGTTTTGCGCATGACGCGAGGCTCGCGAGGACATCCAGATAATCGCATCGCCTAATACGGCAAAATGCAGCGGTGAAGCAAGTGGCGTGCGGTCGCGATTGACCGTCGCCATCGCGCCAACTGGAACTGTTTGCAATATCTCAAATATCTCTTTGTTCATAGCTTCCCTCTTTATTTTGTCGTATTTACTTCATAGCTTGTATTCGTGCTCTCAAAGAAGTTGACGAGTTCAAGCGTGTCATTGGCTGCGGCCATCCATTTGGCGGGATTAGAAACGTTATATTCCTTCTCAAACCCTAATTCCTCTAAGCGGCGGTCGGTCATGAACTTGACGTATTGATTGACATAGTCGGCATTCAAGCCCAAGATTCCCTGTGGCAGCATATCTCTGTTGTAGGCCGCTTCTAGCTCTACCGCCTCGAGAATAAGCCCGCGGATTTCATCGGCGAACTCCGGGTCTTGAAGATCGGGGTTTTCGTGCAAAATAGTTAGGAGCAGATTGATGCCAAATTCAAGGTGGAGGTTCTCGTCCTTAGTAATCCAATCGAGCAGCGTGCCGACATTGCGCAAAAGGTTGCGGCGGCGAAAGCTCATGCCTACCATAAACCCAGAGTAAAACCAGATACCCTCAAGCACGATATTGTAGGCGACGAGGTTTCTGACAAAATCCTTCTTGCCTTCGGTTGTGGTGACATCCGGGCGCTCATTCATCATGCGTTCAACGTATTTCGTTTGAAAGGCTGCCTTGTCCGCAAGCGATTTCTTGCCCCAACCAGCGGCGTAAATTTCCTCCCGATCAAACGGAAATGTCTCAATGATGTACTCGAATGTCATGAAGTGATTTGCTTCTTCCCACATCTGTTTCGAGAGATAAAGGTGCGCCTCGGCGGCGTTGACGCAGGGGTAAATACCAAACGCCAAACTCTTATTAATAAGCAGCTCGTTCGGGTTAAGATAGCTGATGACCGTTTTGAGAGCATGCTTTTCCTCGTCAGTCATTTTTTTGAAATCGGCAAGGTCTTGCACTAGCTGAACCTCGTTGGGAAACCACGTGTTGGCAACTGCCTGATTGTACAGACGATACGCCCAATCGTAGCGCACCGGCTTGAGCTGCAGGCCATCTCTGACGCCTGAACCTAGAATGCCCATCTTACACCCCCTGCAATTCTGGTAGCACCTCAGCGCCATATTTACCCAATATCCTATTTAATTGTTCAATCTGCTCAGGAGTTCGAGGTGTGTTGTCACGTTCTTGCCTTTTTATGACAGCTACCAATGCCTCCAGCCTGCTTCTTTCTCTAGGGTCATCTATGCCTGTAGCGTTATAATTTTCAACCACGTCACCCTTCACTTGCGGTGACGGCCAAAGCTCCTCCGCCTTTTCTTGTGGTACTCCGAAATATTCTAATGGACTCATAATTACTTCTCCTCCTTATTTATTCTTATAAAATCCGCCAAAACCAACCTTTTTCGCGTCTTGGCCGAGCTTTTGTTCCGTTTTATTTGCGTGAATCGACACCTGCTCCGATTGATGGCGCGGCTTGACGTGCAGATAGTACGTCGTTTTCAGACCGCGGCGCCATGCCTCCGTGTAAATCTTGACATACTCATCGATATCACGCGTCTCAAGGTACATATTACGGCTAATTGCTTGGTCAACCCATTTTTGTGCTCGCGCCGCCACCTCTATAAACGCATATGGGCTGAGTTGAAAACTGGTTTTGTATACATCTTTAAGACTCTGAGGAATAACACCGATATTTTGGATATCACCCTGAGCAGCCAGCACGTCATCCTTCACATTGTCCCAAACACCAAGCTGTTTGAGGTCGCGTACTAAGTTTGTATTGACTTCGAGGAATTTGCCGTTAAGCGTGCTGCGCGAGAAAATTTGCGCGAACTGCGGGTCAATCCCCGGTGTCGTACCCGCAATGTGCCCGATATTCGCCGTCGGCGCAATTGCCATCAAGGTCGCGTTACGCATACCTTTTTTGACCTTTTTTCGTAACGGCGCCCAATCAAGTCTAGCACTCGTGTCAATCTTCACCTTGACGCCGCGCGATTCGCCGAGCGTCGTAATCGTATCGATTGGCAGCTCGCCCTTCGACCAGCCGCTCCCCTTGAACGCCGGATAGCTCCCAAGACGAGCCGCCAGGTCCGCCGACTGATCGATAGCGTGAAAGCTGATAAACTCCGTCAATTGGTCAATCAAATCATAGGCCTCTTTCGACTCATAGCAAACGCCTAATTTCTCCAAAACATCGGTAAAGCCCATGATACCCAGTCCAATCGCGCGAGTCTGCTGGTTGGAGTGCATCGCCTCGGGAATTGGCGTCTGGGTGATATCGACGAGGTCATCCAATTGCCGCACCACCGCGCGCGAGCTCTCACGCAGCCTATCCCAATCCCATGTTTTATCTTCTTTCAGATGAGCAGACAAATTGATGCTAATGAGGTTACAGGTCGCGATGTTCTTTTCGTCTTGCGGCAGGGTAATTTCCGTACATAAATTACTCAGATGAATCGTTCCCGTGTTGTTATTCAGCGCCCGAACGTTAATGGTGTCTTTCCAGGTGAGCCACGGGTGGCTTGTCGCCTGTAAGTTAATCAGGATTTGCCTGAATTGCTCCCTGGCCGACGTTTTTTCAAAATCACGCAACTTGCCCGCCTTTGCCAGCTTGATATACTCTTTGTAGCGCGCCGAGAATTCCTCGCCGTACAGCTCCGGTAAATCTGGCGTCTCAGCCGGATCAAACAGATACCAATCTTGATCTTTTTCGACCCGTTTCATGAACTCGTCCGAAATAAACACAGCCGTGTTGGCAAAACGCGTGCGCAAGTACGGATCGCCCGAGTTTTGTCGGAGATCCATAAATTGTGGAAAGTTCAGATGCCAATTTTCCAGGTAGATCGCCGCAGCGCCGGCCTTTTTACCCTTGCGACTAACCGCAAACAGTGCCGTATCAATCATTTTCATGAACGGAATCGGGCCCGTCGACTCGGTGTTAGTCGTTTTAACCGGGCTACCAGCAGCTCGAAGTTTTGTAAAACCAATGCCAATACCGCCAGTGCCTTTTGCAATCCACATGGTATCTCGCACGCTCTTGGCGATTGATTCCATATCATCTTGCACCTCAAGGAGAAAACAGTTCGAAAGTTGCGGGAACGACCCGCCGGCATTAACGCGTGTCGAACCGCCCGGCACATAGTCCAGATTGCTCATGTGGCGGTAAAATTCCAATGCCGCTTTCGTTGGATCTTTTTCGTTATAGCTAAGTCCCATGGCGATACGCATATGAGTAAACTGCGGCGTTTCAATCGGTTCCCCGTTTTGCCTGCGTAGTGCATAGCGATTGCGATTTGTCACTACGCCGAGATATTTACTGAGGTCATCTAGCGCAGGATTTAACGCCTTAGCAAGCTGCTTGAGATCAAACCGGCCGTCCGACATTCGCGTATCGAGCAAACCGTCTTTCGTTGCTGCCTGAATATACTTCGGAAAATGAACTTCGTGCAGCTTCTTGAGTTGCTCAGCCGTTTCGTAGTCGCCAAGGGTATTTTTATAGATATTCTTCAAAAGTAACCTCGCCGCAATCTTATCATAATCCGGATCATCTTTGACATTTTGCAAGGCTGTGTGAATCACTGCCTCATCAAGTTGCTCTGACGTAATGCCATCGAATAGGGTGAGTTGTAGCTGGGTTGCTACTTCCACCACCTTCGATATCTGGTCTGGCAGCCCCTCGCTTGCTTTGACCAGCGCCAAATTGATCTTATTCGCATCAAATGGCTCTTTCGTTCCGTCGCGCTTGACGACATAAATTTGTTGCATTTCTCCCCCTTATTTCACCTATTTTTGGAGCAAGAAAGCCATCTCCAGACCTCCACCTGGAGAGAAGAACCTCCCTTGCCGCCGTGTTTGTTTGTACAACGCCTACATATGTAGTGTATGATACTGACTATAGACACTATATATATGGTTTTCAAGCACTTTTGTGAAAATTACAACCAATTCGCCGTGCCCACCACTGATGACGGTTGTGGTAAGATTTGCAACAAGCCATAAAAGCACCACAATCTTCCCGTATAATGACCACGGTGTGAGCGTTGGCTATTGACATTTAAAGCGTAATCTGCTATAATGGATATATCGATTACGAAAAGAAGAATCGCCAACCCTATACCCCGGAACAATTACAGGCACACCTCGCGCAAGCGTGGAAATGGGCAGAGATGGCGCTCGACAGGTACCCAGGAGAGATTCCGGGTGAACTTAGATCTCATCAAATAACTACTTCAGAAGAGGCGGACCAGGGAATCGACAAAATAGTCAGCATTAAACACAAAAGCTCAGAGATTATATTTACCGTTGAAGCCGACTCACATAATCGTGAGGAAGTGGGACTGGAGGATAGTGAAACGATTACTCGCTATAGGCTTGTTGAGGAAACAAACGGAACATTTGCTTTAGATGCGAGCCCACACATACGATCCGCTGGACAGGCAGAGTTATTAAGTTGTATGCGGCGACCAGTCTCTGACGGATCCTATCATGCGGCGGTTTCAAAGGACGAACAAGACCTTGAGGACCTCATGCACCCGGCAAGTCGCGAGGAAGTTGACGATCTGCTTGATGTTACCGAGGTAGCCTCATTGGGAGACAGATTACCTGATTATAGTATGTGGTGGTTGGATTTCTTCGTGAATGAGTGGCGACATGCCCTAGAAAACCCGGACCCTGATAACGAAGTCCCTCGGTCGGAATTAGACTATCAAGACCAGGAAAGCTCGCCTCAACAAAAATTGACTCCGCGCATCGTTTTCTCTGCGCTCCGCAATTATCTGAAAAAGTATCACGGCCGCTAGTAGTACCTCAAAAAGCGGAGACTCTCGTAGATGTATATGACTCATGTTCTACGTGTTAGTGCGGCGCTGTCGTAAACATATACCCAGAGCCGCCGCCTCAACCCTACTCGTTTTCGTCCGCATGCACCACTATATTGACGAAGGTTTGCTTAATTGCTACGCTAATATGAGGTTCATTTATAGCCGAGCAAACGCATAGATGACAAACCCTAGAGAGAAATGGAGGTAAATTCCTTGTGTTGAAACTATTTAAACACCTTAAGCCTTACGTCTGGCTCATCATCCCGCTAGTTATCTTAACATACCTTCAGGTAATGGCTAACCTACAGCTACCCGACTACATGGCAAAAATCATTAACGACGGTATCATTGGCGAAAGTATGAATGCTATCTACCGTAACGGCGGAATTATGCTGCTCGTTACTCTTGGGGGAGGAATCGCCGCGGTGGGCGTGGGATTTCTAGCGACTCGTGTCGCAACCAGTTTTGCGCGAGACATCCGAAGAAAAGTCTTTGAAAAAGTCGAGAGCTTCTCCATTGCCGAGTTCAATTCCCTATCAACCGCATCGCTTATCACTCGTTCGACCAACGACATCCAACAGATTCAAATGGTCACGTTAATGATTTTGCGCATGGTACTCATGGCGCCGTTTATGGCTATTGGGGCGCTGCAAAACGCTATACAAAACGCCCCGGAACTAAGCTGGATTATTGCGATGGCCGTTGGCGCTCTCTTTGTGATTATTGTTGTACTTTTTACAACTGCCCTACCGAAGTTTAAGATTTTGCAGAAAATGGTGGATATGTTGAACTTGGTTACTCGAGAAAACCTGACGGGACTACGAGTGATACGCGCGTTCAACAAAGAAAAAACCGAGGAAAAGAAATTTGATGAAGCGAATACCGATTTAATGAGGTTAAATCTGTTTGTTAACCGGCTCATGATTATCCTTCAGCCTTTCATGAGGCTTCTCATGAATATCGCACTTGTGGCCATTGTTTGGTTTGGCGCGCAACTCGTGAGTGATAATTCTATTGAAATTGGCAACATGATGGCATTTATGCAATATGCGACTCAAGTTATTATGTCGTTTTTGATGATTTCCATTATCTTTATTATGATTCCCCGAGCATCCGTATCCGCGAAACGCGTAAATGAAGTGCTCAACACAACCGCAACCATTCGCGACCCTAAAAACCCAAAGAAGCCTGCCCGAAATGGACATGGGCGAATTGAATTTCGCGATGTAACGTTCACCTATCCAGACGCTGACAGCCCCGTGTTGTCCGGCATCAACTTTACGGCTGAACCAGGTCAGACTACCGCGTTCATTGGTAGTACAGGCAGCGGCAAAACGACGCTGATTGGACTCATTCCTCGGTTCTACGACGTGACGGCCGGACAAGTGTTAATTGACAACGTGGATGTGCGCGATATGCGCCTCAGGGACCTCTCCGGGCAAATTGGTTACGTGCCCCAAAAGGGCGTGTTATTCTCTGGGACAGTCAAGAGCAATGTTGCGTATGGCAACAAGCGCGCGAGCACCAAAGAAATTGACACAGCAATAAAGGTCGCCCAGGCAAGCGACTTTGTCAAGAAACTTGAGGACGGCCTGCAAAGTAATATCTCCCAAGGAGGAACAAACGTGTCAGGGGGCCAAAAACAACGGTTATCTATTGCTCGCGCCCTTGCAGTCAAACCGAAAGTGTATATTTTTGATGATTCGTTTTCGGCACTTGACTTCAAGACTGACGCGAAACTTCGCAAGGCGCTTCAGAAAGAGACCGCCGGTAAAACCGTACTTATTGTCGGACAGCGTATTAGCACTATTATGAACGCGGATAAAATTATCGTGATGGATGAAGGAAAAATTGTCGGACAGGGTACTCATGACGAACTGATGAAGCATAACGTCGTATATCAGGAAATCGCCCATTCACAACTGTCCGACGAAGAGCTAGCGAGAAACAAAAACGCTAGGAAGGAGGCTAAATAATGGATAGTCAGCCCCGAAAACCAGCACCAAGACAACGCCGAGGCGGTATGTTCGGTGGACCTGGCCCTGTTGGCGCTCCTACCGAGAAAGCTAAAGACCTTAAGGGTACACTCAAGAAGCTGGCTCATCATCTACGACCATATTGGGGTAAACTATCCGTCGTCCTGATATTTGCCATAGCCAGCACCGCCTTTGCGATAGCCAGTCCGAAAATTCTCGGTCATGCGACCAACCAGATTGTCGATGATTATGTCGCCATGAAAGCATATGATGCTATTATGGAAAATCTGCCGGTTGGCGTGACACTGCCCGCCGGGACCACTGGCGCCGATGTCCTCGACAGTATACCAGCCGCAGAGCGAGACAATATCCCATCCTCCCAAATCGACAGTATTAAATCGCTTGATCTTTCTACTCGCCCAACCTTTCATTTTGAGGCTATTCGTAGTATCATCGTCCTTCTTCTCGCTCTCTACTTACTGAGCGCCGCCCTCAGCTATATTCAGGGGTGGATTATGACGAATATCACGCAAAAAGTAACCTACACGCTGCGCCGCGACATCTCGCAAAAAATCAATCGTCTGCCACTCAAATATTTCGATAAGCGCACGTACGGAGAGGTGCTCAGCCGCGTCACCAACGATGTCGATACTATCTCGCAATCACTCAACCAAAGCCTTTCGCAAATTGTCACATCGGTGGTCATGATTATCGGTATTATTGTGATGATGCTGAGTATTAGTTGGCTGCTCACCCTTATCACAATCTTGGTATTGCCTATCAGTTTCGGATTTATCGCGTTCATTACCAAACGTTCGCAAGTGCAGTTTGTTCGCCAGCAGGAACTTCTGGGCGACATCAATGGGCATATTGAGGAGATGTATGCCGGGCATCAAGTTATGCGCGTCTTTAACGGCGAAAGGGCTTCAATTGCAAAGTTCAACCGTATCAACGACAAACTGTACCAGAGCTCGTGGCGAGCGCAATTTTTCTCTGGTCTCATGTTCCCGCTCATGACGTTCGTCGGAAACCTTGGTTATGTCGGCGTCGCTGTTGCGGGTGGATGGCTGGCGATTAACGGCCATATTAGAATCGGAGATATCCAAGCGTTTATTCAGTACGTTCAGCAATTCAACCAGCCAATCATCCAGACCGCCAATATCGCCAATGTCTTGCAGTCGACGGCGGCGGCCGCGGAACGGGTGTTTGAATTCCTCGACGAACCAGAGCAAGCAGCCAATACAACAAAGCCTGTGACGCTTAAAAACCCTGTTGGGCGCGTTGTATTCGACAAGGTAGTATTCGGCTACGACCCCAAAAGCCCGGTCATTAAAGGTCTGTCCGCAACCATTGAGCCTGGAAGCCGCGTTGCGATCGTTGGTCCAACCGGCGCAGGAAAGACCACCCTGGTTAACCTCCTTATGCGCTTCTATGAGGTTGATAGCGGCACAATCACCATTGACGGCGTCAACATCCAAGACATGAGACGAGAAGACGTGAGACGGCTATTTGGCATGGTTTTGCAAGATACTTGGCTATTCAGCGGCACTATTCGCGATAATATTACCTACGGCGCGCCGAATGCCACTGAGGAACAGATGATCGCCACCGCCAAAGAAGCGCATGTCGATCACTTCGTCAGTTCCCTGCCCGGTGGATATAATATGGAGCTCAACGAGGAGGCGAACAACATCTCCCAAGGCGAGAAACAACTTCTGACTATCGCCCGCGCCATGCTCGCTGGTGCCCCTATGCTCATCTTGGATGAGGCTACAAGCTCCGTCGATACGCGTACCGAAGTTCTCATTCAAAAAGCCATGGATAATCTCATGCGGCACAAAACGAGCTTCGTCATCGCTCACCGTCTTTCGACAATCCGCGACGCCGACCTTATCCTCGTTATGAAAGATGGCAACGTCATCGAACAAGGCACCCACACAACATTAATGCAGGAAAATGGGTTCTACGCCGAGCTATATAACAGTCAGTTCACCGAAGCGATGTAGAGCATCAGTGACGACGGAGGCCTTTTACTCCCGGATAACGCGCCCTCATCACATTGACCAACCCTTGAATACCAAGTTTAGCCAGCTCCCCTTCTTCTAGCGTGGCGAACTTCTTTGCTAATTCCATTGTCTGTAAGTCTGGGAAAGCTTCTATGATCCAGGGTGGCGCCACATAAGCACTCCCTCGAAAAGTGGTAGAATCAATCACTAAAAAATCAAGGTCTGTCAGACCACCCTCATTCAACGCTGTACCAAAAATCGCCAGGTCGCTCCTGTCTACTCCTCCAACCCAAAGCGGCAGTCTGGCCTCATATTGATCGAGGTCCTTGTTAACGAGCACAGACCCATGTCTCGGCTCCAAGCATCTCTCATCGGGGTCTACGCGGTAGATCGCACTAGTCTCAAAAAACATAAAGATAAGTATAGAGCAACAAAAAGCAACCCGCAAGCAATAGTGCTATACTAAACTCATGGAAGATTCTATTTTTACCAAGATTATCAAAGGTGAGGTGCCATGCCACAAAATTTATGAAGACGAGCGAACGATAGCTTTTTTGACCATTCAGCCATTCGCCGAGGGACATACGCTTGTTGTACCGAAGAAGCAAGTCGACCACCTCTGGGATCTGGACGATGAAGAATATCTCAATCTATTGGCTGCGGCCAAAAAAGTCGCTCTACACCTACGCGAAGTTTCCGGCAAAGACCGCGTCGGCATGACCGTCAAAGGTTTCGACGTGCCTCATGCTCACATCCACCTCGTCCCTATCAATCGTGGCGATGGCGTCAGCCTCGACCAGAACGACCTACCAATCACCCCAAATGACGAACTCGCAGTCGTCGCAGCGAAATATCGGATGCAGTAGTCATTAAGCAAAAACAATACCGGCTCAAGGTCGGTATTTTCATGGTGTGGCTATCGGTATGTTTCTGGCCAAGTTATCCGGGTCAATCCCATATTTGGGTGCGATACGTTTGATATGATGGCCATAACCTCTCAATAAGCTGTCGGGTTGTATGCGCGGCAGTACGTCACGAGCGGTTCTGGCTACGGCGTCCTCTATCGCACGTACGGCCTTATCGCTAAACCGCCCACTTTGCTTCAACTGTTCGCTAGAAAGCCCTAGCTCCAATGCTTGCAGCAATTCGGGGTCGTTCTCGCCAACGACAGTGTCGGCTTTGTATTTAGCGATAGCCTTGCTTAACTCGCTGGCAAACTTTTGTCTTATAGTTTGATCGCCGACTTTAACTAACGTAAACTCCGGGAAAATTACCAGATCTTTTGCAACATCTAGCGTAGCTTCGTAAATGAGCTCACTCCTTAGATCATTGAAAGATATGCCCTCGCTATGACCTTTAAATTTTTCGTTTTGTTCTCTCGTTACGTCATCAGCCCTAGCCATGCCGTCCGCCAAAATCTCACCGAATCCAGACACTGTACGACCGGAAAATGCTTCAGGGATTTCGGTAATCACATGACTTAGTACACCCTCAACAAAATCAGTTTGCGCTTCTGAGGTATAAATAACAATTCTATCAGTACGCTCCATTGTTCTCTGGCTTGGTGTCCCTGTAGCAACGTTAACAAATTTGAAATATAGCGGCACCTCTGACCGTAAAGCAGCTCCTGTCAACTGTTCGACAACGTGCCCCATTTTATCGGCAGTAGGATTCAGATAATAGCGGCGGCTTGCTGGTTCACGGTGTTTACCCATAGCTCGGCCAGTCACTATGTGTACAAATCTGCCACTTGCGTATTCTGCGCCACCCTGAAAATGTATCGGTGATGTTTCATTCAGTTTCGGGTTCTGTGTAAATAGTCTTTGTGTTTCTGCCAATGATTGCGGCGCGCCCGCATCAAGCCCGTTACGCTCACCCCAGGCAGCTAGTAAGGTACTGATTGATTTATCAAAGCTATACTCATCGGCGCTCGGTTCAGTTTCGGTGTCATCTGTGCTCTCTGTTAATTTTTCATACAGGCCAGCCTTACTTAGTACATAATCGGCGCCATCATTTACCGAACTATCCTGAAGCTCTTGCAGATACTTTTGTACGTTTACTACATCGTCAATAGAAAACTCTCTAGGTTTTGGTTCTAGGAGTATGTTTTGCTGTTCGCCTTGCGAAATTCGTGGTGGTGTTTCCTGTATATTTTTGTTTTTATATAACTACTCCATAACGTTAGCACAAAATCAACTAAAAATCAAGCCTGACGTATCAACTCACTACCAACCAGGCGGGTCTCCAGGACCTACACCAATTGGGTATATTAACTATATGGGGGGTAAATATAGTCGTAGTGGACAGACGTCGCGCGCCTCATTGAAGAGCACCTCGGTTTTGCTGCGCAAAACCAAAAAAGCCGCCCCTTGGGACGGCAATTCTGAAAAAAGTTTGCTACTGGCGGAGAGAGGGGGATTCGAACCCCCGAAGACCAATGGCCTTACCGCTTTTCGAGAGCGGCCAGTTCAACCACTCCTGCATCTCTCCATGCAACTTCCCTATTTTACCAGTATTCCCCAAGAGTTTCCAGAGGCGCTGCCCCAGCCCCAAAGTCACCCGCGGAATGGAGGGTTTTGAGATTCAAATGAAATATACTTGACAAATAACAAAGCTTGTGCTAGTATTGAATATGTAACGTGTAAAAACGTAAAAATATAAACAAGGATTCAATATAAAACATGAACTTCACTAATTTACTACTTGCACAGGCTATTACCCTTGTCGGTCTTGTTACGGCATGTAGCGTTGTCCTTCATGATACGAACGTCGATAAGGCGTTTTCCTCAGCTTTTCATAAAGCACAAACTGGCGATTTTGCAAGTGATGCTCCAATGCGCCCATCATCAAACCCCCACACCCATGCCGAGCACCTTTCGGTCGTGAGGGATAACCAATCAACCCCTAGAGCGCTTCCCCGGGAACGTAATAAGCGTCACATGAGCGATAAGCGCCCTGCACGCGGCTACCACGGAGAAAATCTCTGCTTACCGCTTGCGGGTGAATGGGCTTAGTAGCATATATACTTAGTCAAGTTGAATAACATCCAGCTCACCAACAAGCCGTGAGATGAGCTTCTCCGTCTCAACCAACTCGTTCTTTGTCTCTTCGACAAGCTTTGCCGGCGCTTTTTCCACGTAGGCTGGGTTATCCAATCGGGCTTGAAGATTACCCTGGCGTTGGCGCGCCTCGACAAGCCTTAATTCAAGGTTTGATTGATGCTGGTAAAGAGTCTCGCTATCAACGTCAAGCCACGCCTCCCTATTGGTTGCGGCGAGACGTAGTCCTTGAGGCTGGTCAATGTGCGTAATATTCTCAAGCCGCATCAGGTGCTTAATAACTGCCTGATTTTGCTCGATTGTACTGTCATTGCCATAAAACATGGAGTATTTTTTATTGCCTGGTAGCTCAGTAATTACCCAGCGGCCCTCGCTCACCAGTTCACGAATCCGCTCGAATTGCTCGGCGGAAATTTCATCGAACTCTTCCGGAGCTGGCCATTTCTCCGCCATGAGAATCCCCTTGGTGTAATTCAATGTCTGCCAAATCGTCTCCGTCACGAAAGGCGCGAATGGATGAGCTAGCTGTAGACTCGTCGCCAACGACCATGACAGCAGAGGGCGATTTATCGCCGTTTTACTAGCTTCAATATACCAGTCCGCCAAATCATCCCACACCATGTGGTACACGACGTCTGTCGCCTCTGAGAAACGGTACTGGGCTAAGTTCTTCTCGATATCGACTGCCGCTTGATTGATTTGACGAATAATCCAGTGATCGGCCGGCGTTTGGGGATCTAGCGGCACAATAACATGGTTGTCGCCGATTTGCTCCTGTACGAAACGGGCGATATTCCATAGCTTATTACAGAAATTACGCCCCGCAATCACGGCTCCGCGATTGAATGCCTGACTCTGAGCTGGCGAGCGACCGGCAATAATACCAAGACGCAGCGCATCCGAACCGTACTCCGCCACCATGTCCATCGGATTGATGACATTACCTTTAGACTTTGACATCTTTTGGTTGTGTTCGTCGTTGACCATTCCGTGTAGGTAAACCTCTCTGAATGGTACCTGCCCCGTCCGATAAACACTGAGCATAATCATGCGCGAAACCCATTGACGTAAGAGATCCATGCCTGTTTCCATGAGTGTATTGGGGAAGAATCGGCTGAGTTCCCCTTCGGTAAGATAGTCCGTTACCACATATGGCCACTGTCCGCTAGAGAACCACGTGTCAAAGGTATCCTCTTCACGAATATATGTTGTATTATTTACAACGATTGTTTTTTCCTCTACTCTTTCGTCGTAAATCCAATCGTTGGAGTCATTTGCATTGCGGAATGCCGGGATTGGAATACCCCAAGGTATCTGACGGCTTATGTTCCAATCCTTCAACTGGGACAAATAGGCTTCAATCTCCTTCTGTTTCGTTGCCGGATGAAATACTATCTCCCCTGCCCTTAGCCTCTCAATTGCAGCGTCTGCCAGGCTCTTCACGCGGATGAACCACTGGTCCTTGAGCATCGGCTCAATCACCTGGCCGCATTTATAGCAATGGCCTACTGAGTGTTCAATTTCTTCCTCTCCGCGACGCAATTCGGCGGCCTGAAGCGCTGCCAATACGCGTTTTCGAGCCTCCTCAGTGGTCAGGCCCATAAATTGAGGGGGGACGTTAATCATCGTACCGTCCGTATCGATGACCTGAATTCGGTCCAGATTGTGACGCTCAGCCACCTCAAAGTCGTTTGGATCGTGCGCAGGAGTAATTTTCACCGCCCCTGTTCCGTAGTTCATATCGACATACTCGTCGGCGATAATAGGAATCTCTTTGTCGAGAATAGGCAGTAAAATGCGAGTACCGACCAAGTGCTTGTATCGTTCATCGTCCGGGTGGACCGCAACCGCGACATCACCAAAAATCGTTTCGGGGCGCGTTGTCGCGACAATAACTTCCCCAATGCTATCGAGGGTTGGGTAGGCAATTTTCCACAATTTACTTTTTTCGGTCTTGTGGACAACCTCAATATCAGAAAAGCTCGTTTGGTGTTGCGTACAAAAATTAACGATGCGTTCGCCCCTGTAAATTAGCTCGTCATCCCACATCTTCTTGAAGGTATCATAAACAACCCGAATGACCTTCTCGTCGAGCGCGAACGTACTATGCCGCCATGACGCGCTCGTACCAAGCGCCCGTAACTGTAGTTCCATATTACCCCTTTGACGAGCAACGAAATCCCAAACCTGGCCATATAACTGTTCACGTGAAAAATCAAATCGGCTCTTCCCTGCCTTGATGAGCTCGCGCTCGTACACCACCCACGTCTCAAAGCCCGCATGATCCGCACCAGGAATAAAGACTGTATCTCTCCCCTTCATTCGATGATACCTCACAAGAATATCCTTGAGATTCATATCAAGCGCGTGCCCAATATGTAGGTTGCCGTTGGCGTTTGGAGGCGGCATGATGACGGAGAATGGTTCGCCCTTCCCTGTCGGCTCAAACGTGCCGCTTGCCTCCCACATAGCGTAGATATCTGGCTCAAATTCGTTCGGCGTGTATTGTTTTGCTAATTTCATGATAACATCCTAATTTTTCACGTGAAAAGTTGACACAAGAGTAACAATGATCGTCTACCTCCTAAACGATCTCATTATTTTTTGCATCTTCTCCACGTGTTTATGTTCACTTCATATTATAGCACAGTCACACAACAACAGGGTAGGGAATAAGTTTTGAAATTGACCCTCAATATGCCTTTTAAGAGACTGTGTAATCGGTCTATACCGATTACAGCAGAACGCTCTCCTAGACTGCCTTGACGGCAGTATAGGAGAAAAGTGTGCTCGCGAAAAGGCATATGAGGGTCAGGAGCTAAAAATATCGCCGAACCGTCTGGTATATCCGATACAGCCAATACTCGACAGGTTGCAGAGGGATATCCCATGACCCACCAAAAGTGACGTCTTCGCCACCAAACGACCTCTTGAACTTCGTAAAACCTGCCCATGGGTGATAGGGACTACTGCCATCTGGAGCGATACCATATAAATCAAAATATGACAGACCCTGGCGTTTCGCATCGACAATAGCTTCCGCCACAAGCGCTGCTCCCGCGTTCAACTTACGATACTCGGGCAGGGAACTTGCCGCTGCATGCGCATAGTAACGCGTCGTGCTGTCATTATACATCAACGCCGCCGCAATTGGTTTGTCCTGATACGTCGCATACCATAGCGTGGCTGCGCCGGTAGGGAAGAGGGACGTTGCTTGCGCCCAAAAGTAATTATCATCGTGCGGACGCATCCCCGTGCGCGCCGATACTTCGCGTAAGAGCTGGGTTAGTATATCAATCTTGAGCGGATCAGTCGATGACATCACCTTGACGCCTTTTTTCTGATAATTTCGATAGCAGTTTCGCACCGGCTGGGCCATGCGAGCAATGAGTTCGTCTTCGGGTATTTGCAGGTCAATAACACGTGAAAACTCTGGGTTCAAACTCTGGTACGTTACTCTGTGGCCACCATGCGCCTGAATATACTCGGCATACTCAGGTTCGGTAGGCTCGACCCGTACGAAAGTTACGTTATGGCGATGACCCAGTGCTATAAGCGACTCTATTGCCTCTTCAAATGCGCGGCGATTTTCTGCATACGGTCCATATGGACAATACAGTCGAGTGTTTTTCGTTCCTACCTCAAGGATAGCCAAATACTCCCAACCTTTGCCGGATTGGCGAAATGTCTTTCGTCCCAGCTGTTTCTGAAAACTTTGCCATGCTGTTGACTGAAGAAAATGCATCTCTATACCTTTGTTTTCTGTTGTAAATTAGACAACATATCTGCCGTTATTTCCGCGGCTCCTTGCCGATAGACTATGAGTTCGCCTTTTTCGTCAAAGCCAACAATAGTAGACGGCGAGCGGCCGCTGAGATCGCCGCCATCGACGTAAAAATCTACCGCATCGCCAAAGTAATCAATCGCCATCTGAACAGAGGTGGAAGTCGGCTCGTGTGGCGCATTGGCGCTTGTGGTCATCAGTGCGCCAGTTTGGTTCAGAAGCTGAATCAGAGAGTCGGCGTTTGGAATACGGATGGGTAGAGTGGCGCGATTTTGCTTAAGATACGGATCGACCGCGGTTGCATCAACCACGACACTGAGCGGGCCCGAGCAAATCTTATTAATTTCTACTAATTTTGAAACGTCTAGACCAATGCTGCTAAATTGCTCTAACGATGCCCCAATCATGGTGCCGGGTGCCAATTCGCGCCGCTTAAGACTATACAGACGCTCGATAGCTGGTCGTAATTCCGCCTTCGCAACCAATCCATACACCGTATCCGTTGGTATGACCCCGACGGCCCCTTGATTTAACAGAGAGACTACCTCTGGATTACTCAGCGATGTGAATATTCTTGACACTACACGCCCTCTCGTATCATCGATTCGGTCATCGATAAGCTTGGGATAACCTCCAGATTGAAGGGGTCGGCCGGTCCATGTTTTTGCGCGGCATAATAGGCAAGTGTCGCAATCATGGCTGCATTGTCAGTACAAAGCTGAATTGGGGCATACTGGATAGCGATAGGCAAATTATCGGCCAACTGCTGACGCAAGTCTTGGTTTGCTGCCACACCCCCCGCGATAACCACCGACGCTGGATCGTACTGCCTATAGGCGAGTAGAACCTTATCGACAAGCGTTTCATTAGCCACGCGCTGGAAGCTGGCCGCAAAATCATCGCGCTGAGACGCCGTTAGAAGCCCTGCAAGAGCATGAGAGGGAAAAGTGAAGTCTTTGCCCACTTCACGTTGTACGGCCCTCAGAACGGCTGTTTTGAGGCCTGAGAAGCTAAAATCAAGCGGATTGGACATATGCGCTTTAGGCAATTGATATCTCCGCGGGTTCCCATTCAGAGCCGCCTTGGCGATTGAAGGACCGCCAGGGTAGGGCAGCCCAAGAATTTTTGCGACCTTATCATATGCCTCGCCCACCGCATCGTCCTGCGTCTGGCCAATCAATTCATAATCGCCATGGTCGCGAAAAAGCACGAGCTGCGAATGGCCACCGCTCACAATAAGCGCCAGCATGGGGAAGGCTGGCTGGCTTTTGGGTAAAGTAAGCTGCCTAATTGCTTCGTTGACACCTTGCTCGGTTATGAAATTTGCGTACACATGTGCTTCGACATGATGTATGTTATAGAGTGGCTTGTCGTGAATCACCGCAAGTGTACGGGCCGCAAGCGTTCCAACCAACAGAGATCCGATAAGTCCCGGAGCATAGGTAACGGCAATCACATCAATGTCACCCCAAGTGCAATTGGCGTCCGCAAGAGCCTTACGAACCACGGGATTAACCACTTCAAGATGATTTCGCGCCGCCACCTCTGGAACCACGCCACCATATTCAGCATGAATATCAATTTGAGAATTCACGACATTGGAAATCAGGCGCCGACCATCTTCAACGATAGCCGCCGCTGTCTCATCACAACTAGACTCAATTCCCAAAATCCTCATGAACACTTCATATTATAGCAAGTTTAGTTACTTTTTCTTAGCCGCCTGATGTACTGTGGGTCGGAAAGCAGCGAATAGGGAAAAGGCGGGCTGATGCTGTAGTATGTGGGGCAAAGGCCACACCACATAATACGCAAAAGCCCGCCAAGTGACCCCTCGAGGTGTTAACAGTCGCAGTAGCGATTTCTGCAACGACCACGCGTGTGCGCATCGTGCTCGCAGTCAGGGCACTTGTGTGCCTTCTTGCGCTTTTTGGCGGTGTTTTTTGCCACCAAAAAGGCGAGGTACCCGACCGCTGCGACAGCCAGGGATCTTAGTAGTGATGGTGATTCAAGCGCCACCACCAGGGCAAACAGGCAGAAAAGCCCGCCCGCGAGCTTCATCACCGGGTTCTTATTTTGCGATAAGAACAAACCGATGCCAGTCACCACAAAAACTGTAGTAGCCTCGGCAATGAAATTGTCGAACATTTTTCTCCCAGGGGTCAAGCTGCTAGACGCCGGCGGCGTCAAAATAGTACGCAGCTACGTCTATAATTACCATTATAGCAAATTTTGTTTATTTTGTCAAGAGATCCGCGCTACGAGTGTTTCACACCGTATTTTTGGCTAAGCTGGCGGGCGATGGCTTCGACTTCTTCCAGACGAGAACGCGTCTCTTCCTCGGTCAAACGCCCTCTCTTTAGATCTTTTTTAAGCTGTTCAATGAGTTTATAGAGATATGTTATATCACCGTCGATACCGGAAAGAGCGAGCTCAATCTTTTCGACGCGACCAGTTAAGTCTTTGATAGCTTGTGTATGTTCACGACTGGCTTTTTCAATGGAATCCATCCGACCCTCTAACCGGTCCATTCGCTCCTCTAGTCGATCGAATCTATCAGAAGTCATCTGTATGAAGTCTTGCAGTAAGTCAAAGATGTCCTGAGTCGTAATCTCTTTTGCCATAATCTCATTATACTACGCCCAGAATCAACTGGCAAAGGCCAAAATCATGCTAAAATAGGTATATGAAAGAGCAACTTACGAAGACTGCGCGGAAACTGTTACCATCGGGTGCATTGAAGCTGTTGGAGTCGTCGTATCGCAAGGGGCGAGTTCGGGTTGTCAGCACGCGATATGGCAAGCCGGCCAAGCATCTGCGTGTTATCGCTATCACGGGAACAAATGGAAAAACAACGACCGCCGTGTACGTCAACGAAATCTTGAAAGAGGCAAAATTTAAGACCGCAATGTTTACGACCGCGCTTATTGAGGTGGCAGGGAAAGCGAAAGTGAACGATTTGAACGCGACCGTCGCCTCGACAGCCAGAATGCAGCGATTTTTTCGCGAGGCAAAAAGGGCAAAAGCCGACTATGTCATACTTGAGGTAACCAGCCACGCGCTTGATCAGCACAAGCTTGATGGCGTACCAATTGAAGCGGCGATTATGACCAATTTGACGCAGGACCACCTAGACTATCACGGCACAATGGAACGCTACGCCGAGGCGAAAGCACGACTATTCAAGCTCAATCCGCGCTTTATCATCCTCAATCGCGATGACGAGTGGTTTGACTACTTCAATCAGTTTGAAGCAAGCGAGCAAAAGATGACATATGGCGAGCACGAGGAGGCTGAAGCACGAATCTCACACATCAAGCTTTACCGTAGAGGAACTGAGGCTGAGGTGATAATTGATCATCAAACGCACTTGGAGCTTGCTACGGCGCTTCCAGGCAAGTTCAACGTGCATAATATGACAGCAGCAACAAGCCTAGCGTACTTGCTTGGGGTGACATTGACCGACATTCAAGAGGGTGTGGCAAACCTTGAGGCGGTGCCAGGGCGCTTTGAGCGGGCGGTCGAAGGACTTGAGTATGATGTTATCGTTGATTATGCCCATACCCCTGATGCCCTCGAGAAGCTCCTGGCGGCAGCGCGAGGAATTGCAAAAAATCGGGTTATCTTGGTGTTCGGCGCCTGCGGCGATCGAGACAAAGGTAAACGGCCAATTATGGGCGAGATTGCAGCACATGGTGCGGACAGGATTTTTCTGACAGATGAGGAAAGCTATAATGAGGACCCTGAGACAATCCGTAACATGATTCGCGAAGGAATCGAAAAGGCTGGCGGAAGCGCCAAAATGACCGAACTTGCCGACCGCCGCGAGGCAATTGAACGTGCCCTCGGCTCAGCTCAGAAGGGCGACATGGTACTTATCACCGGTATGGGCCATGAACAGTACCGTATCGTGAACGGCAAGAGGTTACCGTGGAATGACACGGTGGTAGTGCGAGAGATTTTGGAGAAATAGCGGCGGTTTGGGCGGTTCTCGTGAACGCATAGGTTCAAGGTATACCCTATTTGCTATGATTTAGCGCGGTCTCCAACTCCCTGTAAATATATCGTTGTAATGACTACAACGATATATCGCTCAGAAACGCTTGCCATATCACTCAAAATAGCCCATAATCATCCTTGATATGAGCGATAAAATCACACTTACCGCGAGACAGCAAAAGATTATTCAACAATTCCCCGTAGGTGAATGGGTGAGTGCGGGGTTGGTTGCCGAAAAGTTTCCAGATGTGTCGGCGGCGACTTTGCGCCGTGACCTGGCTGAACTTGTCGGGCGTGGAGTACTTGAGAGGGAAGGCGAGAAGAAGGGAGCCAAGTACGCAATAACCGAACGCTCGCGCCTGTTCCTACCTTTTACACTCGGGACCTATTACGAACAAGACACTGAAGACCGAAATGCACAAACGACCTACAACTTTGCGGCATTTTCTGCCATGGGGTCGGCATCTCTTTTCACTTCCGAGCAGGACATGGCCATGCGGAAAGCGACACGGCTTTTCCACGACAATGCCCAAGGACTCAGCCCCACTCTCTACCAAAAGGAACTTGAGCGATTTGTCATTGAATTTTCATGGAAATCGTCGAAAATTGAAGGTAATACCTATAGCTTGCTCGATACAGAGTTTCTTTTGCGTAATGGTATCGAAGCAGCGGGTAAATCAAAACATGAGACGAAAATGATACTGAACCATAAAAATGCCTATCTTTTTATCGTTGAATCAATACGTGATGGAGTTACTATGGATGTTGCCTATATTGAGCAGGTCCATCACCTTGTGACGGAAGGTCTTGGCGTCGAACGTGGCTTGCGCAACCGGCTAGTCGGTATTAGTGGCTCGGTCTACACGCCGCTTGCCATGAAGCGGCAACTTCATGAACAACTTGCTACCTTAACGCAGATAATTGCACAAAAAGAAAGTGCCTACGAACAAGCACTTATAGCGGTGCTGGGGCTCAGTTATTTACAACCGTTTGAAGATGGTAACAAGCGGACCGCTCGCGTTTTGGCAAATTCATTGCTTTTACGAGCTGGCTATGCGCCGCTTTCGTATCGAAGCATTGGCGAGCGTGAGTATAAGGAGGCAACTCTCATATTTTACGAACAAAATAGTGTCGTACCTTTTCGGGAACTATTTGTGGAACAGTATGTTTATTCGGCAACGCATTATAATCTTGGCCGGTCTTAACCTGAAATTCTCACCTTACGGTATACTCTTTAGCGATCTCAGCGCCAACTTCTCTCGCTCGACGCTGGCGCTGCTCACAGGTTAGTATACCCACACCCGGGGTATTTACTACTGTCTTGATCGGGATATTCTCGGCAAGAACTTGATCCCCTTTCTCACCGTACTCTCCCAAAAACGAACCCAGCATGGCATCACGGGCAATCTCACAGCATCGCTCGCAATGATCGCCACGCGCTGGACACTGAAACTCGGTTAATTTCTCCATTACCACAGTATGATATCACAACATCGCTATTCTGTCAATGGACAGCTCCATAGGACAATACACGACACGTACTAGGGGAGTATTGTTGTGTTTTTGGAGACGCGTCCTCGTGCCGTATCGCACGTTTTCGCCTCTATAAAGGAAGGGCTCTTTTAACTAAAGACCAGGAATATATTGCCCGAGATCTCTTTTGAGCTGTTCGGGGTTTACGAACGTCACACTGTGAATGCCAAGTTGTGAGGCAGCTTGAGTATTCTGTGGGTCATCGTCAATAAATATGGTTGTTTTAGGATTTGCTCTCAGCACATCAAGCGCATATTCATAGATTTTACTAGATGGCTTACGTAGTCCTATCTCATGCGAAAGCAACACCTCATCAAAACCGTCATATAAGCCAGCTTCTCGCAGGGCCTTTGCATGCGGCTCAATAGTGTTGGACAAAACAGCCGTTTTTACACCAAAACCACCTAAGTCTTTGACTAATTTTTGAACTTCCACAAAAGGCACTAAGTGCTCTATGAAAGCTCGTCCCAGTAGATTCTCGTCTGGGCTGATATTGCGCAGCTGATGTTTTTCGCTTACTCGCCGCCAAAACTCGCTTTCGTCGATTTCCCCCAGTCCAAGCAAGGGTATTTCTTCTGCCCAAATCTGTGACAAAACTTCTCTACTTATATTCAGCTCACTTGTTAAATCTTCCGTGACCGCAACGTTTCCTTCGTGCAACACCCCGCCCGCATCAAAAATAACTGTCTTAATTTTGTTCATAGTTACAGTATAGCAGACTTTTGTACCGGCCTGACCTTACAGCCGCGAAGGCTTACCTCTACCTCTACCTCTACCTTTTCGTATGCCGTGTTGATTATAATAATTGTGCCTACTCGAGGCTATGCGCTAGTATTATCCCATTACCCATTCTTCATTGGTGGCGACGCGGCTCTTCGATATTCCGACAATGCGGAGCGGCTGAAAGGGTGATACAATAATATAGAATGATTTCTACTGCGAGAATCAAGAAAAGACTCTATTTGACCGTGGTGCGGTATTTTCGTTTCTTTGCCAACATCAGTCTGCGGCGATGGCATCCGCGGATAATTGCCGTGACGGGCTCGGTGGGCAAGACGACATTGCTCAATCTGCTTGAAGTGCAGCTGGGCGATCGGGCGCATTATTCGCACAATGCCAACAGCGCCTACGGCATCTGCTTTGATATCCTGGGGATGGACGGCGTGCGCGGCTCAAAACTCAAATGGCTCTATCTGTTCGTTGCGGCGCCGATTACATCTCTCTGGTTTAGACACAAACAGGAATTTTATGTGGTGGAGATTGACGGCGAGCGGCCAAAGGAGACGGAATTTTTAGCGCGTTGGCTCAAGCCTGAGGTAACGCTTTGGGTGAGCGTTGGGCGCACGCACGCGGTGTATTTTGATGGGCAAGTGAGAGCGGGAAAATTCGCGACAGTGGAGGACGCGATTGTCAACGAATTTTCCTACTTGCCGCGCTATACGAGCAGTTTAGTGGCCTATAATGCCGATTCTCCGCTGATTGTCCGGGCGATGGAGTTAATTGAGGTGCATAAAGTCGGAGTAAACGCCGACGCGCTTGAGTCATACCAAGTGTGGCCGGATAAAACTGAATTTGTTGTAAATAGTACAACATACACCTTTCACGAGCCAATGCCGCGCGAACTCTATGTACAGTTAGCGCTTCTCAAGGCTCTGGCGGAGTATCTGAACGAACCTGTAGTACAAGATCTCTCGGGGTATGTGCAGCCGCCGGGGCGTAGCAACTATTTCCCGGGCAAAAAGGGCGTACGGTTAATCGATAGCAGCTACAATGCACACCTAATTAGCATGGAATCGATAGTTCACCTTTATAGCGAAATGCAGGCGCCAAAGAAATGGATTGTCATCGGGGATATCGTCGAGCAGGGAGAAGCCGAGGCAAGCGAACACCGGAAGCTCGGGCAATTGCTGAGCCAGGCGCGGTTTGATCGCTATGTTCTCGTAGGCCGGCGGACCCAGAAGCATACCTACCCAGAGCTCGACTGGGACAGAACGGTGACGTTTCTACACCCGCGTGACGCCGCCAAATACCTTGAACGCGAATTAACCGGTGATGAAACGGTGCTTTTCAAGGGTAGCCAATACCTGGAGGGCGTGATTGAGCACTTGCTCGAAAATCCCGCCGATGCAGCCAAATTGCCGCGTCAAGAACCAGCGGCCAAGAAACGCCGGGCAAAGTGGGGGTTATGAGATGAAAAAAGAGTTATATATTATTCATGGATGGACGTATAGTATTGAGCCGTGGACGGCCGTTGTATCGATTTTGCGCTCGAAAGGGGTGATCGTACACCAGTTACGCGTGCCTGGGCTAACGAGCGAGAGTGATGTGGTGTGGGACATTGATAGGTATGTCGAGTGGCTTCACAACGAGCTAGCGGACGTCCCAGAGCCAATTGTGCTGGGACATTCCAATGGCGGGCGAATCGCGCTCAATTATCTCAAGAAATACCCCGGGAGTTTTCGAAAACTCATCTTGCTCAGCGCTGCGGGTGTTAACGTCAGCAATCAGAAAATCTCACTTAAGCGCCGGGTATTCAAGATAGGAGCAACTCTTCTCAAGCCGCTGAAGTATATTCCTGGGGTACGGAAGGTACTGTACCGCGCAATTGGCGGAAGTGACTATGACAGGGCGCCGGAACATATGAAAAAAACGCTGCAGAATATGCTGGAGAGCGATAAAAATCTGGATTTGAGCGATATTGACACGCAAACCGCGATTTTATGGGGACGCGCCGATACAACCACGCCACTTGCTCAGGGACGCAAAATGGCGCATGATTTGCCGAATGCCACCCTTCAAGAGTTTGATGGCTGGGCGCATGCACCTTATATTACACATCCGAACGAGCTGGCAGAGGCTATATCAAAGGAGCTCGCGTCATGATTTTCCTGTCAATTGGTCCGAACTATACCTGGGCGCAAGCGTGGCGGCATATGTGGACGCGAGGCAATAAGGCTGATGCCAGCAAGCTACAATCTCTTTTGACAAAGAAGTATGATGCTCAAAAAGCGCTATTATTCTCCCAGGGCCGTGGCGCGTTGGCTGAGGCAGTTCGCCTCGCTACGGGCGGCGAAGGTAAGGTAGCAGTAACGTCGATGACGTGTTTCGTGGTAATCGAAGCGATTCGAACCGCCGGGTGCGAGCCGCTCTATGTTGACGTCGATCGACACACGCTGCAGTTTAATGCCGACAACCTACGACGGGCAATAAAGGACGAGGACGTTCGGGCAGTGATTGTCCAGAACATGCTTGGCATACCAGTAGAGATTGATGAAATCATGAAGGTAGCGCACGAGCATGATATGGCCGTGATTGAAGATCTCGCGCACGCTGTTGGCGGCCAATACGCCGATGGACGCGAAATTGGTACGGTTGGGGATTACACGATGTTGTCGTTTGGTCGGGACAAAATGATCGATACAATCAACGGCGGGGCATTGGTCATTCGCACGACAGACGTTAAAAACGTCGTTCAACCACCCCTTGAAGAGGTACCGACAATCCAGCAGCTGCGCGACCGGATATATCCGCTTTTTGCTTGTTTGGTGCGGGGGCTGTTCGCAAGCGGGCTAGGCAAATGCATTCACTGGTTTGCGTATAAGACAAAAATAGTCGTGCGTTCGGCGGATGACGGGACGCATCCGGAGCGTACCTTGCCTTATTGGCAGGCAAAATTAGCTTATGAACAGCTAAAGACGATTGATAAAAAGGTAACCATGCGCCTCAAAAATCAGGACATCTACCAGAAAGAATTGGCGGATTTTGGCGTGGCAGCCAGTTCGAACGGGGTGAGGTGTCCGCTTCTGGTTGAAAGTCGCAGCGAAGTTTTAGCAAAGCTGAAACAAGCCGGCGTGTATGCCGAGGACGTTTGGTATGAGGTGCCAGTCTCGCCGGCCAGGTTGTATAAAACAGTCCATTTTCCTGAGGAAACCTGCCCAGCAGCTGTGCAGACCACAAAACATATACTCAATCTGCCGACTCATCAGTTGGTCGGTACGGAAGATATTACGAAGATTTGCGCCA
>JAEAMG010000855.1_pt1 | contig 28958 bp, 17 predicted proteins | sample 8958741 | NCBI WGS metagenome assembly JAEAMG01 (sample SAMN16933256, study PRJNA681125) | bioreactor sludge metagenome | isolation source: anaerobic bioreactor treating anionic surfactant - SDBS | place: India: Bengaluru | collected 2019-02-28 | reverse complement strand
CACGGTCGACGGCGCTGTGTACCGCCACGGTGGTCAGGCCCATGGCCTTGGCGGTACGCATCACCCGACAGGCAATCTCGCCGCGGTTGGCCACCAGTACGGTGGTCAATGTGCTCATGAACGTGGCTCCTGGGACTGCCAACTCGGTGGGCGTTTTTGCAGGAACGCGCGCAAACCTTCCTGGCCCTCGGCGCTGACACGGATGCGCGCAATGGCATTTTCGCAATAGCGGCGCAGGGCAGGGGTGAGCGCGCCGTTACCGACTTCGCGCAACAGGTCCTTGCTGGCGCGCATCGCCGCCGGGCTGTTTTGCAGCAGATTGGTGATCCACTGTTCCACCTGCTGGTCCAGTTCGCCAATCGGGTAGCTTTCCGCCAACAGGCCGATCTCCCGTGCACGCTGGCCGCCAAAACGCTCGGCGGTCAGGGCATAGCGCCGCGCCGCACGTTCGCCGATGGCCTGTACCACGAACGGGCTGATCACCGCCGGGGCCAGGCCGATGCGCACTTCCGACAGGCAGAACTGCGCATCATCGACGCCGATGGCCATGTCGCAGCAACTGATCAGGCCCAGCGCGCCACCGTAGGCAGCGCCTTGCACCACCGCCAGGGTCGGGATTTTCAGCTTGGCCAGGTTGTACATCAGCTCCGCCAGTTCGCGGGCGTCGTCCAGGTTGGTGTGGTAATCCAGCTCGGCCGACTGCTGCATCCAGGCCAGGTCGGCACCGGCGCTGAAATGCCTGCCGCGCCCACGCAGGACCAGGAAACGCAGGGACGCATCACTCTGCACATGGTCGAGGGCGATGATCAGTTCGCGGATCATCTCGGCGTTGAACGCGTTGTTCTTGGCTTCACGACTGAGCCACAGCGTGGCAAAGCCACGGCTGTCGGTGATCAGTTCGAGGGTGTTGAAATCGCTCATGGGGGACAGCTCCATTTACATGCGGAACACGCCGAAGCGGCTCGGCTCGATGGGGGCATTCAGCGCGGCGGACAAGGCCAGGGCCAGCACGTCGCGGGTCTGCAACGGGTCGATGACGCCGTCGTCCCACAGGCGTGCGCTGGAGTAATAAGGGTGACCCTGGGTTTCATACTGGTCGAGGATCGGTTGCTTGATCGCCGCTTCCTCTTGCGCGCTGAACCCGACGCCTGCGCGTTCGGCCTGCTCACGCTTGACCTGCACCAGCACGCCCGCCGCCTGTTCGGCGCCCATCACGCCAATCCGCGCGTTGGGCCACATCCACAAAAAGCGCGGGTCATAGGCGCGCCCGCACATGCCGTAATTGCCGGCGCCGAAGCTGCCGCCGATGATCACCGTGAATTTCGGCACTTTGGCGCACGCCACCGCCGTCACCAGCTTGGCGCCGTGCTTGGCGATGCCACCGGCTTCGTATTTCTGGCCGACCATAAACCCGGTAATGTTCTGCAGGAACAGCAGGGGTATCCCGCGTTGGCAGGCCAGTTCGATAAAGTGCGCGCCTTTTTGCGCGGCCTCGGCGAACAGAATCCCGTTGTTCGCCAGGATCGCAATCGGGTAGCCGTGCAGGTGCGCGAAGCCGCACACCAGGGTGGTGCCGAACAGCGCCTTGAACTCATCGAACACCGAGCCATCCACCAGCCGTGCGATGACTTCGCGCACATCGAAGGGCTGCTTGGCATCGGCCGGGATCACGCCATAAAGCTCTTCGCTGCTGTACAGCGGCGCCACTGGCGTGCGTTGCAGCAGTTGGCCCTGCTTGCGCCAGTTGAGGTTGGCCACGCTGCGTCGGGCCAGGGCCAGGGCGTGTTCGTCACTGTCGGCATAATGGTCGGCCACGCCGGAGATCTTGCAGTGCACATCGGCACCGCCGAGGTCTTCGGCGCTCACCACTTCACCGGTAGCCGCCTTGACCAGCGGCGGGCCGGCCAGGAAGATCGTCGCTTGGTTGCGCACCATGATCGCTTCGTCGGCCATGGCCGGCACGTAGGCGCCGCCAGCGGTGCACGAGCCCATCACCACGGCGATCTGCGGGATGCCCTGGGCGCTCATGTTGGCCTGGTTGAAGAAGATCCGCCCGAAGTGCTCGCGGTCCGGAAATACTTCGTCCTGGCGCGGCAGGTTGGCGCCGCCGGAATCCACCAGGTAGATGCACGGCAGGCGGTTTTGCTCGGCGATGGTCTGGGCGCGCAGGTGTTTTTTCACCGTGAGCGGGTAGTAGGAGCCGCCTTTCACCGTGGCGTCGTTGGCGACGATCATGCATTCCACGCCTTCCACGCGGCCGATGCCGGCAATCACGCCGGCGGCGGGTACATCTTCGCCATACACCTGATGGGCGGCCAGTTGGCTGAGTTCAAGGAACGGCGAGCCCGGGTCCAGCAGGCGGTTGATACGCTCACGGGGCAGCAATTTGCCGCGCGAGGTGTGGCGCTCCTGGGCCTTGGCGCCGCCGCCTTGCTGCACGTGGGCGAGCAGGGTGTGCAGGGCGTCGACCTGTTGGCGCATCGCCGCGCTGTTGCTGGCGAACTCCGCTGAGCGTGGGTTGAGCTGGGTGTGTAGAAGCATGGGCTACTCCGTAGCAGCTTTGAGTTTCGAGCGACAAGCTACAAGTTAGAAGCAAGAGCACCGTCCTCTTGCCGCTTGAAGCTTGTCACTTGCCGCTGACGAAATTCATTTTGTCTCGTTGAAGAGTTCGCGACCGATCAGCATCCGCCGAATCTCACTGGTACCGGCGCCGATTTCATACAGCTTGGCGTCACGCAGCAGGCGCCCGGCGGGGAATTCATTGATATAGCCATTGCCGCCGAGAATCTGGATCGCGTCGAGGGCCATTTGCGTGGCGCGTTCGGCGCTGTAGAGGATCACCCCGGCCGCGTCCTTGCGCGTGGTCTCGCCACGCTCGCAGGCCTGGGCCACCGCGTAGAGGTAGGCGCGGCTGGCGTTGAGTTGGGTGTACATGTCGGCGACCTTGCCCTGGATCAGCTGGAATTCGCCGATGCTTTGGCCGAACTGCTTGCGGTCGTGGATGTACGGCACGATCAGGTCCATGCACGCCTGCATGATCCCGGTGGGGCCGCCGGACAGCACCACGCGCTCGTAATCGAGGCCGCTCATCAGTACTTTCACACCGCCGTTGAGCACGCCGAGGATGTTTTCCTCCGGCACTTGCACGTCATCGAAGAACAGCTCGCAAGTGTTGGAGCCGCGCATGCCCAGCTTGTCGAACTTGTTGCTGCGGCTGAAGCCTTTCCAGTCGCGCTCGACGATAAATGCGGTGATGCCGTGGGCGCCTTTCTCAAGGTCGGTCTTGGCGTAGATCACATAGGTGCTGGCGTCGGGACCGTTGGTGATCCAGGTCTTGCTGCCGTTGAGCACGTAGTGGTCGCCGTGTTTGTCGGCGCGCAGTTTCATCGAGACCACATCGGAACCGGCGTTGGGTTCGCTCATGGCCAGGGCGCCGACGTGTTCGCCGCTGATCAGTTTGGGCAGGTACTTGAGCTTCTGCTCGTGGCTGCCGTTGCGGTTGATCTGGTTCACACACAGGTTGGAATGGGCGCCGTAGGACAGCGCCACCGAAGCCGAGCCGCGGCTGATTTCTTCCATGCTCACCACGTGGGCCAGGTAACCGAGGCCGGCGCCGCCGTATTCTTCCGGCACGGTGATGCCCAGCAGGCCCATGTCCCCGAACTTGCGCCACAGGTCGGCGGGGAACAGGTTGTCGATGTCGATCTGTGCCGCGCGGGGCGCGATTTCCTTGGCCACGAAGGACTGCACCTGGTCGCGCAGCATGTCGATGGTTTCACCGAGGGCGAAGTTCAGGGACGGGTAACTCATGGACAGGCACCTTAATGTGGACTTTGTTGTTGTGTGGAAGGTGTGCCAGGGAAGGGCGCTCACCTTTACGTTAACGTAAGCTTGCGTTACGGCGCTGTCAATCGTAGTTTACGTATACGTCAACCTACAAAAAAGACAACAGGGGTCGTTATGGATCAACCGCATCCGAGCTACAGCCGTGGCTCCCAGGACAAGAGCTTGCTGGCCATGACCATTGGCCAGGCCTTCGATCACACCGTGGCGCAATACCCCGATGGCGAAGCCCTTGTGGTGCGCCATCAGCAACGTCGCTACACCTGGCGGCAGCTGGCCGAGGCCGTCGATGTGCACGCCCGTGCATTCATGGCGCTGGGCATGCAAACCGGTGATCGCCTGGGCATCTGGGCGCCCAATTGCGCCGAGTGGTGCATCAGCCAAATCGCCAGCGCCAAGATCGGCGTGATCCTGGTCAACATCAACCCGGCTTACCGCAGCAGTGAACTGGACTACGTGCTCAAGCAGTCCGGGTGCGAGTGGTTGGTGTGCGCCGGGGCGTTCAAGACCTCCGACTATCACACGATGCTGCAGGAGCTGCAGCCTGAGCTGCGCGGCATGATCAGCCTCGACCCCAGCCCGCCCCCGGGATTCCTGCCCTGGTCGCAGCTGGCGGCCCTCGGTGCAGCCCTCCCACCCGAGCAGTTGCACAGCCGCCAGGCCAGCCTGCACTTCGACCAAGCCGTCAATATCCAGTACACCTCCGGCACCACCGGTTTCCCCAAGGGTGCCACCCTCAGTCACCACAACATCCTCAATAACGGCTATATGGTCGGCGAAAGCCTGGGCCTCACCGCGCAGGACCGCCTGGTGATCCCGGTGCCGCTGTACCACTGCTTCGCCATGGTGATGGGCAACCTGGGCTGCATCACCCACGGCACCACCATGATCTATCCGAATGACGGCTTCGACCCGCTGCTGACCCTCACCGCCGTGGCCGAAGAGCGCGCCACCGGCCTGTACGGCGTGCCCACCATGTTCATCGCCCTGCTCGATCACCCGCGCCGGGGCGAGTTCGAGCTGTCCACCCTGCGCACCGGCATCATGGCCGGCGCCACCTGCCCCATCGAGGTGATGCGCCGGGTCATCGGCGAATTGCACATGGGTGAGGTGCAGATCGCCTACGGCATGACCGAGACCAGTCCTGTGTCGTTGCAGACCGGCGCCAACGATGACCTGGAGCGCCGTGTGACCACCGTCGGCCGTACCCAGCCGCAGTTGGAAAACAAGATCATCGACGCCGACGGCAATACAGTTGTGCGCGGTGAGATCGGCGAGTTATGCACGCGTGGCTACAGCGTAATGCTCGGCTACTGGAACAACCCCGAAGGCACCCGCGAGGCCATCGACGACGCCGGCTGGATGCACACCGGTGACCTGGCCAGCATGGATGAGCACGGCTATGTGTGCATCGCCGGGCGCAACAAGGACATGATCATTCGCGGTGGCGAGAACGTGTACCCACGCGAGGTGGAAGAGTTTTTCTTCACCCACCCGGCGGTGGCTGACGTGCAGATCATCGGCATTCCCGATGAGCGCTATGGCGAAGAGATTGTCGCCTGGATCAAATTCCACCCCGGTCATGTCGCCACTGCGCTGGAGCTGCAAAGCTGGTGCAAGGGTCGCATCGCGCATTTCAAGACGCCCCGGTACTTCAAGTTTGTGGAGGAGTTCCCGATGACGGTGACCGGCAAGATCCAGAAGTTCCGCATGCGCGAGATCAGTATCGAAGAGCTGCACCACGCGAGCTGAAACGCGGTGCATGGCTACCGCCGCGGGCTGGACCGCGTTGCCTAGAGTGGCGGGATATTTCGCCATTGAAGGCCATGCGCATGACAGTCCCGATTATAGACCCACCCGCACCTGACACTGATGAAGAGCAAAGCCCTCATGTCACGGTGATCCGAGACAACACGCCGGCGTGGTACACCGCCGCCGCAGACGTGCGTAAAACCGAGTTGGCCGCGCTGAGCCTGCGTATACCGGATTGGTTCAAGCAGGCTTCAGCGTCATCCAAGGCCACGCTCAAGGAGGTTCACGACCGCAGCCGGCGCGCCTTGAATAACCTGGACCAGTTGCTCAGCCAATTGCAAAGCCCGGTTGACTACGCCGAACCGTTGCTGGTGGCCGCCATCGAACAAACCTTTGGCCAGCGCCTGGATGTGCGCACCGTGTTCTATGCACGCAAGATGGAGGAAAACGAATGCAACCCCGGCCCCGTTGAGGTGGACGCCAGCAGCGCTCATGCATTGGCGCCCCGGTACTATTTCTACAAAGGCCTGAGCCTGCTTGAGGCGGCGCTGAATAATTTCACTGCCGATGAGGCCGAAAAACCGGTATGCGGCGATTGCCACCTGATCACGCGGTACAACTTTCACCACTACCGCGCCGACAGGAAGCATTCCGTGACGAGTGTCCAGGCACAGACGCTGGACATCGATGCCCACGCGTTTGCCGGCCTGTGCCGGGAGCTGGATCTGGGCAAGTCGTATTTCGAACACGCGCGCGCCGCGCTCAATGCGCATATCAGCTCAACGCCAGGCGCGCCCCCCGGCAAGCTCTATGGCACGCTGATCACCAGTCATCGAAATCAATTGGCACTGGCTGCTGAAATCGCCTTGATGAAGGGCGATATTCAACCGCCGCAGCACGCCTTGATCAACGCGATCCTGCTCAATCAAACCAAACACAAATGGGCCGGGGATGACGTCGCGTTCTGCCCGTACCGCCTGTTGAACGTGCAATTGGAGGGCATCCTGATCATCGGGCCGCGAGTCTGGCAGGAGTACCTTGTCAACGCCGAGATCCTGCCGCGCCCGTGCATGGTGTACATCCCCGGCGACCCCCTTTACCCGCTCAAGACTTACGACACCCTCGTCGCGTTTACCGAGCACTTGACCACGCGCCTGTGCAGCGTCGAGTACCGCACGTTCTTCAGTCAATGTGTGCCGCTGTCCGAGCAGGATGGTTTTTTTTCCAGGCTCAAGATGTTGCTTGATCCAAAGGCTGTGTACACGTTCGACCAGGATTTCGATGCGTCCAACAAACGCTCGATCAACCGTCAGGGCCATTACGGCACGGCCTGGGACGACGTGTGGATGGACTACGCGCAGCAGCGCGTGCAGGCAATCATGCACAACGCCAGCGCCAGTGCGGTGGCCACGGCGGATATCACCCAGCGTGCCTATAACGCCTGGCTGTGGTCGTGGGGCAGCAAGGCCTTGAACATTCTTAACCTGGCGGCGTTCGTGGTACCGGGCCTCGGCGAAGTGATGCTGGTGGTCGGCGCGGTACAAATGGCCTATGAAGTGTGCGAGGGGATCGAGTCGTGGTCCAACGGCGATGTGCGCGAAAGCTGGGCACATTTCTCGGGCGTGGCGCTCAACTTGGCGGGCCTGGCGGTGCCCAAGGCACTGATGGTGTTCAAGGACACGGCATTGGTCAGACGGCTGGTGCATGTGCAGTTCGGCGGGCGCCCGCGCCTGTATGACTTCACCCCAGGCGCCTACCGGCATCAGGTCGCATTGCCGGCCGATCTTGTCGCGCAGGCCGACGGCCTCTATGCCCATCAGGGCCGACTGTACCTGCCGGCCGAAGAGGGCGGGCATTATCAGGTGCAGGCCACGCCAACCCGCAATCACTTCAAGCTGGTGCACCCCGAGGGCGAGGCGCGCTATGCGCCGAGTATTCGTCATAACGGCGAAGGCGCCTGGGTGCATGAGTTCGAACAACCGCTGAAGTGGGATCGCAGAACCCTGCTGCGGCGTATCGGCCCGCATGTCGAGCGTTTCAGCGATGACCAACTGGAGCAGATCCGGCGGATCAGCGGGGTGTCCGATGATGCATTGCGGCGCATCTATGTTGACCAGCAACTGCCCCCGCCGTTATTCCAGGAAACCCTCAGGCGCTTTGAGTGTGGAGCCAGGCACCAGGCGTTTATCGATCAGTTGAGCAACGCCGACCCGCAGGTCTTCGGTCGGGTCGATGCGTCATTGCAACTGAAGCTACTGCTGGACAACGGCCTGTGGCCCAAGTCCCGGGTACTGGTGATGTTTGATGCGCAAGGCAATCTGGTCTGGCGTTCTGCCGAGGTCCGGGCACTCAGCCAGGTGGTCAAGGTTGAGGCCGAGCAGGCTGAAAGCGGTCTGCTGCTACCGGCGTTTCTCGAGCAACTGAGTGAGCCTGAAATCCGCCAGTTGCTGGATGAGGACAGCCTGTTGCGCGATGTCCGGTTTCGCCTGATTCTGGGCGGGGAAGTGGATGCAGAGGGCAACTCTATCCCCAGGGCGGCGGATGACGAGGCGCTCAATGCCCAGGCGCAACAGATGATGCAGTCGCTGCGTACGCCGCAGGCGAGGGCGCTCCGGTACCGCGATCGGTTGCTTGAAGTGGCCACGAAGACCCAGGGCAAGCTCTACAGGGACGAGGTCCTGGCCGGGGATGTCTCCAGCAATACCCACGCGCAACTGATCCAGCGTACATTCCCCGGCTTGCCCAAGCTCGCCGCCGAGGAACTGGCAAGCCATGCCAGCTCTCAGGAAGTGGCGCAAATGGACACCACCTCACGGCTACCCCTGCGGATGGCCGAAGAAGCCCGTTATTACCTGCAAAAAGCGCGGATCATGCGCGCGCATACCGCGCTGCTGTTCGACAGTGAACTGACGATGGACGGCGTACACCTGGCGCTGCACAAGCTCGCAGCGATAGCCGGTCGCCTCGAGGGTATCGGGATCGAGTTGCGGGCGGACAGCTACGATGGCGCGGTGTTGGATCGTATTGGCGCCATGGATGCCCCTCGGCAGATTCGCCTGGTACGGGTCAGCATGAAAGAGTGGGCGGTTTACAGCGAGTCGCACAGGCTGACGTACCGGCGGGCAGACAAAGATGCGTTCTATAGCGCGCTCCTGGTGGCCACTGAAGGTCAATTCCTCGACATGCCGCGAATCCGTGCATCGACCCCGGGCTTGAAGGCGCAGATCGTGCAGCAGGCCCTGAGTGAACAGACGAGCCGCGAGGCGCTGGGCCTGCAAGCGATCAAACCGGGGTTCAAGTCGCCCATGCGCTTGGCCGACGGGCGTGTCGGCTACCCGCTGAGTCCGGTGGGTGGCGCCACGCCGTGGCCCTCGGTGTGTGTCATGAAGGCGATGATGTTGTACCCGTCAAAATCCATTGACGCCGTTGTCGAGATGCTTGGGCTGCAAGGCCGCAGCAGTGCCACGCTGCTGGCAAGGCTGAACCAGCTTGAACAGGAATTCGCGCAGCTCGACCGCGACTTGGTCGCCTGGCAGCAGGCCGGCGAGTCGGGTTACCGGAGCGCCAGGCGTCGGGCCAGCGCGGACCTGCGAAACGCCTGGCAGCGCAAAACGGCCATAGCGTTCGCGGCGGATGGGACGCCTATTGGGCATGAACTGGATCTTTCCGATGAGGTGATCCACGAGCTTCCTGCGCTCAGCGCCAATATGGACCACGTGGGCAGGCTGAATCTACGCCGCATGGGGTTGTCGGACAGTTCCTTGCCGTTTTTTCGGGCATTCGGCGGGTTGCGCTGGCTGGATCTGCGCGAGAATAACCTCACCCAACTGCCGGAATTTGCCAACGCGGGCGCCGGGCTGACCAAGCTCAACCTGAGCCGCAATGATATCCGCCTGAGCGAGCAAGGCCGGGTGCGCCTGGAAGGCATGCGGGCTCTGAAAATTCTCAACCTCTCCGATAATCCCCACCTCGGCTGGACCGCCGACGTGCGCGGCATGCGCAGCCTGAACCAGCTGTATCTGAGTAACACCGGCAGTACCCACTTCCCGACAGGCGTCGAGCAACTGACTCAGCTGGCGCGGATAGACCTGCACACCAACCGGCTCACCACGCTGCCGGAGTACGCGTTCGAGCATCTGGAACGCATCATTGTGCACGACAATCCGTTATCGGCAGACACCTTGGCGCGTCTTGCTGCTGAGTTGCCGGCGCATCAGGCGGTGTGGACGGACCATGTCGATACCGTCGATGCCCGGGATTTATGGCTGGTTGATACGCCGCAGGTGCAGCGCGCCCAGCGTAGCAACCTGTGGGATGACCTGCGTGCCAGTGCAGACTCGCAACAGTTCTTCACGGTGCTGGCCGACACCACTCGCGGTGCCGAATATGCTTCCGGTAACACCCGTGCGGCCCTGGCAGCACGGGTGTGGGACATGCTTGAAGCGGCGCAGCAAAGCCAGGACATCCGCGAGATCTTATTCAGCACGGCAGATGATCGAGTCACCTGTGGCGACGGGAGCACCGTGGAGTTCATGAACCTCGAAAGGGAGTTGATCGGCGCCAGAGCGTTGCTGCTGGCAGGGGATGTGCACGCCGAGAGCATGCTGATCAGTACCGCGAAAAAACTGTTTCGCCAGCATCTGGTGGATGTCATCGCGCAGCGCGACGTCGAGGCGCGGGGGCCTGGCTTCGCCGAGCAGGTCGAAGTCATCCTGGCCTATCGGGTCGGTCTGGCGGACCGATTGGACCTGCCGGTGAAATCCCGAGGCATGCTGTTTCCCCAGCAAGCGAATGTCAGCCAGGCAGCACTCGACCAGGCCTATACGCAGGTGCTTGCGGCTGAACAGGTCACCGCCGATGAAACGGCGTTTTTTGCCGAGCGACGCTTCTGGCAACAGCACTTGCGCACCCAGTACCCGCAACAACTTGAAGCCTTGATGGGGCCCGGCGACGCGCTGAATCGAGCCAGGGTCGACGCGCTCGATGAGCTCGCGCAGTGGGAGGCGAAGGAGAATACTGCTGCGGATCAGGCGAGCAAAGATCAGTGGCAGGCACGACACACTGAGCTGGTGGATAATCTGGTAAACATTCTGGGTAAGCCCAGGACAGAAATCCTGGTCGATGGCGCGATGCAAAGCGCGTTCTATCTCGAGCAGTTGAACGTGCTGGGCGTGCTGCATTTGCAACAGGAAGAACAGGCCATGCGCACACTGACGCGGTCAGTGCTCAACAACGCCGCCGCCGAGCAGGGGACGCCGGTCTGAAAAGGCCAGGTGCAGACAGCACAAAGGGGACCCGAGGGTCCCCTTTAATTTGTCGTTGCGTGCTCTTTTTTTATTATTGAGGGGCGGCCTGTTGTTGTTTTTGGCAGCCGTGGCCCTTTACCGCTGTTTTGGCGACCCCCATTCGGGGTCAAGAGCAAACGTATTTTTTTGAGCGCTGATCTGCTTCTTCGTTAACGATCCAACCAGTGGGTAGCTACCTGAGGTAGTTTTATTTTTCTCTAACCGGTTGCGGGTTTCGGCATGCCGGACCCTGCGAAGCACATCTTCTCCAAAAAAATCTGTTAGCTGCGTCTCTGCCGTGTTGTTTTTGTTATGTCAGAGTCGTTTCGTCTTATTTTTATTAGGTTTGGCGCTTTTTATTCTTGTTATGCCATAGAGATAGCAGAAGGCGTGCCAACTTTTAAAATTGCTTTAAAATCAATAAGTTAATTTTTTGGTAGGATTTTTCCTGCGGCAAATGCGACTAAATATGTTCCCGTGTTACTCGATGTGTAGTCGCGCGGTAACACATTGTCACGGCTACGCTACTCAACTGGCGTTACGCGCCTTGGCCACGCGCGAACCCGTGGGGCGGCCCAGCACGTGGCTGATTTGCAGGCCCGCACGAATCAATGCGTCCAGGTCGATACCGGTGTCGATTCCCAGGCCATTGAGCAGGTACAGCACATCTTCGGTGGCGACGTTACCGCTGGCGCCCTTGGCATAAGGGCAGCCGCCGAGGCCCGCAATAGAGCTGTCGAATACCGTGATACCTTCCAGCAGGCTGGCATAGATATTGGCGATGGCCTGGCCATAGGTGTCGTGGAAGTGGCCCGCGAGTTTGTCCCGTGGTACCTGCGCACCGACCACGTCGAACAGCCGCCGCGTGGTACCCGCCGTGCCGGTGCCGATGGTGTCGCCCAGGGACACCTCGTAGCAGCCCATGGCATACAGCTCCCGCGCGACCGCCGCCACTTGCTCTGGCGCAATCTCACCTTCGTAAGGGCAACCCAACACACAGGACACATAGCCGCGCACGCTGATGCCGTGCTGCCTGGCTGCGGCCATGATCGGCGCAAAGCGTTCCAGGCTGTCGCTGATGGAACAGTTGATATTGCGCTGGGAAAACGCTTCGGAGGCCGCTGCAAACACCGCCACTTCCTTTACGCCCGCCGCCAGCGCGTCCTCAAAACCACGCAGGTTTGGCGCCAGCGCGCCGTAGGTCACGCCGGGCTTGCGCTGGATCTGCGCAAACACTTCGGCGGAACCGGCCATTTGCGGCACCCACTTGGGCGAGACAAAACTGCCGACTTCGATATAGCTCAAGCCCGCCGCGCTGAGGGCATCCACCAATTGGACCTTGTCGGCCACGCTGATGGGTTGGGCTTCGTTCTGCAAACCGTCGCGCGGGCCGACTTCCACCAGGCGTACATGGGAGGGGAGGGACATGGCAGCTACCTTCTGATCAATGGCCAACCTGGCCCATGGTGTGGGCCAGGGCCTGGGTGCAACGCTCTTCAGCGGTGTCCAGTTCCAGCTTCATTTGTTCGATGTCCAACAGTTGCTGTTCCAACTGCTCACGACGCTCGGCGATCTTGGCCAGCATGCTGTTGAGTTGGATCTGGTTGCCGCCGGTGGGGTCGTAGAGTTCGATCAGCTCACGGCACTCGGCCAGGGAAAAACCGATGCGCTTGCCCCGCAGGATCAGCTTGAGGCTGACCTTGTCCCGTGCCGAATAAATACGCTCCTGGCCCCGGCGTTCCGGAGCCAGCAGGCCTTGTTCTTCATAGAAGCGAATGGCGCGGGTGGTGATGTCGAGCTCGCGGGCGAGGTCGGAGATGCTGTAGGTCGTGCTCATGGGGGCGCTCAAGAAGGTCTTGGCGCTAAGCTAATGGCAGGTTGACGTGAACGTCAAGGTCCGCTGCGCAGCCCATCGCGGGCAAGCCCCCTCCCACAGGGGGCGTTCTTCAACCTCAGGCCTGTTGTTTATCCAGCTTCTTTTCGTGGGCGGTGACTTGCTGGCACAACTCGATCATCTGCTCGCGCATCCAGCGGTTGGCCGGGTCCTGGTCGGTGCTTTCGTGCCAGTACAGGTGGGTCTCCACCGGTGGCACGTCATTGACCGGCAGGTTGAACCAGTGCAGTTCATGGCGGCGGGCGAAGCGTTCCGGCACGGTCATGACCATGTCGGTCTGCTGCAACACTTGCGAGGCCATCAGGTAATGCTGGGAGCGCAGGGCGATCTTGCGCTGGATGCCCATCTTGCCCAACGCCAGGTCGACGTGGCCCAAACCGTTGCGGCGGCTGGAGATATGGATATGGGTCAGCGACAGGTAGTCATCCAGGGTGAATTTGTCCTTGCCCGCCATGGGATGACCCTTGCGCATGGCGCACACGTAGCGGTCTTCCATCAGCTTGACGTGGCGCACCTGCGGGTCGGTGTTGAGCGGCGCATCCACGGCAAAGTCCAGGCGCCCGGCCGCCAGTTCCTTGGTGGTCTCGCGGCGTTTGGACAGGAAGCTCTCGATCACCACGGTGGGCGCCAGGCGGCGCAGGCGTTGGAACAGCAGCGGCAGAATCACCGCTTCGGTGAGGTCGGTCATGCTGATGCGGTAGGTCTTGGCCGCCTGCTGTGGGTTGAAGATGCGGCTTTCCTGCACCGACACGCGCAGCAACGACAACGCATTGCGCACCGGGCCGATGATGTTCTGCGCCATCGGCGTGGGCACCATGCCTTGGGCGGTGCGCACGAACAGCGGGTCGTTGAACGTCTCGCGCAGGCGGGCCAGAGCGTTGGACACCGCCGGTTGGGTGATGCCGACAATCTGCCCGGCGCGGGTCAGGTTGGCTTCGGTGTAGATCGCGTCGAAGACGATAAAGAGGTTGAGGTCGACCTTGCTCAGATTCATTGGGTTGCGCTCTTATTATTAGGTGGCGATTTGTTACGTGCTCATACGTCAATCATATATCGGTGATGAATGTTAATACACGCCGAGAATAGGCTAGGTAAATTATCAACGCTGTTCTAGCATCGATTGCATGACCTAAACAACCTCTCAAAGAAGGGAGCTGCTCATGGATTTCGCCTATTCGCCCAAGGTTCAGGAACTGCGTGAACGCGTCACCGCGTTCATGGACGCTTACGTTTACCCGGCCGAGCCGGTGTTCGAACGCCAGGTCAGCGAAGGCGACCGCTGGCAGCCCACCGCCATCATGGAAGAGCTGAAAGCCAAGGCTAAAGCCGAGGGCCTGTGGAACCTGTTCCTGCCCGAATCCGAACTGGGCGCCGGCCTGACCAACCTTGAATACGCGCCACTGGCCGAGATCATGGGCCGCTCGCTGCTGGGCCCGGAGCCGTTCAACTGCTCCGCCCCCGACACCGGCAACATGGAAGTGCTGGTGCGCTATGCCAACGAAGAGCAGAAACAACGCTGGCTCGAGCCGTTGCTACGCGGTGAGATCCGCTCAGCCTTCGCCATGACCGAGCCCGATGTGGCGTCCTCGGACGCCACCAACATGGCCGCCCGCGCCGAGCGCCAGGGCGACGAGTGGGTGATCAACGGCAAGAAGTGGTGGACGTCCGGCGCCTGCGACCCGCGCTGCAAGATCCTGATCTTCATGGGCCTGAGCAACCCGGATGCACCGCGCCACCAGCAGCACTCGATGATCCTGGTGCCGGTGGATGCCCCCGGGGTGAAAATCGTACGCCCGCTGCCGGTGTTCGGCTACGACGACGCGCCCCACGGTCACGCCGAAGTGCTGTTCGACAATGTCCGTGTACCCTATGAAAACGTACTGCTCGGTGAAGGCCGTGGCTTTGAGATTGCCCAGGGTCGCCTTGGCCCAGGCCGTATCCACCACTGCATGCGCTCCATCGGCATGGCCGAGCGCGCACTGGAACTGATGTGCAAACGCTCGGTCAGCCGCACCGCATTCGGCAAGCCTTTGGCGCGCCTGGGCGGCAATATCGACAAAATCGCCGATTCGCGCATGGAAATCGACATGGCGCGCCTGCTGACGCTGAAAGCGGCGTACATGATGGACACCGTGGGCAATAAAGTGGCGAAAAGTGAAATCGCCCAGATCAAGGTGGTGGCGCCGAACGTGGCGTTGAAGGTGATCGACCGCGCGATCCAGATCCACGGCGGCGCCGGCGTCTCCAACGATTTCCCGCTGGCCTACATGTACGCCATGCAACGCACCCTGCGCCTGGCCGACGGCCCGGACGAAGTGCACCGCGCGGCAATCGGCAAGTTCGAGATCGGCAAGTATGTGCCTAAAGAGTTGATGCGCGGCGGGCAGTAAGACTGCGTTGCCTGCATCGGGGGCAAGCCCCCTCCCACACTTTGAATGTATTCCCAAATCAAAATGTGGGAGGGGGCTTGCCCCCGATGAGGCCGGATCAGGCCCTGAAGATCCAGCAGCCCTCAGTACACCCAAACCTCCACCCGCCGATTCTTGATCCGCCCTTCATCCGCCGTATTTGCCGCCACCGGCATCTGTGCGCCGAAGCCGCGAATATCGCGCAATACCACGCCGTTCTTGACCAATTCCCGGCGCACCGCCATCGCCCGCAGCTTCGACAGCAGCGCGGCGCGTTGCGGGTCATTCTTGGCGTCGCCGAACCCGACCAGTGATACCTGCTTGTCGAGTTGGTTGTGGCTCTTTATATAGGCCACGACGCGCTGCACATCCTGGCGCGCCTTGTTGTCCAGGCTGGCGCTGCCTTCCGCGAAGCGAAAATTCACGGTCAAACGCTGGGCGTCACGGGCAATCGCTTGGTAGTCGTCAGGCATCGAGGGACGCGGTTGCACCGTCATCGCCTGCACCTGCTGCGCGATAAACCCGTTGGCCGCCACAATCGCCTGGCCTTTGCTGCTCTGGGTAAAGTCCACCAACGCCTTGGCCCACGGGTTGCGGGAGGACGGCGGCAGGTAGAAGAACAGTCGGCGTGACAGCGGGTAATCCTCGGTGGCAATCAGGCTGTTCAACGGCAACATTGGTTGCGAATCACCATCGACAATTGCCACCGCCTTGGCCTGGCGTACGTAAGGCAAGCCGATAAAACCGATGCCCTGGGGATCCTGGCTGACCGCATCGGACAACGCTTCGCTGGACTCGAAGCGCTTGGCGGAGGCGGCCAGGGGCTTGCCGCGCAGGCGCAGCACCAACTCCTTGAAGGTGTCATAGGTGCCGGATTGGTCATCCCGCGCGTACAAGTGAATGGCGCCGCCGACACCGCCCAATGCTTCCCAGGTGTTGATTTCGCCATTGAAGATCTGCGCCAGTTGCTCAGTGTTCAACGTATTCAGTGGGTTGTGCGGGTTGAGGATAATGGCCAGGCCGTCGATGGCGATCACCTGTTCGGCCTCGGGGCTTTTCAGGTCGCCCAGGGGTTCGAGGTCCACCCGTTCGCTGTCCTTGATCGGACGCGAAGACGCGGCGAGGTCGGCGCTGGTTTTTTTCAATGCGACAAACCCGGTGCTGGAACCATGGGCCGCGACTTCTATGGTCACCGTCTTGCCCTGGCGCGTCTTGCCGACCACGCGCTGTTCATTGGCGCCCTCGGCGGGTTCGCTGTGCACCGCCTGCAGACCCTGATGCTCCATCAACCCCTTGACCAACGCCGGCCCCAACGCCGCGCCAATGGTGTTGGAACCTTGGATGCGCAAGGCAGGCCCTTGGTCGGGAACGGGTAGGGGAGCAGCCACAACGGGGAGGGAAAGCACGCAACACAACAGGAACAGAACGCGCAGCGTCATGCCGGCACCTTCTCAAGCCAAAGGGAGTGCCGCGAGATTAAGTCAGTTGGGTTTCAATAATGTGACCGACACTCAAGCGATTAAAAAAGTGGGAGAGGGCAAGCCCCCTCCCACATTTGATCGTCAGCTCAGTTCAAGCCAGATCGGCGCATGGTCAGACGGCTTCTCCAAACCACGCAGGTCGTAATCCACACCCGCATCCTTGACCCGCGGCACCAGGCCGGTAGACGCCATGATCACGTCAATGCGCAGCCCACGCTTGGGCTCATCCTCGAACCCGCGGCTGCGGTAGTCGAACCAGCTGAAACGGTCGGCCACATCGGGGTTCAGGTGACGGAAGCTGTCCACCAGGCCCCAGTTCTTCAGGCGCGCCATCCACTCGCGTTCTTCCGGCAGGAAGCTGCACTTGCCGGTTTTCAGCCAGCGTTTGGCGTTGTCGGCGCCGATGCCGATGTCGCAGTCTTCCGGGGAGATATTCACGTCGCCCATCACCACCAGGGCCTGGTCGTTGCTGAACTGGCTTTCCAGCAGTCGCTGCAAGTCTTCGTAGAAGCGCTGCTTGGCCGGGAACTTGGTCGGGTGGTCGCGGCTTTCACCTTGTGGGAAATAGCCGTTCATGATGGTAACCGGATGGCCGTTTTCATCGGCGAAGGTGCCCCAGATAAAGCGGCGCTGGGCATCCTCTTCATCACTGGCAAAGCCCTTGTGTACGCTCAACGCTTCTTTGCGCGAGAGCAGCGCCACGCCGTAGTGGCCTTTTTGGCCGTGGTAGTACACGTGATAGCCCAGTGCCTGCACTTCGGCCAGGGGGAACTGGTCGTCGTGGACCTTGGTTTCCTGCAGGCCGATGACATCGGGTTGGTGTTTTTCAATCAGTGCCGCCAGCTGATGAGGGCGGGCGCGCAGCCCGTTGATATTGAAGGAGACGATTTTCATGGTCGGCGGTCCAGTCTGGCAAAAGGGCGATGCTAGCGGACAAGTCGGATGGGGGCCAGCGTGGCGGTAGGACAGATGCACTGCTAATGTCTGGGAACGACTGGTGCTGCGTAGGTTCGTACCCATAAGAACGCCATCTATTGAGTGGCGCCCAGGGAGATTGACTGTATGACTGACACTGCCATTGGCGAAGTTCGCCTGCTCAACAGCGGCTATTCCCGCGAAGCTCGCTCCCTGCTGTACCAGGCCTATCGGCATGAGCCGACGTTTGCCTACATCTTTGAAGCTGAACGCGCAGGCTATGAACAGCGGGTACGCGCCACCGTGCGCGAACTGGTCAAGCAGCATTTCTTCCAGAAACTTCCCGCCATCGGTCTGTTCGTCAACGACCGCCTGATCGGCATCGCGCTGATCGCGCCACCCCAGCGGCGCCTGGGGATTACCGAAAGCTGGGCCTGGCAATTGCGCATGTGGCTGAGCACCGGCGTGCGTGGTACCCGTCGCTACCTGGACTACCACTATGCGGTGATGGCCTGCTTGCCCAACGAGTCGGTGCATGTGCTGCCGCTGATGGGCATTCACCCGCAATTCCAGGGCAAGCACTACGGTGAACAACTGCTGGGAGCGGTGCACAACTGGTGCGCGGAAGACCCGCACTCATCCGGCGTGGTGTTGGACACGGGGAATTCGCGCTATCTGGAGTTCTACAAACGCCAGGGTTATGAGGAGATCGGTGAAGTCGCTGTAGGACCGATTCTGGAACACGTATTTTTCCACCCCAATCCGCAGGTGTTACATGCTGCAACGGCTTAGCGCAGAATTTTTCAGAATCGTCTGAGTTCTAAGTTTCTCCCCAGCTCGTGTAGCATCCGCGCCTATGAAGTTTCCAGGAAGATTTACCAGCGGCTTGGTTCTGCTGTTCACAAGCTGCGGCGCATTTGCGCAAAGCGAATTGGACGTGCGGATCAAGCCTTCAAACGACGCGTTGAAAGCCAACATCGAAGGCTATATCGGCGGGGTGGGCGAGCGTGATGAAGAGGCCTTGCTGCGGTTCAGCCGTGGTGCCGAAGAGCAGGCGCGCAAAGCTGCCCAGGCACTCGGTTTCTATCAGCCCCGGATCGAAAGCGATGTGAAGGGCGGCAAGAACCCGCGCCTGATCCTCACCATCGACCCCGGCGAACCGGTGCATTTGCGCAACGTGACCATTCGGGTCGACGGCCCTGCCGCGAACCTCAAGGCCTTTCGCGTGCCCGCCAGCGACGACCTCAAATCCGGCGCCGTGCTCAACCACGGCCACTACGAAGACGCCAAGCGTCTGATCCAGAACCAGGCCTCGCGCTACGGCTTTTTCAGCGGGCGCTTCACCCGCCAGAAACTCTCGGTAGACCCGCAGGCCGGCGTCGCCGATATTGAACTCATCTACGACAGCGGCCCGCGCTACACCTTGGGCAAGGTCAGCTTTGCCGGCGACACGCCGTTTGACGAGGAGCTGCTGCAACGCATGGTGCCGTTTAAAAGTGGCGCGCCCTACGATTCCGAACTGATCGCCGAACTCAACCAGAACCTGCAAGCCAGCGGCTTTTTCGAAGGCGTGCGGGTGGACGCGGCACCCGCGGCTTCGGCCAACGACGTGATCCCGGTCGCCGTCAATCTGGAAACCCGCAAGCCGCGCACCATGGGCCTGGGCCTGGGTTTCTCCACCGACGTCGGCCCGCGTGGCAAGGCCAACTGGACCCGCCACTGGGTCAATCCCCAAGGCCACAGCTATGGCTGGGAAGCCGAGTTGTCGGCACCCCGGCAGAACGTTGGGCTGTGGTACGACATCCCGCTCGACCCGCCGCTTACCGATAAGCTGCGTTTCGCCGGCGGTTACCAGAATGAAGAAATCGCCAACACCGACACCTTGAGCAAATTGCTCACCCTAGGCCCCGAATGGCACAGCAAGTTGCCCAGTGGCTGGACCCGGGTGATCTCGCTCAAATACCAGCGCGAAGAATATCGCCTGGGCAATGACTCCGGCCTGAGTAACCTGCTGATGCCAGGTGTGAGCTATTCCTACCTGCGCAGCGATAACCGCATCGACCCCCACAATGGCTACCGCCTGCAATTCGACAGCAAGGTGGCCAAGGAGGGGTTGGGGTCCGACACCAACCTGCTTTATGGCACGGCGATGATCAAGGGCCTGACCACCCTGTGGGACAACCACCGCTTCCTGGCGCGGGCGCAGGTCGGCGGCAGCGCCACCAACGGCTACAAGTCGGTGCCACCGTCGCTGCGCTTCTTCGCCGGTGGCGACCAGAGCGTGCGCGGTTACGAATACCAGACGCTCTCACCGGAAAACGACCGGGGTGATCGTATCGGTGGCCGCTATATGGTGGCCCTGAGCGCCGAGTATCAATATTCCATCGCCGAAAAATGGCGGATCGCAACCTTTATCGACCAGGGCAACTCCTTCAATACCCTGGACTTGCCCAGCCTGAAAACCGGCGTCGGCGTAGGCATTCGCTGGGTCTCGCCGGTCGGGCCGATCCGCCTGGACCTGGCCCATGCCCTGGAAGACCCGGGCGGCGTTCGATTGCACTTTTCCATGGGGCCTGAGCTGTGATGCGTGGTGTGAAAATAGCGGGGCTGGCTGTGTTGGCCATCCTTGCGGTGCTGTTGCTGGCACTGTGGGCGGTGCTCGGCACCCAGGCGGGCAGTCGCTGGGCGCTGGGGCGCGTACCGGGCTTGAGCGTGGAGCATTTCCAGGGCCGCCTCGGCGGCCAGTGGAGCGCCGATCATCTGTTGTGGGCGCAAGACGGCAGTCGCGTGGAACTGGATGCGCCGGCGTTTGACTGGTCACCGGCATGCCTGCTGCGCATGACCCTGTGCATCAATCGCCTGGACGTGGAGCAAGTCCGCCTGGACGTTGCGCCGAGCACCGAAGAGAGCAGCGGGCCGATTCAATTGCCGGACCTGAAGCTGCCCGTTTCCATTCAGTTGGGCGACGTTCGTGTCGGCAGCCTGCTGTTTAACGGCAGCGAACAACTCAAGGGGCTGCAACTGGCGGCGCACTGGACCGCCGCCGGTATGCAGATTGACGCGGTGCACCTGCAACGGGACGGCCTGGTGCTGGACCTGAACGGCCTGTTGCAACCCAGCGGTGACTGGCCGCTGACCGCCAACGGCAACCTGAGCCTGCCCTATGCGCCGGGCGGTGCACCGTGGACGGTGGCGCTCAAGGTCGAGGGCGATCTGCTCAAGACCCTCAAGCTCGACGCCGACAGCAGCGGCTACCTGCCCGCCAAGCTCTTGGGTGAGCTGCAACCCCTGGCGGACGACCTGCCCGCACAGGTGCACATCACCGCCGATGGTTTCAAACCCAGCGCCGATCTGCCCGACACCCTGCAACTCAATCAACTGGACCTGACCGCCAAGGGCGATTTGCGCAGCGGCTACCAACTGCTGGGCAAGGCTGTGCTGCCAGCGGAGAAAGGCCCGGTGAACCTGTTGCTGCAAGGCAAGGTCGACGCCAAGGGCGCGCAGATCGCCGGGTTGGACCTGAGCGCCGGCGAGCAGCAAAGCCTCAAACTCACGGCCCAGTTGGACTGGCAACAGGGCTTCAGCGCCGACGCCAAGATCGATTGGCTGGATTTTCCCTGGCACCGCCTCTATCCGCTGATCGACCAGCCGCAGGTGGTAGTGCGCACCTTCAACGGTGAGGTTTCCTACAAAGACGGCAACTACCTCGGCAACCTCAAGGCCGACCTCGACGGCCCGGCCGGCAAATTCAATGTGGTCACGCCGTTCAGTGGCGACCTCACGCAAATATTCCTGCCGGAGCTGAAACTGACCGCCGGCCAAGGCAAGGCCGAAGGGCATTTGAACCTGAAATTCGCCGATGGCATTGCCTGGGATACCGCATTGGACCTGTCGGCGCTGAACCCGGCGTACTGGGTGGCGCAATTGCCGGGCACGTTGGCTGGCCCCTTGCGCAGCCAAGGTGAGTTTAAAAACGAACAGCTCAAACTCAACGCCGACCTCGACCTCAAGGGCCGCCTGCGTGGGCAAACCGCCGTGCTGGCGGCCAAGGCCGAAGGCGCGGGGGAGCAATGGACCCTGGCCAACCTGGATGTTCGCCTGGGCGACAACCGCATCAACGGCAGCGGCAGCCTGCAGCAACGCCTGGCCGGGCAGATCGACATCAAGCTGGCGCGCCTGGCCCAGCTGTGGCCACAGTTGCGTGGGCAGGTGAATGGCCGACTCGACGTGGCCGGCAGCCTCAAGGCGCCCCAAGGCAAACTCGAGCTCAAGGGCCAGCAACTGGCGTTCGCCGATAATCGCCTGCAAAGCCTGAGTTTGGACGCGAACCTGGACAGTGCCCAGCGCGCGAAAATCGACCTCAAGGGCAACGGCATTCAAAGCGGCGACACCCAGGTCGGCACGCTCACCGCCAGCGCCCAGGGCGACATCAGGAACCAGAAGGTCCAACTCGACCTGGCCGGCCCCTTGGTCAAACTCGCCCTGGCCCTCGACGGCAACCTCGACCAAGGCAACTGGCGCGGGCGCCTGGCCAGTGGTGATGTGCAGACGGGTGGCCAAGACTGGAGGCTGCAAGCACCGGCAAAAATCGAGCGCATGGCCGACGGCAAGCTGACCTTCGCGGCCCATTGCTGGGTCTCCGGCGCGGCCAGCCTATGCGGTGAAGACCAGCGCCTCATGCCCGAACCCAAATTGCGCTACCACCTCAAGCAATTCCCCATCGGCAGCCTGGCGGCGTTTTTGCCCAAGGACTTCGCCTGGCAGGGCAATCTCAACGCCGACATACAACTCGACTTGCCCGCCAGCGGCCCCAAAGGCGTGGTCTCGGTGGATGCCAGCGGCGGCACCCTGCGGGTCAAGGACAAGGACCAGTGGCTGGATTTCCCCTACGACACCCTCAAGCTGGAAACCACCCTCAACCCCAAGCGTATCGACACCCAGCTGAACTTCCGTGGCGGCCAGCTCGGCGAGTTGCTGTTGCAGGCGCAGATCAACCCGTTACCGAAAAACAAGCCGATCAGCGGCAATTTCAGCCTCACCGGACTCGATCTCGCCGTGGCGCGGCCGTTTGTGCCAATGGTCGAGAAACTCAATGGCAGGCTCAATGGCAGCGGCCGCATCTCCGGTGGCCTGCTGGCGCCGCAGGTCAACGGCAACGTCAACCTGGTGGGGGGTGAAGTGTCCGGACCGGAGCTGCCCATCAGCCTTGAAGGGCTGAACGTGCAGGCGTTGATTGCCGGTGAAAGCGTGCAGCTCAATGGCGCGTGGCGCAGCGGTAAGGCCGGGCAGGGCAGCCTCAAGGGCCGGATCGACTGGGGCCAGGCGCTGGCGGTGGACCTGAGCCTGCAAGGCTCGCAATTGCCGGTCACGGTGGAGCCCTACGCCGAGCTGGAAGTGGCGCCAGACCTGAAGATCAGCTTGAAGAATGACAAGCTCGCTATTGCCGGCAAGGTGCGGATCCCGCGCGGCGACATCACCGTGCGCGAACTGCCGCCCTCCACCGTCAAGGTCTCGGATGACACCGTGATCGTCGGCAGCCAGACCGAAGAAGGCAAGCCGCCGATGGCCATGGCCATGGATATCGACGTGGCGGTGGGCGAAGACCAGCTCAACTTCTCGGGCTTCGGCCTCACCGCCAAGGTGCAGGGCCATGTGCATATCGGCGACAACATGGACACCCGTGGCGAGTTGTGGCTCAACGACGGCCGCTACCGTGCGTACGGGCAGCGCCTTGATGTGCGTCGTGCGCGGCTGCTGTTCGCCGGGCCGCTCGACCAGCCCTATCTGGATATTGAAGCGATCCGCAAGACCGATGATGTGGTCGCCGGCATCCGCCTGAGCGGCAGCGCCGAGCAGCCCACCACGCAAATCTTCTCGGAACCGGCCATGAGCCAGGAACAGGCGCTGTCCTACCTGGTGCTGGGGCGCCCGTTGAGCTCCACCGGCGAAGACAACAACATGCTCGCCCAAGCGGCCCTGGGCCTGGGCCTGATGGGCAGTGCCGGGGTCACCTCGGATCTTGCCAACAAACTGGGTATCCAGGACTTCGACCTCGACACCCAGGGCAGCGGCACCACCACGGCGGTGGTGGCCAGCGGCAAGATCACCGAGAAACTCAGCCTGCGTTACGGGGTAGGGGTGTTCGAACCGGCCAGCACCATCGCCTTGCGCTACCTGCTGAGCAAGAAGGTGTACCTGGAGGTGGCGAGTGGCGTGGCCAGTTCCCTCGACATCTTCTACAAGCGCGATTTCTAGATCCTTTCGCGGTACAAAATGTGGCAGGGGGCTTGCCCCGATAGCAGTCGTTCAGTCAACACATCAGTGACTGACCCAACGCTCTCGGGGGTAAGCCCCTGCCACATTAGCAAGCAAGCTAATTATTCCATTTGACTTTCGCTGCCTAGGCAGTAACATCTGGTCATACATTCACTGCCTAGGCAGTAATAAGGTGACTTCCGATGCCTCACTTCACCCCTGAAAACTTCCACAACTGCCACCTCGGGCTGTTGCTGGGCCGCGCAGCGCTCCTCAAGGACCGCATCATCGACACCCATATGGAACCCCACGGCGTTACGGCCGCGCAGTTCAAGGTGTTGATCATCATGGCGCAGTTCGGCGTCGACACCCCGGCGGAGTTGTGCCGCAACCTGTCCCTGGACAGCGGTTCGATGACCCGCATGCTCGACCGCCTCGAGCAGAAAGGCCTGCTGGATCGCAAGCGCTCCGAGCAGGACCGTCGCCAAGTGCGGTTGGTCCTAACCCCGGACGGCCAGCGCCTGGCGGACATGCTCCCGTACATCGGCGCGCAAGCCTTGAACCAGCTGGCCGGGGCGTTGGAGCCCGGCGAGTTGCAAACCCTGGAACGGATCCTCAAGAAAATTCTGATAGCTGCCGGTGACCCCATCACCCTGCAGCGGGTAGGTAAAGAATGAACACACGTGCCCTTTGCCTGGTGCTCGTGGCCATGAGTGTGGCCGGTTGCGCCAACTTCAGCGGCCTCGACACCCAGGGCAAGCGCCTCGACGCCAACACCTTGCAAACCGGCAAATCCCTCAGCGGGGTGACCCTGTCGAATGCCGCCTGGCCCAGCGCCGACTGGTGGAAAAGCCTCGGCGACCCGCAGCTCGACGGCCTGATCCAGGAAGCCCTGCAAAACAGTCCCGACATGCAAGTCGCCAGCGCCCGTGCCCATCAGGCCGAAGCCGCCGCCTATGCCGCGAATGCCGCGCGCATGCCGACCCTGGATGCCAGCGCCGGCGTGAGCCGTTCACGCCTGGCCAAGGACCAGGATCCGCGTGGCGAAGGAGACGCCTATTCGACCGTGCGCAATATCGGCGCCAGCTTCAATTACAACTTCGACCTTTGGGGTGGCCAGCGCGCCGCCTGGGAAGCCGCATTGGGCCAGGCCCGGGCCGCCGAAGTCGATCAACAGGCCGCGCGCCTGACCCTGGCCGCCGATGTGGCCAAGGCCTACAGCGACCTGGGCCAGGCGCATATCGTGCGCGACCTGGCCGGCGATGACCTCAAGCGCACCCGGCAAATGCTCGACCTGGGCAAGCGCCGCCTGGCCGCGGGCATCGACAGCCAGTACCAGTACCAGCAAACCGAAAGCCTGGAAGCCAGTTCCCAGTCGCAATTGATCGATGCCGAAAAACAACTGCAGAGCGCCAAGATCGCCCTCGCGGTATTGCTCGGCAAAGGTCCGGACCGAGGTAACGAACTGGCCCGCCCGAATGTGCTCAAACCCGCCGCTGTCGCCGTGCCTTCGGTGTTGCCCGCCGAGTTGCTGGGCCGGCGCCCGGACCTGATCGCCGCGCGCTGGAGAGTCGAGGCCGCCAGTAAGGACATCGCCGCCAGCAAGACGCGTTTCTACCCGAACCTCAACCTCAGCGCGAGCGCCGGGGCCGAGTCGTTGCTGGGCGATGCGATGTTCGGCTCGGCCAGCCGCTTCTTCAATATTGCGCCGACGATCTCACTGCCGATCTTCGATGGCGGCCGCCTGCGCGCCGACCTCGATGCGCGCGATGCCGACTACGACCTGGCGGTGGCCCAGTACAACAAAACCCTGGTGCAAGCCTTGGGCGATATCGGCAACACCCTTTCGCAACTGCGCGAAACCGGTCGGCAGATCCAGGCCCAGCAACACGCCACGGACATTGCCCAGCAGTCTTACGACACCGTGGTTCAGCGTTACGGATCAGGGGTCGGTAACTACCTGGACGTGCTCAGCATCGAGCAGCAATTGCTGCAGGCCCAGCGTCAGCTGGCGACCCTGAATGCCGGGCAAATCGATCTGTCGATTCAATTGATGCAGGCCCTGGGTGGCGGATACAACGCCGACAACGTGGCGTCGACCACCCCAGCCACACGCACGGAATAATTTGAGGTATTTGTCATGGCCACTGCCGAAAACACTAACGCTACAGAACAACCCAAAGACAACAACCCGCGCAAACGCAAAGTCATGCTGATTGGCCTGGCGCTGATCGTCATCCTCTGCGTCGTGGGCGTATGGGCCTGGCACGAATTCTACGGGCGCTTCAACGAAAGCACCGATGACGCCTATGTGAACGGCAACGTGGTGGAAATCACTCCGTTGGTCACCGGCACCGTGGTCAGCATCGGCGCCGACGACGGCGACCTGGTCCACGAAGGCCAGGTGCTGATCAACTTCGACCCCAACGACGCCGCCGTCGGCCTGCAAAGTGCCCAGGCCAACCTGGCCCGCACCGTGCGCCAGGTGCGTGGCTTGTACAGCAACGTCGATGGCATGAAAGCCCAGGTCAACGCACAGAAAGCCGACGTGCAAACCGCCCAGGACAATTTCAATCGTCGTAAGACCCTGGCCCAGGGCGGCGCGATTTCCCAGGAAGAACTGTCCCACGCCCGTGACAGCCTGACCGCCGCCAAGAACGCCCTGACCAACCTTGAGCAACAACTCAAGACCAGCAACGCGCTGGTGGACGACACCGTGATCTCGTCGCACCCGGACGTGCAAGCGGCCGCTGCGCAACTGCGCCAGGCTTACCTGACCAACGCCCGCAGCACCTTGATCGCACCGGTCACCGGCTATGTGGCCAAGCGCACCGTGCAACTGGGCCAGCGTGTGCAGCCGGGCACTGCGTTGATGGCGGTGATCCCGCTGAACCAGCTGTGGATCGACGCCAACTTCAAGGAAACCCAACTGCGCGACATGCGTATTGGCCAGCCGGTGGACATCGAGTCGGACATCTATGGCAGCGATGTGAAATACAGCGGCACCGTGGATAGCCTCGGCGCCGGTACCGGCAGTGCGTTTGCCCTGCTGCCGGCGCAGAACGCCACCGGTAACTGGATCAAGATCGTGCAACGGGTGCCAGTACGCATCCACATCAATGCCGAAGAGCTGGCCAAGCACCCGCTGCGGGTCGGCTTGAGCACCGTCGTCAATGTCGACCTGCATGACCAGAGCGGCCCGGTGCTGGCGCAACAGGCGCCGCAGAAGGCTTCGTTCACCACCAACGTGTATGACCGACAATTGGCCGAGGCTGACGCCATGATCACCCAGTTGATCCATGACAACAGCATCGCCGCGCCCAAGGCTGTGCAACGCTGATGAGCAATAACGCCTCCTTCACGCCACCCAGCCTGTTGATGGCCACTATTGGCCTGTCGCTGGCGACCTTTATGCAGGTGCTCGACACCACCATCGCCAACGTGGCGTTGCCGACTATTTCCGGCAACCTCGGCGTGAGTTCGGAGCAGGGCACCTGGGTGATCACCTCGTTTGCGGTGAGCAACGCCATCGCCTTGCCGCTGACCGGCTGGCTGAGCCGGCGTTTTGGCGAAGTGAAGCTGTTCTTGTGGGCCACCATTCTGTTTGTGCTGGCCTCGTTCCTGTGTGGTATTTCCACCTCGATGCCCGAGTTGATCGGCTTCCGGGTGCTGCAAGGCCTGGTGGCCGGGCCGTTGTACCCGATGACCCAGACGCTGCTGATCGCGGTCTACCCCCCAGCGAGGCGTGGCATGGCCCTGGCGCTGCTGGCGATGGTCACGGTGGTGGCGCCGATTGCCGGGCCGATCCTCGGTGGCTGGATCACTGACAGTTACAGCTGGCCGTGGATCTTCTTTATCAACGTCCCCATCGGCATCTTCGCGGTGATGGTGGTGCGTGCGCAGCTCAAGAAACGCCCGGTGGCGACCAGCTACCAACCGATGGATTACGTCGGGCTGCTCAGCCTGATCGTGGGCGTCGGCGCGTTGCAGATCATCCTCGACAAGGGCAACGACCTGGACTGGTTCGAATCCAACTTCATCATTGTGGGCGCGGCGATTTCGGTGATTGCCCTGGCGGTGTTCATCATCTGGGAAATGACCGACAAGCACCCGGTGGTCAACCTGCGGCTGTTTGCCTACCGTAACTTTCGCATCGGCACGATTGTGTTGATCCTGGGCTACGCGGGCTTCTTCGGTATCAACCTGATCCTGCCGCAATGGCTGCAAACCCAGATGGGCTATACCGCCACCTGGGCCGGCCTGGCGGTGGCGCCGATCGGTATCCTGCCGGTGCTGATGTCGCCGTTTGTGGGCAAGTACGCGCACAAGTTCGACCTGCGCCTGCTGGCAGGCCTGGCGTTCCTGGCAATTGGCTTGAGCTGCTTTATGCGCGCGGGTTTCACCAATGAGGTGGACTTCACCCACATCGCCCTGGTGCAGTTGTTCATGGGCATCGGCGTGGCGCTGTTCTTCATGCCGACCTTGAGCATCCTGATGTCCGACCTGCCACCGCACCAGATTGCCGACGGCGCCGGTCTTGCGACCTTTCTGCGAACCCTGGGCGGCAGTTTTGCGGCATCGTTGACCACCTGGATCTGGATCCGCCGGGCGGACCAGCACCATGCGTACATGAGCGAGAACATGACCACCTATGACGCGGCCACCCGCGACGCGCTGCAGGCGCTCGGTGGGGCAGGGCACAAGGCCTATGCGCAACTGGACCAGATCCTCACCAGCCAGGCGTACATGATGTCCACCGTGGATTACTTCACGTTGCTGGGGTGGATGTTCATGGGGTTGATGTTGCTGGTGTGGCTGGCGAAGCCGCCGTTTGGCGCCAAGGCCGGGCCGGAAGCAAGCGGTCACTGATCCGCACGGATTGGAATGCAATCAAATGTGGGAGGGGGCTTGCCCCCGATAGCGGTGTGTCAGCCAAAAATAGGCTGACTGATCCACAGCCATCGGGGCATAAGTATCTACACAACTTCAGTAGGATAACGCGTAGCAGCTGTCGAGCCTTGGCGAGGCTGCGTCGGCCGCGACTCGAGCTTGAATCGGCAGCGCGCCTGACGCAGCCTCGCTTGCGCTCGGCAGCTGCTACGGGGGGAGGCATTGATGTGTATTG
>JAEAMG010000853.1_pt1 | contig 28988 bp, 29 predicted proteins | sample 8958741 | NCBI WGS metagenome assembly JAEAMG01 (sample SAMN16933256, study PRJNA681125) | bioreactor sludge metagenome | isolation source: anaerobic bioreactor treating anionic surfactant - SDBS | place: India: Bengaluru | collected 2019-02-28 | reverse complement strand
CACAAACTGCCAACTTCATTGATCCCTGAAATTTTATTTTTCGCCCCTCTATTGCATTATTCACCCCATATCTCTCCACTTTGTCCCCTTTGCATATTTTCTTTCCCGCTAAATTGGTTTTGCTCTGATCGTGCTGTTTCTTTGTCATTGTTTTTAAATGCTTTAATGATGAATTATACTGAACGTTTTGGGTTGTTGAATACTGTTTTTAATTGGGGTGTTCCCACCGCATTGCCGGCAAGCACATCAACAATTAGGTTTTATAATTTTCGGAGTCAACCGAAATCGTATTTTAATGCCTCCGGGACTGAAAATTTATTCAGCGATAATGTAATCGAAAACAAAAGTTTTACTTATCCTGTTTTTGTTCCTGCGGGAGTTGAGAAGTCGGCAAATGCTATTTTGTTGATGCACGGACTCAACGAACGCAACTGGAATAAATACCTGACCTGGGCTGAGTTTTTATGCAACTCAACCGGTAAAACAGTGGTGCTTTTCCCGATTGCTTTTCACATCAACCGCTCGCCTGCTTCGTGGTCCGATCCTCGCTATCTGCATGCTATTTACGATTTGCGGAAAAGACGAAATGCCAACGATAGATCGTTGAGTCTGGCAAATGTGGCTTTAAGTGAGCGTATTACGCAAGCTCCTTATCGTTTCTACAGTTCGGGGCGCCAAAGTGTCGACGATATTACTCAGCTTGTTACCGATATTAAAAGCGGAAAACATCCGTTGTTTTGCGAAAACACGCAAGTGGATGTGTTTGCTTACTCCATCGGAGCATTTTTATCGCAAATTATTTTTATGACAAATCCTGATAATTTATTTTCGGATGCTAAGCTTTTTATGTTTTGTGGCGGCAGCATTTTCAGTAATATGTTTGGACAGTCGCGTACAATAATGGACAAGCAAGCTTTTGATCGCTTGTTCAGTTATTACCTGAATGATTTCCCGGCTCAAAATGAACAGGATGGGTGCGACAAAGCATTTCATTCGTTTTACAGCATGATTGCTCCTGAACGAAATGCAACGGAGCGGGTTCTTTTTTTTAATGCATTGAAAAAGAGATTGTCGGGCATTTCGTTACAGCGCGATGTGGTGATTCCCTATCAGGGTGTGGAAAAGGCGCTGGGGATGGAGCTGGCGCATAAATGCATTGATCTGCTGGATTTTGATTTCGATTATACGCACGAAAATCCATTTCCAGTCAACGGACGAATCGACAGAAAAAAAGTAGATGCATCATTTGAACAGGTGTTTTCAAAAGCTGCGGAATTTCTCAAGTAATGAAATTCCTGATCTGAAAATTTTGTGCTGATTTCATTGTTTTTTGTTTACCGAATGAACTTGTCTTTTTACTTTTGGTTATATTTGTAAAATATTTATTGTAAAGTAAGAAAACTACAATTCAGCATGGACATTTTTCTTATACTACTTGCCGGTTTGTTTTTATTGGTCGGACTTTTGGGATCGGTGTTGCCCATTTTGCCCGGAACACCACTAAGTTATGTCGGCATTTTTCTGCTCCACCTTACCGAAAGAGTTCAGTTTTCAACGCAGTTCCTTGTGTTTTGGGCTATTGTGGTTGTGGCGGTGCAATTGTTCGATTATTTTGTTCCCATTTGGGGAACGAAGAAATTTGGAGGTTCCAAGCGGGGCGTTTGGGGAAGTACACTCGGTTTGGTAGCCGGTTTGTTTGCCGGACCCTGGGGAATAATACTTGGTCCTTTTGTGGGAGCTTTGCTCGGCGAGTTGTCAGGCAACAAAAGCAACAAAGAAGCTCTACGTGCTGCTTTTGGAGCGTTTGTTGGATTTTTATTGGGGACTATTTCTAAACTTATCGTTGCCGGATTCCTGATTTATTATTACTTCGAAGCTTTGATCTGAAAGCCAATATTCTCATTCGGCATTACTATCATTAAATATTTTATATGCAAAAATACTTATTACTGCTTTGTACGCTTTTCCTGCTGTACTCCTGCAATACATTACAACAAATGACGAATTCAGAAATAAAACACATAGAGAGCGCCAATGCTTTAACGCCATTCAGCGTATTACTTACCACCAATGAGCAGGATCTGAAGATATTGCGCAGGCCTTGTAAGGATATAAATTTCGGCAAAGACAGAGAAAATGTCGAAAAACTTATTTCAAGAATGAAAGCAACTATGTTTGCTGAATCAGGCGTTGGTATAGCAGCACCTCAAATCGGAATTTCGCGGAATATTTTTCTTTTTGTGAGGGTGGATCAACCAAATACTCCTGTGGAAGTGGCCATCAACCCCAAAATCGTAAATCGTGCCGACGAAACCATTTGTTTCGAGCGTGATGGTTGTTTGTCTATTCCGGATATCTCAGCTAATTCTATTCGTTACCCCTGGATAGAAGTGGAGTATCTGAACGAAATTGGTGAAAAGGTAAGAGAGAAACTGGTGGGCTATTCGCGAAAGGATAATTTTGTGGCTGTTATTTTTCAGCACGAATTTGATCATTTACAGGGCGTGCTTTTTACTGATAAATTGTGCGAATAACAATAGCACAGGCGAGTATTCACTTACATTTTTTCCCATCTGTACCAGCAGCTTGAAAATTAGAAAATAAAAAATTTGATATTTTTCTTGCATAAATAAAAATAATTTGTCATCTTTGTCCCCGTAAAACAAACAGAAATGAAAACAGCTCTGACAATTAATAAATTTTGGTGGTGGCACTTACGAATAACCCAATCGTGAGCGGAACTTCCTGTATGTATGTCAGAAGAAATATAATGATCTATAAAAAGGCTTGTCGTAACTCACGATAAGCCTTTTTTTATTTACAATTTAGTCATTTACAATTATTATTTAATCAATAATGGATTATTCAATAGATAACAACGGTTATTACGGCGAGTTTGGCGGAGCTTATATTCCCGAAATTTTGCACGGAACAGTGGAGCGACTGAAAGAAGCTTATTTTGCTATTAAAGAAGATGATTCTTTCAGAGCAGAATACTACGACTTGCTCAAAAACTATGTGGGCCGCCCTTCGCCATTGTATTTTGCCAAACGTTTGTCGGCGTGCTATGGAACAAACATTTACCTCAAGCGCGAGGACCTGAATCATACAGGCGCACATAAAATAAACAATGCTCTGGGGCAAATTCTATTGGCTAAGCGCATGGGCAAAACACGTATTATTGCCGAAACAGGAGCCGGGCAACATGGTGTGGCCACAGCCACAGCTTGTGCATTGATGGGACTTGAATGCATTGTGTTCATGGGTAAAACGGATGTGGAACGTCAGTTCCTGAACGTTCAGAAAATGCGCATGCTCGGAGCCACAGTAGAGCCGGTAACGAGCGGAAATATGACATTGAAAGATGCCACCAACGAAGCCATTCGGTATTGGTGCTCTAATCCCGATTCATTTTACATCATTGGTTCTACCGTTGGACCACATCCATATCCCGATATGGTGGGATTTTTTCAGTCGGTGATCAGCGAAGAGATAAAGGAGCAACTCAATGAACAAACAGGGCGCGATTATCCCGATCATTTGATTGCCTGTGTGGGCGGTGGTAGTAATGCTATGGGAACTTATTATCATTACCTTAATGATGAGCGGGTGAACATAATTTCGGCCGAAGCCGGCGGAATGGGCGTTGAAACTACCGAAACAGCAGCAACAATTACGCTCGGAAGTGTGGGAATTATTCACGGAGCCAAAACCTTGTTGATGCAGGATGCGGATGGACAGATTACCGAACCTTATTCTATTTCGGCGGGTTTGGATTACCCGGGCATTGGGCCAGTTCACGCTTTTCTGGCACGAGCCGGTCGTACTAAGGTTCATCCCGTGAATGATGACGAAGCGCTCGAAGCTGCTTTTGAACTGACAAGACTTGAGGGTATTATTCCCGCTATCGAATCGGCACATGCGCTGGCTATTTTGAAAAAAGAAAAACAAAACTTCAAACAGGATGATATTGTTGTAGTTACGGTTTCGGGCAGAGGAGATAAAGATATGGACACCTATGTAAAACATTTTAAAACTGCCCCCTAATCCCCAGAAGGGGAATGAAATATTACTATTGATTATTAAAACAAGATATTTAGAGCATTATGAATAAAGAAAAAAAAATATCAGACGATGCTAACCTTAATTCCCCCTTTAGGGGGTTAGGGGGCCGACTTTTTGTTAAATCAAAAACAATGCTTGCCGATTTACAAACTCCGGTAGGTATTTATCTGAAAGTGCGCGATTTGTACACCAATTCAGTGTTGCTCGAAAGTTCGGACTATCATGGAGTAGAGAATAGTTATTCCTATATTGGTTTCAGCCCTATTGGCGGTATATCTGTGAATAATTTTCTGATCGTTGAAGAATATCCCAATGGCGTTCAGGTGGAAACGCAAGTGGTCGACCCACTTACTGTGGCCGATCGTTTCGATGTGTTTCTGAAGGAATTTGAGATTGCCGAAAACGAAAGCAAACTCAATATCAACGGGCTTTTCGGTTATACTTCGTATGAATCGGTGCAGTATTTCGAAGATGTGAAGCTTTCGGCACGAAACACTGTTCCGGGCGATATGCCGGGATTGCATTATGTTTTTTTTAAATACATCATTGCCATTAATCATTTTAATAACGAATTGACAATCATTGAAAATCTTCTCGAAGGTGAAAGCTCGGCGATTCAAAGCATCGAGCGAATTCTAGAGAACAACAATATGGCAACCTACCAATTCGAAGCAATAGGCGATGAAAAATGCGATATCTCTGATGAAGATTTTAAACGCATGGTGACCCGTGGGAAGCAAGAGTGTCAGAAAGGAAATGTGTTTCAGATAGTACTTTCGCGCCGTTTTTATCAGCAATACAAAGGCGATGATTTTATGCTGTATCGTACTTTACGTTCGGTGAATCCTTCGCCTTATCTTTTTTACTTCAATTTTGGTGATTTCCGAATTTTTGGTTCTTCTCCCGAAGCGCATTTAGTGGTCGATGTGAAAAAACAGAAGGCCTATATTAAACCTATTGCCGGAACTTTCAGACGCACCGGCGATGACGAAAAAGATTTTCAACTGGCCGAAAAACTGCGGAACGATAAAAAGGAAAATGCCGAACATGTGATGTTGGTAGATTTGGCCCGCAACGATCTCAGTCGTAATACCGATCAGGTGGAAGTGGAAGTGTTTCGCGAAGTACAGTACTATTCTCATGTGTTACATTTGGTGTCGAGTGTAAGCGGAAAAATGAAGCCGGAGACGAAAATCATAAAGCTTTTTGCAGATACTTTCCCCGCTGGAACGCTTTCGGGAGCTCCAAAGATAAAGGCCATGCAGCTGATTGATCAGATTGAACCCCACGACCGTGGTCCTTATGGAGGATGTCTCGGGTATATTGGTTTCGATGGAAGTTTCAACCAGGCCATTACGATTCGTTCGTTTGTAAGCAAAAACAATACGCTTTATTATCAGGCCGGCGCCGGCGTCGTTGCCAAATCGGACGAAGAAAGTGAATTGCAGGAAGTAAATAATAAACTGGCAGCCTTGAAAAAGGCAGTAATTTCAGCCTCCCCAATACAAAGCCCCCTAAATCCCCCGAAGGGGGACTTAAAGAGTTGAATTGGGAGGTTTACTCATGAATTATTATTAATATAAAAAAAATGCACTTATAAGTCCCCCTTCGGGGGATTTAGGGGGCTGGAGATAGAACATGAAAATATTAGTTTTTGATAACTACGACTCATTTACCTATAATTTGGTACATGCAGTTAAAAAGTTGGGATATGACGATGTGGAAGTGCATCGTAACGATAAAATAGCGCTAGAAGACATTGCCCGTTTCGATAAAATAATTCTTTCGCCCGGACCCGGTGTGCCTTCGGAGTCAGGTATTTTGCTCGATGTAATCAGGACTTATGCACCTTCGAAAAGTATACTTGGCGTCTGTTTGGGCGAGCAGGCCATAGCCGAAGCTTTTGGCGGAACACTCATCAATCTTTCGGATGTACACCACGGCATAAGCTCAATGGTGGATGTGTTGGAAAAAGATGTGTTGTTCGATGGTTTGCCAAAACGACTCGAAGTGGGACGTTACCATTCGTGGGCAGCCGAAAAAACAACTTTGCCCGAATGCCTTACAATTACAGCCGTGGATGAAGAAGGAATGATTATGGCTTTGGCGCACAAAGAATACGATGTACGTGGCGTTCAGTTTCATCCCGAATCGGTATTGACGCCGGACGGTGAGCAAATGCTGAAAAACTGGTTATCCTCCCCGAACTTTTCCAAAGGAAGGGAATAGGGCGTATTTCCAAAGTTTTTATAAATTTGAAATATTTAATTTTGAACTCAAATCATATTATACCCGTTTCTCCTCCCCCTTTGGGGGAGGTCGGGAGGAGGCTTTATGAAACAAATACTGAATCAACTTTTTAATCACCAATCGCTTACGCGAGAAGAAGCGGCTGCGGTGATGACCAATATAGCTGCCGGAAAATACAACGAATCCGAAATAGCTGCTTTTATCTCGGTGTTTCTTATGCGAAGCATCGAATTAAATGAGGTGATCGGTTTTCGCGATGCACTGCTGGAGATGGCTATACCGATGGATTTGTCGGAATTTGATCCGCTTGACATTGTAGGAACGGGTGGTGATGGCAAAAATACTTTCAATATTTCCACCTGCAGTTGCTTTACTGTGGCTGGTGCGGGTTATACTGTTGCAAAGCATGGAAATTACGGAGCCACTTCGGTGAGTGGATCCTCGAATGTGCTGGAGTATTTCGGAGCAAAATTCACGACTGATATTAATGTTGTGAAACGCTCGCTCGACGAAGCGGGTTTTGCTTATTTGCATGCTCCATTTTGTAATCCGGCCATGAAAAATGTGGCTCCTGTGCGTAAAAACCTGGGTGTCCGTACTTTTTTTAATGTACTTGGACCACTGATTAGCCCTGTTCGACCGCATTATCAATGTCTTGGTGTGTACAACCTGAAAATGATGCGACTTTATACCTATATTTATCAAAATTTGGGCGTAAATTACAGCATTGTACATTCGCTCGATGGCTACGATGAAATCTCGCTTACGGATGTTTGTAAGATTACAAACAATGCCGGTGAGTTTGTTTTTACGCCCGAGCAACTTGGTTTTAAAACAATTCGACAAGAGGAATTGTGGGGTGGCAATACCGTGGACGAGGCAGCAAAGATATTTATCAATGTGCTTGATAATAAGGGTACAGAAGCGCAACGAAACGTAGTGGTTGTTAATGCTGCTTTTGCTATCCAAACCCGTTGTCCGATGAAAACACTGGAACAGTGCAAGGCCGAGGCAGCAGATGCATTGGTCAATGGTTCGGCCAAAAGAGCATTTGAAAAATTTATCGAGATTTATAAATAATATTGGAACCCGGAAACATAGTTATATGTTAGCTTATTAAAAAAGCACACATTTATCAAAAATAAGAATGACAATTTTAGACAAAATAATTGAAAGTAAGCGAGCTGAAGTAGTTTCACGCAAGATATCGGCTCCTTTATCGGCACTCGTCAATGCACCTTTGTATGGGCGAAAATGTTTATCGATGAAAGAAAGTTTGCTGAATTCGGAATCGGGCATTATTTCAGAGTTTAAACGTAAATCACCTTCGTTGGGTTGGATCAACGAGGAGGCTGATGTTGTTGAGGTAGCGGCCGGATATAGCGCTGCAGGTGCTTCGGGCATTTCTATCCTTACCGATTCGGAGTTTTTTGGCGGCTCGCCACTCGATATTATGGCTGCGCGTCAGTTTGTCGCTTGTCCAGTGTTGCGGAAAGATTTTATGATTGATGAATATCAGCTTTACGAAGCTAAAGCCATGGGTGCCGATGTTGTTTTGCTGATTGCAGCAGCGCTCACAGTGAAACAAACCTTAGAGTTGGCAAGTAAAGCGCATGAACTTGGCCTCGAAGTATTACTCGAAGTGCACAATGAACAAGAACTGGGGCATGCCAACGATTTTGTAGATATGTTGGGCGTGAATAACCGAAATCTTAAAACGTTTGAACAAAGTATACAAATCTCATTCGATCTGGCAGCGCTTATTCCCGATCAGTTTTTAAAAGTGAGCGAAAGTGGAATTTCGAAAATTGAAACTGTCAGAGAACTGCGTGCTGTAGGTTATAAGGGCTTCCTTATGGGCGAAAATTTCATGAAAGAAGAAAATCCGGCATCGGCACTGGTAAATTTTATCAGTTCATTAAATCCGGCTTAAGGTGACTTTAAACTTGTAATGTGATGAAAAATTCAGAGTCAGATACAATTTCAACTCATTCTTTTATGGAAAGTAAAGAGCGGCTTGTCAAAATTTGTGGGATGAAATATCCCGAAAATATACAGGCTGTAGCGGCTCTGCATCCCGATTTTATGGGATTTATTTTTTATCCAAAATCACCCCGGTATGCCGAACCATTAAGCCCGGAAGTATTGGATGCCATTCCGGCGTCGATCAAAAAAATCGGGGTTTTTGTGAATGAAGAGCTTGAAAATATTCTTACGATAGTTTATAAATACAAATTGAATGGCGTACAGCTGCATGGCTCCGAAATGGTAAGCATGTGTGCTCAACTGAAAGAGGCCGGACTGATTGTAATGAAGGCTTTTCCGATAGCGGAAGCTATTAATTTCATTCCTGCAAAACGATACGAAGGTGTCTGCGATTATTTTTTGTTCGATACCAAAACAGATGCTTATGGTGGTTCTGGACTGAAATTTAACTGGGAAATATTGGATGAATACAGTGGCGAAACACCTTACTTTCTGAGTGGTGGTATTGCAGCCGATGATGTTGAAGCAATTTTGAAGATCAATCATCCGAAATTTACAGGCGTCGATCTGAATAGTAAATTTGAAATCCGCCCGGGAGAGAAGTCAGTGGAGCTATTAAGTACTTTTTTAAAGAAATTGAGATAATTGTTTACCAACAAAACAAAAATGACAGTTGATACACTTTATTGATATCAACTTTAGATATAAACATTATGAACAGAATAAATCAGTTATTTGAACAGAAAAAAGGAAATATCCTCTCAGTATATTTTACCGCAGGTTTTCCTAAACTTGATGATACTTTGCCTGTTTTGAAATCTTTGCAAGCCAATGGCGTCGATCTGGTAGAGATTGGAATTCCTTTCTCCGATCCGATGGCGGATGGGATTGTGATTCAAAACAGTGGTCAGCAGGCTTTGAAAAATGGAATGAGTATCCGTAAACTTTTCGATCAACTTACCGAAGTGCGCGAACATATCCATATTCCGTTGGTGATGATGGGCTATCTTAATCCGATTATTCAATTCGGATTTGAGGATTTCTGTCGTGAGTGTAGCAGGGTAGGAGTAGATGGAATGATTGTTCCTGATTTGCCAATGAGTGATTATTTGGCTGAATACAAGGAAGTCACCGAACGTTACGGCCTTGAATTTATTTTCCTTATTACCCCCGAAACTTCCGACGAACGTATTCGCCAAATCGACGACAATACAAATGGTTTCATTTATATGGTGTCGTCGGCAGCGGTTACCGGTACACAGCAATCTTTCGACAGCAAGGTGGAGTACTTTAATCGTATTAATGCAATGAATCTTAAGAATCCACGGTTGATAGGTTTCGGTATATCCAATAAATCGACTCGCGATATGGTGAATCGCTACTCGTCGGGAGCCATTATAGGAAGCGCATTTATCAAAGCCTTACAGGAAACCAATGATGTAGAAAAAGGAGTGGAATTATTGTTGAAACGCCTGAAAGAGTAAATTTAGTAATTCACCTCAATGGGCTTCAATCCTTTTTTCCATTGATCGAGATAGCTGAAAAATTGTTCGGCCGAATCAAAAGCTGTGTATTCTTCTTTTTGGGCAGCGGCCGTTAGGTAAAATCGAAGGATTTCTCCTTTTTTATAGGGCATCAGCACTAAGTTGTTGAGACCTTCCTTTACCTGTGTATCAACAAATGGTACAGGAACATAAACGCCGAGTCCACAGCTTTGTTTTCCGTATTTCAAAGTATCGGTTACCGGAAAATCGGTACCCCACGAGCCTGTTAAGCCTTTCGAGTCTGTAAATGTAGGTCCTCCGGCTATTGTTTGCACTCCGGTGGCCAGGTTGCTGATATCTTCCGAAGCTATTACTTCGCATATAGCATCGCGGTGGCGGGCATAAAGCGTGTAACGTACTTTCATGTTTATTTTTTTGTTTTCGTATGCCCAGCCTTCCATTTCGCTTTCTACGATGGTGCGCAGGTTTCCGGTAGCCACAATTCTTTGGGTTCGTTTGTCGAATTTGTCGATGTGAGTTGCTTTTTTACCATTCCAGCCTTTTACGGTGCCCACGCCAACCGATCCGAACACACGGAGAACATCGTCGCCGAAACCTGCAGCTGCTTGTTCGTCGGTAGGATACCAGCCGGTAGCAGCAAGCTCAAGTTGCTGTTTCTTCTTTCCATAAACGTCAATCGTACTTTTGTTGTCGAAGTAAATCCGATATCCGATAAGCGACGATTCGAAAGCAACGCCGTGATGATGCAGGGCATTGTACATATTATTTTGTGTCGAAGAAATTTCGTTGACAAATTTATGTGAACCATCTTTCTCCTTTACAATCAGGTCGGCATATACTTCGGTCGGAAACTTCAGTCGTTTTTTGGGCGATATTGTTTTTATCGTCACTTTTCTGCTCTCGTTGGCTTTGAAATCAAGTAGAAATATCAGCTCATCCATTATTCCATCTTTGTTGAGGTCGTCGAGTTGACTGCTTATTTGCTTGCCATCTATATAAACAGCTGTTTTCTCACGATTTGCTGGCGATATTTTTTTCAGATCATCGAAACGCACTACTACTGCTGCATCTTTAATATCAGTGTTATTAGGGTTTTTAGCGTTCAGGTTCAGGTTGGTACTTTGTGCCACAACGGTTATGGTCAGAAGTAAAGCAATAAGAATTCTTGTTTTCATGGAATTTGTTCTTTTGTAGTCTGTTACTGAAAAACGCAAAGATACCAAAAGTAATCTTTGCGTTTCGGTTTGATTTGTGAAAACGGATGTTATTTTACAACAATACCTTTATTAACTCCTTCTTTTAAAATTGGCAATTTCTCTCCTTTGAAGTTAGTGATGTTTTCAAAAAGTCCGTTGTCGACATTTTTTATTTGTAGTATATTCCCTTTTTTGTGTTCAATTTTGATATTCTTCATGGTTACACCCGAAGCCTGATTAATGACGGCTCCTATAGTTGACGTGAATGAAGAGTTTTCGATAACTACATTCTCAACGCGCATTTCGGGTAAACCATTGAAGAACATGGCTCTGTTCGAATTTGTAGAAACTATATTTTTTATAAAAATATTTCTAAATGCCGGAGTTTCAATCGTAACTTCAGGAATTACTGTTTCGGTATCCTGCATTTCGGTGTAGTCGTCGTCGGTAGTACCTTTGCCTCCGTAATAGAGGTCGAAAAGCAGAGGGTCTGTAGGGATATCGGTCATTAAGATGTCCTGTATGTGAATGTTTTCAACAACTCCACCACGCCCACGTGTGCTTTTAAAACGCAAGCCCACATCAGTGCCCAGAAACCTGCAATTGCTTACTTTGATATTGCGTACGTCGCCCGACATTTCGCTTCCCACAACAAATCCACCATGTCCGTGATACACAACACAATTTTCAACGATTACATTTTCTGTCGGTATATTTCGGGCTCTGCCATCTTCGTTTTTCCCCGATTTCATACAAATAGCATCATCGCCTACGTCGAAACTTGAATTGACAATCAATGTGTTTTTGCAGGACTCCAGATCGATGCCATCTCCATTTTGTGAATACCATGGATTACGCACTGTTACTTTGTTAAGAATAATGTTTTCCGACATCAAAGGATGGATGTTCCATGCAGGTGAGTTTTGAAAGGTCACTCCGTCGAGCAAAATATTTTTACAATGTACAAAATTAAGCATTACAGGTCGAAGGAAATCTCTTATTTCGTTCCATTCTGCATCGGTGGTTGGTCCAACAGGTACATTTTGGTCGACACACATTTCCTGTGCCCGACGCGAAGCTTCGGATGGGAACCATGTTTTTTTATCCGCACTTAGTACTCCTCCGCTTTTAATAAGATTTTTAAATTGTCGATCGGTCATCTTGTCTTTTTTTACCGGTCTCCAGGCATCACCTGAGCCATCAAAGATTCCATATCCCGTTATAGCGATGTTGGTTGCATTCTTCGCCGAAATGGGCGACTGGCAACGTTTAGTGTTTAATCCTTCGAATATAGCATCAACAATCGGGTACTGATTAAAGTCAGGGCTGAAAATAATAAATGAGTTTTGCTCTGTAAACAAATGGATATTGCTCACTAAAGTAATGGGGCCGGTAAGCCAGATGCCTTCGGGGATGATGATAGTACCACCGCCTTTTGTTGTGATGTGCTTGATTGCTTTTTCGAAGGCAAGGGTGTTGAGTGTAACTCCATCGCCCACAGCCCCGAATTCAGTAATACGAACCTCGTTCTTTTTAAAAACAGGCACTTTGATATTTTCCATTTCGAAAGGGAGATTTTTATAATACGATTTTATCTCTTTATTTGAAATGGTGTTGTAATTGCCTGCAGATGCAACGCTTGATATTAACAGTGAAACCAGTAGAGGAAATACTTTTTTCCTTAATTGTTGTGTCATATTATTTTATTTTCAATTCTTTATTACGTAACGCTTTGTACTACTTAATGCTGTGGTTTAAACCGACCAGTTGAATTCTTTGATTGTTTTCGTTCCACTAATTTATTCTGCATTAATGCAATACAATGTCATGTATTGGCTTTTATAACAGGCTCAAAGATAAATCAATATAAAAAATGCTGTGTGTATTTTTTGACATAAATGAACATATTAATTGACAAATCGATAAGAAAGCATTTTTCCTTATTGAAGATTGTTTTTTTTAATTACTTTTGCCGCTTGATGTTTATTGTTTAAATAAGAATTATTGTATTTATGATATTAAAAGAAGATGTTTTTCCGATAGGCGAGATTGTAAAACCGCATGGAGTGAACGGTGAAATGACTTTCAGCTTTACTACAGATATATTCGATACCGAAGATATTGATTTTATGATTATTGAGATTCAGGGTATATTTGTGCCCTTTTATATCGACGAATATAGGTTTAAATCAGGGAGCACGGGCATGATTAAGTTTGAGGGTGTCCACTCTGACGAACAGGCCAGGGCTTTTTCGGGCTTAACTTTGTATGTGCAGAAGAAATACCTCGATAAGGTAGAAGCAGAAGAAATAGAGCTCGATTACTTTGTGGGTTTTTCGCTCATTGACGAAGTAAGTGGCGAAATTGGATTGATTTCCGAGGTGGACCAAACTACAGAAAATACTTTACTTGTAATTAATCGTGAGGATGAGGATGAATTGCTGATACCATTTGGTTTGGATTATATTCTGGCTGTAGATCATAAGAAAAAGACTATTTCCGTAAAATTACCCGAAGGATTACTCGATCTCTGATCGGAGATTGTTTGTGGGTAATTGCTTACTCATTCTATTTTTTAATTCGTTTTATAAACATAAAAAAACCGTGAAAACTAATTTCCACGGTTTTTTTTGATTTGATGTCTATTACACTTACGGAGTGTTACGTTTATTAGCCGAATAAACAATTTTCAAAGCGTAAGCTTTACGCAAAGTTTGTTTAATGTCGTTAATAACACCCATTTTGGTGTCTTTATCAGCTTTGATCGATACAGTCAATAAATTTTGATCGTTTTCGTTCATTGCACTGCGTTCGCTTACAATGAAGTCCTGCAATTCATTAATATCGGCAAAAGCGTCACCTAACTGAATACGGGTTTCAGAACCAAAAGCTTTGGTATACTGAGCCATTGGTTTCCCTACGTACACGTATCTAGTAAGTGATTTATTTTCCAGTTTTTGTACTTCTGTAGCCATAGGAGGCGATACTCTTACTTTAAAAGTAACCTCTTTCATTGTAGTAACAGCCATGAAGAAGAACAAGAACATAAAAATAATATCGGGTAACGACGAGGTTGCTAATGCAGGCGTTTCTCTTTCTGCGTCTTTTCTGATTTTTGCCATTTATTTAACTCCTCCATAATTTTTTGGTTCGGCCTCTGATATCTTTTGAGGATACACAGACTGAACTGCTTTTTGTTGATCTTCATTAAGCTCATCGAAATTTGCACCAAATTTCTCCTTGCCCAGTTCGTTGCGCAATTCGTTGTATGCAGCTACCAACTCGTTCTGAACGTTAATGTATGCTTGATATTGTGTATCTACGTCGTTCTGAAGCGAAATAACATGATCTTTAGTAATGGACATTGTGCCAAGTAAAGGTATGTTTTCTTCAGTTCTTACAGGTAAATGAGGATCATCATTTTCGTTTTTAATGAATTCTTTTGCCTTCTGACGTAAATCCTGCAATTCCATTAGTTCTCCCTGTACCATCAATTGATTCTGACTGTTTACCTTAACAACGAAGATATTTCGTTTGTTAACGTCGACAGGAGGTATTACCTGATCAGGCTGAAGAGGAGGCGGAAGCCTTCTCGATAAACCTGTAGATGTACTCATCGATGTGGTTACAAGGAAGAAAATCAAGAGCAAAAACGCAATATCCGCCATCGAACTTGAGTTAATCTCGCTGGTTTTTCTTTTCTTTCCCATGATTTTTAATTATTCTTACTTAAAGTTTTACTCTTCTTATTTGAGTTTTGTATAAATACCTGCTCCGGCAATTGTAGCGATTATAGCAACAAATAATGCATATGTTGCATAGATAATCATATCGGTAAACTGAGCCCAGAAGCCTACGTTATCTGTACCTTCGTATCCGATAATAGAAACTTTATCTGAGCTTCCCAGTAACCAGGCAACTACGAACAATACAACAAATACAGCTATAACAACAAGAGATTTAACGCCATCTTTTGGGCTCTCTATTAGTTTCTTTACGAAACCGAACAGTGAAAATCCTAAGGTTATACAAATTGTAAGTGCAATTAAAATATAACACCAGTAAATTAAGGTGTCTGTGAATTTAGGAACCGTTAAGCTGTCCTCTCCGACAACCAATGATTCGGCATTACCTCCGAAATAAATCAAAGCCACTAAAATGACAGAGATTATTCCCAGAATTAATATTGTGAATTTAGATATATTTCCAATTAATTTTGACATATCAAAAACTTTTGAAGATTATTTTTTTTCGTGTTTAACAATGATATCAAGTAATGAGATAGAAGAGTCTTCCATGTCATTGGTCATGCTTTCAATCAAAGTAAGGATGTAGTTAAAGAATACCTGAAGAATCATTGCAACGATAAGACCAAATACTGTAGTCAAAAGTGCCACTTTCATACCACCTGCTACTACTGTTGCAGAGATATCACCTACTTGTTGGATTTTGTCGAATGCCTGAATCATACCTACTACTGTTCCCAAGAAACCTAAACTTGGAGAAAGTGTAATGAATAACGATACCCATGTAAGATTTTTTTCTAATAAACCAAGTTGAACTCCACCATATGAAGCAACTGTTTTTTCAACTACATCGATACCTTCGTCGTAACGGGAAAGTCCCTGGTAGAAGATAGAGGCAACAGGTCCACGAGTGTTGCGACATACTTCAAGAGCTGCGTTAACACCACCTTTGTTCCAAGCTTCTTCGATGTTGTTTAATAATTTTTTTGTGTTTGTAGAAGATAGACTCAAATAAAGAATACGTTCGATACAAAGAGCCAAACCTACGATCAGACAGAATGCGATTGGAGCCATCCAGCCGGCGCCCCCTTCAATAAATTTTTGTTTCAACGCTTTATGCATACCACCTTCTTCTGCTACTGGAGCTGCCGCTTCCTCGGTAACCTGAGTTGTGTCAGTTACAGCCACAGCCGAATCAGTTGCTGCTACCTGCTCAGTTGCAGTAGAATCTTGCGCTACTACATTCAATGTGCTTCCAAAATTGAAAATTGCTACGATTGATAAGATTGCAAATACCTTTTTCATTTTACTTTTTTTTAAAGATTTTTAATTTTTGTTTTTATTTTATTTGTTTTAATTCTCTCATTGTTAGAAAATTGCGGAGAGGAAGAGATTCGAACTCTCGATACGATTCCACACCGTATATACGCTTTCCAGGCGTACCTCTTCAACCACTCGAGCACCTCTCCAAATCGGGGCGAAGTTAAGAAAAAATTATGAATTACAATATAATTATTCAATTTTGTGTGCAAGAAATATTTATTTTGACCGAAAAATACGATAATTTAATCGATTAAATCAGTTTTTTAAACAATTTGTATGCATTTTCGGTTGTTATCTTTGTTAATTGGTTAAAATTCATATTGAATGTGTTGGCAAGTTTAGTGGCTACCAAAGTTAAATATTCACTTTCATTGCGTTTCCCCCGAAAAGGTGCGGGTGTAAGGTAAGGTGCATCGGTCTCGAGCAATAAATATCGGGGATCGATTTGCTGCACAACCGCATCGAGTCCTGAATTTTTAAAGGTAACAATTCCATTGATGCCGATATAAAATCCGCCAAATTCAATAATCTCCATGGCCTGGTCGATGGTGCCTGTGAAACTGTGAAAAACGCCTTTGAGCCCTTTGCCCCGAAACTGTTCCAACACCTGCATGGTTTCCCTGAATGAGTCGCGCACATGAATAATGACTGGTAAGTTGTATTCGAGCGTCCATTCAATTTGTTGAGCGAAAACATGAATTTGTTCTTTCAAAAAACTTTTGTCCCAATACAAATCGATGCCTATTTCGCCAATGGCAATATATTCTCTTCGTTCTAATTCCTTTTTTACAATTGCCAGCTCTTCGGCGTAATTCTCCTTCACGCTTGTGGGATGCAGCCCTATGGCAGCAAAACAGTAGCCCGGATATTCCGACTCGAGCTGCAACATGCGGGGAAGTGATTCGCTGTCGACATTGGGCAGGATGATTTTTGTTACGTCTGCCTTTTGAGCACGAAGAATGACTTCATTACGATCAGAGTCGAATTCCTCAGCATATATATGTGAATGGGTGTCGATCAATTGTTGAATTGTTTAATTGTTGAACTGTTTAATCGCTGGTTGAGCGATGAGCAATGCTGCGATTCAACGCATTCAGTTTGTTTGCTATTTTGTCTATGGATGATTTTAATTCATCAAACTGTTGTGCTGTGATATATAAAAGATCAACTGAAATATAGATTTGGCAATAAACTTCCATTAAAGAACCATAAGCTATTTCAATGAAACGGATTTTTTCCTTATCTGAATTCCGGGATAAACCTTCGGCTATGTTTGAAACAATTGAAATAGATGCCCTCTGTATTTGCGAACACAAATTATAACGCTCTTCGCTCGGAAACAACTTGGTGATAGTATAAATCTCTTTAACGAATAACCTTGCGTCCTGCCAAACATCTAACTTTTCAAAACTATATTTGTAGCTCATATTTAATTGTTGAATCGTTTGACTGTTAATTGTTCAACTGTTGAATTGTTTAATCGTTGACTGAGCGATGAGCAATGTTGCGATTCAACGCGTTCAGTTTGTTTGTCTTATTGTCTATGGATAATTTTAATTCATCAAACTGTTGTGTTGTGATATATAAAAGATCAACTGAAATATAGACTTGGTAATAAACTTCCATGAGTATACAATTCCATATTTCTCAAATTCAACGATTCAACAGTTGAACAATTCCGCATTTTCCCAATTCAACGATTCAACAGTTCAACGATTCAACAGTTGAACAATCACCTCGTTTATTCCCACTCAATTGTTGCCGGTGGTTTCGAGCTGATATCGTACACCACGCGGTTGACGCCTTTTACTTTGTTGATGATTTCGTTCGACATTTTTGCCAAAAACTCATAAGGCAGTTGTGCCCAATCTGCGGTCATGGCATCGGTAGAAGTGACTGCCCGTAAGGCAACGGCATTTTCGTAGGTGCGTTCGTCGCCCATAACGCCTACTGATTGTACCGGGAGTAAAATAACGCCTGCCTGCCAAACTTTGTCGTACAGGTTCCATTCGCGGAGTCCGTTGATAAAAATATCATCGGCTTCCTGTAGAATGCGCACTTTTTCGGCAGTGATGTCGCCAAGGATGCGTACAGCCAATCCCGGACCTGGAAATGGCTGACGTTTGATGAGATGATGCATCATGCCTAATTCGGTTCCAACTTTACGTACTTCATCTTTGAAAAGCAGACGAAGTGGTTCGCAAAGTTTCAGTTTCATTTTGTCGGGAAGGCCGCCTACATTGTGGTGCGATTTAATAACCGTACCGGTGATAGAGAGCGATTCGATAATGTCAGGATAAATAGTGCCCTGGGCTAACCATTTTACATCTTCAATTTTGTGGGCTTCCTTGTCGAAGACATCGATAAAGCCGGCACCAATAATTTTACGTTTCTTTTCAGGATCGGAAACACCTTCGAGCATTTTGTAAAAATAATCTTTGGCATTTACGCCTATCACATTCAGTCCGAGGTGTTCGTAATCTTTAATTACGTTTTCGAATTCGTTTTTTCGCAATAAGCCATGATCTACAAATATACAAGTCAGGTTTTTGCCAATGGCTTTGTGTAGCAAAACGGCTGCAACCGAAGAGTCAACGCCTCCCGAGAGGCCTAATACCACTTTGTCGTTGCCTAGTTGCTTTTTCAGCTCAGCAACGGTCGATTCTACAAACGATGCTGGTGACCAGTCGCGTTTACAGCCGCAAATTTTAAGAAAGTTTTCGAGCAGGGCAATTCCATCCAGGGTATGGTAAACTTCGGGGTGAAACTGAACAGCCCAGGTAGGTTCGCCTTCTATTTTGTAAGCAGCCAGCTCTACGTCGTTGGTACTGGCTATTTTTTTGAAATGATCAGGAATTTTAGTAATCGAATCGCCATGCGACATCCATATTTGCGATCCGACAGGGATATCTTTGAAAAGCGGATCTTCTGAGTCGATATACGACAGATTGGCGCGACCATACTCACGTGATCCGGCTGCTTCAACATTTCCACCCGAGGTGTAAGCCATAAATTGAGCGCCGTAACAGATACCAAGCACCGGGAATTTAGACCGAATGGCACTTAAGTCGGCTTTGAAGGCTGTTGGATCGTACACCGAAAAGGGACTGCCCGAAAGAATCACACCTTTGATTTCGTCGGTTTGTTCGGGAAACTTGTTGTAGGGCAAAATTTCGCAGTATTCATTCAAATCGCGCAAACGGCGACCTATAAGTTGTGTGGTTTGCGAACCGAAATCGAGGATGATAATTTTTTCCATTGGGGATGTTGATTGATTGAAATTTTGTGCAAAAGTAGCAAAAAGTGAGTGCAACTGCAAATGATAATTCAGTTTTAGCAGGCTCACATTGTGCTATTGTAGATGTTTTTTTCTTAATATTTTAGTTGTTTGCCGAAATGAAGCGTTCGTTTTTATATATTTGCACATTTGTAACCTCTAAACAAAGACATTATGTTTGAAATAGATCTCCGAACCTTGTATACAAGTTTTGTGGTAATGCTTGTGGTGTTGTTGGCTGTAGTGGCGTTGATCTGGGCTCAAACCCGAAAACGTTTTGATGGATTATTTCTTTTGGTTGTCTACATGTTCGTCCAGTTGCTGGGCATTACACTCATTGCGCTCAGAGGACTGATTCCTGACTTTGCTTCGATTATTCTGGCAAATGGGTTTGTGGTAGGAGGGGCAATGCTGGTATTTGTGGGCCTCGAAAAATTTATTGGTTTGAAGAGTTCGTATGTAAAGCATTATGTGTTGTTTTCGATGTTCTTAATTTTACATATCATACTTACCTATATTTTCCCATCGCAGGAATTACGAAATATGAATGTGGCGTTGTCATTATTGATTATTTCGGTTCAGAATGCGAATTTAATGTTTTTCAGAGTGCCGAAATCGATGCGTAAAATGACTGCGCCCATGGGCTATGTTTTTGTTTTCCTGGTATTCGTCGGATTTTTTAGATTGACAAAATTCTTTTTTGCCGGTTTCTCGGATTCAGAATATTTTCATTCCGGGCAATTTGAAGTGTATGTAGCGTTTATGTTTCAAATTGCTTATTTTTTATTGATATTTTTCCTGGTGATGATGATCAACAGGCGTTTACTCGACGAAATAGGTGCGCAGGAAGAGAAATTTTCGAAAGCATTCAAGCACTCGCCTTACGGAATTATAATTTCAAGTCTGAATGAAGGACGTATTATTGAAATAAATGATGGATATGAACGAATGACAGGATATAAGGCGGCGGATGTGCTGGGGCGCACCTCTAAGCAGAAAAAAATATGGCTGAATGATGCCGATCGTGATGCCTTTGTGGAGGAATTAAGCAAAAACGGAAGAGTGCTAAACAGGATAATACAAATTCGTAAAGCCAACGGAAAACTAATGACGGGTGAATTTTCGAGCGAAATTATTTATATCAACAATGAAAAATGTGTGCTTTCGGCACTGAATGATATTACCGAAAAGAAGAAAGCCGAATATGAATTGCATAAATCGCAACAGATGATGCGCCGCTTTGCTTCGCATTTGCAAACTGTGGGCGAAGAAGAGAAAATAATGTTGGCAACTCAGATTGATAATGAATTGAACCAAACTTTAGTGGCGCTGAAGATGGACATAGGCAATTTGAAGCAAAAACTTAAAAATGCCGAAGCCAATTCAATTACCGAAGAGTTGCTGCAAAAACTTGACGATGTGTATAAGGTGGTGGGAAATTCGTTGGGCTTTTCTCTTAAATTAATGAGTAATCTGCGCAACGAGGTACTTTATATGATGGGATTTGTAGATGCACTTAAATTGTATGTAAGTGATTTTTGTAAAAATTATCCTGCCATAAAATGTCATGTTAAAATAGGTGTGCTCGCTGCACAACCTGATCAAAAACAGTCGACTATGCTTTATCGGATTTTCGAAAGTGCCATGTCCAATGTAGTTATGCACTCTAAAGCAACCGAGGTCCGTATCTCGCTTCGTGTGATTAGCAATGAGCTTGAACTTGAGATTGCTGACAATGGTGTAGGCTTTTTGTACAATGAACTTATGGAGCATACATCGCACGGTTTGATGCTGATGCGTGAACGTACATCGCTGCTCGATGGAAAAATGTTTATTGCTTCTGAGCCAGGAGAAGGAACAATTGTGAAAATCATGGTGACACTTACCTGATTATTTCATCAGCAATGAACTGTCGCCGTAACTCAAAAAGCGAAAGTCGTTTTCAAGTGCATAGTCGTAAATCTGTTTCCAGTTGCCACCCACAAAAGCCGACACAAGCAGAAGCAAGGTGCTTTTGGGTTGATGAAAGTTAGTAATCATACCATCCACTACACGAAATTTATAGCCCGGTTTTATCATTATCTGCGTTTCGGCATGAAGCGTAGTCAGGTTATTCTCGTACATATAATCCAATAAACTTTGCAAAGCATCCGAAGTGGAAACTTCTTCATTGTTTTCATACGGTTCCCATTGCGAAACACTAAGCTCCATATTCTCTTTTCCTTCGCCTGTGCCTGTGCCTTCTTGCACCTGCCTTCCTATATAATACAAACTCTCCAGTGTTCTAACGGAAGTTGTTCCCACTGCGATAATATTACCCAATTGTTTCAGTAGGTTTTCTATTGTACTGCGTTGTACCGAAATCACTTCGGTATGCATGTGGTGTTCGGCAATGTCGCGTGTCTTCACAGGTTGAAAGGTACCTGCGCCTACATGTAGCGTTACTTCTTCTATTGTAATCTGTTTGGGTTTCAGGCTATCAAAAACGTCTTCGGTAAAGTGCAATCCGGCAGTAGGAGCTGCCACCGAACCTTTGATTTTTGAATAAACGGTTTGATAGGTGGTCAGATCGCTTTCCTCGGTTTTGCGATGCAAATAAGGCGGAATAGGCAATTCTCCTGCATTTTCGAGTATGTCGGCAAAATGGATAGCTGCATTGTCCCAAATGAACTTTACGCTGTGGGTATTGCCTTCGGTTTGATGTCTTTCGGCAGTAAATGTACATTTCTCACCTGCCAATTCTATTTGTTTGCTCAGCTTGCCTTCCTTCCATTTTTTTAGGTTGCCTATCATACATTTCCAAACGCATTCGGTAGTTGAGCCCAGTGATTGTGCATAGTCGGCAGGTTGTAACGGTTCCAGGCAAAAAACCTCGATGCTGGCGCCTGTGTCCTTTTTAAAAAGAAGCCGGGCTTGTATCACTCGTGTGTTGTTGTAAACCAGGAGCGTATTGCAGGGCAAAAAGTCCGAAACGGAAGAAAACACACTTTCGGTGATCTTCTGATTATTATAAACCAATAATTTAGATGCATCCCGTTTCGCCAAAGGGTATTTAGCAATGCGCTCGTCAGGAAGAGGATAATTATATTCGTCGATATAAATCGGGCTGTTGTCTTTTGTTGGGTTCACGTGGCTTACCGAAAAATTGTTGTATTTTTGTGCAAAAGTAACCAAAAAGCTTTAAAGTGCCAATTGGTGAGTTATATTGTCAGATTATTAAACGATTAGGTAAAAAATAAAAAATACGATGATAAAAAAAGGTGATACAGTACGTTTTCTGAATGCTGTAGGTGGCGGAGTAGTGGTCCGTATCGATGAAGTGAAACGACTGATTTACGTGGAGGACGAAGATGGATTTGAAATTCCGGTACTCGAACGCGAATGCGTGGCGGTTGGCGAAATCAACAAAGAAACTAATTTTATTAAAAAGGATTTCTCTTCCAAGCCGTCTGCTTCTCAACCCGCTACTTCTCAGGATAGAGGATTAAATGTGACCCCTTCGGTAAATCCGCTTGAAATGCAGCCGCAACCTGTAGTCGAAACTCCCGAAGGTGAAACGCTCAAAGCTTTTCTTGCTTTTTTCCCTGTCGATGTCAAACAATTGCAAACTACGGCTTATGATTGTTATTTGATAAACGATAGCAACTATTTTCTGTACTATAATATTGTAAATGGCGAAAATGATCAGTGGAAATCTGTTGCCAACGGAATAATAGAACCCAATATGCAGGAGGAATTAACTTCGGTAAGCAAAGAAGACCTCAATGCATGGGAGCAAATTCGTGTGCAGTTGATCCCGTTGAAAATAGCTAAAAATTATGTGCCTCAGGAAGTAATTGATGCAAAAATAAAAATAAATGTAGTCCGTTTTTATAAACTTCATAGTTTTGTTGCTAACGATTATTTCGATGATTTAGCGCTGATGGTGGATATTGTTTCTGAAAAAAATCAACAGAAGCTGAAGGATATTTCGCCCGACGAAATCAAAAAGGCAATGTTTCAGAAAGAGGAAACAACAACACGACCACGCATCATAAAACGTCCGCAAACGCCCGATGTGATTGAAGTAGATTTGCACATCAACGAATTGCTCGATACGACAACTGGTTTAAGCAATGCTGATATGCTTCAGGTACAACTGGATAAATTCCATACAGTTATCGAGGAGAATAAAAACCGGAAAGGACAAAAGATTGTTTTTATTCACGGCAAAGGCGAAGGTGTGCTGCGCAAAGAATTGGAAAAACTATTGAAAACACGCTATAAAAGCTATTATTTCCAGGATGCTTCGTTTCGTGAGTACGGATTTGGAGCAACCATGGTGACGATAAAATAAGCTGACAATATCTCTATTTTTTGTAATATGTAATTTTAAGTAAATGTTTGTGATTCCAACATCATACAAGAACAGCTAAAAAATCTTATCTTTGCAACTCAAAAATTAAAAAACCATTTGTAAGGTTCAAAAAACATGATTAAAGTAACATTCCCCGACGGTTCGGTGCGAGAATTTGCCAAAGGCATTACCGGACTTCAACTGGCTGAAAGTATCAGCTCACGACTTGCACAAGAGGTGCTTGCCATCACAGTAAACGAACAAATCTGGGACCTTAGCCGTCCTATCGAAACCGATGCTGCCATTAAGTTGCACAAATGGGACGATGAAGAAGCCAAACATGCGTATTGGCACTCGTCGGCTCACTTGATGGCCGAAGCCCTTCAGGAGTTGTATCCGGGCATTAAATTCGGTATCGGTCCGGCTATCGAAAACGGTTTCTACTACGATGTGGATCCGGGTTCCGCAGTAATTAAAGAAGGCGACCTGCCAACCATCGAAGCTAAAATGGTGGAGCTGGCTGCCCGCAAAGAAGCCATTGTTCGTACAGATATCAGCAAAGCCGAAGCGCTTAAAAAATTTGAAGATAAAGGCGACGAATACAAAGTGGAATTGATCAGCGCTTTAGAGGATGGAACCATTACCTTGTATTCGCAGGGTAACTTTACCGACCTTTGTCGCGGTCCGCACTTACCAAATACCGGCGAAATCAAAGCCATTAAACTGCTCAGCGTTGCCGGCGCATACTGGCGTGGCGATGAAAAACGTAAAATGCTGACACGTATTTACGGTATTACGTTCCCGAAAAAGAAAATGCTCGACGAGTACTTAGTTCTTTTGGAAGAAGCTAAAAAACGCGACCACCGCAAAATAGGTAAAGAACTGGAACTGTTCACGTTCTCCGAAATGGTGGGTAAAGGATTGCCATTGTGGTTGCCACGCGGTACAGCTTTACGTCTGCGTCTGGAAGATTTTCTGAAAAAAATCCAGCGCCGATTCGATTACCAACAGGTAATGACCCCGCACATTGGAAACAAACAATTGTACGTGACTTCAGGTCACTACGCTAAATATGGTAAAGACTCATTCCAGCCTATTCATACACCCGAAGAAGGTGAAGAATATCTGTTGAAACCGATGAACTGTCCACACCACTGCGAGATTTACAAGTTCAAACCACGTTCGTACCGCGAACTTCCGGTGCGCATGGCCGAGTTTGGTACGGTATATCGTTACGAGCAAAGCGGTGAACTTCATGGGTTGACACGCGTTCGTAGCTTTACGCAGGACGATGCGCATATTTTCTGTCGCCCGGATCAGATTGAAGAGGAATTCCTGAAAGTAATGGATATTATCTTTATTATTTTCAATGCATTGGAATTCGAAAACTTCGAAGCGCAGATTTCGCTCCGCGACCCGAACAACAAGGAAAAATACATTGGTTCTGACGAAAACTGGGAAAAAGCTGAAAATGCGATTATAAAAGCCTGCGAACTGAAAGGTTTGAAGGCCCGTGTGGAATTGGGCGAAGCAGCTTTCTACGGTCCAAAACTCGACTTTATGGTGAAAGATGCCATTGGTCGTCGCTGGCAGCTGGGAACCATTCAGGTGGACTACAACCTACCGGAGCGTTTCGAACTGGAATACACCGGTGAAGATAATGCCAAACACCGTCCGGTAATGATTCACCGTGCGCCGTTTGGTTCTATGGAACGTTTCGTAGCGGTGCTTATTGAGCATACTGCCGGTAAATTCCCGCTGTGGTTAACGCCCGATCAGGTAGTGGTGTTGCCCATCAGCGAGAAATTCAACGAATATGCATTTGAAGTTGCGAAACAACTGAATGCGCAGGATGTACGTGTACAGGTAGATGATCGTAATGAAAAGATTGGTCGTAAAATACGCGATAACGAATTAAAACGTATTCCGTTTATGCTGATTGTAGGCGAGAAAGAAGCCGAAAACGGTGAAGTATCAGTACGTCGTCAGGGCGAAGGTGACAAGGGCACTATGAAAGTGGCTGAGTTTGCTAAACTGGTGACCGACGAAGTGAATGCGTTGGTGAGTAAATACTAAAGACTCCTAAATTCCCTAAAGGGGACTTGAATATAAAACCCTGCTCAGGATTGTCCTGGGCAGGTTTTTTTTATTTGTAGAGGTTACTCTGAAAATATCGAATCACCAAGTATATAATTTTTTAGCGTTAAAATAAATTAAAGTTAAAATGAATATAATCCTGATTCAAATTTTTTTGATGAAATTTGCAATTAACAATTAAGGTTACGCATATGAAGCATAAATTTGGTTTTATAGTTATTTTTGTATTGTTTTCGTGCTTAATATCAAGCGCACAGCAGGTGGATAATAGTTCCATGAAGACAACTTATCGTTTTTGTGAGATTATCATTTCGGGCGGTTTTGTTCACAATGGTTATGTTGCTGTTGATTACGGCCAACCGCTGAAAGTGCTCGGTAAACGCAGACTTACTGACAAGGAAGGCGTGGATCTCAAGTTTAATTCCGTTGTGGATGCACTAAATTACATGAGCAAGATGGGCTGGGAGTATTTTCAGGTTTACACCATTCAGGGTACACCTACAAGTTCCGAGGCTCATTATGTTTTACGAAAAGAAGTTTTGCCGGGAGAAGATACCTCAATGCTTTATTGATGATGAAATAAATAAATAAATCCCGCTGAGTTGAGAATAAAACTAAGCGGGATTTCTTTTTTAGATTAGTTTCTTAGCTTTTTTAGAAAAAATAATTTGAAATGTTTTGTCATTTCAAATATTTCCACTTACTTTGCATCTCAAAGTACTTTTATGTAATATGGAAAAGCAAATAGAAGATATCAGAGCCATTCGGGAGATGATGGAAAAGTCATCAAAGTTTTTGTCGTTAAGTGGTTTGTCGGGAGTATTGGCCGGCATAACAGCCATTATTGGAGCAGCTTTTGCGTATTTCTACCTGTTGCGTCAACCGGCATCAACTGATTTTAACCGTTATCAGGAATTATTGATCATTTTGGCCGATGCAATGATTGTACTTGTTGTTTCGATAGGTTTTGCAGTCTATTTTTCGAAGAAAAAAGCCAAAAAGAAAAACCTGAAGCTGATGAACAAAGCCAGTTTAATGACGCTTTATAACCTGGCTATCCCATTGTTTGTGGGCGGCGTTTTCTCTGTTATTTGCTTGTTGAGAGGCGATGTGGAGATTGTGGCTTCTACCACGCTTATATTTTATGGTCTTGGATTGATCAATGCATCGAAATATACATTTGAAGAAATTCATTACCTTGGCATTACCGAAGTGATACTTGGGATTGGCGCTGCAATATTTCTTAGTCATGGAATTATTTTCTGGACGTTGGGCTTCGGGCTTTGCCATATTGTGTATGGATTGATTATGTATAAAAAATACGATTTGAAATAACACGATGCCAAATATTATCTCAAATCTCAATAAGGCATTCGAAAGTCGCATTCGTTTGGGCATCATGTCGGTGCTTATGGTGAACGATGGGGTGGACTTCAACACAATGAAGGAATTGCTTGAACTGACCGATGGTAATTTAGCCAGTCATATCAAAGCGCTGGAGGGGCTGAATTATATTCAATCGAGCAAGCAATTTATAGGGCGAAAACCAAATACACAATATTCAATTACTGATGAAGGTCGCACAGCTTTTCAGGATCACCTAAATGCATTGGAACAATTGATACGTTAATTTTTTTTATTTATATACTTTGAAAATCAAAGTACTTTTAATTATATATTTTATTCATTCAAAAAAACAATTCAGAATTATGGAAAAAAGCATTCAAAAGGTTGAGAAATTCAGCCAGTCAGCCACATGGAAAGCTGTACTTATCGGAATTCTTACAATTTTACTATTGATTCCCGGCGCTATGATCGAAAGTCTTATTTTCGAGCGTCAGCAGCGAAGCATAGAAACAGTGGCCAAGATCAACGACAAATGGAGCAATGCACAAACTGTAAACGGGCCATTTCTGGTGATTCCTTATCAGATAAAAAGTGTTGATAAGGATAAAAACCTGATCATTGAAAAGCATCAATTATTCCTCGCGTCCGAACAATTGAAAATCAACACAAAACTTACACCCGAGGAAAGACATTACGGTATTTATAAATCGATTTTGTACAAGAGTGACATTGAAATGAATGGCAATTTCAAAAATCCGCAAGCATTTTTGCCTGCAAATGCTGAAGCAATGTGGAATGAGGCCCATGTGCGCATAGGAATTAGTGATTTGAGGGGTATTTCTAATGATTTGAAATTCAAGATGAACAATACAGCTTTTGTGGCTGAAGCAGGTGGCGTTGACGATGCGATAGGACAGGGACTGATTATATTGCTTAAAAATACAGCAACTTTATGGAACGATAAGGGAGTCGTATTTAGTTGCAGTTTGAAACTGAACGGATCGGGAGATATCAACTTTGTACCATCTGGAAAAACCACACAGGTACAGGTGCACGGATCGTGGAAATCGCCCGGTTTTATTGGCAGCTTTTCGCCGGAATATACGTTGAACGACAGTGGCTTTAATGCCAAATGGAATGTGTTGCATTTCAACCGGAACATCCCTGAATGCTGGACCGACAATGAAGCAAAATCGTTTGCTGACACATCATTTGGCGTAAATCTTGTCGATCCTGTGGATCATTATCAGCAAAATATGCGTTCGGCTAAATATTCGATTATGTTTATTGCACTTACTTTTGTTGTGTTTTTCTTTGTTGAAGTTATTACGCGCAAAAAAATTCATCCTGTTCAATACCTATTGGTGGGTTTAGCACTGGTGCTTTTTTACAGTTTGCTTTTGTCAATTTCGGAGCAACTTAACTTTGCAATTGCTTACCTGATAGCAAGTTTTGCCACTATAACCTTAATTGCCGTTTATGCCAACAGTATTTTCAAAAACAAAACGCAGACAGCTATTCTTGCAACTATCCTCGCAGCACTGTACATTTTCCTTTATGTGGTGTTGCAACTCGAGGATATTGCATTGTTGGCCGGAAGTATAGGTCTATTCCTTATTTTGGGAATCATAATGTTTGTATCGCGCAAAATAAGCTGGTACAAACCTATAGAAGCTGAAAATGCGGAAAGAGGCTAGAGAAATAAGTAAAAAACTGAATATTGATGCTAATATCGTATTGGGAGTTTAATCTTGACAAATACATTAGCAATATAAAGCGCGAATCGAAGTCAATGTCCGGTTCGCGCTTTTTCCTGACTTTGACAATGCGCCACCCTAAAAATTTTTCCAGAAATTTTCT
>JAEAMG010000838.1_pt1 | contig 29233 bp, 26 predicted proteins | sample 8958741 | NCBI WGS metagenome assembly JAEAMG01 (sample SAMN16933256, study PRJNA681125) | bioreactor sludge metagenome | isolation source: anaerobic bioreactor treating anionic surfactant - SDBS | place: India: Bengaluru | collected 2019-02-28 | reverse complement strand
CTGTTTTATTACAAAAACCGTCCCACCTTCGCGCGGCACCCCCATCATGAGACTCTCCAACTCTTCCCTGGACAGAAGTTTCATACCCCTTTACCCCCTCTCCTTCAGAAAAGCAGCATTCATTTCAGGGTTTGATGGATTTATCCTGATACCGGACCCTATCTCAAAACCGGCTATCGTGGTAAACCGCGGTCTTATCTGGAGATACCAGTGCAAATGAGGTTCATCGGCCTTGTACTGAGTACAGGTATTAATAACATAGTTATAATCAGGATCTTTTAGTTTTGCAGCAAGATCCAAAAGAACAGTGTGTAACGCCATTGCCAGATCCAGTTTGGCAGATTCAGAAACATACCCGAAACTCGCCTGGTGTTCTTTTGGGACAATCCATACTTCAAAAGGAACTTCGGCAGCATACGGCACAAAGGCAACGAAAGAATCATTTTCAAGAATAATCCTCCTGGAATCCTTGCGTTCAAACTCCAGGATATCGCAATAGACGCACCTTCCCCACTCATCGTAGTAACGCTGGGCCTCATCTTCCCTCCATCTTATATAATTGGGTACAAACCCGGTAGCAATGATTTGGGAATGAGGATGAGACATCGATGTCCCAGCTTTTAGCCCGTGATTTCTGAATATAATGATCATCTTGTTTCGATCATCACCCATGAGACGAACAAAACGTGCATGATATGTCTCAATGATAGCTGAAAACTCATTAATACTCATTTGAACAATCCTACGATTATGGAGAGGCCCTTCAATGACCACCTCATGATGTCCGTATCCAGGCATTATCAGGTAAATTTCCTCTCTTATTCTTTTTGTGTCTCCATCAGGCATGAGTGCAGGAAATTTGTTCGGTATCACTCTAGTCTGCCAGGAGGATGTCCCTTCCATGGGCGTCTCCATTATAATCAAGGAGGGAAGCATATCTTCATTGCCCGGACAAAATGGACAATTCTTGTCAAAGGGAGGTTGTCCTTCTCTTATATTGCCTGGCCCCTGAAAATCATGAGGGCGATTACCCCTTGATGTAGCGTAAATCACCCATTCCTTTGTAGCCTTGTTCTGCCTCACTTCGTTCATGACAGCTCCATTGTTATTTGCTTTTTTTGCAACAGCGATACAGAATAGTATTCTTGTTGTTCTTTACTTCCTTTTTTCCCCATGCTTTTATGTGACCATCTCTGCCTGCACATTGACAATAAATATTCAGCAGCATCATTGCCACGGATACAGATATGGTGCAAAGCAGGTGCCAACAAATACCAGAAGCAACCTGCATATATTCCAGAGACATATAACGGAAACAACAGCAGGTCCTGATCCGTATCTTGTGGCACAATGCCCCTTTATTGAGGCATTGTGCCACAAATTCAACGCTATTTTTGTCGTTTTAGGGCTCGCCTCAGATGTTCAACAATAACAGGCATTAAAACAAAAATAACCAAGATAACAATAGACAATACTATCTTCCAGGACATCACATCCCCGGGAGATTCTATACTTGCTAACTGACGACCAGCGTTGGCATAGATCAAAGAACCCGGAAGTATACCAAGGGCTGTCACAATTACAAATTTTTTTAGGGATATCTTCGTCAAACCAGCAAAAAGATTTACAAGGAAAAATGGCATAATAGGAGCAACCCTAAGCGTAAAAAGATATCGATGTCCATTCGCTGAGACCTCTTCATTAAAAGCACTTAAAGAGACTGCATACTTGCGTTGTATCCAATTTCCAAGCAAATATCTCGCTGCAAGAAAAGAAAGGGTTGCTCCAATAGTAGCTCCCACATTGATATAGATGGCGCCCAGAATGGTACCGAAAAGGAAGCCTGCAAGCAACGAAAGGAGCAAGGCTCCCGGTATAAAAAATGCAGTCGATACATAGACAGCAATAAAAACGGCCACTGACATGATATAATTATTTTTTGCCAATTGCTTAAAGGCATCTTTGTGCATAATGATCCGGTCAAAAGTGAAATACTCGCTCATTAGGAAGAACACAACGGCAATACCGATGATGATCAGGGCAAAAAGCGTGATTTTCATAGCGGTTAGATTCTTCATATCCTCTTCGACTATACTGCCGACTTGCCCACAGCTGAGAAGAAAGGGTAGCAAATTACATACCGATGACCTCAACCTATTCGATCATGAGCTATAATACCCACAGTTGCGTGGGAAAAGACGGTAAAAGCATGCCTCTTAGAATCGCTGAGGTGATATCGAATCAGAAACCGGATATCGTAGCACTTCAGGAACTTGATGTGAGTCTTCGACGCACGGACTTCGAGGACCAGGCTTGCACTATAGCAGGAGAATTACAGATGTTTTTTCATTTCTACCCCTGCCTGCATGTTGAGCACGGGCAATTCGGCAACGCAATTCTAAGCAGGTTTCCAATGAAACTTGTCCTTGCTGAAAGTCTGCCTGTAGTTCCTCACCTGCGCAGGGATGAGTCACGGGGTGCATTATGGATGGAAATCCGGCTCAATTGCTGTTCAGTCCAGATGATTACCACCCACCTGGGAATAACCGTCCGTGAAAGTATTTCTCAGGCAGAAATCCTTCTGAGTTCTCGGTGGTTGGCCCATCCTGATTGCAAGCCTCCGATTATTCTCTGCGGCGACTTGAATGCCACACCACGTTCCCGAACCTACAGGCTTTTTAGTGGTACGCTGACAGACAGCCAACGCACCCTGGGCCAACGGAAATCGAGTCCGACCTGGCCGAGCGCTCTCCCCTTCTTATGCTTGGATTATATATTTTTTTCACCCAAGGTGAATGTAAGGAGTGTTTCCGTTATTCGTAACCGGTTGACGAGGATGGCTTCTGATCATCTTCCTGTTGTCGCGGAGGTTGATCTGCCGTGACAAAGAATTTTAAACAGCGCTCTATAAGAAAAACTATTCTCCGACCGGGAGCCAACTGCACAGGTATTTTTGCCGTTGAACATACAGGTATCCTCATCGATGGACGGGACTACTACAAGGCTTTTTACAAAATGGCCCGGCAGGCAAAACGTTTCATTCTTATGGCTGGGTGGCAGTTTGACAGCAATGTACGCTTGCTAAGAGGTACTGATCTTGATGACTCCAAGGACGAAGTATGTTTTATTCCCTTTCTCAACGAGCTTTGTATTAAGAACAGTAAGCTTGAGGTCTATATCCTGGCGTGGGACTTCAGTGTAATATTCGCACTCGAGAGGGAGTGGCTCCAGGAATTGATCACAAACTGGAGCACCAACGAGAGGATTCATTTCCGTTTTGACAATAGTCATGCAGTAGGAGCAAGCCATCACCAGAAGTTTGTTGTAATAGATGGTGTGTTTGCCTTTGCAGGGGGAATGGATGTCTGCTCAAGCCGATGGGACGATCGTCGTCATATTCCGGAAAATCTTGAAAGAACGGACAAAAATGGAGCAATCTACAAACCTTATCATGATGTCCAGGCATATTTATCAGGACCAATCGTGGAGGAATTGGTAAGAGTCTTTAAAAACCGATGGCGTGGTTCCGGTGGAGGAAATCTCCCTCTCGCTAATGATAGACACGGCTTATTCTCTGCATTTCAGGATAGCTTTCCCCTCGCTGCCGATTCTGCTGCTCTAAGTCAGACTCGGGCGAGAACTCTCGTGCCTTTGCGTGGGCCGATAGAGGAAATCCGTGCCTTATATAGAGATGCTATTCACAATGCCGAAAAACTTATATACCTGGAAAACCAGTATTTCAGCTCAGAATCAGTGTATCAGGCTTTTACTGAGAGAATGAGTGCACCAAACCGTCCACCCCTTCAAGTTATTATGATGCTGCCGAAAAAACCGACCGCATTTGTCGAAGAGATTGCTTTAGGCATTGCACAAGCAAGGATGCTCAATTCCCTGAAAGGGGTCGCGAAACGCAACGGTCATTCTCTCGGTATCTACTACAGCACAGCCATGTCTCAGGAGGGCAATGAAGTCCCCACTTACATACATACCAAACTTCTTCTGACCGACGACCGGTTTCTGACAATTGGCTCCGCCAATACAACGAACAGGAGCATGGGGCTTGATACCGAACTCAATGTTTCCTGGGAGGCAAATACTATCAAAAACATGGCGCTCTTCGAATCAATCAGAGAATTCCGTGTATCTCTTCTTGCCGAACATACCGGTTTGAGCGACAATGATGACAAGGCAAGGCTGAGCAGCATTAATGGTCTTGTTGACTATCTCAACCATTTAGCAGACACGAAGGAACTCCGGCTCAGGCACCACACGGCGAATGGTCTCCTGGAGAAGAATGAATGGCTCCGAGAATTGGAAATAGATCAGTTCTCCTTCGACCCCGACAAACCCATTCTGGAAGAAAATATTTTCGAAGCCATCTCCCAGGATCGGAACGGGCTATTCACCCAGGGAATCCAATTTCTTAATAACTGGCTTTTCGAATGCCGACGAGATAGAGTTACCGACAGCAAATGTCTCGAAACAGGTAACGACAATAACAAGTTCTTCTCTTTTTTGCATTTAATCAACCCTGTAAGGTATCTCCGCTATTTCAAGTGGGGCTTTCTGCTTTTTTTCGTTATGGCTGCGGTTACTTTGCTGATCATTCTGTTGAGGTTAAACTGATCATAGTAAAGAAGCTTGAGCATATCCTTTGGCGCAATGACGCCCAACAGTCGGCTGGCATCTATGTCCATAAAGTGGCCCACTTGCACGATGCCCTCCCATGGGGCAATACGCTCCACATAAAGGGCTATCCGGGCTGAGCCGGTTTGCGCTTCAGCTTTGATCGCTGAGGATGTGGTTCCTTGGTGCGTATTCCCTTAGGGATACCCACGTTTTATTAGCTTGCGGTAAAGGGTTTTTCGATCAATCCCCAGGATTTCTGAGGCCCTGGACCTGTTCCCCTTTGTTTCGCTCATGACCTTTTTTATATATTCTCTTTCAAGTTCATCAAGTGTATAGGCTGTGCCGAAAGCTTCAACAAAAGGATTATGGGCTTCAATTTTTGTCAGGCCTTCCGGGAGATCGGCGGGAACAATGGTATCGCTACGACTCAGGGTAATTGCCCGCTGGATGATATTCTCCAGTTCCCTTACATTTCCCGGCCAATGATATTCCATCAATACCTTAATCGCTTCACCCGAGATACTATATACTTTTTTCTTCAGTTCTTTACTATACATGCTAATGAAGTGCTGGGCCAGAAGTGGAATATCCTCTTTTCTATCCCTGAGGGGAGGCAGTTCAATATCAATAACCCGTAGGCGGTAGTAAAGGTCCTGCCGGAAAAGATTCTCCTGAATCCGGGATTGGATGTTCCTGTTTGATGTGGAAATTACCCTCACATCAATAGGGTGGGAAGTCGTATCCCCTAACGGCCGAACCATTTTTTCTTCGAGAACTCTCAACAGTTTTGCCTGTAGGGCCGGGGACATTTCCGTAACCTCATCAAGAAACAGGGTCCCTTCATTCGCTTTAAAAACGAGTCCTTCCTTATCGGTCCTGGCGTCGGTGAAGGCACCCTTCTTATAGCCGAACAACTCGCTCTCTAAAAGCGTTTCCGGGATGGCGGCACAATTTATGGCTACAAAGTGTGCATCCTTTCGTATACCGCTATAATGAATAGCCTTGGCCACTAATTCCTTTCCTGTACCGCTCTCACCTGTTATAAGGACATTGCTTGAAGTATTTGACACCATTTCGATGAGATCGTATATCTTACGCATGGGGGTGCTTTTCCCGATCAAACGATGAAAGCTGTATCGTGATTCTAGCTTCTTTCGTAAACCCACAACCTCTTTGCGCAACTCCCTTGCTTCCAGGGCTTTTTTCACGGTAAAAACAAGTTCCCCTATATCCCCTGACTTAGTTATGTAGTCATAGGCTCCCATTTTCATAGCCTGGACAGCAGAATCAATGGACCCATAAGCCGTCATCAATATTACTGGCGTATCAGGGACTAATTTCTTTGTCTCTCCAAGCAGGTCAAGGCCATCCTTACCCCCCATAATCAGGTCTGTGAGGATTACGTCGAATTCTTTTTCGCGTATCATAGTTGAGGCCTCGGAGCTTTTGCTCGCCATAGCAACCGAGAACCCTTCGTCGGTCAGTACGTCTGTCAGAAGATCGCACCATTTCAGATCGTCATCAACAACCAGTATCCTGTAGCTTTTGCCTCTCATGTTTCTCTCTGTTTTATGGGAGTTTCAGTTAAGCATCCCCGCTACACCTTTTTTAACGAGTTAATAACGTTACACAATAGTGTAGCGTATTCACAGGAAAGGGTAAAGTTGTTTCCCTTCAACCAAACCGTCACCGTGCAGGCGACGGAGCCTTTACCTTGTCAAAAGGACAGGAGCCTTTGCCCCTTTTAGCACATTTCTGGAAACACTTCCGATAAAATACTTTGCAAGTCCTGCTGTTCCGAGAGAAGCAATTACAATCAGGTCAATGCCTTTAGCCTCCTCCTCCAATATAATTTCTTCGGAAGGAGACCCCTTTCTCACGTCTGTTACCACCTCAACCTCCTCTGATCGGGGAAATTTTTTAAGCTGCTGCGTCATCATCTCCCTTGCATTTTCAATCTCCCTTTTTTCCGCTGCAACGATTACCTCCTCGGGAATGGGGTAATCAACAATGGCCCGGTGAAGTTCCTCAACAACATGAAGAAGATAAAGTTTTGCCCCATACTGTTTGGCTATGTCCAGTCCCTGCTTTAGGGCCTTGTCGGAATATTCTGAAAAGTCTGTGGGAACAAGGATCTTTGTGTCGGTTTCAGCATAACAGCCACCTCCTTCTATCTTTCATTATCATTTTGATCAAAGCTTTTTACGAGACAATAGCATTCAGTAACAATATAGCTGCTTTTCTCGATCTTGTGCATATGCGCAACTCGTCCTTTCTTGTTCTCCAGTTCCTCCTGTATTCCTTCCACATCCAAAATCCCCTGCCGGTGAACAGTTGATATAGTGCCTGTCCATTATTGCTGTGCCATGAGCTATCTTTCTTGTTATTGTAAAGTGCAATAGATGTGCCCTCCGCCAGTTCTCTAATCTTTACTACAACCAATTCAATAGGTTACCATCTTCATACATGCACGCATCTTGCGCCAACACCAAGTTTATTGATTCATAAACAGCCATTTGGGGCAAAATGCCCCTTCCAAGGCACGAAACCATACTTGCTCCTTGTGGAGTTCCTAGGCTTCTGCAGGTTGGCAGGTATTGTTCTCTTTTCGATAGCAGCCATGGCTACTGCACAAGACAGCAGGACTATTGAAGGCGCAGTTACCGGGGGTTAGACATGAAGGAATAGGTCTAGCTGTAAAAACATTTACGAAGACAAGAGTATGACGACCGCATGTGCGATTGCGACCGGCGAAACCGTCATATAGATCACGGCGGGAAAGGGAGGGCAAAATAGAATGTAGCGCCTCTTCCCGGCTCACTTTCGGCCCATATGCGACCACCATGACTCGAAATGATCCTGTGAACGGTGGCCAGGCCCAGCCCTGTGCCGGGATATTCATCCCGGGAATGTGCACTGTGGAACGGCGTGAAGATAGTTTCGGCATGATCCTTGTCAAATCCGCATCCGTTGTCACGTAAGAAGAATGCAGGAGTTTCTCCAGAAGTATCTAGCCCAAACTCTATCATTGGGTTTTCCACATACGATGTGAATTTCCATGCATTCTCAAAAAGATTCTGCAAGGCGATTGTCATCAATCGTCTGTCTCCCGTTGCTTTAAGCCCTCCCTGAATAGAGATATGCACTTTTCTCTCCGCCGAAATGGTCTGAATCCTCTTTGAAATGGTAGACAAAATCATGCTCACATCTATTTTTTCTCTCTTGATTTGTTCCCGACCCGCCTTGAAGAGATTCAAGAGGTCGTTAACGAGGTTCATCCCGTGGCGACAGGATTCTCTTATATTCTTAATGTAGGTCAATCCCCTCGCACTAGGTGTTAGTTCAACTTTATCCATCAGCCTCTGCGCAAATCCGTCAATCACAATGAGAGGGGCCCTCAAGTCGTGGGAAATAGAATGGCTAAAAGCCTCAAGATCCCTGTTGGCTAACTCAAGGTTGAAAGCATGCACCTTGACATCATTCAGCAGCTTAGTATTTTGAACAGAAAATGAAATTGATGCTGCAAGGTTTGCGCAAAAATCGGTCTCAGCCAAAATAAATTTCTTTGGGGAGCAATAACTAAAAGATATAACCCCGATGGGCCTATCTTTCCCGTTAATGGGAATAACAATGACGGACCGTATTCCGTGTTTTTTAAAGTGGATTACATCTGCCCATTCTTCTTTGGATGTATCTTCAATTACAACAGATTGGCCGGTTTGAATCGCCAGCATCGCATGACGTTTTTCGATGTCTGTAACAGAATCTCCGATAAAATCATCTGAAAAACCATAAACTTTCCTTGCAACCCACTCGTTTGGCTTTCTTAAAAAAGATAAGGCAGCAAAGTCAGCCTTCAGAGATGTTGCTCCTTCATTCACAGCATATTGCAGCTTGAGATCAATATCAGCGTTCGAGAGTAACTGCAAGTTGATCACGTCCAACTTCTGACTTAATTCCTGGGCATGTTTAATTTCAGTTACATCCATAAAGGCCAGGACTGCCCCTCCAATTTCATTGGATTCACTTAACGGTGCTGCATTTGCCAAAACGATTATCTTGTTGCCGTCGGGACGGTTAATTGTGACTTCTTCTCCCCAGACTCTCTCTCCCTTAAATAAGGCTCGGCTTGAAGGAAGTTCCAACGGATCATACAATTTGCCTTCGATGGTGCTGAGAAAAAGCTCCTGAACGTACTTAAGACTACCGCTTCTTTCTCTCGGCACTTGCCCCCAGAGCTCAACTGCTCTATCATTCCAGTAAACTAAAGTTCCGTTTCTGTCGAAGAGTGCCAGCCCTATCGGCAGTGCCTGGAGTATCTCTTCCAATCTATTCTTTTTCCTAAGCAAGTGATCATGTCCTGCCTCTATTTCGCCCTTTTCTTCTGTGCGGCTTACAATGAAATTCTCAAAGTGTTTCGAATTATAAGTAGCCACTTCAGGCTTCTTTTCACATCTCAGGGCCTCATCGTCCGCATATCTTGACTCTGTTATATTTCTTATAATTCCAACTATGCCAACCACCTTTCCACAATGATCTCTTTCCGGCACAAGCCGTGTCTCACAGTAAAGCGTTCCGCGTTCTGTGGGACGAGAAATAATAAGGTGGTTAGCTCTGCCCTTCTCTATCACATATTCGCAGGCCTCTTTCATCTGGGCTCTGACGTCCTCAGGAAGAGAGGTCAGATCGTCAATACGGGAACCCAGCAATTCCTCCCTGGACAGGTCTGCAAAACTTTCCATGGACCTATTCACAAAAGTATGCCGAAGGCTAACGTCAAGCAGAAAGATTCCGTCGGAAGTGTTATCAATCAGGAGATTGAGGTCAATCCGTGAAACGCTCGGTGTGCTCTTTAGAAAACATTTAGGATATTCATGAACTCTCTTGCGCCTCTTTCTGTTCTGAAGGGACTTCTTTAGGGAGGTACTTTGCTTAACCCTTAGAGGTTTAACCTTCGAATAAATTTTTTTCTTATGGGCCATAGCAAAAACTCTGATAATGGATAATAATTACTAGCCGTCTTGCCGCTGGAGGGAGCACATGAAACCCGAATGCGGACAGCTCATCACTAATGTATTAAGCATACCGGAAAATTGGTGAAAGTCAAACTACATACTAACTATTATGTCTCAACCAATATGAAGATAAGGCTCAGTTTGACTTAAGTTCAGCCAATCAAAACATTTAGCGATAATCCTGGGATAAATGGCGCAAAAAAACGACATCTTGTAATTTTCAGTGCCATTAAGATTAAGTATTATATCCCGTAGATTAGTGATCACCACCAGATGCCTTTTATTGTGGTATTGTTGCGTATTGTGGTCAATGGACCAAACCATCCCTTGGGAAGCCATTGTGATTCTGACTCCCATTATATTCACCGCCTAATGCACCTCGGATCAAGACGATATGGCCTTCTATTTCAAGGATCACGGTCGTGAGGCATCATGTTATGTTACAGGCATTCTGACACAAATGCTCAGTTGATCTACCCCTTCTAATCCCCTTCTTTTTTATTCCCAAGGGCTATTGCCAAAACTGCCCCTACAGCTCCAAGGACAATTACACCAACAACGATCATCCATAGCGGTATCATAATATCACCCCCTTATGGCTCATAATAAACTGCCTTAAGCAAGTCTTGGACCACTACCAATTTTCAGGCCACCTTTGGCGAGATGATCGAGATTGAAGAAGCAACTTGGACTTTTCGCCTCACGCATCAGCATCAAAACAGATATTCCTTACAGGCACACATTTAAACTCATTGGGCATATATAAAAGACACAGATGCAAAGAAATCCGGGCACTTACCCTAGGTACTAAAAAGATTTTGTTTAGTGGCTTTTCATCACTCCATGCTAATTTTGGGCATAATAGGACATAATGGGGCGGATAGCCCTACTCAGAGTCTGGGTTGTGTACTCATTCCACCCGGAGCATTATTCATAGTTTCAATGATATTTTCAACTTAAAACACATTTTCATCAAGGCATGAGTATTGCTTCTATACCCCACAGGAATCACAAACCAAATACGCAGAAAGGAAACATTATGGGCTTTCACAAGACAATCCTCATAATTGATGATGACAAGAGATACACATCCCTTTTGTCCGAAGAACTCCAGGATGAGGGTTATAAAACAGTCCGTGCTGGCAACGGTGCAGAGGCAATAAGTATTTTGAAAGATCTTGAGCCTGACCTCATTATACTCGACATAATAATGCCGATCATGAGCGGAATTGAAGCCCTTGGGCCAATTGTCCGTCAAAATAAAGGCGTGCCGATCATCCTTCATTCGTCGTGTCCTGATTTCAAAAAGGATTTCAAAAGCTGGCAAGCTGATGCTTACTTGATTAAGTCTTCAGACTTTTCAGAATTAAAGAGGGAGGTTAAGAAACTGTTGAATTTGGATAAAGAGAGTCAGGCTCACGCAGATGTTTTTGAGCCAAAGTAAAGTACTTATCAATAATCAAAGGAGACGCAAGGCTATGCCAGGAACAACGAACAAAGCACAGAGAGCAAAGAAGGTGAGCCTGACGTGCCCTGCACCAGATGCCATGCGTGTATTTGTTGCGGGAGATTTCAACGGGTGGGACCCAGCGAAGAACCCGATGAAAAAGAATAAAAATGGTATGTGGAAGACCATCCTGGGGCTGCTGCCAGGAACTTACCAGCATAGATTCTTTGTTGACGGCACCTGGCAGAACAGCCCCGCTTGCACCAGCCTGGTTAAGAATGAGCTTGGAACGTACAACTGCTTGCTGGAGGTAATTTAGCAATGATGCGCTGGGTAACATTTGACCGAATACTATTAGGAGGTTATTGATATGAAGCCGTGGAAAGGTTTTTTATTCGGAGTAACACTAGATTGTATTGATTATCGGTCTCATAGCCTGTGAGAAAAAATCTGAAGTAGCACAGGCCCCAACAACCGAACAGGTGAATGTGGCAATGACACTGGCGTCACAGCAGATCAAGGGAGAACAGTTTACTTTAGAACTATCTGATATCAAAATAGTGAAAACAGTGGATATGAAAACAAAGGAATTGACGGGAGCGCCCTTTCTGAGGGGCAGCATAAAAATCATAAACAACTCAAAAAGCATTCTCGATGTTCAGGGTGTCACCTTTCAATACCTCGATTCCTCAGGAAACCCCATTCCATTTAAGTCAGGAGAAAAGAAGGTCGCATATTCTACATACTGGGCAGATTTAAAGCCGGGCAGAGAGGCCGAGAACTTTCTCGATCTCACGGTTCCCATGTCAGCGGTAAAGGACAAATCGCTGGCATCAATCCAGGTAAATGTCGTTTACATCCCAACGCCTCTCAAACGCGAGGCATTGCAGGCACCTATAAATATTGAACAGAAATAGAATAATGCTGGATGTAATGTTTCTGAAATCCGCATGTGGCAAAACTACTAAACAGATAGGTAACCACCATCCTCAGAGAGAGGGTTTACCTAAAAAGGAGGAGATTTATTATGAAAAAGAGAGGTACATTTGTTTTCGTAGCGCTATTGGTGATCTCCGTACTCTCTTTCCTTGCTTCGATCACGATTGCACAGGAGAAAACAGCGCCCGGCGAACCCTCACAAAAACCTGCCAAATTCACCATTGAACGCCTTGTAATAGGGACAGGCGTTGAAAACCTTGAACCGTTGGGTGTGGCAGGTTCGTTTCCGTTATCAACGGAAAAGCTCTATTGTTTTGTGGAGGCTAGGAATATTGCTGCAAACACGCAAATCACTGCTGTCTGGTTTCATGAAGAAAAGAAAGTGCTCGAAACCCCTCTTTCACTGAAGGCCGGTTCACGATGGAGGACTTACGCATACAAGAACTTACACGGAATGGCTGGCACATGGAGTGTGAAAATCAATGATGCAAAAGGCAACCCTGTTAATGAAGTTGTTTTTAAGGTGGAGTGACTTTAGAGTTGTGGATATCTGAGGGCCAAACAATCGTTAGTGGTTGGCGATACTGTTTCATGGGTCCGTACCGCAGGAAGAAGAGGCAAAGATGAATGTGGCAATCCTCACCAAATGTCTTTATTACGATCGTTTTACGATTTACAAAAAGATTTTCGGTTCAGATGAGTCTTTTAAGGGATGGAGATGCATCTATTGTAATGAAATTTTTGTCGACATCGTTTTCGAGAATAGGACTATTCAGGTTGAGGTGCATCAAAAATAAAACCAGTTTTCATCGCTGCTGTTACGGTTGAAAAGATTGCTGATGTTGCGCGGCCTCGTGCGTTGAGATTTAGAATCCACATAGAAGGAACAAAAAATGAACATACATACTTATACTGAACAATTGCTCAACTGGTTTCTCACGAGTGGGTTACGTATCGGAATTATCGCAATTTTAACGTTTATCGCTATTAAGGTCGCCAAGTTTCTTGCAAACCGTTTTATTACATCTTTTTCCAGACAGAAGGATGATCCTGAATTCCAAAAACGAACACAGACTCTTGGCTCGATCGTCGGATATGTCTTAAACATTGGAATATTGATTGCAACGGCAATGATGGTACTTGGAGAATTAGGAATAAAGATTGGCCCTGTTCTTGCCGGCGCAGGAATCGCCGGGTTAGCGGTCGGCTTTGGGGCTCAAAGCCTGGTAAAAGATATCATTAGCGGATTCTTTATTCTGCTGGAAGATCAAATCAGGGAAGGGGATGTCGTTCAAGTTGGCGGGCAGGGAGGATTGGTCGAGAAGGTAAGCCTGAGAACCACCAGATTGAGAGACCTGGCGGGCAATGTCCATTTCGTGCCGAACGGCAAAATCGAGGTAGTAACTAACAAGACAAAGGATTTCTCCCGCTATGTGTTTGACATAGGGGTAGCTTATAGGGAAGATGTCGACGAGGTAATTGATCTGATCAGGGAAGTTGATGCATCGCTTCGTAGCGAACCGATTTTCAAAGATGACGTTCTGGAACCCATAGAAATTCTGGGCCTTGATGAATTCGGAGACTCAGCGCTAATCGTCAAAGCTCGTACCAAAACCCTGCCCAACAAGCAGTGGAGCATTGCCCGTGAATTCAACCGTCGTCTGAAAAAGAAATTTGATGAACATGATATCGAAATCCCGTTTCCTCATCTCACGTTGTACATAGGCCAGGACAAAAAAGGTCAGTCCCCTCCTTTGCACCTGGCAATCGAAAATAACGGAAGCAAATTGACGAATATTGGACAAGGATATGTATTAAAATCGAACGATAAGCAAGAATAACTGTGGGGGGTAGTAATAATGCCAAAGAAAAAGAAGAACCAGTCCAAATATCCAGATATGCGGAAGCTTGTTCTGATATTAATCGCAGCCGTGCTACCACTCCTGCTTTCCACCGGCAATGTACGTGCTGACAGGGTTGTGCTGCAGAATGACGATACACTCACCGGAACACTGGTGAAAGTGCAAGGGGGGAAGCTGACACTGAAGACGGACTATGCTGGGGCTGTCGAGATTAATGTTGCCAAAGTCAAATCTGTTGCTACAGATAAGCCGGTAGAGATACGCATGAAGAGCGGAGAAACATTAAAAGGAAAAATCAAACTAACGGATGAAGGTAAGCTGGCAGTAGAGTCGAGTGTTGACCGTGAAACAATTGGGGTCGAATGGCAAAAGGTCTCTGCGATCAATCCGCCGCAGCAAGGCATCTGGAAAGGCAACGTAACCGTCGGCGGCAATCTCCAGTCAGGGAACACCGACCGTACAGCCCTATCTCTCGGTGCATCAGCAATGCGAAGAACAGATCGAGATCGATTCAGCCTCGGCTTCCTCTTTAATTATGGCGAGGACGAAGACGTGCTTATTACACGTAACACCTATGGGAGCGCCAAATATGACTACTTCTTCACAAAAAGGCTCTACGGGTACCTGGGGCTGGAACTCCTGAATGATAAGTTCCAGGATATCAAGTTGAGAACGATTGTTGGTCCTGGCATGGGCTATCAGATATGGGATGATCCCGTGAAAGCCCTTGCTATCGAAACAGGCGCTTCCTATTTCTCCGACAACATGCGTCGCGGAGACGACAGCGACTATGTCACCGCCCGCTTCGGCCTCAACTTCCGCTATAGCTTGCTCAAGTTCATTGTCTTTACCGACAACCTGACTTATTACCCAAGCCTCGAGAGGTTTAGCACGTACACCCTGCGTAACGAGTCTGCCCTTACAACCCCCCTGGGGGCACAATGGGCGCTCAAGTTGGCCAACATCCTCCAGTACGATAGTGATCCCACTTCTGGAATAGGAAAAACAGACAGCCAATGGATACTCGGCCTTCAGTATCTATTCTGACAAAAACCGGCAAGCGACAGTGGCAAATGACAAATTGCTGTGCTATTATTGAAACATATGGATCGACGAGATTTCCATATTGCCACAATCACAAGCCTACCCCTAGGCCCATCCGTCGTTAGCAAAGACGAAAGAATCATTGAATTCAAAGGGTTGCAGGAGAAATCACCAATTTCGCCAGGAAGGAGGCACTGAGGTAAAAACATGTCGACCTGTTTCACAGCTTCTTCCGGAACAGCACGCTGTCGGCTCATCCATTACTCTCTATGAGAAGGAAAGCATATCGCAGCGTTGGTAAAAAAACTCAAAGACAAAGACGGGACGACAGTATACGTTTGCCGTCACACCTTTTCCGATGTTTGACACAAAAGGCAAGATCATAGATGTGTCAGAGTTTTTGCATGATGCGACAAGGGTCCGTCAAGGAAAAACAGATTACAAGAATTTCGTATCTATGTACATTCACGATTTGAAAAATTACAAAATATTGTCAAGGGGCTTTCTCGGTCGTCTCAAATCGGAAAAAGTCGGCAGCATGGCAGAGAAACAGATGAAATATGCCTATTTCATTAATTCAGATCTTGAGAGCCCAGAAAAGCTCGTTCTTGATTTTCTTGATTTCTCTCGTTTCGATATAACAGCATATTATCCCTCTCTTAGCGCTTTCGATATTATAAAGCTTCTTGAGAAAATATCACAGAGTGTCTCGGTCCAAACCGAGAAAAAGAAGATTCCCATCGTGTCTAAGTGGCCAAATCAGAAAATTAACGTAGAGGCTGACCAGATGCTTTTCGAGAGACTTGTCAATAATCTGCTCAATAACGCCATTAAGTATTCCCATGAGAATGATAATGTCATAGTCCGATGCAAAGAAAGAGTCAGAAAAGAAACCTTGGACATTATTAATACTGGCCCCGTTATAAAAAAGAACCACCTTTCCTGCCTTTTCGATGCCTTCCATCAAGCCAAAGGTGGTGAAGGCTCAGGCCTCGGGCTAGCTATTGCAAAGAGGATAGCAGATCTTCATGGAGGGAAGATTTCTTCCGGAACAACTTCCCGAAGGCATGAAATCTTTACCTTTACAATTCACCAAAGGCAATCTATACTAAAACGCGACCAGGAGAAAAAAGAGTTGGGCTATGAGCGTTAGAAACAGATCGCTCTGGAGTTTTCTTCCATTGGAAAACAGGCGGATTCCGGATGTAGTTATCAGAGAGAGTGCCAGGTCAAGCCTTCGGAATCTTCTCAACTGGATACGTGGAGGCACAGAGAAATCCAATTTCAGCATCGACGCTGAGTTGCACACCGTGCCTTCGCATCTTCTCAACGCTCTGGCACCCGTTCCCGATTGGGGAGAGGCGGCTGAATCGTTCATTCAGGTGCTCGAAAACTCCAATGCTCGATCGGGCGCGTCCTTGACACAGCCGGTGCTCATTGGGCCTCCAGGAAGTGGCACCAGTCATATACTGGAACTTGTGGCCTTGAAAGAAGGATACACGGTCCTGGCGAGTCCGTCCCCGTCAGATATCCTCGAAGGTGGCCTTTCATGGCTAAAGAATCACCCTTTTGAGCAGGAGATGATCTATGTTATTCCTGAACTCGAGAAATTTTATTTTCGCCATCACCATGGGCTCCGTCTCATCCGAGCATTGGCAGAAGAGATAAAAGAAAAGGAAATCAAAGTTATTGTTGGTTGTGACAGCTGGGCATGGGCCTATCTTACCCAGGTTGTCGGACTTTATGTTTGTATCGGACCATACTTGACACTTGACGCTTTCGATGGGATTCTCTTATCTATTTTTTTCACAAGACTTGCTGGTATCACATGCCAGTCAGGGATAGTTTTCAGGAGTTCAGACACAGGCACAAATATAATGGTATCTGGAGATGCACAGAATCCGTGTTCTGCTGAACGAGGAATGAACGGCAATGGGGAGTATATTGAAGCACCAGAAATCTTAAGGCTTATCGCTTCGAGAAGTCATGGTATACCCCTGGTAGCCTGGGCGATGTGGCGCCAATGCCTTGAGATGGCTTCCGATGAAGCCATAGACGAATCTTCTTTGCAGAACGCAACCCCGCACAAGCCATCAACAATTTGGGTCTCGCCATGGCCCAAGGTTGCCCTGCCAAAACTGACATCACCGGTAGACAACCGCGAACTGATCATATTGCATACGCTGTTAATACACTCCGGTCTCCCAATGCCTATATTATCCGAACTTCTACCATTGTCCGAAATCGAAAGAAATTCGCTCATGGAACGACTGAACTCTGCTGGCCTCGTGAAACTGGACGACAAAGAATGGCGGGTTTCTCTTCTTGGATATCCTTCAGTCAGAGACAATCTCGCTGCAGAGGGATACCTGGTCGACAAGATCTAAAGGAGTTAAGACCATGAACACGGAAGTAGCTGATCTTTCAACTGTTTTTATTGATTTTAGGAATATCCCCTTTCAGACAATACTCTTCTTTCTCGTTGCCGCTCTCATTTTGATCTTGGCTATCCAACGGGGCCTTCCTCGGCTTTCCGAGAAACTGCCCTCTCGATTCCGTAGGGTCATCCTGCCATCAATTCCCGTCCTGAGGCTTGCCGTTATCATTCTTGCAATTGTCGAGATTGTCCCTCTCATCGTAAAACCAACCCCTCAAAACCTTCTTGCAATCTTAGGGTCAGTTGCTGTGGCTGTCGGGTTTGCGATAAAAGACTATGTGAGCAGTCTTATAGCCGGGGTTGTTTCGGTGTATGAAAAACCCTACCGTATTGGCGACTGGATCAGCATAGACGGGGTTTACGGTGAAGTCAAAAGTCTTGGGTTACGGGTGCTCAAGATCTGCACTCCTGATGACACTCTGGTGACCATTCCCCATGGAAAAATCTGGAACTCGAGCATCCAGAATGCAAATAACGGCAATCAAACCCATCTCTGTGTGGTTGACTTTTTCTTACATCCTTTGCATAACGGGAGTCAGGTGAGACCCACGCTTCTCGATGTAGTTCTCACAAGTCCTTATCTCAAATCAGACCTGCCCTGTACTGTTGTTGCATCAGAAAAATCCTGGTGTACCCATTACCGGGTAAAGGGGTACCCTGTCCATAATGCAGACGAGTTCCAGTTCGTCACAGACATAACAATCAGAGGCAAAGATGCGCTCAACGCTGTAGGTGCACATCCTGCGGCCACCCCACCCTCCTTTGCAGCAGGTACAGGTTAAAATAAAGATGATTCTTTACCATTAGAATAGAAAAAATTTCATGTGCATTGTTCTCCGGGATTTTACGGGTGCTTATTTCATGATCCACCGTAAAATCAGGAATTTCAGAAGGCACTCAGAATTACATGAATACTCATGCGGGCAATATCAGAGTCGCTCTCCAGTGTTTTTTTCAAATAAAATTGCACGATGGGAGGGAAACCTCATGAACCCGCGATCGCCTGTTTGAAAACCCTCTTCGACGGATGCAACGCCTCGCAAAGATAAGTTATTCCATCCAAATACGACCCAATTAAAAGATCCCGCCGGTTCCACAAGGGAGATGGAGACTTTAATCTCACCCTTTGTTTCGTCTTTTGAAACAGAAATATCTTCAGGTCTGACGCCAACTACAACAGAGTCGTTCAGTGGTTTTCTCTCTGTTCTGGGCTTAATCAAAATACCATTGCATTCAACCTCAACCCCTTCCTGCTGCCTCACGAACGCAGGGATGAAGTTCATAACAGGACTTCCGATAAAGCCTGCCACAAATAGATTTGCCGGTTTTGAATAAACCTCATGGGCGCTGCCACATTGCTGAATTTTGCCTTCGTCCAAAACAGCCATCCTGTCGGAGAGACTGAGCGCCTCTGCCTGATCATGGGTGACATAGACAGTTGTTATTTTCAACTCTCCGTGGAGTCTTTTGAGTTCTGCCCGCATTTCTAATCGCAGACGAGCATCAAGATTGGAGAGGGGTTCGTCCAAGAGAAACACCTTTGGTTTCCTTACGAGGGCCCTTCCCAGGGCAACTCTTTGTCTTTGTCCGCCTGAAAGCTCTTTTGGCTTCCGGGCAAGCAATTCTGTAAGACCAAGAAGCGACGCAACCCGCCTGACCTCTTCGTCCATTTGATGTCGCTTGTACTTCCTCATGCGAAGAGGAAAGGCAATGTTGTTATAAACGGTCATGTGGGGATACAGGGCATAGCTCTGAAATACCATTGCTACATCCCGCTCTTTGGGTGACAGGTTATTCACTACCACACCATCGAAAAGTATGTTACCGTCAGAAACATTCTCCAGTCCCGCAATCATGTTAAGGATCGTGGATTTTCCACACCCGCTGGGACCAACAAACGTGAAAAATTCACCGTCCTCGATAGAGAGGTTGATATTTTTGATTACCGTTATCTCACCAAACCGCTTTTTAATGTTTTGTAATTCTATCCTTGCCATGCCTACCCCTTAACTGCACCCGCAGTGAGACCTTCAATAATTTTCTTCTGAAATGCAAAGATAAGAACTAAGAGAGGTATCGTCACAATTACGGAAGCAGCGGCTATTTCGCCCCACGGGATTTCGTGTATACCCGGAAAAAGAGCAATGGCTACCGGAATGGTTCGGGAATCCTCCGTTGATGTGAAGGTAAGTGCATAAAGAAATTCGTTCCAGGAAAAAATAAAAACAAGAATGGCGGTGGCAAAAATTCCTGGTGCGGACAGGGGCAGGATTATCTTCGCGTAAGACTGGAAAGAGGTGCACCCATCTATCCTGGCCGCACGAAAGATTTCATCGGGGACTTCCCTAAAAAAATTTGTAAGGATCCAGACAGAGAGTGGAAGTGAAAACGTCGTATATGTAATGATGAGTGCAAACCATGTATCCCTGAGACCGGCAGCCTTTATCATCATGAAAAGCGGGCTCACGGTCGCGATTGGAGGAAACATAGAGGCGGAAAGAATAAACCCTAGGATAACAGGCTTGTAACGGACCCTCAGCTTTGCCAGACCAAACGCACAGAGAGAGCCGATCATGATTGCCAGAACTGTGGTACTTGATGACACCACAATGCTGTTCAGCATGATTCTAAAAAACATCCGGCCTTCAAATACTGAGATATAGTGAGTCAGGGTTGGACTTCCGGGTAAAAGAGGCGGGATTCGAGTCAATTCATGATCTGTTTTTAAGCTCGTTAAAACCTGCCAGATAAGTGGCCCCGCGGAATATAAGACTACCACGGTAAGTACGAGATAGAATATTCGCCTTTTCATGAGTGTACAAACCTCTTGCCAATCAAACCGATAAAGGCAACAGTAATGAAACCCACACAGAGAAATACTGCCAATGCCAGCGTTGATCCGTACCCGAACTGGAGGGTTTGAAAAAGAACCTTATAGGTATAGATTGACAACGTTTCAGTCGTGTTTGCAGGACCCCCTCCGGTAAGAACATAAACAGCGTCAAAAATACGAAACGCGTCAAGACATCGGAAAATAACAACAATGAGGATTACCGGTTTGAGGAGAGGAAGTGTAATACTCAAAAACAGCCTCACAGACCCGGCACCATCAACTCGTGCAGCGCTGTGCAGGTCCCGGGGTATCACCTGAAGTCCGGCGAGAAGGATAATGGCAACAAAAGGGGTTGTTTTCCAAACATCCATGAAGATTGCCGCATTCAATGCCCATTGTGGGTCGCCAAGCCAGTTGATCTTGGTACCGAGCAGATAGTTGAAAATCCCGAAGTCAGTATTGTACATCCACTCCCACATCTTTGCCGAGACTACCGTAGGTATCGCCCATGGTACAAGTATAAAGGCTCTGGCTACCCCCTTTCCGAAAAACGTCCGGTTCAGGAGAAGCGCAAATGCAAGGCCAAGGACAAGTTCGCTTAACACCGAAAGAGTTGTAAAGTAAGCAGTATTCTTGAGAGCGTCCCAGAAGCGTTCATCCTCCAAAAGGAAAATATAATTTTGAAGTCCGACGAATTCTACAACATCGAAGATCAGAAGCCTTCTCTGAAAGCTAAGGTTAATGACTTGAATAAGTGGATAAATGGTAACAGCAGCGAGAAGAAGAAGGGCCGGCAATATGAAACCTGTACCCTTGTCAGCGTTTTTCATCGATTTGCCCCTAGCATATGCTCAACCTGTCGCTGGGCTGACCTGAGAGCGGCAGCCGGTGTTTTTATGCCCGATATGGCTGAGCTGAATTCAGGCTGCAATACCTGGGTCATCATCATGTAATAGGGAGAGACTGGCCGAGGCCGTGCCTTCATAAAGATGTCATGGAGTCCTGTCATGAAAGGCTGCTGGCGCATTAAGTCTTTATCGCTGTAAAGCGATCTCAGCGTTGGTTTGTAGCCGACGGTCAATGCCAGGTATTTCTGAGTCTTTTTTGATGTAAGAAAATTGAGAAGACGTTCAGCAACCTCCGGATGCCTTGTATATCGGTTAATGCCAAGTTGCCAGCCTCCAAGTGTCGATGCTGAACTCTTTCCAAAAAAAGCAGGCAGAGGGGCAACCCCTACTTTTCCTTTTATCAGAGAACCGTCTGAATCAAAGATGTTCCATGCATAAGGCCAGTTTCTCATGAAAACAGCCTTTCCATTTCCGAAAATATGTCTTGTAGATTCTTCCACGGCAGTGGTGACGAGGGCTGGGCTAACCTTATACTTCACAACGAGATCCCGCATGAATGTGAGTGCCTCAATATTCTGAGGGCTGTCAAGCACAACTGCGCCGTCCCTGAAAACATCTCCGTCGTTACTCCAGAAATATTCAAGGACATTGCACACGAGCCCTTCATACTGTTTTCCCTGCCATATGAAACCGTAGAGGTTGTCACTTCTTCTGCTGACAGCCTTTGCAATTTCTATCAGCTTATTCCACGTTTCCGGTGGCCCGAAACCAAGTTCTTCAAGAAGATCTTTCCTGTAGTAAAGGAGTCCTGCATCAATATACCATGGGAGGGCAAAAAATCTATCCTCAAATGAAATTGCCTCAAGGGGCCCCGGAAATGTGTCCTTCCTCTTCTCCTCAGACATAAGGTGGCTTACATCACGCAGCCAACCTGCCCTGGCAAATTCAGGCACCCATATAACATCCATGCTTATGACATCAAAATCCGACGCACCGGCTTCGAGATTGATGACATAGAACTGATGCTGTTCGTCCGTAGTAGAAGGCAATGTTTCATCAATTACGTTGATGCCAGGATTTTGTTCCTCGAATTTTTTCAGGAGTCTTTTCATATGCTCAGGGTCGCCCGGAACCTTTCCATGCTTAAATACTATGGTAACTGTTCCACTGCCCGCACTTTCAGGCACCTTTTTCTCACATCCTGCAATCAGGGAAAATACCACTGAGAGTATGAGAAAAATGGAGATTGTATTGCTTGAGCCTTTCATATGCAAATATTAGATATAATAATAATCTTTGTTGTCAAATTCCCTTTCGAACAATTTTTATATATTTGAAACACGAAGACCATCAGAAGGCATAGCTGTTGGCCTTTTCAGGTATCTGATCTTGCTTAAAGCATACGGGAGACTATCCCTTAATAAGCTTTCATTCCGCAAAAAATCGCTAATCAATTGGCATTCCCAAAATCAGCGGGGAGGGTTGATTTTCATGTCCTCTTCCATTATCATAGTTAAAAGAAACGAATACGTCTAAAACGACAAAGAAGTGGAGCATTTCATGCGCATCTCGGGACTTATCAAGCCGGAGATTTTAGAATTAATTGAGAAGAAAGACTGGAACCAGTTAAAAAATGTTCTATCGTACTGGCCTGCACCTGATATCGCTGATTTTCTTATGGATGTGGAGATGCCTGTCCGGGTTTTCTTATTTCGTTCACTCCCAAGGAAGGTTTCTGCCGACGTATTCTCCTATCTTGAGTCGAAGGATAAGGATGAGCTTCTCGAGGCGTTAAGTGTCGAAGAAACTCGCTATCTTTTGGCTGACCTGAGCCCCGATGACCGAACCGAACTATTCGAGGATCTCCCTGGCCAGGTAATTCAGCGACTCCTCAACCTTTTAAGCCCCCATGACTACCGGGAGACAGTGGAACTCCTGGGCTATCCCGATGAAAGCGTAGGCCGTCTGATGACCCCTGACTATGTTGCTGTCCGGCCTTCCTGGACCGTTGGACAAGCCTTGGCCCATATAAGATGGCTTGGCAAAGACAGCGAAACAATCAACGTGATCTTCGTTACCAATGAATCATGGAAGCTTATTGATTCGCTCGGGCTTAGGAAGCTGATCCTGGCCGACCCTGCCGATACGATAGAGCAACTCATGGATTATCAATTCGTGAGTATTTCTGCACTTGAGGACAGAGAGAAGGCTGTAGAGTTGATCAACCGTTACGATCTCTATGCCCTTGCCGTGGTTGATAACGAGGGGATTCTGTTAGGAATTGTAACTGTCGATGACGTGATTGATGTAGCAAGTCAGGAGACTACGGAGGACTTCCACATGGCGGCAGCCGTGGCACCTTTGAAGGAAAGTTACAGTGAAGCAAGCATCTGGTTTCTCTACCGCAAACGGATAGGCTGGCTCGCAATTCTTCTTCTTGTGGGCCTTGTCTCTTCTGCAATCATTGCACATTTTGAGGAAACTCTAAGTACAGCAATTATACTCACTGTTTTCCTTCCATTACTCATTGCCAGTGGAGGTAACACAGGAGCCCAGTCGTCCACGTTGATCGTAAGGGCCATTGCAGTTGGGGATGTGGAACTCACCGAATGGCTGAGGGCTCTTGCCAGAGAACTCCTCATGGGTATGACCCTTGGTGCAACAATGGGCATTATTAGTTGGTTCCTTGGTTTTTTTGTGGGTGGCTTTACCATTTCCATAATTATCGCATTAACCATGTTTTCCATTGTTCTGGTGGCAAATATAATCGGAGCAGCCCTTCCATTGATTTTGACACGCCTTGGTTTTGACCCTGCTGTCGCAAGTAACCCGCTAATCACTTCAATAACCGATGTAGTAGGGCTCATCATTTATCTCTCTATCGCTACATACATTTTGTCTTTCTAAGAGCACAGTCGCGCTGTTGATCTTTCGCAATCCCTCGCCATCTTCGCGGAAACAAAAATTCAATTCCACAAGACTATTGCACACGGCACCCCTTGGACGTGTCTATTTTTTTAATGAGCCTTATTGGAGCTCATCCGCAGGAATAAGCCAGATCACCTCGTAGGGTTGAAGTTCAATTAAAAGTCTTTCGTCTGAGATTTCCCATCCTCTGCCGCTAAGAAGATCAAACCATTGGCTGCTGCCAACCCCGATCGTTGTCAAAGGGATGATGGCGGCAGTTTCGTGATCGGTGATATTTGTTATGGCAAGGATGTGCTGGTTACCCTCCGGGGACGTGCGCAGCACGACAAAGATATCGGGCGACAGGTAGGGAACCAGCTGTTCTCCCCGGGGATGGAAAGCACGGTATCTGATGCGGGCATTGTAAAGAGGGGCACTGCGCGCTGCGATAATGGATAGTTTGGATTCCGGTTCCTCCATTGCCTTTGCCATATCGGCAAACTCTATAACCTGCCGGTTAATGTCCCGACTTGAGCCGGTTTGCCTGACAATCTCGGGGTCATTTTCCGTGCCGATAATGCCGTGCACATATAATCCCGGAATACCTTTTAAGGCAAGCGCGATACTCCGTGAAGCCAAAAAACGGCTCACCTGAAGACGAAGGCTTTCATCCGCTGCATTACCGTTCAGGGCACTCCACCATGTTGAGTTTATCTCGTATGGCTCCTGCTTTTTCTCTTCTGTGCCTTTGTAGGAGACATGGGCCCCGTGAAGAATGGCCTTTCGTATGATCAGATCTACCTGTTCAGGGAAAAGAATACCTTTTGCCCCCATGAGACCGATCCCATCGTGGGTATCAAGGATATTAAAAAACGATGTGAACCCGGATGGGGTGGTAAAACTGCCTGCCCACTGTGAAAGGATTGTTGCGTCACCTGTATAAAATGTGAAGAGAATGAGGGGAGGAAGGGCAAAGTTGTAGACCATGTGTGCCTGATCGTAGCCATTCCCAAAGTATGAAACATTATCTTCATGGGGCACGTTGGTTTCGGTGAGCAGGGCAACACCAGGCGCTACGGCATCTAAAACAGAGCGAAGAAGTTTAATTACCTCATGGGTTTCGGGCAGATGTACACATTCGGTTCCCGGTTCTGCCCATATATAAGTCACCGCGTCAAGACGGATAATATTCGCACCCTGACGAACATAAAACAGAAGCGCCTCGACGATGCGCAGCAGCACATAGGGATTTCGGAAGTTCAGGTCTATCTGGTCGTCGGAAAAAGTCGTCCATACGTATCTGATACCCTCGATAGTATAAAATCTCGTAAGAATGTCCGTCGTCCTTGGACGAAAAATCTTGCCTCGCTGGTCCGGCGTCAGATCATCGGGAGAGTCATAAGCGATGAAAAATTCTTTATAGAAAGGGTGGCCGTTCAGAAAACTTTTGAACATTCGGCTCTGTGATGAAACGTGATTAAAGACACCGTCAAACATAAGATTATACTCTTTTCCTAACCTGATGATATCGTCCCAGCTTCCGAGGCGGGGGTCAACGCTCAGGTAATCGATAACCGAGAAGCCTCTGTCTGATGTGTAGGGGAAAAAGGGCAGGATGTGTATGGTATTAATGAATCCCCGGTTATAGGTGTTTACGAATTCATACAACGTGGATAATGTTTTTTGGCCCTCCCCACCGTGGACTATGTCGCCGTAAGCTATAAGGACCACATCCTTTTCGGTAAACCTTTCTTCAGGGTCGTATGATTTCTCAACTTCGCACAATTCTTGAGGCTTGTGTGCACAGTGAACTGTAAGGAGTCGCTTTAGCTCAACTATTATGCCAGGTGCAGCCTCCTCGCCATAGAGAAAAACAATGTGTCGGAAAAGCCGGCCTTCGATATCCGAGGGCATTCGGTAGAGGGGCTTCGTGTAGTCAGGTTCCAGATTGTAGGATATCCTTTTGGTTCCCCTTTCTGTTTGTATTTTCTCAGCCATCTGCTCTTTCCGCCTCAAGGGCCCTTTTATCAGCGATAAGGATCCATTACCTTAACCGGCTAATTAAAAATAGTCAAGACTCCTGAGAGCTATACCAGTGTAGTCTGCACTGATGATTGTGGAGCGGATACTATAATCCTGGGCGGTACACTTTGCATGATATGTGCTGATAAGCGCTCTTAAAGCACTGCCCGATAAAACTGGTCCATGGAGGCTCCCCGCCGACACTATGTTAACTGACTTTAAAAAAGGGGGCGGGGGGTTCCGAAGGCGAGCAATAAAGTATTATTTCTATTTTTATGTGACTTTCTGCGTCTGTGGTATACTACCTGACATGTTCACCAGAAAGGATGGAGCTTTTTCTCCTCATCGCATGAAGCGTATTGGCCGTGGCACGCTGTTAGGAATTTTGATCGGTATTGTGTCGGGTCTGGGCGGAATAGTCTTTAATTACATGATCAAGGCCGGGACCCAGTTCTTCACAGGAGATTTGATATCCTATCTTTTACCGGGTCGCAACCCCAGTTTCAGCATTCTTGGTTTTACCATAGATCGATGGATGATGTTATGGATTCCCGCCTTTGGAGGACTCCTCTCCGGATTCCTTGTATTTCGATTTGCTCCGGAAGCAGAAGGCCACGGAACGGACGCCATGATCGAAAGTTTTCATCGAAAAAAAGGTATTGTGCGTAAACAGGTCCCAATAATCAAGACTCTTGCATCAGCAATCACGATCGGATCAGGCGGTTCAGCAGGAAAGGAAGGGCCTATTGCCCAGATTGGCTCAGGGTTTGGTTCCATATTCGCATCCCTTCTGAAGCTGAGCGACACAGAACGGCGCATCATGCTTCTTGCCGGGGCAGCGGGTGGCATAGGAGCCATATTCAAGGCACCACTTGGTGCAGCACTCTTTGCTGCTGAGGTTCTTTACAGCAAGGCGGACTTCGAATTTGAGGCGATTATTCCCTGCATCCTTTCATCCATAGTCGGCTTCATGGTGTTTACGCTCCATGATGGGACAGGGACCATATTTCAGATTCCTGTATTCACTCTTGCTACCCCCATTCAGTTGCCCTTCTATGGGTTCCTTGGTCTTCTTTGCGCGTTTGTGGGTTACCTATACGTTAAGGTTTTCTATGGTATGAGAAACCGCTTTTTCAGACCCCTCGCCATCGCAAAGTGGCTTAAGCCGGCATTAGGCGGTCTGATGCTTGGGGTAGTAGCCTTCTTCCTGCCGGAAGTCCTTGGCGGTGGTTATAAATGGATCCAGTCGGCTATCGATGGACAACTTGCCATAGGTCTTATGGCCGCCCTGGTTTTGGGCAAAATCGTCTCCACCTCCTTCACTATAAGTTCCGGGGGAAGTGGGGGCGTGTTCGCGCCATCCCTCTTTATCGGTTCCATGCTGGGTGGTTTCTACGGAAGTTCATGCGGGAGAATTTTTCCGCACATTGTGACCGAACCTACCGCGTTTGTTCTGGTTGGAATGGGAGGATTCTTCGCCGGTGTCGCGAAAACCCCCATTGCAGCGCTCATAATGGTTGCCGAAATGACCGGGGGATACAGCCTTATCCTTCCCATGATGATTGTCTCATCTCTTGCATACCTTCTTCTCGGCAAGACATCTCTGTATGAAAAACAGGTACCAACACGCGTTGACTCTCCGGCCCATATTGGAGATTTTGCTGTTGATATTATGGATCATCTGCTCATAAAAGACGCTGTGACACCTGGCAAAAAAGTTGAAACCATTTCAGAAGGCATGCGATTTGAAGATATTCTCAGATTCGTCGTGGGATCAAACCAACAGGATTTCCCGGTTATAGACTCTCAAGGAAACCTGACCGGTATCCTTTCGATCACAGACCTGAGGGAAGCCATGGCATCCAAGGATATACATGGCTTGCTTGTAGCCAAGGATATTGCAATTGAAAAGGTTTTGAAGGTAACCATGGATGATTCTCTCAATACTGCCCTGAAACTTATGGCTGCCGCTGACCTTCGGGAACTCCCGGTAGTCAGCAAAGAAGATCCGACAAAGGTAGTTTCCATAGTCAGCAGAAAGGAGATTATTCGTACGTATCATGACGAGATAGAACGGATGAAAAGACCGGATATCAGCACTGCATAATCAGATTTTCTTCTGTTCCATGCAAGGAACTAACATAGAACTATAAATATTTGATCCTAACTTAGAACTTAGAACTGAATTAAAAAACGGGGCCCGAAGGCCCCTAGATTTTATGAATCAAACTCGTCACGTCTTAGACCACAGTCTATCAATAAGTTCTTTTGACGGCGGTTTTGTCATGAGGCTGACAAGAAAATAGATCACCCCGCAGCCTATTACAAGCCACCATTCGAGGGTACCCATCCCAATTGTCTTCTTTACGAGAACTGCATAGCCACCATAAATGGACATACCGAGTCCATAAAGAGTGCAGCACAGTGCGCCCCACTTCGTGGCCCTTTTCCAGTAGTAGGAAACGGCGGTAACGAAGAAGAAGATGGCGCCGAGGCCCATAGCTGCAAGGCCCATGAAGATGGACAGAAGTGGCGGTGGATTGACAAGGGTCCAGTAGAAGGGGAGGAAGAGGAAAAGGGCGATAAGGAAGTACCCGAGGTAGAGCATAGACTTGTCTGAAACCTTCGGAGACCAAAGCTTAACAACGTCACGGGTGATGTTGGCGCTCATGATGAACACCATGCCGGCAAGGGTGGAAAGTGCAGCGGCAAAAAGACCCATAACATAGAGGGTCATAAGGGGAACACCACCGACAGCAAAGGCAAGGTATGGCGCAGCCAGATCACCCATCCAGGGTTTAATTGCAAGAAGCTGGGGGCCATAGATCATCCTTGCCACGAGACCGTTAGAAGAGCAGTCAAGCATGATTGGGACACCGGCGATCAGGAACACAACAGTTATGAGTATCCAGAAACCCCGCCTGTTAAGTGCAGCCATGCCGAGGAACCGGCTTACATTGTGGGGAAAGCCGATGGCCATGGTAAAGAAAATAACGGGTGTGGCCAGGATACCTACGAGGCTCGAGAAGAGCTGAGTAGGACCAACCTGAGGAAGCTCAGGGCGCATCAGCTTTATAAGCGCCGGGCCAACCTTGGGCTCCATATAAAGCTTTGCCGAGATTTCATAAAATCCGCCGGCCCAGATGATAGCCCATATGCCAAGAAGCGCACCGACAAAACCAAGGAAGGCACCCTGAAAAGCCATGGACCACTGGGTACCCACGTATCCGCCGAGGACCATATAGAGCCA
>JAEAMG010000842.1_pt1 | contig 29254 bp, 20 predicted proteins | sample 8958741 | NCBI WGS metagenome assembly JAEAMG01 (sample SAMN16933256, study PRJNA681125) | bioreactor sludge metagenome | isolation source: anaerobic bioreactor treating anionic surfactant - SDBS | place: India: Bengaluru | collected 2019-02-28 | reverse complement strand
TGAATGCCGCCGCCGTCAAGTGTCGTCAGCATGGCATTGTCAATGCGGTTGTAGGCGAACAGGTTGCCGCCCTGATTGCGGAATGCGAAAATGCCGTTGCGTGAGAGGTCGTGAAAGTAATTATTCGTGACCGTGTTGCCCTGCATCATTGCCGTTTGCGCCGGCCGTGAATCAAGATGCACGCCGCCGCCATAGTAGCGGATCAGTCCACAGTGACCCACCTCGTTTCGTTCGATGCGGTTGCGCAGGGGGGCGACGGCCCCGGCGGCGCTGCCCGGCGTGTATAGCTTCGTATCATCCATATAAGAAAAGCGCGCACCGGTTGCCAACACGCCGCCTCCGCCTGAATCTAATACCGTGTTGCGTGCGATGAGGTTGTCTGTGCTGTCAAGGTGCAGCCATACCGCGTACCCGCCAATATTCTCGAAGCGGCACCCCTCTACGCGGCAATGGCGCGCGTTGTTAAATTTGATTGCCGCATCGGTATGCACGCGTGCTTCAATATGACCGAGCGTGTAGGTCGTGTGGCGGAATTCCAATCCGCGGAAGTGCACGTGTTCAACATGGGTTCCGGCATTAACATCACCTTTAAGATAGACAATGCGATTGAGGTGCGGCGCAATAATTTCTTTCTCGTTGGGGTCGCCTTCGTCATCGGGCCAGTAGAGCAGTATACCGGTCGCGGGATTCAGGTGCCACTCACCGGGCTGGTCGAGTTCTTCCTGGACGCCTTCCACCCAGAACCAATTGTCCTTTTTTATGGGGGCATACCGTTCTCGTTCGCCCAAGTGAATGATGTTCGCGTCAGTGTCAACACCAACGATATCGTTGCGCTGATTGAAAAAGCGCCATCCGGCCACGATATTGACCTGCGCGTCCAGTGCTTCGGCCCAACTTGTTCGCGCCTCGTCCGGGTGGCATGCTATCCGGTCCTCGGCGCCGCCTAGAGCGTACAAAAAGGGTTCCTCAGCGTCTGCGTTGGGATAACGCGCGCGGGTTGCCCGTTCGCCATCCACGAACAATTGCCGGAAGTACCAGGAGGTCGGCGCAGCAGCATAGGATTCCGCAACGTCCCGTGGCATGGGCAACGCGACACCTGTAAGATGTATGGCCCAGCGGTGTTCATCCACCGGCCGCCATTTACCCGTCAGCTTTCGCCCGCCGCTCAATACCACGCGCGCATCCGCTGCCACGCTATAGATGATGGGTGTTTCCACCGTGCCGGAATCCTCCGGCCCCAGTTCCAGCGTCTTGTCCAGGTGGTATACCCCTTCGTGAAGCACGATATCAGCGGGCGCCTTAAGCGGTTGGAGAGCGCGAACGGCATCCCGGGCGCGGTGCAGTGTCGCGAAGGGCTGTTCCATCGTTCCCGGGTTAACATCGTTCCCTGTAACTGCTACATAAAACTCCGTTGCCTGAGCGCCCGGCAGCAAGAGCCGGAGCCAAACCACAAGAAACAGCATGCATTTCAGAACGTTCATCCCGAGTCTTCCAAATAAAACTGCCCGGCGTGTTCATCAAGTTCGACAGTGAAAGAAGGTGAGCTCAAAAGGCAACCGGTGCGTTCATGACGTTTCTTTATTGACCCTCAATTATCTTTGACGCTTCAAGCGCCAGTTTAACAGCGGTGTCGGCGCTGACAAGGCGAACATGGTCCGGGAGTATGTTGACCAGTTCCATAACGGAGTTGTTGAGGTTGAGTCCGCCATCACTGGTCATATAAATGCCCGTAACGGTTCCCCGCGGGTAGGCGCCCAGTTCCTCGGCCATCTTTTCGGGACTCAGGTAAAATTCTTTGTCCATGGCTCCGCCGTTATCATGCACCCCTCTCCATTCCCTGGGGCGGAACAATACGACCTTCCCGCCGTCCTGGCCGGTAATCACTTTGAAGAACTGGTTGGGCTCCCACGTACCTGTTGGGAGCATATAGGGCACGTTAACGGGGAACACCCCCTTAATAGCCCCGTCCATTTTTGCGTACTTGGGCAGAAATACCTCTTCCGCGTATTGCCATGTGTTATAAAATTCCCAATGAACCGTGCTGCGGGTGCCGAAAAGTCGGGCATCGTCTTCCGTGGCCACGACAAACGTGTCCTGCATGGTGGTTTCTTCCAGCGATGCGGGATACGCGTAAAGGTGGCCGCTGGGCGGAAGCATAAAGTAATCTTTTCCGGTAGCATGACTCATCTTGTAGTACCACTTCAGTACATCCGGTGCGATGCGGGCGAGGTGCGGCGAAATGGACCAGGTAAGGGGCGGGCAGAACGCTTCTCCCTTATTGCAGGCCTCAGCCCGCTGCCGGATCCACTGGGCGCGTGTTCCCATCATAAAATTGATATTGTCCCCGTCCCCCACAATAAAGGCGACATAGGTTTTGGCGGGGTCATAGTTAACATTCTCCGGCTTGTTTTGCGGTATCTCGTCCGGATTGGCAACCGGCGCTCGTCGTGTGGAGAAAAAGGAAAGGTTATTCACTTCAGTCGGAATGGCACCCATGTTTCGTGACTCGGCGCACAGGGTCTGCGCCTCGAACAGGTATCCACCGAATACCAACCAATAATTCGCGTAGCCATACACCCCGATAGGTTTGGCCCAGGGGTTCACGCTGACAATCTCATTCAGAAGCGCGCCCTGCTCTGTGTTTGGGATGCATCCGTTCACCAGAAACATGACGAACAGCTTTTCCGAAAATACAAAATCAATCAGAGAAGATTCCATGTTCCCGTTAAGTTCAGGGTTCCAGATTTTTCTGCCGTCTCTGCTATATCCCGGGTTGAGCATGGCGAGCCCCGTGGTCTCGTTTACGTAGTGCTCATACACATACTTCGTCGCTAGATAGGGCGTATCGAGATCCGCGAACGCTGCCGTTGCGTCGAATACCAGGTAGCCCCATTGGATATCCATTTCCTCGGCGATTGGTATGGCTTCCAGAACCGCGCTGACCGTGAGGATATTGGGAAGCAGGGGCTGCTGCTTCTTGTAGGAGTACCGCACATATCGGGGGAATTCCGTCCGACAGACCTCCAGAAACTGATCTGCAGTTAGTAGGGCATCCGGCTGTAACGTGAGATCCTCTATCCATTGCGCGTCCTTTTTGTCCATGCGCGTAAAAACAGAACCTCCTCTTTTTCGATTGCGTAATCCAACGCAGGCTTGAACTGCGATCGCTACAGCCGGGTCGATCGCGTGATCAATGTCCACCACCCGTAATGACCGACCCTCATTGGGCGAAAATGCTGAAGCCGTTTCTAACTGCGAGTGAACGGTATCTCCTGCAATCGCCGGGCCTGAAGAAAGTACTGCGGCAAAGCATACCGCCGTTAATATCATCATTTATATTTTCCCCATGGTCCGAATCCCAGTGACGCTATATGGACAAACAACGATTCTATTCTTTTGTATACTCTCCTGGGTTTTGATGATTACAAGTAAGGTCGGCCTCTTGCTTCAGTATGAGAGGGAAAAGAACAGATCTTATTGACTTCTGATGCGGTCATGAAGTTTCAACGGAGCGAAGGTTTCTTCCTTCAATGCTTGGTCCCGGTCTTATGATAAAGACTGCGTGTTTTCGTTCAACATGATACCATGAAACATTTTCCAATCCTGGCAAGTCCATACGACTCAAAGGTCTATTCCCTTTTTCACGGGAAAGCCATTCAGTCCGATACTTAAAGAAAGGAATAGCATGACCGTTGGAATCTGTATCGGTCTCGTTCTTATTATTCAAACTGTGACAATTGCAGACGCCGACCTGTCACCCACCGTCAAGGAATGGGTGGACATCACCCTCTCTCGACAGGGTGAAACGTGGGACGAAGCAACGGGCATGATTGGAAGCAGCAAGGGAAACAGTACCCGTGGCACCATGTTTTATGCCTTGGGACTGCTGCAACGGGGACGCGAGGAAGATACGGAGCGCGCCTGCACCGCCATTCGGTCTGTCTGCAAACAGCAATATGTGGCTCCGGGCATGAAGTACCATGGAACGTTTAGCCGCAGTGACAGGGAGCAACCGCCCGCGGATGGAGGCGATTTTGATCCCAACTGGCGTGAATTTATCGGGCTCAGCATGATTCTTGCCCTGGAACAATGTGGCGACTCCATAGACGAAATTACCCGGCAAGCCCTGCTGGATGCCCTGCGTAACGCCTGTGAGGGCGCGTATGAACGCAATGTTGCATGGCGGTACACCAACATCAGTCTCATGAGTGCCTTGCTGCTGAGCTGGGGCGCCAAACAATTTGATACCCCGGAATGGAAGGTCCGGGGAGAAAAACTCAGCCGAGACATCTATGAGAACTTCAGCAAGAACAAGACCTTCAGCGAATACAATTCCCCCACCTATAACGGGGTAAACCTTTGGGCCCTGGCGGCATGGCGCATCATTGCGCCGACCCCGGAGATGGCCGCTATGGGTGCTGAAATGGAGGCAGGTTTATGGCGCGATATTGCCCGTTCCTACCATGCCGGACTGGGAAATGTGTGTGGTCCCTATGATAGAAGCTATGGCATGGATATGGGGCGGTACTTTGCCATTACGGGCATCGCCATAGCTCTGGCAACGCAGTCGCCTGCATCCATGCCTGACCTATCTAACAACAACCATTTCCATGATAGGGCCTATCTGCCATTACTCGCCCTGCTCGGGCTTCGGGTGCCTGAGGATGCCATGGCCCACTTGCTCTCTTTTCAGGGAGAACGGCGCTATGCGCGTATCGTAGAAAGAGGAAGTGCGAATCGCAGGGCCTATTCCTGGTTATACGACACCTATATGGTTGGTGTTCAAACCAATGCGCGCGTGAGGAAAGCTACTACCCAGTATCACCCCCTTACCGTCCATTGGAAGGGAAATAACGATATCATTCACTGGATTCGGTTTATAGGGGATACCCCCGCTATTATTTCGCTCCTTGGTGATGCCATAGAGATCAAGCCTGCACGAAAAAGTGTCCAGACTGTGCTGAAGTTAGAAGTCTATGCGCCGGGTACGGCATCGTTCACCAAAGAATCATGGAATCTGCCCGGGATGACCATAAAAACGCCGGTGGTTCCAGTTAACCCTGAAGTAACGCAGAAAGGCAACACCTTCACGGTTTCTTATCCTATCCCTGAAGGGGATGAAAGAAACCGTTTGATTATTGAAGTCAACTAATCAACCTTGTATTATGGGGTGAAAAATGTCGAAAGAAAGTGTGATACTCTTTATCACCAGTCACAGCGCGTACATCAAATGGAATATCAGCCAAATAAGGAAGCGGTGCATTGTTTGCGCGGCCTGATGGAAAACTCAGGTTAAACGGGAGGATAGAGCGATGAAGATAACATTCCGGCATTTACTGTTGGTGATACTCGCTTGTTGCGCCGGCATTTTCGCCGGTGCGGATAGCGCGGGGCTATACGACGTGTCTGCCTTTGGCGCAGTGGCGGACGGTACAACCCTGGATACCGCCGGGATACAAGCTGCGATAGATGCCTGTTGCGGGGCCGGGGGCGGCACGGTAAGAGTGGGGCCGGGCCGGTATCTTACGGGAACGCTGACCTTGAAAAGCGGCGTGACCCTGCACCTGGCACGGGGCGCCACGCTGGTCGGCAGTACGAACCTGGACGATTACCCGAAACGCAAGGCGGAGTATCGCTCCTATACGGACAATTACACGGACCGTGCCCTGATTTATGCCGAAGGCGCCCGGGACATCGCCGTTTCCGGGGAAGGCGTGATTGACGGGCAGGGCGCCGCATTTTCCGGCGAATACCTGGTCCGTCCCTATATGCTGCGTTTTGTCTCCTGCGAGGGGGTTGTCCTGGAGGACGTTACGCTGCGAGACGGCCCCATGTGGACCGTGCATTTCCTCGCGTGCGATCGCGTGTATGCCCGGGGCATCACGATACGCAGCCGCTGCAACAAGAACAATGACGGGCTGGACATTGACAGCAGTTCGAACGTGCGGATTTCCGATTGTGATATCAGCAGCGGCGACCGTGCTCAAGAGTACCTCGGCGCGGCCCTGCCGCAACGTCACCATTACGAATTGCGTGCTCAGCACCGACTGCAACGCTATAAAAATGGGCACCGAGTCCAACGGCGGTTTTCAGAACATCGCCATCAGCAATTGCGTCCTTTATGATACGCGTCTCTCGGGGATTGCCCTGGAGATGGTGGACGGCGGTCTCATGGACGGCATTGCGGTTTCCAACATTACGATGCAAAATACGGGCGGCCCCATCTTCATCCGCCTCGGCAACCGCGCACGGCCTTACCAGGAGGATATGCCGCCGCCGGGCATGGGTGCGCTTCGCAATATCGTACTCAGCAGTATTATCGCCACGGGCGCGGGCGAGACCGGCTGTTCCATTACCGGGTTGCCGGGATATCCGGTGGAGAATATAGTATTGCGCGACGTCCGCATCGAATTTGCGGGCGGCGGTACGCGTGAACAGGCGGAACGGGTTCCAGAGGAGAAACCAGACAGTTATCCCGAATACAAAATGTTTGGCCCGCTCCCGGCGTACGGTTTCTACATCCGCCACGCTAAGAACATAAGATTGGACGGCGTTTCCCTGACAACGAAGACGGATGACGCCCGGCCCGCTATTGTCCAGGAGGATGTGGAAAACCTTACCTTGAAGAACATCGAGGACAACACCGGCGTCGGGTCCCCCGAAACGCGCTGAACCGAAAGGAAACGTTCCCATGATACGACGCTGCACGGATGCGGAACTGGATACGATGCTTTTGGTAATCAATGACGCCGCCACGGCATACAAAGGCGTCATTCCCGAAGAGTGTTGGAAAGAACCCTACATGTCGCGCGAAGAACTGGAATGCGAAATCGGCGACGGTATCGTGTTCTGGGGATACGAGGAAGATGGGCAATTGCTGGGGGTTATGGGCATCCAGGACCGCGGCCCCGTCACGCTGTTTCGGCACGCTTATGTACGCACGGCACGGCGAAACGGCGGCATAGGCACGCAACTGCTCCACTGTCTTGAACAAATGACGGACAAGCCCATCCTGATCGGCACCTGGGAACGGGCCACCTGGGCCGTCCGTTTTTATGAGAAGAACGGATACCGCGTTGTATCCCGGGCGGAAACCAATTATCTGTTGCGAAAATACTGGAATCTGCCTGATCTTCAAATCATAACGTCGGTGGTCTTGGCAAACCTACAATGGGACCCGGCCAGCGAAGGATTTATGCCCTGAAGTGACGGCGGGATTTGGAAGATGTTTTTCCCAAGGGACTTAAAGGACATGAAGGACATAAAGGACATAAAGGGCTGTAAAATCTAAGAGGCGCCCTTGATGGAGTGCCCTTCACGTCCCTGATGTCCTTTGAGTCCTTTATGTCTTTTTGGTCCTTGATTTGGGCTTTCCGGTTTCAACCGTCATTTTTTATAATAGCCGTATCAACCTGAACATGGAAAGGAGGCAACAGTGGCGTTTCATCTAAAAACGGTAGTGGGTGGATGTTGGCGATTCCTGAAATGGGGCATTCTACTGCTGCTGCTTGTCATAGCGGTGCTGGTGCTGCGGGTGTTCTGGCGCGCGAACAGCGGTCTACCGGACCACGACGCAACGGTGATTACCCCCACGGTCAACAGCGAAGTGCGCGTGGTGCGCGATACCTGGGGGGTGCCCCACATCTTCGCGGCATCGGAGCCCGACGCCTATTTCGCGCTGGGATATTGCATGGCCCAGGATCGCCTGTTCCAGATGGAGGTGATGCGCCGGCTTGCCCGCGGGGAACTGGCGGAGCTGCTCGGGCCGCCCATCGTCAAGATAGACCGCATCATGCGCGCGTTCCTCCTGCGCGCCAAGGCGGACGAGTTCATGACGACCGTTTGGAAACAGTCCCCGCCAGAAATGAAAGCAGCCCTGGAAGCCTTCATTCTCGGCGTTAATGCATATATGGAGTCCAATACCCTGCCGTGGGAATTCGCAGCGCTCCTGATTTCGTGCAGGCCTTTCACCGTGGAAGATTTTATCTCTGTGGCCGCGGTTCTGCCCATTACTTTCGCGGACGGTCTGCGCGTGGACCCGCTAAAGAGCCTGTTAAAGGGACAGTATCCCGACGGGGATATCGAGATGCTTTTCCCGGAATTTGAAAAGATGCCCGTGACCATCATGGAAAGCCTCGAAGAAGCGGCGGAATACCAGCGAAACCGCGCCGGGACGGCGGTCGAAGCACCGCAGACATCCGGTGGCCTGCAAAGCGCCGCCCGCTGGCTGAACGCCGTCGCCGCCTTCGGCCGGTTCGCGGGCACGGGACTGGGAAGCAATTCCTGGGTACTTTCCGGCGATAAGACCGCAAGCGGCAAGCCCATTCTGGCGAATGATCCCCATATCGCGTTCACCAATCCCGGTATCTGGTACGAGGCGCACCTGAAATATGCCGACGTTGAAAACTACGGTTATCATCTGCCGCCAATTCCCGTGGCGCTACTGGGGCATAATGAGGACCGGGGCTGGGGAATCACCATGTTCTTCAACGATGATGTTGACATGTTTATGGAGAAGGTGAATCCGGAAAATTCGAATCAGGTGATGTACCGGGGTGCGTGGGTGGACTGTGAGCGGGTGCGGGAAACCATCAAGGTGCGCTTCGGCCGGGATGTCGTCTGCGATGTGCGTGTCACGCCGCACGGCCCCATCGCGAATGACCTGCTCGGGCTCTTGTTCGATTATGAAGGGCCGGCCATTTCCATGTGCTGGGTCTGGCAGCATGTGCCCTATACCGATGTCGCCGCCTTTTACGAGATGAGCCATGCCCGCGATTACGAGGCCTTCGAGGCGGCGGTGCGAAAGGTCACCTCCCCGGGCCTGAATATCAGTTACGCCGATGCTGCGGGCAACATCGCGTGGTGGGCCGCCGGGCTCCTGCCGCTAAGGCCGCCCCATGTGGACTCCAAGGCGTTGCTGGAAGGCTGGACCGGACGGGATGAGTTCACGGAATACCTGCCCTTTGAAGCCTCGCCCCATTTGAAAAACCCGCCCGACGGCATGATTGTGACCGCAAACAACCTCTGTACGGTAAAGCCGGTCGGTACGCCGCCGTTGCAGATGCCGACTTTGCAGGGCTATTTCAAACCGGGCGACCGCGCCGGCAGAATCGAGGAACTGCTGGCAACACGCGACGACTGGACCATCGAGGACCTGCGTGCCGTTCAGATGGACAACATGGCCTTCGCGCCGCGGGTCATGGCGCCCGCAATGGTCCGTCTCGCCAGGGCGGACAAAACCTCGCTTAGCGCACACGAACAGGAAGCCCTGAAACAGGTGGACCAATGGAACTTTTACAATGACGTGGATAATATTGGCGCCACCGTGTTCAACTACTGGTTTGACAGTCTGCTGCCGGCGATTTTCGGCGATGAGCTGACGGAAAAACAGCTTTTCATGTACACCTCCCTCGATGACAGCTGGATTGCCCTGCAAGATCTGCTGCGGGACACTGAGGCCCACTGGTGGGACGATATCACCACGCCCGACCGCGAGACCGCGGCCCAAATCATGACGCGGTCCCTGGGACACGCCTGTGAAAAACTTACCCAGGATTTGGGGGAAGACGTCACGGCATGGCGTTGGGGCGATGTTCACAGGCTGCTTTTCAAGCATCCTTTCGGTTACGCGCCCGGCATCGGACGCCTGCTGAACATCGGCCCTCTGGAGTCGGGCGGCGCCAGGGAAACCGTCAACAGCATGCCTTCCAAATCCCCGCACAAGTACGATATTATCGCCGGTCCCTCCACGCGCCGCCTCATTGATTTTGCCCGTCCCGACCAGTCGCTCACCATCCTGCCCACGGGAAATTCAGGCCATGTGCGCGACCCCCACTATGATGACCAGGCGGCTTTGTTCGCCCGGGGAGACTACCGCACCGCTCTTTATAACCCGGATGAAATCGAAGCCGCCAAAGAAAATGAGATGCGCATCCTGCCGCAGCGCTAGTGGGAACGCGTGAATAACCCGACGTACTACGCTGAATCCGCCGCAATTAAGAGACAACAGAAAACCGTGCGCCATATTGTATAGGCGCACCAAAGTTTACTTTCCAGGCGGAGCAGGTTATTGGGTGTTCTGCTTCGCGCCATCCTCTTCTTCGCATGGGGCGGAGGTTGATTTTTCATAAAGCGTGTCCGGGCATATATCCTGTTCATGGGGCCAAACCACAGTACCGTGTTCAACCTGGACCTTTTGAAAGTATGCCGGATTGCGCAACTCCCGAAATACACCGAAGTCTAACAAGGATGAGCAGTCGTATAAACGAACTTCACCATTCGTAAAAACGAGGCGCAGCTGATAATTATCCATTGCCTTCACATCGCATACTCTCGGATTCATTACTCACCTCAACGGTTCAATTTTATAGGGTTGCTGGCCAGTGGCAGCCAATTCCCAGTTAGCCATAAGTTCATCCTTGTGTATTTCCATCCACGCCAGAAGCAATTTCATTTTGTTTCTCGGTATTTCACCCTCCAGAACGTCGCCTTCGGGTATGCCGACAACGACTTCATGCCCTTGGTATCTGACATGTATGTGAGGGCGATTATGGCGCGTGTTGTCCTTAAAATACAAGGAAACAATAATTCCGTAAAACATCGAAATAACGGGCATGATAAAAACCTTTCAACCCATCATACGCGCAGTGTGGGACAAATCCGATTGTATGGAGTTAAGCGGCATAGCTGTTATGCGGTCACCTAATGCATAGATGTTTGAGCCGGGATAGACGACGAAAAGCCGGTCTAACTTAAGATCCTCAAGGACTCCGTGCATGGACTTTGTCGGGGGGGGAGCGTCTTGGAATTTGAATTCGAAGCCATATCGCTTGCCGCCTCGCATGATAAACAGGTCCAGTTCGGATCCTGCGTGGGTTTTATAAAAATAGGCGTCCCGGTCCGCCTTCAGACGACAGAGCACTTCCTCGAGGGCAAAGCCTTCCCAAGAAAAACCCAGGCGAGGATGACTCGATACCTGATCCAAGTTGCGAAGCCCGAGCAATGTGTGGAGCAACCCCGTATCCCGGAAATAAATCTTGGGAGATTTTACAAGCCGCTTCCCTGTATTCTCAAACCAGGGAGGCAACTGCCTGATCATAAAGGCGCCACATAGGATATCCAGATAATGTCGAGCGGTATCCTGGCGGGTGTCGAGGGAGCGGGCCAGTTCGGAAGCGTTCCAGGTTTGACCTTGCCAGTGAGCCAGCATCGTCCAAAAACGGCGCAACGTTACGGCAGGTATGCGAATGCCAAGTTGAGGAATGTCTCGCTCCAGGATCTGTCGCCAGTCATAACTATGTGCATCGTCTCGCGCCAGGAATGAATCGGGAAAACGCCCCCGAATCCACAACTGTCGCCACTTGTCGCCGCCAACCTCGGCAAGGTTGAAACCGTTCATGGGTACATAGGCCACTCTTCCAGCAAGGGTTTCTGAAACCCCCTTGACCAGGTCGGGGGATGCGCTTCCCAGGATAAGGAAACGAGCCGGCAAGGGACGTCGGTCAGACAATACGCGCAGCAGTTCAAACAGTTGAGGCATCCGCTGGAACTCGTCAATGACAACAAGACCTTTGAGGACTCGCAGCGTTATACTGGCGGATTCCGGTGAAAGCGGATTTTCCGGGTCCTCAAGGTCATAGTAGTGCGCATTCCGCGTCTCGGCGATTTCGCGCGCCAGGGTCGTCTTTCCGCACTGGCGTGGTCCAAGCAGGAGTACCACGGGAAACCGGGTAATTTCCTGTTCCACCGATTCCAAAAGTTGTTTGCGAGCGATGAGCAACATGCTTGAATATTATCATTTAGACCCTGTAATTTTCAAGGATAATCTGCGGGGCATCCAAAAGGTATTTGGAGAATTGTTCACTATCGCCGTTGGTACACCAAAATGGCGGATCCCGGTCGGTCCTTCATGCTTACGCGCAGGCCTTCCTCCATGAGTTCTCGCCCGGTTGCCGTAGATTCCGGTTCGCCGTCACGCCCCGTAATCGTATATATTGTCCCGGCATCCAGTCCGCGCAGCCGGAACCGCGCAACTTCGTAGACGCTGTCCTTTCTGCGGAACACCTGGACCGCGCCGGCGTCCGTCTCCGGCCCGTGATACTGCCACGCCATCCACTGGTCTTCGCTTCGTGTATAGGACGTGAGCGGGTAGAAATCACCCAGGAAGAAGGGGGCCAGGGCGCGCCAGTCGTCCACGCAACGGCGCAGGTTCTCAAAATCAATGACCTCCACCCCGGCCGCGTCGGGGCCGAAGGTAAATTCCGCCACCATGGAACTGCGCATCCAGTAGGCGTCTTTATGACTGATGACGCCTGTGCCGTTGAAGGGGAACCACAGCGACAGCCCGTAGGTGTGGCATTGCTGGCCGGCCGGTCCCCAATACCAGTCGCTGCGCAGGAGCGGTACGGCGCGGCGCAGGGTTTCCAAATCGTTGCGGCGCCCGCCCGACGCGCACGAGTCTATGGGCATGCCGGGATGGCGTCGCCGCAGTTCATCCCAATAGGCGAAATACCCTTCCACATGGCGTATCTCGGTGATGCCCTGCCGGTTGCCTTCGGGCGATTCCGCCACGTCGTTTTCCCGCCAGTATGGCAGGGGGTCAATGTTGAAGTCCTGGCGGTAGAAGTCAATACGCTGCTCCGTGAGCAGTCGGTCAATATGGTCCGTCAGCCAGGCACGGCAGGCCGGATCGCCCAGTTTCAGCAGGCCGCCCTTTTCGCCGCCGTGAATCCATTCCGGATGCTCGTCCGCCAGCCAGGTGCCCGTATGCACGCGCTCCGGTTCGAACCACACCAGGGTACCCATGCCCTGTTCCCGCGCGAAATCGCCCACTTCTTTCAACCCGTTGGGGAACCGGACCGGGTCCACTTCCCAGGTGCCGGTCTTGGGCCAGCCGGTCCCGTCACAGGGATACCAGCCCGCGTCCTGCCACCAGTAATTCGGCTGGATGCCCTCCTCCACGTACCGGCGGATAAAGGCAATCTCCTGAGCGGCGTCACTCATCAGGTTCGGATAGTAATTGCCTGTGCACAGGCATACCTGCGGTTTCAGCGGTGCGTTATTCTGATGAGGCATATTGTGCGCTACCATCCAGCCACGCCACAGATTCTGCCCGCGCAGCCAGTCCCCGGTATAGAACAACAGCGCAATCAAGGGTGCGCGCACCTCCTCGCCGGGATGAAGCGTGAAATGGACGCCTTCCTGCCCGCCGCGCAGGGTCAGGCCGTTTGCGTCCCGCGTAAACCGCGCGTTCCACTGGCCCGCCCAGCTCACCACGAAAATCGTGCCGCCCGACGGTCCCGCAACGTTGAAATAGGGAAACGCCACCTGGGTCGGCCTCCCGCCCGTGTTGGCGAAGGCCAGGTCGGTGTCGGCCCCAAGCGTGTCCACGCGCGGCTCGTAGCTGGTATCCGTACAGTCATCCCCCTTGGTGTGATGAAGCCGCATTTCCGTTTCGGAGGAACAGGGCAGGACGGCATCCATGGCAAGAATCTCGGAGAGGATGGGCGTATCCGCCGCGCCGGTGTTCTTGAAATAAAGGGTCCACTCCGCCACGGGAAAATCATGATACAAGACACTTTCACACCGCACCGCGAGGCCCGTTTCCGGATCCGTATACGCGAGGGTATGCCGCGTCCGGTCTTCGTCAATCTGGTCAGCGCTTCGTTCCACGCGCCACGAGGGCAACATGTCGCGCGAGGACTTCCCGCCGTAATTGAACGAGAAACACGGTTCCGTGGAAAGGGGCGGTTTAGGCTCCAGGATCGGCAGGTCGCCCAGCCACAGGACGGTTCCATCTTCCAGCGTCACACGGGCATCCGCCCAGTCCGCCTGGTCGCAGGAAATGCCGTCGCCCGCGTCGGCTACTTCAAGCGAGAATTCCATCGCATCGGGCAAGGAAACAGATACCGGTATGCCTGCTGTGCCTCCCTTGACGACGCCGGAATCCCACAATGCCGTTTCTCCCGCCTTTACCAGGAAGACCACGCTGCCGCCGCCGGCCCGGGCATCAATCCCCGCCACCGCTTCGAACCGCCGCATCGGTTTGGACACGCGCACCACCAGCCTGCTCGGCGCATGGCAGTAGAGCCCGCGGGTAAACGATTCCGAACCCACCATCAACGGTTCGCCGCCGCGGGCATTGGGCTGCACCGGCCCGTGGTTGCTGAGCACCTCGATACCTTCTTCCGGGGACGCTACGGGCAGCGTCACGCCTTCAAATCTTGCGGACGCCCAGCCCCTCGCTTCCCCTAATTCGGGTTCCGCCGGCAGCAGGCCGTACAACACTTGCACAAGAATGGTTGACACTGTAATTCCAAGCATAGCCTTTCTCTCCCTTAAACCATTTCAGATAGAAATATTGTATACACGGGCAATCTCCCCGTGGTTTACTGAACCTATCTGTCAGGGCTCCGCTATCGAATGCATTTATACAAGCTTCGCAAAAGCAGGGCCAGCCCAACACAAGCCTTGTGGTTTCCCCACAAACCACAACAATATCTATTGCATTATCGTAGCATAGTTTGAGGTTAAGGTTAACCTACAGAAGTATTTGCTTGTTGGGGAAATCTTCTTTTACAATGACAAGAGCCAATATAATCATGAAAGTTTCAAACGATGTCCTTGGTATTTGAATGGGATTCAGATAAGGCGCGCACAAATCCGGCGAAACATGGTATTGGTTTTGACGAGGCCAGTACGGTTCTTAGTGATGTGTTATCGTTGACCATTCCCGATCGCTTCATTCAGCGTATGAAGACCGGTATGTTACGCTTGGTTGTTCTTACCGGGAAAGACTTTTAGTTGTTGTCCATACGGAAGGGGGCGGCCACATTAGAATTATCAGCGCGCGACACGCGACAAAAAAGGAACGCCGAGAATATGAAGCACATGCCAAATGATTCGGATATGTTGGAAGAGTATGATTTTTCAGGTGGCAGTAGAGGAAAATACGCGGCGCGCTATGCCGAAGGATCCAACGTCGTGGTTGTGGAACCTGACGTGGCCGAATTCTTCCCGGACCATGATTCTGTGAATGATGCCCTTCGCCACTTGGCGGCGGTAATCATGAGACAAGAACAGACTCAAAAGCGTGATTAACTTTATTTTCCCCGCTCCCTGAATTATTTCCGATTTAAGAGGTGCGCTTTAGCTTTTGAAGTTCATGCGGTCATGTTGTGCCGCAAAACTGCTTGTGCAACTCTTATACATGACATTGGTTCCTTTTTTTGGTTAAGGTTAAATCTATATGGAACACAATGTCCGGGGAGAATTTTCCAGTCGGTTATCCGCTCTGTTCGCCTCTACCGGTCAGGCGGCCGAATCGTAATTCAACCAACGCGGGTGTCGCCCGCAGGCCAGTTGTGAGCAGCAAGTACGGAGCAAAAAATGGGACTGCCTCCGGCACATGCGAAGGCCTTGAATAGGGTACCCGATCTTAAACGTGCCGGAGGCTGTCCCAAATTTTTTGCGGGCCCAGGAAGCAAGACCGAAAAAAGCGGGACAGTTCCCGCCGCTTAGTCAATTCGTGTATCCCAGTCCAAAATAGTGCCCTGGTCTAAATACTTTATCCGGTTCTTATGATAGGGTGTGGCGGGAACAGTCCCATTTTTTCTCAGATATGAACAACACACCTAACTTCTTGTTTTTTATAGCCGATACGAGCCGATAATCTACTGAACTTGGCCTGTCGTTTTCTTGAGTATCCGGCGCGCTTTATATCCGAGGAGGGTGGCAATAAACAGGCTTACCACCAGTCCGCCCCAGAAGAGCACGGGATGGGCCGCGACATTCATCGTATTTCCAACCGACAAATCCGCCAGCGAACGCGCCCCGGAACCGACATAGGCGACCACGATGGTCCGCGGCAGCATGCCGAGCAGGGTGCCCGCGGCATAGGCCATAAGAGACACCCGGGTCAACCCCAGCATATAGTTGAGCATGATGGTGGGGAACAGGGGACAAAGACGCAACAAGACCACAAAGCGAAAGCCGTTCCGCCCCACCGCCTCGGCCACGGCCGCGAACTTGGGGTCCTCGGCCATTCTGCGCTCGACCAGGCCGCCCGCAATGCCGCGCGCCAGTAAAAACGTGGCTGCGCTGCCCAGTACCCGACCGACGGAAACGGCAACCGTTCCCGCGCCGATGCCCCAAATGGCCCCGGCCGCCGCATTGGGCAGCACGTCCGGCAGCATAAGCACGCAGGACGGCACATAGAGCAGCACGAAAACGAACGCACCCCACGCGCCCAACCCTTCCATCCAGGACAGCAGCCCGAGAAGCCAGGCATCGAGGGGGAAGACCCGCGACAAGGCGTACCAGCCGGCAATCACCGCAACATAAACAAGTACCTTCAGCCAGAACCGTCCTCCCGGCCGGTTCTGAATCTCGGGTTGGATTTCGTTGTGTTTCATCAGACCCGTCTTTCCATAAACGAATTCCCGCGGCGGTTGTGTCTTACAACCAACCGTCCGCTTCCGTAACGAAAACCCTATTCTTGCATATCGAAAAAGATGTCTCTGTCACCGTTGCGGGGCTGTTGCCGTCGTTCCAACTTCGCTTCCAGCCGTTTTAACCGCCCCCGCAACGCGGAAACCTGAAAATCCCCGGTAACACCTGCGGGACCCTGTTCCCGGGACAAAGCGTCCAGAGTTTCCCGGCAGACTTGGGCCGCTTCCCTGGGATTCCGGAATTGATGTTCCAGGAATTTGGCGAGTTCCGCCGCACCCGTACTGTCCGCGGGATATTCTGCATGCAGTATCTTCCAGGCGTTGTACATCTCGTCATACCGTCCCTGCCGCTTGGCTGCATTTCCCAGCAGGGAGAGGCATTCCCTTCGAAGTTCGTCCGTGACTATGGAGCCGTCGAGAAATGTCCGGGCATGTTCCATCACGGACGCATATTCCTTGTTCTTATAATACAGCCGTATGACGGAAATCTGGTCTTCCGCATGGTGGAATGCGGGACCATCAGGGTTCGCAAGGCGTTGCGAGAGGTGTCCGGCCACGGCGGCCAGGGACAAAATATCCATGGCGTGGTGATAGAAGACGCCTTTAAGAGGCCGGGCATCCCGGGAATCCAGGTAATCGAGCCAAATTCGGGGAATCAGGTAACCGGGCACATCCCCTTCCCGATAAAATTTTAGAATCACCCGTTCAATATTGTTCAGGCTGCAGTCACTCAGGCGCTTTTTCCAGACCCGGCGCGCCGCATGTACCAGGTCATAGTGAGCGATGTTCGTGAAGGGCGAGGGAATGCGATGCTGTACAAAGCGTGTCCGCAACAGGGGCAAATCAAAACTCTTGCCGTTATAACTGACCACACAGTCAAACTCGCCGAATCTTTCCGCCAGGTAAGCCAGCATAGGGCCTTCATCGTCATAATCCCGCATGAAGCATTGATCAAGCGTAAAGGATTCATCACGAAAATACCCCAAGCCGATGAGAAAGGCCACCGTACCCGCGCCGCCCGCAAGCCCTGTGGTTTCCGTATCCACATAGCAGGTTTTTTGGGGGTCAAAGTTCCGCAAGTTATCGTCACAGGCGCTCAAGGCGATTTGTCGTCCGTCACAGGACAGCCCCACGCCCAAGGGCACCTCGCCCAAAGGGAAATCACAGGGAAAGGTTCGACGATACAGGAAGAAACCATAGGCCTCATCGCCGATAATTTCACCGGGCAGCACGGAAGTGACTTCAGGGGCACTTTCGGAATCAGCGATTGTGCTTCGGGAAAGTTCCTGGCCCTGCTGAAGTCCCAGGCGTGCACATAATTGTCCCGCTAATTCGCTGGAAAGCACCCCTGTGGAATTGGGTGTCTTTGTCTCTACGGAATCATCAGGTGGGTCCGGTACCCTGTGCGGGTTTTCAGGGCGACCTCCTTGCCCGCGAGGCAGATCCTTGGCGGGGATCATGCCCAGCTGCGCCGCCAGTCCGTCCAGTTTTTTCTTCACATCAGTCATGCTTTCACTATACCGCATTTCCGGGCAGAATAGAAAGCGGCAGATCCATACCCCCGGCATTTCCAGAACGATTCGTATGATCCGAATGCAAGCATTCTCCTTCCAGTTCCCAGACATAAATCAAGAATCTGATTTTACTATTGTTGGAATTTCAACACGGAATCAGGATTCGCTTGCGGCCTTTTTCCAGAGGTAATCGAATAGCCGGCGTTCATTAACGCTGAAATAGGCGATGAACGCACGAAATGCGACCATAACGAGGATAAACAGCATGGCGGCAAGGCGTCCCGCCTTTAGTTTGCTGACAAAAATACCCGCGAAAAGTACGCCCCAGATATGCACGAAACAATACCCGGCATATTCATTCGAGGGTCCCGATAAGCCCAGAAGGGCCAGGAGCCTTTCGCCCTTATTTTCCCGGGAGGCACGCCCCAGAAGGTTTCGGCCAAAGTAAGGCACTTTGCCGAGTACTGCAAGAACGACAAAGACCCAGAATTCGCGTGTCGTAAAGTATTCTCGTACAGCCAGGGGCACGACCAGATATTCAAAAGGCCCTTCTTCATCGAAGGTTACCCCGATCATCAAAGCAATCATGACGAGCAGGAAACTGTAGAGCGCCACGAAGGCAACGGTTGATTTTACCGCCCTGAACAGGCCGGGACGACTCCCGCTCATCTGTTGTTCCACCTCGGAGACACGGACGGAAGTCGCCCAGCCCCAGCGCACCAGGAGGTCGGCAAAACGCCGTTCGACCGGAAGCGGGTCCGCCGGCAGGGCCATCATCCTGGCCCGGTCCACAGCCGTATAGGCCAAGCCGAAAAACCACAGCACAAAGGCATCCGCCCATACCAATGCCGCAAAATTGCGTGCGGTCAGGCCAAAGAACAGCGCTCCCACCAGGGGCGGCACCGCAAGCATCACCACATCAACGCCCCACGCCCACCAGATGCCGTATCCGGCCTCGTCATGAAAAGCCTGTTTCTCTTCAGGGGTGATTGTGGGAACGGGCATCCCCATCGCTCTTGCGTTCTCCATCCATGATTTTTCCGGCTTTTTGGTGGTCATAGGCTTTTCTTTCTCCATACGGGTCCGTATAAGTGTAATATGACGCGAACATAACGACATGGGTCAAAGCGTACCGTTTCGAGACACGGCCCGCCGCAACGGCGGCCGCACGCGATGGTGGTATGGATCGTCTGTTTCCATCTGGCAGTGGTACAGTTCCATGAGCCGGAGGAGGGCCGCTTCGGCCGCCGGGCTTTCGAGGCCGTCGCCTCCGAAGCGTTCCCGATCGAGCACCGTTCGTAGTCGCAGGAGTTCCCAGCGCCAATTCCTTTTGCCCCAGTCGGGCAGGCGCGCCTCCACGGCCTCCGCCGCCGCGCAGGCCCGGCGCGCCGCCTCCGGGTCCACGGGTTCTTTACGATACGAATTGCCGGCTGCGCTTTCGAGAAGGCCGATAATCTCCAGCACTTGGTCCTCCACACCGGGACCGAACTCGTAGGCCATATATTCCCGCAACGTGTCCGCGGCGGCCCGGTCCCGGTCCCAGTAGAATTGCGCGACGACTGCCTTGTTCATGTCTTCGTAAATGCCTTCGCTATACGGGAACCCGCCGGTCACGACATGCTTTACCTGGTCCCATAGCCGCTGAACGCGTGCAGGCAGCGGGTTTGCGCCAAATCCGCCCCAAGGCGAGTTGCCCCACATGCTGATCTCCGGGAAGTTCAGGAGCGGCAGCCCGCCGGGCACGCCGTGGTCCAGCGGATAGCGCGGGAAGTCCTCATGGGAATCGGCGAGAATATAATCCACCCAGCCGGGGTCCTTCGCGAGGGCGTCCGCCAGGCCCTGCCATTCGCCTTCGGGCGGCGTGTCGAACATCCACGTGCTCAGGACGGTCTTCAGTTTCGGGAAGTATTCCCGGCCGAGCAGGGTGAGGTCGCGCGACAGGCGCAGATATCCGTTGCAGCCCCATGGGACGCATTTCGCGCAGGCGCAGCCCCCTTCGTCATAGGGCCAGAAACATACGATGTCCAGTCCCACATCGGCAAGGTTTTCGAAAAGGCGGCGCGTATTGTCCAGGATATACGCGTGGCCCTCCGCGAGGCTCGGGCACACGGGGTGGCCGCTGTTGCCGCGCCGCCGGGTCGGGTCCGGCAGCGGCGTCGCCCGGAGGTGGTCGGGCGTCCCGATAAACATGGTGTTGCCCAGTCCCGTGGTGAACTGGAGGCCCAGCGCGTGGGCGGCCCGTGCGTACCGTTTCATCATGGCCAGGGCCGCCTCCATCTGCGGGTCGTCCCAGCCCTGAAGGTTAATCATCGGAAAGGCGACCATAACGGCATTGATCCCCCAAAGCGCCAGGTCTTCCAGGTACCTGGACACCTCCGCGTCCGATGCCTGTTGATGCCAGTTATGGAAATGGGTGGCGAAATACATGCCGCGCAGGGTGCCCTGCGGCGTGGAAACTCCCGTCCACGACGAGGGCAGGAACCCTTCCCCATAGCCGCTGGTGCGCAGGAATTTACCGATACCGTAGAGGAGGCCGCGCGGCGTGCCGCCCGCAATACGCACGGTCCCGTCTTCATGGCCCATGCGGAAGGCCTCGGGGGACAGGCCCGGATCCAGCGCCAGAACCATCCGCGCACCCTCGGCGCCCCGAGCCACCTCCGCGGGGCAACGCAGTTCAACCCGGTCTTTTAAAATATCGAAGGCCGTGGAAATAAGCGGATCATCGGGGCCCTCTATCCGGACAACAACCTTCTGAAGAATTTCTGTTCCTTCCCCGGAAGCGTTATCCCGGACCTCCGGTTGACGAAGGTTTGCAGCCAGCCAGTCCTGTCCCTGCAGGCCGAAACCCACGGCGCCAGCCGCGGCATACTTCAGAAATGTTCTTCGGTCAGGGGCGGGAATGTTCATATTGTGAAGCCTTTATCGTTAACGGAAATGTTTTAGTAGGCGTACCTTCCCAGGTGCGCCATGGGGGGAGAGGACAATCTGGAGTATTGCCCCACGGCGCACCTGGGAAGGTACGCCTACTGAAGATTTAAGTGTTGTTGCTTCTATTCTTCCTGACTTGTTGATGCATAAACAAAACCTATGTTCTTATAAAACAGGGACAAAAAACAAACGATATGCCTATTTGTTGACTCTGTTCTTGTCCTGTATACTGATCATGCTGAAAGGACTGCCCATGAAGATGCCTGGTATCTGTTTTATCATTACGGTACTATGGGCACTGGTATGTGCTGTATCGGTATCGGCGCAACAACCCCGGCTTATCATGGCGGGCCCGTCCGAATTTGTTGGCTTGGATGTGGATGCGAACCTCTGCATCACCAGGGAGGACATGGCCCTTGTCGCTCGTGACGTGGATTCCGGGGAAACGCATTGGACGTATGAGGTCTGGCAGCGTCCTGCCATATATTATGCTGCACGACAGGGAAAAGGCAGGCTGATTTTGTTTGGGGAAGAGAGGGGAATGAACAGGGTCGTAGTGGTGGAGAAGGCCTCGGGGAAACCATGCTGGGAACACATGGAACGGACTGGCGACGCTTTCCTGGGGGTGACGGCACTGCCGGACAGCGACTGGTTTGTGTTGCGTTATAGCCGGGACAAGTCAGAAGAGAGGCGTTCTGAAGAGGACTACTTTCTGCTCTTTTCGCCCGACGGTATCGGGCGGTACCGCGTACCAGAAGGCTTTTGGCCCCGGGAGTGGCATGAAGAGGGGAGGATACTCCTGTTGACCGGACCGGGGAAGGAAGCCATCCGCCTGGTACAGTGGGACTTGGGAGCCAATACCGTCCGGGACATCGGCGCTTACAGCGACGGGCTTTATCTGGGCCGCCTGCATTCTGGGGATATCCTGCTGTATCGCTATCTTGAGGACAAGAAACCGCAGCATACGCTAAAGGTGGTGGACGGTGATTCGGATCGCCTGTTGCGCCAGGTGACCCTGCCAGGAGACATCGGCAGGGAGTCGGTGGTAGTCCATGGCGGAAAGACGGTGCTGATACCTGGCGAAACGAGGGACCGGCTGTGGATGCTGGACGCGGCGGATGACCGGGTGCTGGCGGCGCTCCATCAGCCCGGCCATGAATTTCTAATGGCTTCCGTCAGCACGGATACCTCGGGTCGCATCTGGATCGTTTCCCGTGATGGGGAAAACCATAGTTATTTATGGCCGGTGGAACCGGATGCGGCGCCCCGAAAAATTTTCGACCGGGGCCCGTTTCTTTCCGGATATCCTTTGGAAGTTATTCCCCCCCATGTGATTACCACAACCCGCAGCGATGATGGCACAACCGCGATTCACGCCATCAATTTTGAGGAGCGGCGCGTCGTTACTGTATGGAAGCCGTCGGTGGACGACATTATTCGTCAGGTACTGCCCTGCCGTTCCATGCAGCGCTGCGCCGTGAGGCTGCCGGGAAGCGACCGGGCCCAGCGGTATGACGTTTACAACTGGGAGATTCTCGAGGCGGGCGCTTCCGAAGCGCTCCTTAAATTCAAGGACATCCGGATGCTGGCCTTGTCGCCTGACGGCATGTATGTGGTGACACAGGCCTTGGACGACTATGCTGTGCTGATACAGGTCTCCACGGGCAAAACGCTCTACGAGTTTCCCATGGATGAAGAGGCTACCAGGGCCTGGGCCATATTTGCATCGGACAGCCGGACCGTGGCCGTCTATGGCGGTTTTGACGCCTATACGGTCGTCCGCATCACGGAAGATGGCATTGTGGAAACACCGCTGGAGTTCCGGATCGGGACCTGGTTTTCCTCCCAGAATTTTTCTTCAGACGGCTCGCGCCTGTTGAGTGCCACGCGCGGCAAGGCGTGGCTGCACGACACCACCACCGGCCGACTGCTCCATACTTTCGTCGAGCCGCAACAGCTGCGTTCACAGTACGTACACACCCCCGAAGTTTTCGGCATCAAAATGCCCTTTGTGAATTATCTGGGCGATTTGGCGGGCAATTTTACCAATCTGGCCAACAGTGTACCTTTGCTGAAGGCCGCGTTTATCGGGGACGGCGCGCGGGTGGTGACCGTAGCGGAGGCCCAGATGATGCGTGTGTGGGATTGCCAGACCGGAAGGTCCGTGCATGCTGTTGACGCTGGATTATCCAACGCGAGAAACGAGGGGGGATTCATGGAAAATACCATAACGCTCAGCGGGAATGGCGCCTATGCGCTGGCGTCGAACCTGAACGATAGCTATGCCACCTTATGGGACCTGAAGGCCGGTGTGGCTGTCAAAAAATGGTCCCACTGGAAACGCCATTATTGGGTAAAGCATGTCTCCAATGACGGGAAATCAATCTACCTGATCATTCACAATTCCCTGTACCATCTGGCCGGAAGATAGGCGTGAGACCGGTTCGCGCGTGTCATAGTAAATCTGTTCTTCTCCTCTGCCGCTTCCATTCGGCAAGGATTTCATCGTTCCCTTTATGGAGAACGCAGGTATGCGATGCGTATCAAACGAACACCGGCTGGGATAATTTCTGAAACGTAACGGGCAGCTAAAAACAGTCTATACTCTCGTTTTGCTCCCCCTTGAGTCACGCGACGGACTTGGTATACAAAAGGGACTGGAACCGAATCGTTACTACCGGTTTCGGCCTGAGAAAACAGCACAAATCAGCGCCGGCGCAATAGTGTTGCGCCCGCCACCGTGGTTAAGGCCACGAGCATCATCAGGCCCGCGAGAGAAACCGCCGGAATGTTCCAACATACCCTCAAAAGAACAGGTGCCGTGTCAAACGAATCCACGTCATCGGACACGGTGCACATATATGTGCCGGCATCGGAAAAATCAACATTTTCCTTTGAATAGATACTACCCATTTTCGCTGTCTAGCAGGGTGTATGTTCAGGTTCAGGTCTTTGTTTGTGAGAATGCGTGGGTTATTCTTGATGTTGCACGAATCACCTGAAAAGGAGAGGACACGGTGCGTCCATTACGCATTGCGTTTCCAGGAGCGTTATATCACATCACGACCCGGGCAAATCGTTGTAGTAGAGCGTAGTAAACCGCCCGCCGTCGGACACGTTAAATCCAAGTTAATCCGCCGGCGCTGCCGTTCCGTAGTTTCTTTTGCGTATCAAGAAATCATCCCATCTTCGTTATCGTCACAAAGCGCTTTCGGGCAACGTCATTCCGGTTTTTTTGCGCCACTTGACGCGCGTCGAGGGAATGACGGGGTATGCGCGAAAAAGACCGGCATGACGCAGGTCGGGTTGTGATAACAACGGGCTGGAAGACGTTTGGAATCCTGGTTAAGGGTAAGGCCTGTGATAGTAGGTTGTTCACGCTTTAGCGTGTCGAATAGCTTATAATCGTTGGTGTTGCGCGCATGCTAAAGCATGAACAACATACGTTGAAAATCTTTATTCGGGTCGTGGGTAACGCCCACGTTACAATTACAGGATGCAAAAAGCATTTGAAAAAGCGTCCGGGAGCAATCCGATGAAATTTTTCCCATTCAACCGACGATCCTTTATCCAGTGGAGTGTAGCTGCGGCCGTTGCGACAGGGTCCGGCGCCGCGGCCGCTGCGGGAACGGCACCCGAGGCGGACCGGACTGTGCTGGACCGGCTCTGGATATGGGGGCAAATGCCGGGCGCCCACAACAAGGAATGGAACCTGCCCCGGCTTTCCCGCATGACGCCTGCTGAAGGGGCCTTTTATCTGGGGGTGCCCAACCTGATGATGGTCCGGTACAATAGAGAACCGGAAATGCCTTTCGATCCCTTTGCCATATCCCTGCGGCCGCTGAAACGGGTGGTATGGTCCATGACCGGCGCCGGCGGAGAAACCAACGCGGAAGTACGCAACCATGTGTTCGATCTGGCGCACCGCTTTCCAAACATCACCGGCTTTATCATGGACGACTTTTTTAAGCCTGACGGACAGGGGGCGCTTTCGACAGAACAGCTTCAAGATCTTCGCGGCCAAATGGAGGCCGATGACGTCAAGCGTCCCCTGTACGTGGTGCTGTATCGCCATCAGCTGGACCTGCCGGTCCAGTCCTCTTTGGAGTTTTGCGATAAAATCACCTTCTGGACCTGGAAGTCGGAAGATTTGAACCACCTGGAACATAGTTTTGAGCAGCTTGAAACGGTAGCGCCCGGGCAGGGCAAACTGCTCGGCTGCTATCTGTGGGATTATGGCAATCGCGCCCCGATGCCCATGGACTTGATGAAAAAGCAATGCGCGCTGGGACGGGAGTGGCTGCGGCAAGGCAGGATTGAAGGCATGATTTTCCTCGGGAGCAACGTGTGCGATATAGAACTCGAAACGGTGGAATATGCCCGTCAATGGATCGCTACGGTAGGCATGGAAAAGGATGAAGAAGTCAGGTCTTGAAGGATAAGAAAACTTATGGTGTTCTTATGCCGCAAGAATCACGTGAATAGGAGCGTAGGGCGCGTCCATACGCATTGAGTTTCCAAACGGGTTGTAGCACATCATTGCCCGGAGAAAGTATCGCAAAAAAGCGCGACAGCCGTTCATGAGGCTTTCAGTTTTCCCCGCAAACCATGAAATTGCATTTTACTGGGAACGCTGGCATCCTTGCCGGCAAGAAACGCATATAACCTGTACCCGCAGGCAGGGAAGCCAGCGCTCCCGGTAAAGAAAAATTTCAGAGCGGCCCCCTGCGCGGTTCAGAATTAGGTACAGCGCTCATGGTTTTTCATGCGCCTGGGGCAGTCCTATTTTTTTGTTCAGGTATCGTTCGTTTTTTGGGGTTGTGGGCATAGCCCGTGTTGGAATTAGCGTTCAATCTTTAGAGTGCAGACCTTCCTTCACGGAATGTCTGCGGCGTATGACGGGTTTCGCGCGCGGCGCCCGCCACGAGCAGATATTGGCCGAGGTAGTAGGTCACATAGCCAGACAGGGCAAACCATAGCCGTGCGGAAGAGGGCATGCCCTGTCGTAGAGCGATATGGGCATCGGATATGACGAAAAAAATGGCGCCGGCCGCAATCATCCACGTCGGACTTTGATGCAGGACGGCGATGGCCATCATGACACCCATGACCACTACGTACAGAGACAAGGCGGCTATTTCGATGCGCGACGCTGCCCGACCGGACGCCCAGGCGGACCATGTACTAACGACAATCATAAACACGACCATCAACCCGATAATCGCGCCCCGGGTTCGCGTCCAGCGCAGGTTTTTGTAAAAGGCGATGGAATAGGCAATATGCCCCAGAAGGAAAGCAGCCACTCCGAATATATCCGCGTATTGATAATGTATCCAGAGGCAAAAATCTCCCGTAGCGCCCAAACCCACGCCGAGTACCACCCAAGGCCCGAATTTCTTGCAGGTAAGGCCCAGTGCGCACACGGTGAGAAACGCAGCAGGGAGCGTCTTCATCATCAGTTCCGCCAGTCCCCAATGGACGAGATGAATGCTTGTTCCCAGCAGCGCAAGGACAAGAAAACAACATGAAAGGTACAGCGGCATTTCAGGTTCCTTTACACATCAAGGCGCTTGCCTGTATCACATCTTAAAAAATGCAAGGCGTCCTTATCAGATTCTTCACTACCAGGGATTCGAAGGCGCCATATCCCAGGCGTCCAGCGTGACGAGTGTTGCTGTGCCGCCGTTGGCAAAGAGGGTGATGCCCTGACTGTCTTCCCGCATGGGGTCTATGCGTTGCACCAATGCCTGCCGTTCATTGGCGTAGACTTCCAAGATGGAACGGTCCAGGAATACACGCAGTTTCAAGGTTTCACCCGGCTGCAGGGAGAAGGGGGCTTTTTGTTCCGTCACGGGGCCGTTACCACCGCCCATGACAAATTTGAGATGCTGTAAATAGCCCCCTGATGATGATTTCTCTAGTTCAATGCGCAGGGTTTGTTGAGACGGGTTGTACACAATACGTGTTATTTCCTCACCGCCCGGAGATTTCCTTACGCAAAGTCCGGTCTCTTGTGCAGACCCTGGGTCCAGTTCAAACGCCAATTCTATTGTGTCGCCCTGTACTCCCTCAAAGGAAGTCTCTTTCCCGTCTTCAAGGGGAGTATTTGAAATGTGGCGATGGTTCAGGCGCAGCGATTCCAGTTCCTTTACCGGGGCCATGCGCAGCGTGCCGTCTTCGCCCAGCCACAGGTGACGGGGCAGGCTCATCACGCCGCTCCAACCCGCAGGCGGCGGTTCCTGGCCTGGCATCCAGTCCAATACCCAGGCCCACATGATGCGCCGCCCCTGATCATCGAGCAGGCTTTCCGGCGCGAAAAAAGTACCCCCGGGGAAATTCATCCAGGCGTGTGATTCGGGATAAAATTGTTCCTTTTCCCATCGTCCGAGGTAATACCGGCAGCCGCGCTTATGACTGATACATAACAGCATGTGCGTGTCGCCGATTTTGAAAAAATCCGGGCAGGAGATGTCGTCGTCGGACCACACGCCCGGCATATCATGGGCAAGAAACGGGCCCACATATTCCCAAGTGGCCAAGTCTTTGCCGCGGAACAGGGTGGCAGGGGTGCCGCTGCCGGGATTACCCCCGAAAATGGCGTAGTATTTGCCGTCTTCCGCCCAGCCGTGAGGGTCCCAGGAGGCATATCTGCCGAATTCCGGGTCACCTTCTTTCACGTTGGGGATGATGGGATTCGAAGATAGTTTCTTCCAGTGTTCGATCTCTTTTTCGGCGCAAGTGGCAATGCAGTTTCCCGCGTCCACGCCATGATAGAGCATGGTGGCTTCGCCGTTCAGGTTCACGAAACAGTTGCCGCTGAAAATGCCCTTATCCACATCGCCCGGCGCGGGATACAGCGCCGGTGTGTGGAAGCGCCAGTGAATGAGATCGGTGCTCGATGCGTGCCCCCAACAGTGTCCCCGTTCGTCCTGAAAGATGTAGCACAGGTGGTATTTTCCTTGCCAGAAGATGGCGCCGTTGGGATCGAAGGGCATGCAGGAACCTTCCGGCGCGACAAAATGATACTGCGGGCGCTGTGGGTCCGCAAGCATGCGCGCGCGGTGAACGCGTGACGCCGAAGACAGGTCATCGCTCTTATCCGTTTTAGATAAGACCTTGTCCACTGTTTCACGGGGCATGGCTATCAGGTAACTTTCCCGGCCGTCGAGGATCAGCCGGCCCTGGTCAATACGAGCGTTTCCGGCGAGCAGGGTTTCGGGAAACCGGCCCATGCGGTCCGAAGCCCGGCCATCACGGAAAGACCACCATGCCAGGGGCTCCGGGCTAGAGGGTTCCCCCGGCCGCAATTGCGCAAGTTGTTCCTGTGTCAAGGGACAATCATAGATACGCGCGTCCTCGATGGAGCCCGCCAGGCAGGCACGGTCACCCGCATCCAGGTGGCGCAACCCCATGACCGCTACGCTTTCCGGCCCAAAGAACAACGGCCTCTCCACGCCGTATTGCGCATACGGCTGTCCATTACGGAAAATACGCACTTCCCTGCCTTCATAGACGAGGGCAATCTGGACGGACGTGTTGGTATCCGCGGTTTCCTCCGGGAACAACGATTGGTCTTGTGGAGTGCGATGCCATTGATCGCTGCCCCCCATCCATTTTCCGGGCGCAATTTCACCAAATACAATGCCGTCAAACCGCGCCTGCAGGTCGTCCAGGGTCAATGCGCTGCCTCCTCGCTGCGCCAGATTGTCCAGGTACATCCAGGCTACCAGTGTCTTGTCCTGAATCATGGGGGCATCGTCCGCGCACGCCGATAATGTTCCAGCCAGTAAGGGCACGATACCAACCCAAGTACATGGTCTCATTTTTTTGGTATAGTAATGAAAAACATCACATACACGCATAACCGTTTCCTTATTTGTTGGGATTGCATCTTATAGACAGGCTATTCTTTAGTCATGGGAATTGTCAAGTTATCATGAAAGGGCCGCAAAATCAGGACACCCGCGACAGTGTTATATTCTGCATTTAACCATCCTTGTGCGGTGGAGTCGGTCCCTATTCCGTTCAACGTATACTTTTTGGGATTGAAGGCAGGTTTATATGAGACCGCCGGATAACTGCTGCATAATGATTGCATGCACCTGAATACAAGGGTATTTACTGTATGGGTATTCCGCAGATTATGCTTGCCTGCTGTCTGCTATACGCGACAGCCTGGCAGCACCCCGGCGGTCTGATAACGCACCAGACGCTGGAGGAGATACGGCACAAACTCGAGACACAGGTATGGGCAGGCCAGGTCCTGGACAACCGGAAAACCGCCTTGGAGAAATGGGCGACGCTTTCCTCAGAAACGCTTCGCGAGGTTTTCCCAAAACGGCGAGGCAATGTCTACCATAATTT
>JAEAMG010000843.1_pt1 | contig 29259 bp, 34 predicted proteins | sample 8958741 | NCBI WGS metagenome assembly JAEAMG01 (sample SAMN16933256, study PRJNA681125) | bioreactor sludge metagenome | isolation source: anaerobic bioreactor treating anionic surfactant - SDBS | place: India: Bengaluru | collected 2019-02-28 | reverse complement strand
ACACTAACTATTGTACTCGGGAGAAGTGTCTACGACCTGTTTGAGGTTAGACAGTCTCTGCGTGATAACGAGACCGTTGATTGCTCGTAAGTAATATTTCCTGAATTATCTTCTCAACTGATTGCTCGGAATTGATTGCAACTGCTCCGGCTTCAAGGAAACGCCGCACCTTCGGTGTGGTCGATGTCGTATGCTACGTATCCGCGTTCTTTGAGTGCGCGGATGAGGTGGCTTTTACCTGAGCCTTGCGATCCGGTGATGAATATTTTCACGCTGTCTTCCTCTTGGGCCACTATTTGGCTCCTTGAGCCTTAAGCTCGCGTTCATATGCCTGTAATTGCTCAATAAGATCGTCGATATCCCCGTTCATTGCGGCGGGAATGTTGCTACGCGAGTAGTGAATGCGGTGGTCGGTGATGCGGTCTTGCGGGAAATTATAGGTGCGAATCTTCTCCGAGCGATCGCCCGTGCCAACTAGCGATCGGCGTTCGGCGGTTAGTTTGGCGTTTTCCTCGTCGATTTTTTGCTGCAACAGACGCGAGCGCAAAACACTCATGGCCTTCTCTTTATTTTTGAGCTGCGATTTCTCATCTTGATTGGTTGCCACCATGCCAGAAGGCAGGTGAGTGATACGAACAGCGGAATCGGTAGTATTCACGCTTTGTCCGCCATGCCCGCCAGAGCGAAAAACGTCGATGCGTAAGTCATTCGCGTGAATCTCAATATCCGCTTCTTCAGCTTCAGGTAATACTGCTACCGTTGCAGTAGAGGTGTGGACGCGTCCCTGGCTTTCAGTCACTGGTACGCGCTGAACGCGGTGGACTCCGCCCTCAAACTTCAGTCGTGAATACGGCGCATCACCTTTGACTGCGAATACGACTTCTTTGTACCCGCCGCTATCATTTGCCGACTCGCTTATAAGTTCGGTTTTAAAACCATGCGTTTCACACCAACGCAAATACATGCGGTACAGTTCTGCGGCAAATAGGGACGCCTCGTCGCCGCCAGCCCCGGCTCGAATTTCCATAATGACGTTTTTCTCGTCGTTTGGGTCTTTGGGGGTTAACAGAATGAATAATTCTTCCTCAAGTGCGCCTAGCCTCTCTTCAATTTCCGTAACCTCTGTTTTAGCGAGTTCGGCCAGCTCGTCGTTTCCTGTCGCTAATTCTTTAGCTTCTTCTAGATTTTGGGCTAAATGTTCGCGCTCCTTCGCCTTGCCGATGAGCGTTTCCAATTCGGAAAATCGTTTGTTTTTTGTCGTGAAGTCCGGAGCGTTATACGCATCGGGACGGGCTAGAAACTCGCCAAGACTTATGCGCTCAGATTCTAGCTCCGGAAGATTAAGGGAAATTTGTGTCATACCTCTTAAAATTATAGCATAAAAATATCCGCCTCTGACATGAGACGGATATTTTATGTATGTGAACGGGTTATTTCTCAGTTTTTGCGGCTTTGTTCGCCTTAGCTTTTTTGGCCTTATTAGCCAAAGCTGCTTTTCGCTCCTGAGCGGCTTTTTCGCGAGCCTTAAAGCGATCGACGCGACCTTCGGTGTCGATAATTTTCTCCTCGCCCGTAAAGAATGGGTGAGAAGCTGAGGAGATATGGACCTTCACGAGTGGGTACTCGTTGCCATCCTCCCACTTGATTGTCTCTGTTGTTTGCGCGGTTGACTGTGTCAGGAACGCAAAACCCGCTTGATCGTCGCTAAATACGACAGGGCGGTATGATTGTGGGTGAATACTGCTTTTCATAACTTTCGTATTGTACATGAGTAGAGAGGAAAAGTCAAAGGTTCGGGGTCTAAAACTACAGAGCTACCGTACCGGGCTGAGAATCTTTGAGAATTGGGCGCTGTCCGTTGAGCGAGGCTCTGGTTGGCTGACTAATGTTCCTTGGGGAAATGGGGCGAGTTTGCGGCCGGGCAGGCTGGGCGGGTGCCATGAACCCATCAATTGAGCGTGGACGCCGCGCCTGGACGAACGGTTGAGGCGTCGTCGTTTGAGGTCTTGTGGGGGTGGTGCTGGCAACCGCTGCCAGCGGGACCGCTTCGGGTATTTTTTGCGGCGCGACCTCGGAGGGTACGGGCGAGGATTGTTTTGGCGTAGTCGCGGCCTTTTTCACGCGCCGCTTTTCACGATGCGTACTTATGAGCACGCCAATCACCCCAAGTTGGTAAATAACAATCACCGGCAGGGCAATGACGGTCTGGTTCAAAGGGTCCGGCGTCGGCGTAATAATCGCTGCGATAATAAATGCCAGCACGATAACCCAACGCTCCGAGCTGAGAAGCTTTTTAGGAGGTATGGGTTTAATCCAATGAATCAGCATCAACAAGAGCGGCAACTGAAAAACAATTCCTAGTCCAAGGGTATAAGCCACAATGAAGTTCAGGTATGACTCGGCGGTAAGGGTTGGTTCGACGTAGGTACCGGCAAACTCCTGCAAAAAGTTGAGAGCTCCCGGAATTGCCAAAAAGTAGCCAAATATTACGCCGCTTATGAGTAGCACGAGGGAACTAAGGAGAATGAAAGCCGAGTGCTTCTGCACTCGCTTCGAGAGCGCGGGACGCACGAAACAGTATAATTGGTGAATAACGATTGGCGCTGCCACGGCCAAACCAGCATAGATGCTGACGAGCAAAATGAAACTGAAGCCGCCGCCCGGAGTGAGATACACAAGCTGTTGCCCAGCCAATGGCTTCAGGAGGATATTAATAATTTGGTCGCGAAACACATAGGCGAGACTCGCCCCGACGAGCAAAACAACCGTTGAGAGCACAAGGCGCAGCTGCAGCTCGCGAATATGGCTCATAATGGGCATGGTTTTCTCTGGTGATGAGCCACTCGTTCCTGCCATTGTCGTGACGCGCTATCCTTGTTTTGTTGTCTCGGCAGAGTCGTCTTTATTGTCGTCTGCTTTAGGATCGTCCTCTAGACCTTTGCGTAATTCCTTAGCAGATGAACCAAGGTTTTTGCGAGTTTCGGCAGTTGCGATCCACCAAAAATAACCAATATAATAACGAGAATAAGAATAGTCTATGGCACGCCTACCCAAACCCGGCTCCGATCAAGGCAAATGGGGTGAAATACTCAATGACTATCTCTCCCAATCCCACACGGACACTGGAACTTTCAAAGATAGCAGTGTTGGTAATGCACAGCTCCAGACCAATAGTATCGGTACCTCCCAACTTCAAGACAACTCCATTTCCACCACTAAGCTTCAAGACAACTCCATCCCCCTCGCCAAACTCCAAAATGTCGGGCAACCTAATGGTATAGCTACCCTAGACACAAGCGGTAAACTAAACGAATCCCAAATACCAGACAGACTCAGCGAAACCGCCATCACCAATGAGATCACGGAACAAGTTACACCTTTAGTTGAGCAGGTCGGGACCGACGCGCAGGCTGCCCTTGACGAAATGATCGTCTCTGGGCGCGTGGTGGGCGATGATCTCGTTCTGACTCGTGGCGACGGCACGGTGGTTAGTGCTGGCGATGTGCGCGGCCCGAAAGGCGACGACGGTGACACTGGCGACCCGGGTCCCGCCAACGTGCTATCCGTCGGCACGGTCACAACTCTGGATCCGGCACAGTCTGCTACTGCGTCAATCACTGGTACGGCTCCGACGCAAACCCTTAATTTGGGCATCCCGCGCGGATTGCCCGGGGTGGTGTCTAGCTGGGAGTACTACGGGCCTCACCGGCCAGACGTCCCGAACCGGTTCACTGTGGACGGGAGTCCCTCGGCGCTGGCGGCACTCGCCTGGATTAATGCTGCACCGCAAGGGGCGACATACTACAGTGTTGATGGGCCGGAGGGTGCGTGGGTTTGGCGGAAGCGCGGCGCACTCTGGGTGTGCGTGGAGGGGGATGCGGGGTGGATAGGTGTGTCCACGTTCCTGAACGGCTGGACGAACTACGGCGATGGCTACTCGCCATGCCAGGTGCGACGGCGCGGCGACAATCTGCTGGGAATCGTCGGCACAGTCCGGCATTCACCGGCGAGCAACTTGCCCGTGTTCAGTGTCGAGCCGTGGGGGTTGCTTGACTACGGCAGCCCGCACCTCACGTCAGCTGGTATGTATGTCACCGACAGGCGGAATGTGTGCACTACCGGCTCGGTGGCGGTAGGGCACTTGGGGCTGCAATGGATCCCAATCACTGGCACCTGGCCCATATTGCTGGCACTGTAACTTCGATTCTTAGGACACCAAACGATGGCATTTGACACGCTCACACCCGACGATCTGCGGGCTCTCATCTCGCAGGCAAGCGCCCAACTGTTCGTGATCAAGCAGGCGCAAGTCCAGGAACCATAAGGATAATCCCTGAAAGGTGTAAAAATATACAAGTTTGCAATTGCACTAATCTTTTTTGAGAAAACGGTCGGACCCCTAAAATAGAAATCGCCAACAACTCAACAGCTCGGCCTCAGTTCTCAGTATACCGTGCGACAACTCGTTGAGGCGCAACAAATGTGTGCCTGGGTGTAATAGGGACATTTAGCCTCACCCTACATACTCAATGAGCTGCCCAGGATTCTCGCCAACGACATTTTCTTTCATGGCATTTATGATGTCATTGGGTATACGCAAACCCTGATCTGGGTTCTGCTGCGACAGGGTGGGATACTCCGCCGCTATTGCCACTAGACCCTGGCAACCAAGTCGTACAACCTCCTCGTTGCGGCGATATTGCTTTTTCCATTGCTCCTGGTGAGTATATGGGGGTAGGAGCCCAAAGTGAGCAGTCTGCGCCACGGAAAAAGCAATATACGGAAAGCTTTGTCCTTCGGGGGTAAGTAATTCCTCTAGCCGTCCTTGCTCGACATCTTTATGAGCACTCATTCTTAGGTCTCTATGATATCTGACCATGCCAAGGTGTATCGTGTAATCAATGCGCTCATTGCGCATTGCGATAGAGGAGAGAATACCTAGTACATGCCCTGTTCTTGCTGGATGCCCTACGACCTCGCTATCAGGCGTACGATATACGTGAAATACAGGCTCCACATCTTCAATTAATGATTTCTTTCTGAAAATATTCATAGCTAATTATTATACATATAAGTTAACAGGAAAGACAGGGAAGGACAAGTCGGACTCGTTTTGAATGACCCATTTTGTCGTCGTGACATGACGCGCTATCTTAAAAGACCCAAACTACCTATACCTGCTTCATCTGCTTGCTTTTTTGCGTCACCGAATATCGTGGATGGCCTGCATCGCCCACCCGGCAATATAGACTGAATCGCAACCTCGGCATACATCAATTCAAAGGCAAGTTCATAATAAGCTTGCTTGTCTTCAGGTGAAATATAGCCCGTCTTGTCTTCGTTGTACATCGAGCTGAATGACGCGCGCTCGTCTTCTAGGATGCGTTCCAGTTCTGCTTGCGTAACACCATCCTCACTATACATTGTACCTTCTAATTCCATTGGTATGCTCATTTCCTTCGTATTTAAATAAGTTTACATTTTTAGTATAGCATACTTTTGACAAAAAAGCAATAGTCTCGTAGAGAAAGTATACTAAACCCCAATCTTTATCTATTGATCCATAGGGATTATCCCTCATGAGTTTGGAGGCGGGATACTAAACACACTTGTTTAACGCATGATATACTAATAATGTCCTATTGTCGATAGAGAGGCAAGAACATGGGATTATACGTTGACCCGCTAGACGCTGTTATCCAACAGGAGCGGGATAGGGGACTTGCTGCAAGGGGGTATTTGCCAATACTAATCCGGGTAGTGGGGAGGCGTCATGCTATCCGGGGCGGATATCGTTGCGGGGCGTGCGGCGAAATATGCCTTTCCCCCGATAAGCACGACAAGTACTGCCACGAGCGGTAGCCCTAGGACGTAGCTATACGTCAAATAGCTCGCTGACCGAGAACGGTCTTTTCCTTAGAATTAGAGAATGAACTCATCCGTACCGATACGAAGGCCATCAATGTTGCTAGCTGCTCACATACAGGTGACTGTATGGCAATTGGTCTCGTTTGATGGGCAGGATTGGTAGAATAGGCCATAGCAGGCCTCCTTTCTGTTAATTGGTGGTACAATTTACAGTTTACGGAGCCTGCCTGTGGTTGCAAAGCTAGCGAGTTAGTACGCGGCAGTTGATTTCTTCTCTAAACTTTGCTATACTTACTCCTGTAACAAATTTTAACGACACAGCCCGGACTGCAACTCCAACCGCAGCGGGCGAGGAAAGAGGAGTAATATGTCTGTAAATGTAGACATTAAGGAGCTGCTGGAAGCCGGTGTTCATTTTGGGCACAAAACCAGCCGTTGGCACCCAAAGATGGCGCCTTATATTCATAGCAAACGCCAGGATTCGCACATTATCGACCTGACGAAAACAGTTGAGGCGTTGAATATCGCGCTGCCAGAACTGACGAAAATCGCTGCGAGCGGCAAAAAAGTGCTGTTTGTCGGCACAAAAAAGCAGGCAAAAGACATTGTTCGCGAAACTGCGGAGAAAATCGATCAGCCATATGTCACCGAGCGATGGATCGGCGGTATGTTGACGAACTCGCAGACGATTACGCAGCAAATCAAGAAACTAAAGAACCTCGAAAAGCGCATGGCATCGGGCGACCTCGAAAAGCGCTACAATAAGCTGGAAGTGCAGCGATTTCAAGAGGAAATTGATAGCCTAAATATCAAATATGGCGGTATCAAAGATTTGATGGGCAAGCCAGGCGCAGTGGTCGTGGTTGACGCGTTGACTGACGCGAATGCGGTGAATGAAGCAAAGACGCTGGGTATTCCAGTTTTTGCCGTGGTTGATACGAATGTCAATCCAACGGGTATCGATTATGTTATTCCTGGTAACGATGACGCTATCAAGGGTCTAGGATTATTACTTAATTACTTTGCGGCAGCAGTTGCCGAAGGCGCGGGTAGCGTCAAGAAAGCGGATCAGAAGCCAGCTAAAAAAGAGGAGAAATAGGATGGGAATCTCTGTTGATGATATCAAGAAATTACGTGATTTAACTGGTGTCGGCTTGACCGATGCGAAAAAAGCTTTGACAGAGGCTGAGGGCGATTTCGATAAGGCTCTTGAAGAAATGCGCAAGAAGGGGCTAACCCGCGCGGAGAAAAAAGGCGACCGCGAAGCGCGCATGGGTCTCGTGGATAGTTACGTGCATGATGGGCGTATTGGGGTCGTGATTGAAGTGAACTGCGAGACCGATTTTGTGGCTCGTCTGGATGATTTCAAGACGTTGGTGCATGAGATTGCCATGCAGGTTGCTGCGATGAGTCCTGAATACGTTTCTGAGGCGGACATTCCAGAGGAAGAGTATGCTCGCGTGAAGCAGGAGCTGCTTACATCCGACACGCTCAAGTCAAAACCAGCCGAAATGCGAGAAAAAATCGTTGAAGGCCAGCTAAAAAAGCATTTCGCCGACAAAGTATTGCTTTCTCAGCGCTATATCCTTGATGACGATAAGACGGTTGAAGACCACGTCAAGGAATCAATTGCGAAACTCGGCGAGAACATCGTGGTTCGCCAGTTCAAGCGCATTGAACTTGGCGTCAGCGAGTAAAAACCTCTCTGACGGAGTGATTTTACCTAAAAAGCCCCCCGGCATTACGCTAGGGGTTGCTTTTTTATACGAAGTGTGCTATAATAAAAATATGGAAGTCATTAATTCTAAGACACAGGTTTTTGACGAAACTCAGGCTGGATGGGATAAAATGATTGATGGGGAACCATCTCACGAAAATGAACCATCGCCGAAGGTTTTTCTGCGAGGTCTCGGCCTTGTGCGCCAGGATCTAGGGGTGTTTCCAGATGACCTAATGTTTGATTTTGATTGCACGACAGAAATTAAGAATCATCAGGGGTCTCGACCCTGGTGTATTGTCAGGGGTATTGAAAAAACTCCGTGGGAAGAGGTAATTGAAACGGTAAGTGACGAACACGAAGTACATATTTTTGTGATTGGTATAAACTCTGAGGATATAAATAAAGAGCGTGTGAGCGAGATAGCTCGTCGTCTGAAGAATGAAGCAGGGAAGCTTGCGTTGAATTTAGGAGAGGTTCACGTCTGCGTCACTGGCGATGACGAGATAACGGTAGTAGGCGAAGGGCACTTCGACTCTTTCTGGGCTAAGTCTATCCTTGTGTCGGTTAAAGAATACGTGGATAGCTACGAGACTAGGTAGCCGTCGAAATAATCACTCCATCGTCTGCCTCGTGTCTGGCGTCTGTTGTGGTGACGATGAATTGATGCCGCCGAATAGTTTCTTGTAGGAGTTGTTCACGGGTAGCATCGAGCTCGGAAAAGACGTCATCCATAAGGATAATAGGCTTTACGTCAGAGAGAGCGGTTTGGAGCTCGAGTTCTAGGAGCTTGAACGCGAGCATAATCGTGCGCATCTCGCCTCTGGAAGCGACTTTGTTGGCCGGTTGATTGTGGAGATGAATGAGAAAATCTTCGCGTTGTGGACCACAGGATGTATGTCCGGTGGCGATTTCATATTCAAGGGAACGCTCCAATCGGTCGAGCAGTGACTGTTCGTATGCGTCAAGGGGGCAGGATGGTATATATTCGACAGCGAAATTGGTTGACGACCCGGCGAGAGAAGTGTAGAGGGTGCCGAGTTGAGATTCATGAGAATATAAGAAATTTGCCCGAGCGGAGGCGATGTTCATGGCCGTTTGAACGAATTTGATATTCCACGCGAACAGTTGATCGCGCCAGCTAGCGGCACTTTCCTGGTGACGTTTGAGGAGCTCGTTTCGCTGCAAGAGGGTACGATTGAAAGCGCGGAGATTGCGTTCATAGGTTGCATCGAGCCGCGAGATGAGGCCATCTAGGAAATCACGCCGCCTCGTAGGCGAACTGGTGAGCAGCCGGAGCTCATTGGGCTCAAAAAGAACGACCGGTAGACGTGATTTACGGGGAAGCAGTTTGCTTTGGTGGTCGTTGATGATGAATTCTTTATTTGTCGTGCGTGCTGAACGTCTCAGTTGGACGCGCCTCGTCTCATTGTCGGTGGTGAGCAAGACTGTGCTTGTCTCCGCATCGTGTTTCATGCAGTCAACAAGGGAACCGCGAAAACTATTGCCGCGGAGCGCGACATACACCGCCTCGAGAAGATTTGTTTTACCGGTGCCATTCGGACCGATGATGACGGTGCCGTGAGGGCCAAAATCTGCCTCGAATAGGTCGTATGAGCGGAAATTGTGTAATTTTACTCCCAAAACTTGCATAATACTCTCTTTAGCGTAGCACAATATGAAATAATTTTAATATAGGGAGATAGCTGAGGCTTCAAGCTTCACTTCGGGTGGCGCGAGGCGGGGCAGCACCCGAAAATCGTTTGGGGGGAGCATTTCAATGCGACCCGGGACCCAAACATTTTCAGGGGCGGACCGAGCGACAGGACCCGAGGCGGTTTTGAGAATCAAGTAGGCCAATAGCACAACTCGCCTCGTTTGGCCTCACGTGATATACTACATATAAGCTGTAAATGGAGGAAATATGTTCGACACGAAACCACACGAAGAGAAAATGAATCAAGCGCTTGAACACTTTGAGAATGAGTTAAAGAAGGTGCGAACCGGCCGGGCTCATCCAGGCATGCTCGATGGCGTGCTTGTGGATGCCTATGGTTCAAAAATGCCTCTCAACCAAGTGGCAAACATCACTGCTCCGGAACCACAAATGATTCTCGTTACGCCGTTTGACCCCAGCAATGTCGTGGCGATTTCGGCGGCAATTCGTGATTATCAGGCGTTAGGGTTCAACCCGTCGGATGACGGTCGTGTCGTGCGCGTGCCCGTGCCACCGCTAACCGAAGAGCGTCGTCGCCAGCTCGTCAAGCAAGTGAGCGAAAAGGTTGAGGATGCACGTATTGCGATGCGCAATATCCGCCAGGAGGCGCTGAAAGAAGCGAAGCGCATGAAAGATGCGAAAGAACTCGGCGAGGATGACTATAAGCGCGTCGAGAAGGAAATTGACGGACTCATGACGGCTATACAGGCGAAGATTGACGAGATATTCAAGGCGAAAGAAAAGGACGTCCTAACCATCTGATGGACGATGAGATTAAGGTACCCCAGCATATCGGGTTTATTGTTGACGGCAATCGGCGCTGGGCAAAGCAGCATGGGCTGCCAGCGTACGAGGGGCATTTAGCCGGGTATAACGCAATTAAAGATGTCCTGCTTGAAACGTTACGCCAAGGAGTGACGTATGCGAGCGCCTACGTATTTAGCACGGAGAATTGGAAGCGCTCAGAGGAAGAGGTTGGGTATTTGATGGGTCTGCTGCTTAAGATCCTCGAGTCTGACGTGCCAGTATTTATCGAACATAATGTTCGGCTGAGGGTGATTGGAACGCACGAAGGCTTGTCGGCGGCAATCCTCGGGGCAATTAAGCGGGCTGAAGCGCAAACGGCCGACCTAGATGGGGGCGAGCTGCTGCTTTGCCTTAATTATGGCGGTCAATTGGAAATTGCCGACGCGGTTAAAAAAATTGTTCAATCAGGAGTGGGCGCGGAAGATATTACACCGGAATTAATTTCACGGAATATTTATGCGCCAGAGGTGCCGCCATGTGATTTGATCGTCCGTACAAGCGGTGAACAACGGCTGAGCAACTTTATGTTGTGGCGCGCCGCGTATAGCGAGCTGATTTTTATTGAAAAAAATTGGCCGGACATGACAAAAGAAGACGTAAGCGCTATACTAAAAGAATATTCATCAAGACAACGACGGTTTGGAGGGTAAATGGAGCTGTTTTTAGGAATTTTGCTGGGATTGTTCGTACTGGTAGTACTTGTCGTACTCCATGAACTTGGTCATGCAATCGTAGCACGGCGAAATGGCGTGGTGGTTGAGGAGTTTGGCATTGGTTTCCCACCGCGAGCATGGTCGCGCAAGCTCAAAAACGGCGTGCTGTTTACGCTCAACTGGCTACCTCTTGGCGGGTTTGTGAAACTTAAAGGCGAGCATGATTCCGCAAAAGGCGAGGGGACGTATGGGCAGGCTAGTTTTTGGGTTAAAACAAAAATTTTGCTGGCAGGCGTACTGATTAATTGGTTCACCGCAGCGCTCTTGTTTAGTGTAATTGCTTTAGTGGGGCTACCGAAGATTTTACCTAACCAGGTAGTGTTGCCATTCGATAACACTGTGAGTACAACTCCGGTCGAAATTCGAGCGGTTAGCAAAGATTCTCCCGCGGAACGAGCAGGTCTCCAGGTGGGAGATATTGTTACATACATCGATGATGTTAAAATTACAACAGTCGATGAAATGCGCCAAATGACCGCGGAAAAAGCGGGAGACATTGTACCGGTGCAGTACGTGCGAGACGACGAACCGCACATCGTAAAGGTGCAGCTGAGGTCTGGGGACGAAGCGGCAACGAGCGGATATCTGGGTGTTGGTTCATCGCAGTCGTCGACAATCCGCGCAACCTGGTCGGCGCCGATTTTGGGTATCGCAACGGCGGGGCAATTAACTCATGAAACGCTTTCGGGTTTGGGCTCGATTATCGTTAAGGGTTTGGCCGGGTTCTTTGGACAGTTTTCGGGCAACGAAGATACGCGCGAACAAGCCCACGCTAATCTGGCGGAGGTAGGAAACAGCGTTTCCGGGCCGATTGGTATTTTGGGGGTAATATTCCCCTCGGTGGTAGACGCCGGGATAACACAGATTTTACTTCTCGTGGCGATTATCTCATTAACTTTGGCGGTGATGAATATACTACCTATTCCAGCGCTTGACGGGGGGCGGTGGTTTACTATGGCTGCTTTCCGCCTATTAAAAAAAGATTTAACGAAGGAGCGCGAAGAGACAATTCAAGCGATTGGGTTCTTGGCGCTGATAGTATTAATGATATTAGTGACATGGAGCGATGTTGGAAAACTCTTCTAAAAACGAGAATAGAACGAAAAAACTAGCCATCCCGACCTGGGCATGGTTGATTATCTTGCCCGTATGGACGTACGGCGTGTTCGTACTGGTCCAGTTTATTTTGGCGTGGATAGCTGAGGGGCTGATAGCGGTCGGCGTGCCTCTCGCGTCGATGAATCAAGTCACTTTTGTAACAATCATCTCCGTATTAGCATATGGACTAGCTGTTTTCTTCGTTGTTTGGTTGCCGTATAAACTCTGGGGCAAGCGAACGACGCGCAGAGAGCTCGGCGTGCCCGATTTGCCGGCATGGATGGACATATTCTTAAGCGTTCCCGCATACATTGTCTATATGATTGTCTCGAGTATCGTAATGATGATCGCCGTACGGACAATTCCAGGGCTTGACGTCACGCAGGCGCAGGAATTGCCCTTTAGCCAGACGATGCTTGCGACTCAGTGGCAAATCACCTTAGCATTTGTTGTGATGGTTGTCCTAGCGCCGTTTGCGGAAGAACTACTGTTTCGAGGGTATCTATACGGAAAATTACGCCGTTTCGCGCCGGCAATAGGGGCAATCCTTGTGACGAGCCTGGCTTTTGGGGCGGCACATTTATGGACGGGTGGCAGCGGGCCATTGCAATGGGCGGTTGCGCTTGATACGATGGTATTGTCACTGATGCTCTGTACTCTTCGGGAATACACGGGGGCGATTTGGGCGGGCGTTTTGGTTCACGCAATCAAAAATGGACTGGCGTTCTATCTGTTGTTTATTAACCCAAATGTTATTGATCAACTACAAGCAGGTATGCTGCTGTTACTGTAAAGGAGGAAAATTATGCGAATGAGTCAACTTTTTACTAAAACGAGTAAGACTGCTCCCGCTGATGAAGTCGCAAAAAATGCTCAGTTACTTATTCGAGCCGGATTTGTATATAAGGAGATGGCGGGGGTGTATGCGTATCTGCCGCTTGGAAAGCGCGTCCTCGACAACATCATTCAAATTATTCGCGAAGAAATGAACGCGATTGGCGGCAACGAAGTGAGTATGACCGCCTTGCAGTCGCGCGAAACATGGGAGCTATCCGGGCGCTGGGACGATGAGGTCATGGACGTGTGGTTCAAGACGAGGTTGGCGAATGGCACCGAGCTTGGCTTAGCGCCAACTCACGAAGAGCCTCTTACGAAATTGATGAAGAATTTCATCTCGAGCTATAAGGATTTGCCGGTTTACCCATATCAATTTCAAATTAAGTTTCGAAACGAGCTACGCTCAAAGTCAGGTTTGATGCGCGGGCGTGAATTTTGGATGAAAGACCTCTATAGTTTTAGCCGCACGCAAGAAGAGCATGATGCATTTTACGAAATCGTAACCGAAGCATATCATAACGTGTATGACCGGCTGGGTATTGGGGATATTACTTACAAGACATTCGCTAGCGGTGGTAGTTTTTCGAAATTTAGCCACGAGTTCCAGACGTTGAGTCCGGTCGGTGAAGATATTATTTATGTGCATAAGGAAAAACGCATCGCGATTAACGAAGAAGTATATACGGATGAGGTGCTGGCGGATCTTGGAGTGACCCGCGAGGAACTAACGGAAGAAAAAGCAGTAGAGGTTGGTAATATTTTTACACTCGGAACAAAGTATTCCGATGCGCTTGATCTAACTTTTACCGATGTAGATGGTGAAAGCAAAAAGGTTATCATGGGAAGTTATGGCATTGGCCCGAGCCGCCTCATGGGGCTATTGGCCGAGCACTTTGCCGACGACAAGGGTTTGGTTTGGCCGGAGAGCGTCGCGCCATATAAAGTTCACTTGGTGTCGCTCGGTGAAAGCGGCTCTCGACAGGCAGACGAGCTGTATGATGAATTGAATGAGCAACAGATTGAAGTGCTCTATGACGATCGTAATGAGCGGCCGGGTGTAAAATTCGCCGATGCTGAACTCATGGGCATGCCGTGGCGCGTGACCGTGAGCGACCGTCTGGTGGAGGCCGGGCAGGTAGAATTGACAAACCGGACAAGTGGTGAAACGAAACTCTTGACAGTCCAAGAGCTGCTTGCTATACTCAAGTAGCTTTGTTGATATTGCACGAAAAAACGCTACATCTGGTGTTTTTAGTCTTTAATAAACACTATATATAGTAGGGAAGGATAAGAATATGAAGAAAACGTATCAGATTACCGAAGCAGGTAAAAAAGAATTAGAATTAGAATTAGACGAATTGAAGAGCCAGCGTGGAGAAATCGCGGAAAAAATCGCTGCCGCCCGCGACTTTGGCGACCTTAGCGAGAACGCCGAGTACGATGCTGCTCGCGAAGAGCAGGGCATTGTAGAAACGCGAATCGCAGAAATTGAAGATATTTTGCAAAATGCGGAAATTATTAAAGCGGTCAAGAGCTCATCCGTTGGCCTTGGTAGCCGAGTAGAGCTAAAGGCTGGCGAGAAAATCGTTACCTACACGGTTGTCGGACCAGTTGAAGCCGATCCACTCGCTGGAAAAATTTCCGATGAATCACCAATCGGCAAGCAGTTGATGGGCAGGAAAGTCGGCGACGAGGTGGTGATTGTAACCCCTAAAGGCGAGATTATCTACCAGATAGTGTCTATTAGGTAGATTGCCGTGAGATTGTTAAGGAGAATCATCGCGAGCGTCATTATACTAGCATCAGCACTGTTTTCGGTTGTCCTTGTTATCGCCATTATAAAGTCCGTGGAGAGCCAGAGTAGCGGTCTAGTTATCTTGATAATATTGCTAGCGATTGTGCTGTTGGTGACGTTCTATCTTGTTAAGTTGCTGCTTGCCTCGCCGTCCGTTCGTCAAACCGAGCGGCAGATGGATGATAATCGGACATACCAGGAGGCGGGTTGGTGCGCCGAGGTAAAAAAGGTAAACTGCTTGGCCGTCAATTCGCCTAGGGTGATTGTGCAGGGCATGGTGCCAGCAATGATGACGATATCACCCACTAATATTACGGTGTCTCGACAAGGGTGTCCCGATGTTATTTTTGACGAAGGGAATATAAAAGTGATTGATTTTGTAGCTTTTGACTTTGTTGGAACAGCCAATGTGCTCAGGTTATCGCCGCGACAGGGTAATAGCTTGCTGTTTACGAATGAGAGTCCCGATACGCTCGTCGCAGACGTAGATCGCGGCTTAAAGATGGCGGCTGGCAGCTCATCGCGTCGCGGGGTCATGAATCGCGCATTGCTCGAATCATTTGCGTACATGAGTGCAACACAATATAATGAGCCAACCGATGGGGTGTATGGCGTTGGTGTTATGAGAAAAAGGTTTGGTCGGGGAGTAACGAGGCAAGGTTCGTCTTCGAAGGCAGTTACCTTTGGTAGGCCAATGGGTGCTATATTGCTAGGTATGGCGATTGCCACGGCCGTTGCTATCATATTATTCGCCTGGATCGCTACGCTCGACCTTAGCGATGCGGTATCGACGTTTATAGTATTTCTCATAACATCGTTCATATTCCTTACTCTCGCAATGCGGCAATTTACGGCTCAGCGATTCGTCAAGGCGTTGACCGCTATGCAAGATTCTTCAAAGTAATCATCCTGTTTATAGGAATCTATCGCCTGTGGATATAGATTAGCAAAATTGATGCATAATTGTGCTATACTAACAGATATGGCAACACTAAAAGATTATCGAGATGAGCGGCTGCGCAAGCTTGAGGCTTTGCGCGAGCTTGGGATTGACGCGTATCCGGCGCACTCCGAGAGAACGTATGCGAACGCGGAGATTATAGAAAAATTTGATGAGCTAGATGGCCAGACGGTGACGGTGGTCGGGCGAATTATGTCGATTCGGAGTTTTGGCAAGCTGGCGTTCATCAAACTGCGGGACATGAGTGGAGAGATTCAGCTCTATTTGCAAAAAGACAGCGTCGCGGAGCTAGACGCCCATCGTAGTGTTCTGGGCATGAAACAATTGAAGCTGCTCGATACGGGCGATTTTATCCAAGCGACGGGTGAAGTGACGCGGACACAGACGGGCGAGAAGTCCATTGGCGTGCGCGAACTGCGTTTGCTTACTAAGAGTTTGCGGCCAATGCCGACGGAGCTGACAAACAAAGAAGAGCGCTTTCGCCGCCGTTATGTGGATATGAATGTCAATCTCGACGTGCGCGAGCGGTTTATTCGACGGAGTAAATTTTGGCAGGCGACGCGCGATTATCTCAACCAACATGGTTTTACAGAGGTGAATGTACCAGTTTTGGAGCATACGACCGGCGGCGCTGACGCCAATCCATTTGTCACGCATATGGATGCGCTGGACAATCAGCAGTTTTACTTGCGCATCAGCCACGAGTTGCCGTTAAAGCGTCTCATTGGTGCTGGGTTTGAGAAGGTGTATGATATCGGTCCGCGTTTTCGCAACGAGAATTATTCCGATGAGCATTTGCCGGAGCATATCGCCATGGAATGGTATGCGGCGTATTGGGATTGGCGTCAAGGCATGCGTTTTATGGAAGATATGTACAAGTTTGTGCTTGAGGCGACATTCGGCACATTGCAGTTTATGTTGGGGCAGTTTAATGTCGATATGTCGGGAGAGTGGGAAGTGTGGGATTATGCTGAAGTGATTCAAAAGAATTATGGTATTGATGTAAATAATACAACAATTGAAGAAGTGGCGGCAAAGCTACGAGAACATGGTTTGGAGGTTGAAAAGACCGATAGCGTGCCGCGCGGAATTGATAAATTATGGAAAAATACCCGCAAAACCGTGGCAGGTCCAGTGTGGTTGGTGAATACGCCAAAATTCATCTCGCCGCTGTCAAAGACAAATCCCGACGATCCGCAGACCGTGGAGCGCTTTCAGCCGGTCATCGCCGGCTCGGAGCTGGGCAATGGCTTCTCGGAGCTCAATGACCCGATTGACCAATTGGGGCGCTTTGTCGAGCAGCAGCACATGCGTGACGCGGGCGACGAAGAAGCAATGATGCTCGACATCGACTTTGTCGAGATGCTCGAATATGGCATGCCGCCAGCGTGCGGATGGGGCTGGAGCGAGCGAGTGTTTTGGATTTTTGAAGGCGTGAGCGCACGCGAGGGCGTGCCATTTCCGCAACTCCGCAGCGAAATTGACGAGACAACGCGCGAACTTTACCCGGATGTGAAGTTAGATTAGATATGCTACAATAAGCCTATGAAACGTTTTTTCTTTGGGGGGTTCATAGCGCTGTGCGGACTTATCATCTCTGCTACTCCTGTTCTTGCGGCAAATACCGATAACTTCAGGATTACGAACTACGACGTGCATATGGAGCTTGGACGCGATGAGGACAAGACCTCGACGCTTCGCACGACCCTGACAATTACTGCTGATTTTCCACCGAACCAAAATCGTGGCATTGCGCCGATATTCGTGAAGACGTATGATAAACATTCGACCTTCTTCACTCTGGAATCGGTGACAGATGAGCAAGGGGCGGCATTAGAGTATCATTGGGAGGGCGACGAGCTACGCATTGGTAATGCTGACGTGTACGTGAGCGGGCTAAAGACTTATGTCATCACATATACCCAGCGAAACGTGACGAAGTATTATGCCGATACAAACAAAGACGAGTTTTATTGGGATGCGATTGGCACGGAGTGGCGCGTACCAATCGAGCAGGCACGTGTTTCGCTTTCGCTGAGTCCCGATTTGGCTGGATTAAACCCAACAGAGCTGCAATGCTATGCGGGAGTATTTCGATCGTCAACGTCATGTGGTGAGGTGGCGGAAGGAGCGGGTAGTTACACGGTACAGCTGACTAATATTGGTAATGGGCAGGGCGCGACCTTGGCTATTGGCTTCGAGGCTGGTACTTTTGCTGAGTATCAGCCGACGTTAATGGAGCGGGTAGTAGGCTGGATTGTTCTTGCGAACATCCTCAGCATCATACCAGTGGCTCTCATCGGAATATTTCTCCTCATAGCCCACAGAAAGAAAGCGATCACTCCTGAGATAAAAAACGTGCTTGATCGGGCAGTCGTGCCTCGATACACGCCACCAGATGAGTTTTGTGTGATAGATGGCTGCCAGGTTCTTTACTCTGGCATGCGCTCTCGGGCATTATCGGGCCAGATCATCGATTGGGCGGTTCGGCATTATGTAGTGTTGAAGCAGACTAGTGAAAAGAAACTCACGTCGAAAGCTCAGTATGACATCGAGATGATTCGTGAAATACCGAGAGAAAGTCGTTTGTGGCTGATGCTGGTGGAGGTATTTGATGGTCTCCCGAAACTCGGCTCTGTCACTAAGACAGAGGATATTGCTAAGAGAAGCGTGGGTGTATCCAGCATGTTTCGGTACCAGAGTGTGCAGATAGTTGATCACAGTGGTCTGTATAGCGAGAGTAGTGAAGCGAGCGAGTTCGCTAAAAAGACAGCCAAAACGCTAGCTATTATCGGGCTTATGACGCTAACGATTACGACGTTGGCAGTGGCTTGGATACTCTTTCTCCAGAGGAATAATACGTTCCTTAGTCTGAAGGGCCAAGAGCTAAAAAAACATTTGGAAGGATTAAAAATGTATATCGAAGTGGCGGAAGTGGAGCGGTTGAAAATGCTTCAAGCTCCGGAAACTGTTGAAAAGGTCGGTAATGTCGCCGACGATAAGGGAGCAAGAATCAAGCTCTATGAGAAAGTCCTGCCTTATGCGATATTATTTGGGCAAGAGAAGCAGTGGGCGAAGCAATTGGGCGATTTGTATGTTGAAGCTGGTCAATCTCCAGATTGGAATCAGTCCTTGGCGGGATTTTCAGTAGCGACCTTTACGAGCAGTATATCGAGTTTCACAGCAGATATGTCATCGGCTAGCAGCTATTCATCCAGTTCTGGTGGCTCGTCGGGCGGTGGGTTCTCTGGTGGCGGCGGAGGCGGCGGTGGCGGAGGCGGCTGGTAGGTTATTATGACATGGTGGCAGGCAGTTATTTTTGGAATTATTGAGGGCGTGACGGAGTTTTTGCCTGTTTCTTCGACGGGGCACCTGACTATTGCCGAGAAACTGATGGGTATGTCGCTCGAAGATCCGAGCATTGTCGCATTCACGGCGGTTATTCAAATCGGGGCGATTGTGGCGGCAATTTTATATTTTTGGAAGGATATTTGGCGGGTTGTCGTAGCGTGGTGGGTTGGTCTGTGGCACAAACAAGAGCGCAAAAAGTTTGACTATAGGTATGGTTGGGCGATTATCATTGGCTCGTTGCCGATTGCCGTTATTGGGCTGTTGTTCAAGGATGAAATTGAGACGGTGCTTCGAAGTCTATGGTTTGTGGCATTCGGGCTGATTGGTTGGAGCGTGGTGATGTGGCTGGCGGATCGCGCAGCGAAATCGGCGAAGCGCGGGGAAGAGCAGACGACATGGAAAGATACGGTTATGATTGGCACCGTGCAGTGCTTATCGCTTATTCCGGGTGTTAGTCGTTCGGGCGCGACCATTTCAGCGGGGCTTTTCAGGGGGTTTGACCGCGTGGCAGCAACAAAACTCAGCTTCTTCCTCGGCATACCGGCATTGGTCGCGGCAGGCGCGCTTCAAACAGTGACGCAATACCATCACATCGCCGACGGAGTGGGGTGGGGCAATACGCTCATCGCGACCATCGTGTCCTTTGTTGTGGGATATGCCGCGATTGCCTGGCTACTCAAATTTGTCGCCAGCAATAATTTCTCGCTTTTCATTTGGTATAGAGTTGGTCTAGGCGCTTTGATTATCGTTCTGTTGTGCACGGGTGTTGTGGGCGCGGTATAAGTCTTATCTCATAGCTTGCTGCTATGTACTTGAATCTCAAAACCCTCCCCTCGGGTCCTGCCGCTCGGTCCGCCCCTAAAAATTTTTCTACTGAAAGTGAAAAATTTTCGGGCGCTGCTCCGCCTCACGTCACCCGCGGAATGGAGGGTTTTGAGATTCAAGTTTATGTCTCTTGACTTTTTATAGTACCTTGTATAACATAGAACTATGGATAGACAAAGTAGTATACAAACGAAAGGAGCTAGATATGGTGCATGAAGGACGAGTATCGCCAGACGCGGACATGGATGGCGTGATTGACGCGACGGAACATGTCCGTGAGCGGGCGGATGCATATGCGGAGCAATTAGCCACGCAACTGCGAAAGGGGTTTTTGGTATATTGCGTGTTGCTCATCTGTAGGGAATCGGCAAAGTACACGAGCGATATCATTCAACGCTTGCGCGAGGCGGAGCTGGTGGTGGTAGAGGGGACAATTTACCCTCTTTTGAGCCGCCTGCAAAAAGACGGTTTGCTTGAACATGAGTGGCAGGAAAGTGAACAGGGTCCGCCGCGTAAATATTACAAAACGACCGTTTTTGGTGATCGTGTTGTCAGCCAAACCGCGAAAAAAATCGAAGATCTTAATAAAACGCTCGAAAGGCTATAGAAAGGAGAAGGTATGAAAGAGATAACAAGAGTTCATATTGCAAAACAGCCGTATGACATAGAGGTTGAAGCAAAGAAAGAGCTCGAGAAATACATGAAAAAGCTGGAACTCTATGCGGGCGACGAGGAGATTTTGGCGGATATTGAAATTCGTATTACTGAGCTGCTGGCGGAAGCGGGCGTCGAAAAAGGCGGCGTGATTACGTCAGCGGAGGTCGCGAGTGTGCGTGAACGTTTGGGTGAGCCGGAGGAATTTGCCTCGGAAAATCAAGCGGTAGTCGAGGATGAGCCAGCTCAGCGGCCCATGAAACGACTGTTCCGCGATATGGACGGGGCGCTGCTTGGCGGTGTACTTAAAGGAGTTGCGACATTTTTCGGTATTGATGTGGTGTGGGTGCGCCTGATCTTTATTATCTTGCTATTCGCCTCGTTCGGCACGGCATTCTTGGTGTATATCGTACTGTGGCTGGTGGTACCACCGGTTCGTACGACGGCCGATCGGTTGCAGTTGAGTGGTAAGCCGGTGACGTTGGCCGCGCTTCGCGAGCAGGCAACAGCTGATACGACATCACCGCGAGCTGCGGAGGGATTGAAGTCGGTGTTGTGTGTTGGCGGCGGCATTCTGAGCATTCTGGTGGCTGCTGGGGCTCTAATCGCCACACTGGGCGTGACCGGAGCCTTTATGCTATCGGGCGAGATGAAGGCATTTATGGTTGGCATGTCAGTTCACGCGTGGATGGCGTGGGTGGCACTCGGGTTGTTTGTGCTGGCCGGGTTGCTATTATCCCTACTCGCCTCGCTGGTAGCGGTGATGTTGTTGAAACGACGAGCAACCAAGCGGATGGGTGTCGCGGTGGTAGTGATTATTGTGGCGGGTATTGTGAGCGCGAGCGGCGGCGCGGCGATGATGGCCGGCGGGTTCCAGCTGCGAGCCAATGAGGCGCAGGCGTCGACGCGGACATTCAAGGAGGCTCTGCCAGAGCTGGCGGGAGTAAAAAAGCTTGAAGCGCAGGCCTACAGCGGGTCGGGAACGGCATATAACGATGCGGACGAGATGACTATCAAATACGTTGTGACAACGGGTGCGCCGCGCTATGAGCTACGCACGCAATTTAACGGCAAGCCAGACGTGAGTGTCCGGGGTGATACCGTGCGTATTACGCTCAAGTCAGTTGGCAGGCAAGTATTTGAGTATGGCTACGCCCAGCCAGAGCTAGTAATTTATGGGCCGGCGCTTGAGTCAATTAATGTGATGCAGGGACATTTGCAGTACACGGGTCTTGAGCAGGAAGAGCAGGAGCGATTGCAGGTGTCGAGTTTGGGAACGACAAGCGTCGTAGTGTTTGGATCGTACGAAAACTTGGCTGTGCAGGGCGGTGGTAGCGTTGATGCGAGTATGAGCTCGGTGCGGAACTTGGAGGTTGACATGCAGGGCGGCATGACGGATGTTCGGGGCGGCGTGGTCTATACATTGTCAGTGACATATCCCGATGTATGCCCAATCCAATCAGCCGATAATCAGCGGCCGAGAGTATCGGTGCGTGGCGTCTCATCGGGCGAGGTGACCTACAACGGCGAGACGGGACCGGTAGTGCAACGCGAAACGCCGTGCGGCGCAGTAATAATCGGAAAGGAGAATATCGATGAAGACGAGTGATATTATACGCCGGGCAGGAAAGAACCTGCGCCAGGCAAAAGGACGAACAGTATTAACAAGTTTGGCAATTGGCGTGGGTGCATTTACGATCGCGCTGGCCATGGCGGCAGGAAACGGTGGCCGGGCATATCTTGATGGTATCGTGGGCGCTGTGGGGAGTGTACAGAATATCAACATTGCGGCCAAGCAAGAAACCCAAGAGACTGACAGTGGTCCGCAAAAAATTAGCGAAGAAGTTGGTTCGGCTCAACAGGGAGCATATAAAACGTTGACGCCAAGTGACCTTACGAAAATAAGAAATGTTGAAGGAGTTGAGTCTGTTACGCCAACGTTTGGTGTGTCGTTAACTTCAGTGTCGGCAAATGACAGTGACGAATATCGTGGTGATATGCAGGTTCAGTCCTACGATGCGGAGATAGAGATAGCAGCTGGGTCGTTGGGCGATAATTATGAAATCAAAGAGGGTGGAATTGTCTTACCTCATACATATCTTGAGCCGTTTGGGTTTAAGGATGCTGAGAGCGCGCTGGGTCATATTGTGCGGGCGACCTTTTTGTCTGCGGACGGCTCGACCTTTACGCGGGACTTTACTATCGTGGCAGTGGACAAACAACCAACAAGCCCGCTGGCGTATTATTACAATCAATTTAGAATTTCTAACAAGGACGGCGAGGCAATTAGCAGACTGCAGCAGCCAGCCGATTCACCGGTGGAATATTATGGCGCTATGGTTAGGGCGAAGGACGGCGCGGATATCGACCAGGTGAAGCAAGATATATTGAAAATCGGTGATTATGAAGCACAGACATTCGCCGAAATGCGTAGTAGTGTCATGGAGATGATAAATATTGTTCAGTACGGTTTGATGGCGTTTGGTGCGCTGGCAATCCTGGCGTCGATATTTGGCATAATCAACACTCAGTATATTTCGGTTTTGGAGCGAACACAGCAAATTGGGTTGATGAAGGCGCTTGGTGCTCGCGGTCGAGATATCGGGAAGTTGTTCCGTTATGAAGCGGCGTGGATTGGCATGCTTGGTGGTTTAATTGGGGTGTTACTGGCGTTCTTCGTCACCCTACTAAACCCGGCGATCGCTAATTTCCTCAGTCTTGAAGCCGGCACAGAGTTGTTGCAGATGGACTGGATAATGAGTGGCGTACTGGTGTTAGGTTTGATGATTGTCGCTATTCTTTCAGGATGGTTCCCAGCCCGAAAGGCGGCCAAACTTGATCCGATTGAAGCGCTGAGGACAGAGTAAGGCCTGATGTACTCGGTCAATAAGATGATATAATGGAGGTTAGATATGATTGAAGTAAAGAATGTTACAAAAACATACGGTAAAAAACAAAATGCCTTTCGCGCGTTAAAAAATGTCAGCCTCACTATTCCAGACGGGGCGAGCGTGGCAATCCTCGGTAAATCGGGCAGTGGTAAGTCGACGTTGATGCACGCGATGAGCGGGCTTGACCGGCCAGAAAAGGGCGAGGTGATTATTGACGGCGAAGATATTTTGCAGCTTAAACAAAGGGCGGTCGATCGGTTCCGCGCTGAGAAAATCGGGTTTATGTTTCAAAGTTTCTTTGTTCAGGGCAATGAAAGTGTGTACGACAATGTGAGCTTGCCGCTAGAGATTGCCCGAGTTTCCCGAAATAAACGAAAGCTGCGCGTCATGCGGGCTCTCAAGGCGGTTGAGCTGAGCGACAAAGTCAAAAGCAAGGCGAGGAATCTATCTGGCGGTCAAAAACAGCGTTTGGCGATTGCGCGGGCAATTGTCGGCGAGCCGAAGATTATTTTCGCCGATGAGCCGACGGGCAACCTTGATAGCCTGACGGGAGCAAAAGTCGAGGAATTGTTGTTCGGGTATAATCGCGACAAAGGCGTCACGCTGATAATCGTGACTCATGACCCCGAGTTGGCGGCAAAATGCGATATGCTAGTGAGTATCAAAGATGGCGAAATCGAATCAGTCGAGCAAAAATCGGCAGTAGAATCGCTGCGGACAAAAGATGCTAGGGGTCTATTACAATAAGGATATGACGAAGCCAAAGAATATCATCGAAGTGAGTGGTCTGACTAAGCGTTACGGCGGTAAGGCAGTAGTAAAAAATATTAGTTTTTCGGTGCGCGAGGGAGAGATTTTTGGCGTGCTGGGGCCAAATGGCGCGGGCAAAACAACCACCCTTGAGATGATTGAGGCGCTCAGACCGATTGATGCCGGTTCGGTGACGCTTGACGGATATGATGTGAAGCGAGACGCGGAAAAAATCAAACATATCATTGGGGTGCAGCTACAGAGTTCGGCGTTTTTCGAAAAGATTACGCTCCGCGAGCAGCTCCTGATGTTTGCGAGTTTTTACGATAAAACAGTCGACCCCATGAAGCTTTTAGCGCAAGTTGAGTTGACCGATAAGGCGGACAGTTACCCCGAAAAGCTCTCCGGAGGGCAAAAACAGCGTTTTAGCATCGCTTCGGCGCTTGTCAATGAACCACGCGTGCTGTTTCTCGACGAGCCGACAACCGGCCTTGACCCGCAGGCGCGGCGTAATCTCTGGGAATTGATTCAGGGTATCAAAAAACGGGGAATTACGATTGTTTTGACGTCGCACTATATGGAGGAGGCGGAGTTGCTCTGCGATCGTCTGGCGATTATGGATAGTGGTAAAATTATCGCGCTCGATACGCCAAGAAAGCTCATTAAAGACCTGCTAGCGAAAGGGTTTAAGAAGCCGCAGATTGTCGAGCAGGCGAATCTTGAGGATGTGTATATTGATCTAACGGGAAGGGCGCTAAGGGATTAGTTATGAGAGCGACATTTGTCTATGCTTGGATGCAACTAAAGAGCTATTTTCGCGACCCGGTTTCACTCTTTTTCACGCTTGGTCTACCGGTTATGTTCCTTGTGGTGTTCGGTGCGATTTTTCATAACGATAGCGCGGTGAACTTTGAAGTTGCGATTTTTAATCATTCCGAAACGGAATTCTCACAACAATTCATTGAAAATATGGAGAAACAAGAGGCATTCACGCGGGTTGATGTTGATTCGATGGATGAGGCTAGAGAGAAAATGGGGCGTGGCCAGCTTGACACGGTGATTGAGCTGCCGGCGACATTCGGGCAGCTGAACGCTCAGGGTCAACCGACGGGCGATGTTGTGGTGTATTACGAAGAGGGTAGTCCGGAGACGGGGCAAACTGTGGCGCAGGTGATGGATTCGGTGATGAATGAGTTAGGTGCGCAGTTTGGGCAACAACCGCCTCTTTTTTCAGTGACGCGAAAGGCAACCGATACGACAATTGTTTCACAATTTGACTATATGTTTGCGGGATTGCTTGGTTTTTCAATTCTTTCACTCGGCTTTTTCGGGCTCGCGCAGATGATACCAGCTTGGAAGAAGACAGGTGCCCTACGGCGTCTCAAGGTGACTCCATTAACGCGAGGACAGCTGATTTTTGGTACGATGCTTACGTTTCTTGTTATTGGCATGCTTGTGCTCGCTGTGATGTTTATTGTCGGCATGACCGTGTTTGGCTTTGATATGCGCGGCGAGTGGACGCAAATAGTGCCGTTCCTGCTACTTGGAACCATTACAATCATGGGTTTTGGTTTGTTAATTGGCGGCGCGGTGAAAAACGAAAATCAAGCTGCGGCGCTCACAAATCTCACGGCGTTTCCAATGATGTTTCTTTCAGGCGTCTTCTTTCCGAGCTTTATGATGCCCGATTGGCTGCAGACTGTCTCTGGCTTTATGCCGCTGACGCCGCTTGTTGAGGGCATCCGCTACATCATAACAGAGAACGCGACGCTCGTTGATGTGGCTCCACAGATAGGCATGCTTTGTGGCTGGCTTGTTGTCGTATATGTGGCGGCGATTAAGCTGTTTCGCTGGGAGTAATGAATAAATATTTTGACAGGAAGGTGGAGGATGTATGAGATTAGCAGATACAATTAGACGGGCGGGACGAAGTTTAAGCCAGGCAAAGGCGCGGACACTTCTGACGAGCCTGGCAATCGGCGTTGGCGCATTTACGATTACGTTGGCCTTGGCGGCGGGCCAGGGCGGTCGGCAGTACGCGGCGGATATCGTTAGTAGCAATACGGATGTGCGTGAGTTGTATGTGCAGCCAAAAGATGCTCACTCCACCGATCCATCAAAGCCGCAGGAATTTGTTGAGGGGCCATCGATGTCGTTTGGCGGCGGCTTTTCGCAAAGGATGTTATCGCGCGGTGATATAAAAATCCTCAAAACTATAGAAAACGTTAGTGATGTCACGCCAATATATAATGCGTCGGCAAAATATATCACGCGCGAGGGGCAAAAGCGCTATCAGGCGGGAATTGACTTCTATAATAGCGCTATAAAGCAGGATGTTTTAGCGGGTCGTACTGACGATCTACAGAACGATAGTGTAATATTGCCTAGTAGCTTTACGGAAGTGCTGGGCTGGTCTGAGCCAGATAGCGCGATTGGGCAAACGGTAGATATCGTTATGGCAAATTCGGCGACGGGAGAAGAAAGAACATTTACGCTCAAAGTGGCGGCGGTGACAAAAAGCTCGCTCATGGCGGCATCGATTAGCTCAAGTTTACTCACCACTCGCGATACTGTAGCCGAAATGTACGCATTTAGCTACCTCGGTACGCCGCTTGAAGACGCATTCTTGGGCGCAATCGTGCTAGCAAAAGATGAGGCAAGCGTCGATAGCGTGAAAAAGGCGATAGAGGACAAGGGCTTTTTGGCACAATCGGCTGAAGATCTGATGGGCTTTATTTTCCAGTTTATTAATGTTCTGATGGGGATTTTGATTGGTTTTGGCGCGCTCGCGGTTCTAACTTCGGTGTTTGGCATTATCAACACGCAGTATATCTCGGTGTTAGAGCGGACGCAGCAAATTGGACTCATGAAGGCGCTCGGTATGCGCCGGCGCGACGTTGGACGTCTGTTTAAATTTGAAGCGGCGTGGATTGGTTTTCTGGGAGGCGCGCTCGGGTCTGGTTTGGCATATCTTGTGGGTACGCTGGCAAACCCGTGGATTTCCGAGACACTTGCTCTTGGCGACTCGCGCTTGCTTATATTTCAGCCACTTATGTTTATAGGAGTTATTGGCGGGCTTATGTTTGTTGCGGTTGTTTCGGGAATTCTGCCAAGCCGAAAGGCAGCGAAGCTTGATCCGATTGAAGCGCTCAGGACGGAGTAGGGGGTTTTACGCACGCGCCTTTGGTGTAACATGATATAATGAGGCTATGTTAGATATTCGTTTTATTCGTGAAAATGCCGAGCGGGTGACAGAGTCAACCCGACAAAAAGGCTATGATATTAATATTAAAGAGCTGTTGGCGCTCGATGATAATCGTCGTGAATTGCAACGGCAAGTCGATGAATTACGAGAAGCGCGCAATGCGAATGCCGCTAAGATGAAGGGCGGACGTCCAGAGCAAAATCTTATTGACGAAGGCAAGCAAATTAAAATTGAGCTAGCCGAACAGGAGAGCCGGTTAACTAATCTAGAGGCGGAGTACATAGAATTACTAAAGTCGGTGCCAAACGTCGCACTTGACAGTGTGCCAGTAGGGTCAAGTGAAGATGAGAATGTTGTTATAAAGACAGTTGGTGACAAACCTCAGTTTGATTTTGTGCCAAAAACGCACTGGGAAATTGCTGAAGCGCGTGACTGGATTGATAAGGAGCGTGCAGCCAAGATAGCTGGGGCACGGTTTGCTTATCTCAAGGGTAGTCTCGTACGGCTTGAGATGGCATTATGGCATTATGGTATGGATGTCCTGAGCTCATCCGAGGTGTTGCGCCAGATTATTGACGACAACAACCTCAAGGGGGTGAGCGATAAGCCGTTCACGCCTATTATTCCTCCAGCAGTAGCAAGAACAGATGTATTTCAGGCGACGGGACGACTCAATAGAGAAGAGCAGACATATAAACTCGAAGACGAAGATTTGTGGCTCAACGCTAGCGCTGAGCACACTATGGCGCCGATGTACATGAATGAAATTTTGTCGGAGGCAGACCTGCCGCTACGTTTGGTGGGATATACAACAGCATTTCGTCGCGAGGCTGGGACGTACGGCAAAGATGCCGAGGGAATTTTTCGTTTACATCAGTTCAATAAGCTTGAGATGGAGAGTTTCACGACAGCGGAGGATGGACTGGATGAACACTTATTTATGGTGGCAATACAAGAGTATTTAATGACGCAGCTTGGGTTACCGTTTCAAACACTTGAAAAGTGTACAGCAGATATTGGTCGGCCAAACGCTAAAGGTGTGGATATTAATACATGGCTACCTGGCCAGGGTGCGTATCGCGAGACGCACACAGCTGACTATATCACCGATTATCAAGCTCGACCGATGAAAACGCGCGTCCGACGGGCTGACGGCGCAGTAGAATTGGTGCATACAAATGACGCGACCGTGTTCTCGGAGCGACCTCTAGTGGCGATTATTGAGAACTATCAAACAGTCGATAACAGAGTCGTGGTACCAGAGGTACTCCGCCCCTATATGAATGGACGAGAAATAATATAAAGGTGCTATAATAGATAGGAGAAGGGGGCGCTCATAATGACATTGACAACAGATGATAAAACGTGGATAAAAAGCGCAATTACTGAAGGGATTGTCGATGCTTTAAACGAGATTGTAATCCCGAGGTTCGACGAGCATGACAAACGCTTCGACGAGCATGACAAGCGCTTCGATGAACATGATAAGCGTTTCGATGCACTAGAGGCGGACGTAGTAGAGCTTAAAATCGATGTTTCCGGACTCAAATCTGACGTACGTAGCTTACAGTCCGATATGCGAGAGGTCAAATCGATACTGCACTCACTGGACGACAGAGTACAGCTGCTTGAGGTAGATGTGAAAGAAATCTACCATATGATAGCCGACCTACAGAAGCAAAATGCCGTAACTGCGGGGTTTGCTAAGCTTCCGCTGGAGAAGAAAATACTCAAGGCATATGCCGACATTGTGGCAATGGCCAAAGAGGCTGGCGTCTCTTTGCCTCGGCCGTAACTACCATGTTAGTTGACGCGACCCCAGGTAACCACCACGAGCGCCGACGCCATCCCACGAGACGAACACCTGCCCAACCCCAGGGCCCCAGTAGCCGTACGGCGCGGCGGCGCCCGCGCTAAACGTACCACTAAGCCATGTCCAAGTGTTGCCATCCACAGGTGGCCGGCCCTCCTGGATGTTGCCTAGTTGCAAACGGGTATACTGCGAGATTGTGAGCAAGGGGACATTCATGGCCTTGAGGTCGTTGTGTGACATCTTGAGGTTTTGCGGTT
>JAEAMG010000841.1_pt1 | contig 29275 bp, 22 predicted proteins | sample 8958741 | NCBI WGS metagenome assembly JAEAMG01 (sample SAMN16933256, study PRJNA681125) | bioreactor sludge metagenome | isolation source: anaerobic bioreactor treating anionic surfactant - SDBS | place: India: Bengaluru | collected 2019-02-28 | reverse complement strand
TTCCTCAGAACATCGAGATAGGCGCGGAGACCCATATCAGAAGGGGCAGAATTAGGAAGCAAAGACACGTAGTCCCGAAAAATGAAAGACTTGCCGATCGAGGCCGCGCCGCTGGTTCTTCATGCAGGCGGCGCCCGCAGCCATCCTGAGCTGCCATTCTTCGACGATGGCGATGCGGAGTTGTGGAACAACTGGCTGCGAGCGCAGCGTCTGGAGGTAATGCGGGTGTGGATGGAAGATGATGCTCGGGCTGAGGAAAATTACAGGAGGTTTCAGGCTGGAGATATTGCCGGGGCAATGTCTGCATGGCGGCCATGCAAGCCGGATGGCGACCCAGCCTGGTTTCTTCTTGCTGTTTTTGATAGATTGGAGGGGCCATGCGCCTATTTTGTGCGGAAGGCAGCGGTTTTGTGCGCTGGTGCAGACACCCCAGTTGCCTAAAAATGTGGACTGACATTACGCCACAAGTCCCCCCTAAGTCTGCGATTAGGCGGGAGCAGCCCTAGAAATTGCATAATTAACAGCATGTTATTTTTTTTTTTTGAGCTATAGCTTTAGAGCGGCTGAACTACACTTTCCTTGCAGTGAGCAGTTGTTCATCATTCGTTTGGCTGGAACTGTTGAGGTGAACATGCTTCAAGAGGCCCAAGTTGTACTGTTTATCTCCAAGGCTGAACACGTAGACCTAATGCTGGGTACGCCTGCCTTGTTCCAGGAAACAAAAAAGTGGGGTCGAGCTTTTTGATCATCCAACTAGGTTTCTGAATGTGCGATATGTGCAGTCAGGTGATCAGCAAAGTTGGCATACATGGGTCATGGCAACGTACACGCTGAATAGTTGGTTTGATTACTTGATCGCTATTGACAAAGATTGGCGAGATGTAGCGGAGATAAATTGGATTAATTCTCGTGATGCTTATGTAAGTGGGATTAGCCAAAAGACCGTGTGCATATATGACTCTGCTAGTGTGCACGACAATCTAACAGTAGTCTGCGACTTTCATCAATTCAGTGCCACAGAAAATTCCTATAGGGGGGATATTGGTGCGCTTGACGATAGAGTATCCCAGCCATCCATGGTTCGCTGCGCATTGGGATACATTCGAGGCAGGTCAAGAGTAATTATGAAATATCCAGTTCTACCGCGGATCCATCCTGGAACAAAAATATACCCACTAGTTACCGGTCAATTACGTTTCTTGTTAAATTAGGTAGGGCTACAAGCAAATCATCGAGACGGTGACGTAGGCCGGCGCGCGACAAGCTGTTCTGCGACTTTGACTGGCCTGTTTAGTTGGGATTAGATGAGATTAAGCAGCGTACTACCCTGCAATTCCTGCACATGGTGCTAGATGCGACGTCCCGATTTACTATTTTACTCTTGATTATCCATCGTGGAAAAGGTGGTAAAACCCGCGAAGTCGCGGTCCCTGTTTGGCTGACATTAGATGTGCTTGCGTATATCGACGGTGACAGAAAAGACTCTATCCGAGCTAGGAGGTAGGGCACTAAAGCCACGCCGGTGAATTTTTTTCTTGCGCACGAAAATTAAGAATTTCCGGGAAGGCAAATTGCCAATGGTGCAATATAGAAAATGTTCCGCTAAGCTTGCCTTTTATTGGGAATTGTAGATGCCGTTCAGAGGGATTCTCATCTGATTGGTACATACTCACAACGGCCTTTCCCCTGATTCGTCAAAAGATTAATCGGGTATCATCCGGACGACATACTGAATTATCTCGTCTGCCCTTATTATCATTTGTTTGTTCAGTTTTGGTTCAACATCTCCTTTGAGAAAGATGTGAGGAACAGCATAAAGCACCGAGTCGGTAGACATCTCCAGATCACATGGCGCATTCAAGCGCCCTGCGGTCTTGCCCGTGAACAGTAGTCCCCGCGTCCCTCTGACTTTGATCGCCCATACATTTTCCGACGGTTCCTCATTTCGGCCTGTGCACCTAACGTCGGTCATCCCTTTCAACTCACCAAGGAACTCGACCTCTTTAGTTGTTCCCGGTTGTCTTATCCGGAAATAGTCGTGGAAGGTGTAGAGGGCTGTAGCTATATTGAGTCGTGAACCAGAGCTGATGTTTTGGTAGAGGTCTAAGGGACGTTGCGACATGTGGTCACTTTCCTCTAAAAGGTCCCCGCTTATAACTAAACGCTGTTTAATCCACTTTGCTGAAGGACGTCCGAGCGAAGCCAGAAGCTCGGCGCCGTAAGTAGTTGAGGCTGCAGCTTGTGAAGTTCCACTCATTCTTGTGACGATACCCGTATCATCGAGCCATGAGGGAAGCTCACAGCCGCGAGCGGCAATGTCGACAGATGCACGACCTAAATTTGTAAATTTTGTTAGGCGACCTCGATGGTCATGAGCAGCCACTGTGATCACATTATCAGCGGCAGGCCCTCCCAGCGCTGCCGGATAATAGGGTACTGCTTGAACATCTTTGTTGCCCTCATTTCCGGCAGCCACTATAAACAGGTTGTTGTTAGCCTTGCCGATTGTTATTGCCGCATCCATAATTGGAAGGATAGTTGGATTGTCCGAATCGTCGCGATAGGTCAGGCTCAGATTGATAATTTTATTCTTCCATAGACTCAAGTTCGAACTGAGAAACTGTTCCGACCCTACCAGTAACTGATCACTTCCATTACCAATATTTAATGGAATGATACGCAGCCAAGAAGTTCCATCCATGTCGAATATACTTCGAGTAGCTAAGTAGTCAGCTCCGCCTAGAATAAGACCTGCTATATGAGTTCCATGTCCACTTATAAGTGTCGGAGATTTCAGTTCGTTTGAATAGTTAATCGGGTAGACAGTTTTTTCTCCGACTCTGACAATAGGACCTAGCTGGTTGTTGTATCTCTCGCCCACATAGAAAAAATGCCCAGTGAAACTCGGCCCGAAGCTGAGCTCGCCTGAAGTCGACAGTCTCGCGCCGAAAAACCCATTGTCGGGGACGATTACATCAACACTGGACCTTAAGATATTGCTTCTATCAAGATCTTTTTGCGCCAGTAAATAGGCATTCAAAATTTTCTGTGCATCATCCGAATAGTCAATTGCATCTGCGCCAGCGCACTCAAGTGGTGGCGTGTAATTTTTTGGGTTCGCTGAAGCGATGTTGCCAGATGTAATGGAAAAGCGCGGATTTCGTTGGTTTACTGATGGCGAGGTTGAAATTGACGATTTTATTACAACTTCTCCCCCGTTAGCTGCTGCCATAATCACACCTATAGACTCCTGGTACGTTGCATTTTGGGGGACGCTAAGCGAAGTGAAAGCTGAGGCGTGCGACGCAAAAAGCACGTCACCCGGCGATAGTTTTTCTAACATTTTCTTGGATTGAGCTTGAGCAAAGAAATGGCCAATCTGAACGGCCGTCCCGGCCCTTCCCGTGAGCGCTTTATAAATTGAAAACGCTGTATCGCCGGGTTTTACTTTTACCTTTATCGATTCGTTAAGTTGAAAGACAAACGCACAGGCTGGCCACTCAATGTCATAGACATTACTCCCAACTTCGTTATTTACAGAAAGGTCCGACGGAAGATTGTTTCTCTTTTTAACTTCCGACCAATAAGGATCGTTTGAATTTCCACAAAGCGCAGTAATAATATGTTTGTAGCTAAAATTTTCGGCGCCTACAAATTGTGATCTTGATAGTTTGATCGGCTTGCTTGCGCCTACAATTGCTTGAATTAGCTTTTCGCTCGGCGGGGCGGTAGCGCGAATCTGCATCGTATCCTGTGCGATAGCATTGACGCTGGAGCTGAGAAATGCCAATGGAAATATGGCGACTAATGAGCGCATGGAGGTATTCCAGCAAATTGATTAACGCCACAGGCAACTAATCCATTATGTTCGACGAGCCACGCTAATGCGAAGCTCTTGAACTTAGCTGTGGCTAGCGCAGCAGCAGTTGATCGAAATCGTTGCTCGCCTGTAGAAGTGAGATAAGGTGCGATGGAAGAATTTACTCCTCGAACTCTCCTTGCCAATTTCTGATTCTCTTCAGTAGCACCGCTTAGCAGGGGGCCTCCAGAATCTCCTGGGCAGAAAGTTGGCTCGGACGTGCTTGATGACATTGAAATGGTGACTGAGGAGTTGCGTTTCTCCGCCGATGAGTTTCCAATCCTAAATGCGTAGTCATAGTTGCTGAACCTGAGCTTACCATTTGCGTCAATGTCGATATTGCCGCAGCCGTATCCTGTCAACAATAATGGGGCACCCTCCAGCACAGTTGACTCTGTATCGATCACCTCATATCGTAGATTAGCAAGTAAAGAAGGGCTAGGCGTTGGGATTTTAAACAAGCAAAGTGCGTAATCCTCTATGGCGCGCGGCGCACCACCAAACCATTCCAATGCATCAACGGCAGCAGCATATTCTGGAGATACCTTGCAAGTTGCAGTTAAGGTGTGCGGGCCAAGTTTTAGCGAGACCGCTAGACGCAACCCACGGCTGGCTCCACGGTCGAGACAGTGTGCAGCGGTAAGGAATACGCCAGGCCCAATCAAAGTGGCAGTGCATGTAACTGGACCAAGACTTCCGTCAGCTATTCGCTGCATGCCCACTTCAGCAATAAATATTGTTTTCCAGTCGATACGGTCCACCACCGCCTGCCCATTCGCAAGCTTAATTTGACCCGGTCCGGGTTTTTCGCCCAGTGGCACAAAGACAATCCTCTCGCCATCGGCCTCGGCGGCGTTTGCAAAGCCAGTAGCCAAGGCCATAAAAAAGGTCCATGCAAGAACGTCTGCTAACGTTGGCATGAGAATTTTTTTCATACATGCGCCTCGAATTCGCAGTTGCAGAAGTCGACTATTTGCCATCCTTTCCTTTATCGTCTTTTGGCTGGTCATCGGTCTCGGAATCTCCCTTCTTAACATCCTTAATCGTTTGAACTCCAGTTTGGAGTGCTGCGACTTGATCTGTTAGATTAGTCATCGGGTCAATGGTCATCGTGCCGGTCGTGCTACTGCTGCAAATGGATCCTGGTGTAATCTTTCCATCGACAGGAACAGGTTGTAAGCGCACGTAAGTTGGACTTGCGACGATAACTCGAAACTCATACTTGAGTGTCCCACCGAAGACGGAAAGGGTCGCAGAGCGGCATGCCGGTACCGGCCAGTAATTGACTTTTTTTCCTTGAGATTTCTCGAGGAAATCGCTAAAGTTGACTACGTTCTTTGGCAGCACGTCGTCGAACTTCAGTTTGTAAGTCCAGCCATCATTCAAATCCCCAAGTGCATCCTTGTCACCGATTTCGAGAGAAAATGGCAAAAGGGGGCCAAGTGGGGTGTTTGAGCTATTGCTAACCCCAATAGCGCCTGCTGTGGTCACAAGCTTCGCAACAATGCCTGCAGCTTGTCCAATTCGAGTCGCAACCAAGTTTTCTGCTTTTACGGAAACGCCAGAAGTTAGGTCCGAGTTCGCATACTTTGCGACACTAAGCGTGGTCACCTTCCAGAAACTTCCAGTCTGGCCTCTAACGAGAAAGCTCATCTGAGCACTGGGAACTGGAACTGTTTTAGCGCTCCATACTCGCCCGTCAATCAAGGAGGTTGCGAGGACGGGATCTAGCATTGCGGGAGGACTCGTTATGTCCTTAGGTGCTTTATCGGTTGGTTCTCTGGCAGCTGAGGTATCGCCGTCTTTCGTCGTTGCGCTATCCTTGGATGTCTTTTCGCCTGCGGTTGGCGCAGCTTTAGATCCCTTTGACGCGGAGGGATAAGCCTTGTTCTTAGCTACAGCCTTGCCATCAGCAGGCGCACTAGATTTTGCTTCAGAAACAGACCCGTGTGCTTTATCTTTACCAATTGAGCCAGCGTCAGTGGAAATGGTATCGGAGTTCCCTTTCCCCGAGTCGTCCAGTCCCACCTTTATGTACGTTTTCTGAAGCTCTACGTATTCGAATCCATCGCGTGCATTTGCTTCTGCTGCATCCCAATTAGCATCAGGAGCGGTTTTTCGATACTCTAATTCCGCAACGGTTTGGCAACCTGATAGACAGATGCTAAGACCAAGCATACGAAGAACTTTCATCACTTCTCCTTGTCATAAAATGAGGTATAGAGTATCGAAAAATTCCAAGAAAAAATATCACTAGAATATTTTCCTGTCAACTAAATAATATTTCTTAATCTTTTTCGCAACGCCGTCTTTAACCTTGCCAAATTGATTTACTTGCTTTCGACTCGGCATATGTACTTTGGATTTAAAATAAAATGTTTTCCACAATATTCGAATCGACGGAAATAGTGATTTCGTTGTACGGTTGCTTGCTGGTTGACCCGCTCCAGTTGCTTCTGCAGTTAATGAAGCTAGCCGCGCTAGCGTTAGCGGCCGCATTTCTCGTATCGCGCGCGGATTTTCGAAGGTGCTGTGTCGAGGTGCGTGAAGACTTCGTTGGTGGCAATCCGATATCGCCATCCATGACAGTCACTGAGCCGGTCAAGGTCACGGGTGAGCTCTATCGGAACAGGTGTGAGCTAATCTAGCTCACACCTTTCGAAGATGCGCTTGATGGTAGGCATACCGGTTTTGAGGCATTTATTTAATGATAGGCGAGTATCGTCGGGTCAAGCTTTGTATTGTTCAATTACCCATGCTAAGCGAAGTGCGCGACCGGTGACCAGCGTTCACGAAACGGCCTACACACGCCTTAAGCCTTAGGTCAGGGACCAATAACTGATTGCCATCTACACGTCTTCACGCTCCAAAAATTGAGCACATCTTTTCGCTATGCAGGCAGGCATTTCATCGCAAATTGTGCATCATCCAGTTGATGCTGCTAAGACGGCTCGGTTACTTCGTGCTGATCGCCACTGTATCGCCCGCCATCATCAGGCACATTTTCGATCGTTCTGATCTGCGCGCATCACCACGTCGCGCGCTAAGCCAATATGACCAGTCCGGCAGCAAGACGATACACAAGTGACGCATCAGGAATTGCGTTGGCTTAGGACCAACATTGCTAGGTCAACAGAAATTTATTTGGGCTCGTCGTTTCCACTAAGGTTGTTCACGAACATTCGGTACGGTTGCAAGCAAAGTTCGCGGGTTTTAGTTCATTGCGATACCGCAGGCCAGCCGCAATGATGCGGCTGGCTCGGGGAGCGTGGTCGCCGGTCACCGCAACTTCCGCGCTCAGGGCCGGTCGCGTCAGGCGTTCGGCTTCGGTGTGGATGTGCGGTTATGCAGTTGGATGGCTGGTAAAGGTTCGAAACTGTTGGCTAGGTAACCGAGTCTAAACTTTGCATAGCCCTGAATATCAAACATCGAAAAAAGATTTCTCTTTTGCTCCGACGAAATAGAGCGGAGCTGGAACGACCGCGCAAACCAATCATCGTTGGCATCTGCGGGAAACGCGCGGGCTAACATCAGCTTTTGCAGGCGATGTAACTCAGCTTGGTTACCGGCCCCCAGCGAAGTCGACAGCGCCCCATCTTGGGCGAACTTGATAAATGCGTTGATGCAGAGGCGCAGGCCGTCTTTTTTCTTCTCCAGTTCGTGGATTCCGAACACGACCCGGTCGTTATAAAAGATGATCAAAGGGCGGAACAGGTACTCGTCCAGATGATTCTCCTGTAGCAGACTGGAGGGCGATTCTTTCCGCAACGTCATTGCACGCCGCACTTGCTCCTGCAGGTAATCCTGTATCAATGCAGGATTGTTGTTCGAATTCAGGTTGAGCAGGCGGTGATCTGCGCCCCACGATTTTTGGCCGCTGAATGTGGCTGTGCTGCCTATTTCCGAAATCCTCTCGGGGCGGATCAGCCCGGCAGCATCGCACAAGGATGCACCTAGGAAGTCGTCAAGTTCGGCGCCCGCTTCAGGCCAGAATCGGTTGGCGGCTACCTCAACGAGACGCGGTAGTCGGAAAGCCGGAAGTACGTCCTCCACAAGCAGCTCACCTTCAACGGCATCAAAAAATGCCATATCGATCGGCGTCATGAATGCGACATCCAATAAACCGATTGCTGCCTCGACGCTTCCGACTTCGCTCATCAACCAGCGGTAGGCCGGTGCATACACACCGTGAATTTGGGATTTCTCCCAATCGGCGAGGTAGGACGGAGCATCCGTGATCTGCTCGATGAGTTGGCGCTCCACGAGCCTGGCCGCGGCCTCGATCATTTCAGTGCCGCTGAACCGATCGCAGGTGTACAAGGGCGTGTCGTCCGACAAGTTGGTCGTCCATTTTTTCGTTGGGCGAAGATCGGAACGCCGCCCCATCTCGTCGAGGGCCGCGTTGGCGATCTCGACGAATTCCCCTATCGTCATCGCGCTGCGATTGAGTATCGCATCCAAGAACTTGCGTAACTCACCAATCTGGCCGCCCAGGTTGCGTACATAGTCCTTCATCCTGCCAAGATCATTCCATACGATGGAAATGCGATCTTTCCGAAACACAGCTCCGTCCTGAAGGGCTTTTGTCAGCCCTGGTCCGGCCACCCACTGATCTATGGGAAGGCTGAAATATGGCGCGGGCTCGAGGTCCGCCACGGCGCCGCAGATGAAATCCACGTCGGATAATAAAGAGTTGTATGCCCGCCACAGCAATAATCCAAAAGGGGTTGAATTCAATTGCCGGTAATGGGCAAATTCGTGACGACGGATAAGCTCGGCGCGCAGCAGTTCCGGGTTTTCACGCAAGTCGACTAAAGTAATTCCGGTGGCGAATGGGGCACGCACCACGACAACCCCGTTTGGCACCGAAAAATACCCGTCAGCGACGGAAAAAAGTTTGGCATCCATTTCAGAAAGGGAGGGTTGCTAGCGATTGGAATGTGTTAGCGCGCTGCCCCGCTTTCTCATGGGTATATTTCCTTATCTCACCTGTTGCGACGATTTCGACCACAAAATCGATCACATTCGGCGTCGAGTGGGATTCGCGGGTGTGTACCTTGACCACCCCCATCGTGGTGTCGAACGTCTTTCGCTCGTTCCCGTTCATTTCTTGCCGGTGAAATAAAAATTCCGCATTCACTTCGGTCCCAAGCATCTGATCCAGAATGAGCGCTGCGTTGAAATGGTGGTGAGTGGGCTCCGTCATCCAAATAGTTGTGATAGTTTCACCACGCTGCTCGACCAGCAACCAGCCACGCTTCGAAGGCGCTACCATACAACTGATCTGGCCCCCTGGAACAGTCAATGCAAATCCTCCTCCTTTTTTCTCGGGGCGCTTGGCGATCACACCTTTCTCGCCGCGCCCGGTAATCTTCACGAAAACATCGCGTACCTGGTTGATGTCAGGGGGGGAGGCTATCAAGGTTTGCTCCGCCAGTTCCTCGTCGATACTTGTCTCAAAAGTACACATGATGTTTTCAGCGAGACGCTCCACTTCCGATCGCGGAGTAGTACCGTCGAGCGTGCCGTCAATGCCCCTCTCGCCACACTGGATAGCGATCATCGACTGCGGACATTCCTCAGCAAGGGCCGACAGTACGGACACCAGTATAGTTCTCGCCGCATATGCCGGAAAAGCTAGCCGCAGCAAGAGTTCCTGTTCGATTGAATTCTCGAATTGGCCCCCAGTAATGAGACGGCAGCCAAATGGCGTCGCCGGATTGGAAGCACAACTATTCATCGTGGAGACGAGACGCGAAATATTACTTACGTTTAAATTGCCGGATTTTAGGAGCAGGTCGATGCGCATTGTTATGTTTCGGGTTAAGAATGGTGGATTGTAGTCGGCAGCTGGACGACGATATCATATAATTGCTCAGGGTTAGTCATAATTATTTTCGAACAGGAGCGACTGCGTGCCAACTAAAGAAACCGCTGGGGATGCCACCCGCATTGAACATGGGAGCGTGCCGTCCGAATCGATAAAAGATCAGCAGACAATTGAGCGCACGTTATATATTTCGGAGAATCTTTCTTTGGCACGGGGTAAATCCATGCCTCTGATCGACACGCCGCCGTTCGGCTCCTTTGAAACAATCCTGGGCCCGGTTGACCGCCGCAAAGCTGTCGTTAATCCGAAAGAATCCCCTTGGAATATGATTTGCTCTCTGAGAATTCGCACTGCTTCCGGGAGATGGGGTATTGGTACCGGCTGGATCGCGGGGCCACGTACCATCATTACCGCCGGGCACTGCGTTTACTCCACAGTATTGATGGGTGGATGGGCGCACTCGATTGAAGTCCGGCTCGGATTTGATAACGGAAGTGCCCTGCTTGGCAGTTATACGAGCACCACCTTCGATTGTCATCTGGCGTGGGAAAAATCTGAGATGCCCGAATTCGATATCGGTTGTATCCGTCTCGGCAATGATATTGACCCTACCATAGGGAGTTTTTCGATAGCGGCATTGACGGATGCGGAGCTACAGGACGAGCTCGTTCATATCGCCGGCTACCCGGGCGATTTATCGAATGGCGCCAAACAGTATCATCATGGGAACAGGATAAAATACGCCGATCCTAAACGCATATTTTATGATATCGATACGTACGAGGGGCAAAGCGGCTCCCCTGTATGGTTGTATCGGCACGGTGCCCCCGGTCCCATTGTGGTCGGCACCCATGCCTATGGTGTCGATTCGTCGCTGACGACGTTGTCCGCCAATTCAGGCCCGAGGATGACGGCTGAGGTTATGGCCGCCGTGCAGCGCTGGATCTAGAGAAACGAAGACGGACTGCGATGGCTGGCAAAGCTTCGTTATTGCTCAGAATTGTTGACCGGGCAGGAAATCCGGTCGCGGACGCGTGCGTCTCGGCCGTTGGGAAAAATGTTCTGTTGCCTGAATTCGGATTGATGTCGAATGCCGAAGGGTTGGTCACCTTTTTTCTGCCATCTGGTGCGTTCCAGGTGCGGGCTGTATCGGAAGACGGGCAAAGCGGCGAGGCGGAAATCGACGTCCCGGAACCGGGACCGGGTTCGATGTCGGTCGTGATCGAGGTGGCGCTGGCGCCCGGGGATGGACTAGCTAAATAGAGCTCTGGTGCAAAGCTGCAGCTGAGGTAAAATCCTGACTTCTTATCACCATGCGGAACCGTCCTCACAAAAGAGCCTTTTTCGATGCGCTTCGTGGCAAGGACCTGTACTTCTCCATGATCCGTGGATCAAAGTCGCTAACCATCATTGGGACCGGCAGGCGCATTCCTGCGAGGTAGGTGGTTACCAAGCAGTGGATTAGGTAGAGAGGGCGAATCAGCGGCGGGCTTCGGTGACGGAGAGATATGTTTGACGTCGGCTCAGATGTATTTATGAACATGTCAAATTGGTGTATTTCGAGAACGCCCCATTGCAGCAACGTCCTTTTTGAAGGCGTGTACAACTAAACTCCACATAAGCAATGAACCCTCCTATGTTAGTCGAGTGTTCATGCCTTTGGTGCCGCGTCTGTGTGAGTCGCAACGAATTTTCTCGATCCCGCGAGCCGTTCAAAATACCTTCGTTGATCCGATCGGATTCATAGCAATTCACTTGGGGGTGGCAAGCGGTACGACAGGGAGATTGCATTCAAGGCAGTGTGCCCACTTGTGGCCTTTTTTCATCAGATCAGTCCGGTAGGGTAAATTGTATTGGACTGCGCGCGAATGGTAGTTGGCAGCTCTGGCCCACAAATTTCCTGTGTCGTACAACAAGTGTTGCCTCAGCCGCCAAGCGGCTAGGTCATATGGATAGCAACCTTTAACCGCGACATGGGCTGGAGCGATTCCATATTGCCGTAGCTCATGTAAATAGGCGGAATTGAACTGCATCGGCCCGATGTCATAGGTACCATTTTTATTGATGTTGACCATCCTGGGCCTGCCACTTTCTTTCTCGGCGATTGCCAGCAGAATGTTCGCGGGTATCTGGTATTTGATGGCGGCCGTAATCGAGCACACGATGCGTTCCTCTGCATTAGGGGAGGGAGGTCGAGCATGCTGTTTCTCCTTTGTTCCGTTGGGGCGTACGGAGCTATTCGGGCTTGCGGTCGCGGAATGCCGCCACCTCTGCCGTTGGATCTACGGAAGTGCTCTCCCCGGCGGAGAGGCTGCCGTCTTCCATTGCTGGTGCGCCGGTATCCTGCACTCCAGCCTGATCTCGAGACTTGATGGCGGCAGCAATCTGGCCGCCGATGGTTTTGCCGACGCGGTCACCGGCCGCCGCAAGACCTTGTTTGGCCTTTGCCTTGCCGACATCCCAGGTTTCTTGTGCCAGATTGCCCGCCGTGCCTGCCGCAATCCTGGCCGTTTTCGCTGCCAGTGCCGCTGCTGCGGCCGGGCTACCCATGCCGGGCGCTGTTTTTGCTACACGTTGGCCTGTTTTGCTCTCGCTACCCGCGTTGGCAGGTCCGTTCGTACTTTGCTGATTGGACGGCGCGACGGGAGGCTGCGCTTGCTGTGACGCGCTGCCTGTTGGCTGTGTTTCTGCGCTACCACTTCCAGCGTCGGCACTGCTGCTTACCGGGCGGGCGTGACGTTTACAAATAAAACAGTTGACGTCGTCACAGGCGCCACTGGGCCGGCGCGGGCGCCGACAGACGCTGCCAGTCCACCCCGGCCACCAGCCATTGCCACTGCTCGGCGCTGATCTGCCAGCTCGCTTCGTCCGCCTGCGGCCAGGTGAACTGGCCACGATGCAGCCGGCGCACGCACATCCACACGCCGGTGCCGTCCCAGCACACCAGCTTGAGGCGGCTGCGACGGCGGTTGGCAAACACGTAGGCCGTGCCGTCGCACGGCGGGCGCCCCAGCGCCTGCTGCACATGCAATGACAAGCCGTCGATGCCGGTGCGCATGTCCACCGCCGCTGTCGCCAGCCAGATTGCATCGGCCGATAGTTCCATCACAGCGCGCGCATCAGTTCGGCCAGCCAGCTGGCCGGCACCTCGCCCGGCAAGCTCAACGTCCAGCCGCGCTCGTTGCGCAGGCTGATCGCCACCACTAGCGCTGCCGCTGGCGCCACGCGCACCGGCAACAACTGCGGCACGAGCGTCACCTTGGCCAACCGCCGTACCCAATAGCCAACTTGGCGAATCGGAAAGCCTTGCTCGATGGCATATGCCCTCTGCGACAGTCCGCTGGCCCGCCACTGCGCCACCCGTTCCTCCCACACCTTCTGCCGGCCCTCGTTTGACATCTTTAACTCCCGTAGTGATCGAGAGGATAGTTTGGCGAGGCCGATCAGGAATTCATAGATGGGATGGCTGGACGCTTACAGGTCAATCAGGAATTCACAGATGGGGCGGCTGGACGCTTACGGCAATTGCGCGCGGCATGCAGCCGCCGCGCACCTGCGGCCTGGCGGTCGGGCACAACCAGGGTGCGCCGGGGGGGATAACTCATGGTGACATTTGCAGGGAATGATTGACGACGAACAGCTTGCTGGAGCAACGAGACAAATCATTTCACATGCGCTGACGGTGCAACGTCAGCGGGGGCGCTGTTTCAGCCCGCTGCTCTAAAAAGAAAAACCGCCACCAAAACCAGTCCCAGTATCATGACCGCCGCGCCCGCCAGCAACGGGCGCGAAGGCTTTGGGCGCGTGTCAACCTTGCGGCATATGATTGCGCTTCCGTCGTGCTGTAGCAATGTCGCGAGTTCGCTGGATGAAGCAAGATTCAGATAAACCGCACGTTCCAATCTTCCAGGTTCCAAGGCAACCACCTTTGCAGCCATGGCTCCGAGCCGCGCAAACGCCCTTGGATTGTCTACATCTGCAACAAATGGTTCAGGCACAGGATCAGTTTCGGGTCTGCCGGGCGTACCCCTTAGGAGGGCCATCACAGCGGCATCTATTTCGTCGTTAACGCCCTGTACCGCCTTGCTCCAGGCTTCTTCACCCAGGGCATCCAGGCGCGCACCGGCCTCCTCAAACGAACCAGTACGCTGGCGGATCTCGCACAGCCATGCCAGCACTTGCGCTGCAACCTCCAACCCCTCTGGTGCCACCAGGGCATGCAGTGCATAGTGGATCCGCGTGCCTTTACTGTCGGTGCGCATCGAGACGATGCCCGACACAAGAAACTTTCCAGGCTCAACCAAGATCGTTGGGCGAGAGAAATCTGTCCAGCGCCCGTAACTCTTTTCCCACCAGCGCTCTGGCGGCTGATCCCGACCAACGAAACGATAATCGAGTACTTTGGAGCGCGTGCGGACCCGGACCGTAAGGCCGTTCATGCCGGCTCCTGCATCCTAACAGGCTGCGCCCGCTGGCTCAGTTTCGTGTCGTTCAGACGTGTGATCGCGGCACGAAGCTCACGGCTTTCGCCCGTTATATAGCGCCACAAATTCTTCAATGAAGACCGGTCCTGCAAGTCTTCGGCGCTGGCCAGCTGGCGCGCAAGCAGGACCAAAATGTCGAGTGCGCCCTGCACATTCCGTTTACCGGGAGGCAGCACACGAAATACTGGGTGACTTTCAAGATACATATCCTCTGCCATTTCCCAGCCGGCATCGACCAGGTCAACGCAGCCAATCGTGTTGACCGGGACGTAATACGCGGAAACCAAGTCGCTGCCTTCCATTTCGGCAGCAATGGCGGCAAACATATCCTCGTACAGCTCGTCGACAAGGCGACGCTGTAGCTTTTCCGCTAGTGCACGCGTCGCGCCAGGCGCAACCAGGTAGCTCTCGCACTTGACGGGCGTGAGGATGAGCGTTCCAGGAAGGTGTAAGACCTTACGTTCTTTCGCCCAGTCACGTACGATCGAGGTTACTTGCGTAATCTTTAATCGCATACGACAGGCTTTTTCCTCTGCGGCGGTAGCGCAATGCATGGCCAAGACAGCGTCTACCGGAAGGATCAGCACGCTGGATTGTTTGATCCAGTCTGCACATGTTTCCCATTCCGGTCCTTGTTCGCTGAGCCAGCCTCCGGGGTAATCCAATATATTGATTGGCAGCTTAGACTTTCCTACATCGAGCGAAAGCTCGTAAATGCTGACGTCGCTTGTACTGTTCCTAACTGCCTCTGGTTCAAAAGTGCCGTGCGCGAGTGCGCCGGACAGTTCGTCGACGTTGTCGGAAATACGCGCAGAGGTCGATCCCTTCGGTTTCAAGCTCGCGGGCGTACCGGCCAGCGCAACCTGTGCTTCGGCCAAGATTGAACTGACGAGGGAGGTCTTGCCAACCCGCGTCGGTCCTATCAAGGCGATCTTGTATTCGTTATCACTCATGCTGCGTTTTCACTTTCAGTGTGTCGATGGCGCTACGTGCACCAGCAAAGGCTGTTTTCACCTGACGGACGTCGAGGCGCGATGTGGCGAGTACGTCGAATTTTCCAGGAAATAGCTCGTCACGCCAGGAACGCGCGAAGCGATGGAATTCTTTTTCACTCGTTCCAGAACGGATGAAACTGTCGTCGAATTGCTCGACCGCGGCATGCATGATTTTTTCCATCAGACTTGACTCACGCAGCAGACCGTCACGCACCAATGCCGAGGCCTTGATGGCCAGAAGGCGCAGTTCGGCAAGCAAATAACGGGCATCGGCCGCACTGACTCCTGCCACGTCGATGGTATGCTTTATTGTCTGGGTTTCAGGATCCAAGTACCGGTGTTCGAGGATATCGAGACTGGCACGAACCACTGGATGGAAGTGACTACGGTAACTCACTTTCAGGCTAGACAGTTCATGGGTTGCACGCTGCAGGTTGACGCAGGTTTCGTCACCGGCAGTGAGCAACACCGCGAGCCGCTCGAGCGCCTCTCGCCCGGACAATCCCTGCATCAAGCGGCCACAACGTTTGACCAGAATGCCTCCTACTTCGTCGAACAGCGCGTCGGTCTGCGCAGCGAGTTGTGTGTCCAGGCCGCAATAAACTTCACCAATATGGACGCGAATCCGGTTTAGCTCGGTCATTGCGAGGTTCGAACTGTCCCGGCTCACGGCAAATTCGCCGAGCGCATTGTCGATCCATGCGGCCTCTCCAATCCCCAGAGCTTCCCCAGACCATGATTTGATCTGTGCATGTGCAGCACGAATAGCGACAGTGAGGTTTGCGTCGTCGGCTTCGGCCCGCGCACTGATGCGGTGGCTCTCGAGAATCGGCACCAGGTCGCGCGCAATGAGTTGCCGCATTTGCTTAGTCAATTCATTCAATTTCTCCGTGACGCCGGCGGTTTCCGGCAGGCTTGCGGTCATCGCCGCTTCCAGTGCCAGCAGATGGTTGCCGACATAGTCACCGGCCGCACTTGCCAGAAGCTGAGCATGTACCAGCACCTCCTGGTCCATCACGGGCAGCCTGTCGACCAAGTGCGCCAGCACTGGCTCGAGTAGTTGCAACCCGACGTTGGCGGGATCCTTCCCTTGGGACCGGAACAACGTGATCGGCGAGTGCTCCAACCCTACGTTGGCGTCCAGCTTGATTGAAGCGAGCATCTCTTGTAGCGTCTCCTCCGGAACCCCGCCTTCGTTCGACAAAATACCCAGGAAATCGGAGGTATTCGAAATTGGCTTGCGCGCCTCGTCGATGAGTTTGCGCGCCATTCCATCCTGCTTGGTCCAGAACGCCATGCCTTCGTTGGCACGCTTGACAAGGACGACGAAATCGACGTCGTCGCGCAATCCTTGCACGTGGTGCGCCTCGGCCGATGCTGCGATTTCGCCCAGTCCGGGCAGGTCGATCAAGCCAATGGAGCGCGCGATCGGATGCGGAAAGGGACACTCGATCGTAGCCTCCCGCACGCCCAAGTACCGGTTGTCTTCCAGTTCTGCCGTGCCGCGTTTCGGGTAGGCGATCCACGCGCGCAGTGCCGAAAAATCCGAGACGACGATATCGGCGCCGCTCAGGTGCATTGCGTATGACGCGAGCGAATCGCGCATGCGGCGAAGTCGCTTGAGCATGACGCCCCGCGTATTTTCATCGTCGGGACCCGGCGTTGGATACTCGCACATACGGAAATCATCTAGCGTCGCCGGAACCGGGCCGAGCCGCAGGTCGTCGTGATAAGGCTTCAACACCTCGTCTCGAAAACTTGCCCAGCTATGCATGCGAAGTCTCGCGACCCGCTCTGTACTGCTAAGGATGCGGCTGCGCACAGCTGTCACCGGATTTCCTGTTCCGGTTGGGATAGCTTCTTCGCCCAAGCCTGACAGCGCCTGCAGCAGCGTGCTCTTGCCTACCCGCGCCTGCCCGGACACTCCAAGATTGACAGTCGGCCGGCTAAAGCGTGCCTGGACGCGTGCCATTTCCTCAACGGCTACTTGCACCCGGTCTTTGCAGGCATGCAAGTCGGCAGTCGCGATGACGGCACGCAATTCCGCAGGAGCACGCGGGTGCTTTCCAATCTCTACGAGCGCCTCGTCGAGCACGCTCAATGCGTTGGCGAGAGCGGTCAGGCCTTCCCGTTTTTCGCGGACAACCGGCAACTTGGTGCGCCGTGCACTTAATACTAGGTCAACCTGCTCTGCTATCCCCAATTAATCTCTCCTAAGTTATAGATATTTAACATACATGAATTCTTACCATAATGGAATATCGAAATGTCGATACTGCTGACTTACCCCGTTCGCGCATCAATGGGCCTGCATCGCCACGGCGCGACGGGTTGACTAAGTCATAGATATCCATGAAAGAAGTGATTGATGAGAAGCAGCTTACAAGACCAACGCGACAAATGATGTCGCCAGCAAAAATTATTATGGTGATCCACCAGCAAATAATCGCGTTTAAAATACAATTTTTCAAACTTAGGGAAGTGCTGATCAATTCTCTTTCGTAGCGAGGTTGCCGCGCAAAATAGCCGGCCAGCGAACCACTCAATCCCGCTTTTTCGTTCGATTCGACGCGATGCTCACGTCCTTTTTTTATCAAGACGGACTACGGAATTCAGTGATCGTAGAGCGCCTGCCGGCCAGCACCGGATTGGCGAAAGCGAACAACGTAACGAGCTGTGCAGTGTTTTGGGCAGGCCGCGATAGCGCGTTTTACGATGGCGGAACAGGTTCTTGACGACATGAAACGGATGCTCAACTTTCGCACGAAGGCTGGCCTTCAGGTGCTCCAGCTTTTCTGTCAGTCGACTCTTTTTTTTATGCGGCTTGCTCCAAGAGGAGGGGCACGCTATCGATCTCGGCCAGGAAGCGGTCGCGCCGCGTCAGCTTCTTCTTGGAGGCGTATTCAAGGTTGTAGAAGCTCTTTTGCATTGTCGATGACGGACGGTGGCGATATCGAGTTGTCTCAGGCTGGACCGCAGCAGGGAACGGTGCCAGTTGAGTAAATCAGTGCTTCCCTTGCTCAATTATTTAAAGCTTTACAACCACTACATTCCACAATGGGCCATCGGGGCAAAAACACCCATCCAGGCGCTCAAAGAATGGCGGCAAAAGAAGCCGGAGCTATTCGTAAAGCGCATTTATGATCAAACGGGACTGGACATCTAGGAATCAAGCAATTATCGCCGCTCCCGACACGATGGAATTTCTCTTGAGTTGCGGTGGTGGCGCTGTGAGGAGGTACTTCAAACGCGCAACAGGCCACTAATGCGTCAAACAAAGTCCTACAATTATTTCCAAAGTACATTATTATTCCTCGGAATTATTACTTATTTACTAGGAAAATAAATGGCTTTGTTGATACCGTCCACGGCCGGCGCACTACGGCAAGATGGCGGAGCTTATCGTGAGCTCGACTTGGTCAACGGATTGGCGGCGTCGCTGCCCGATGGTTACGAAGTGTTCCATGGTATTGCCTTGCATACGGTGCGCGATGGCCATGATTATTATGGCGAAATCGACGTGGTCGTCATGGCGCCGTCGGGGGCACTTCTGCTGATGGAGGTCAAAGCGGGCGAAGTCGTTTTTCGTGATGGGTTGGTCTACAAAGTCTACAGCAACGGCGAACACGATGTTAGTCGACAATGCCGCTTGCAGCGCGCCAGCCTGCTGGGGCGCCTGCAGGACGCCCGCATCGACGCCAGCGTTGCAAGCTGCCTGGTGCTGCCCGATTACTCGCTCACGCAGCAGCAGGCCGTGTCGGTTCCCCGTGAAAGAATCATCGACGCGGCGCGCTATCCGCAGGTGTCTGGCCTGGTGCGCGAATTCCTGGCCAGCGGCAAGGTTTGTGCGCGCCTCGGCGAGCTCCGGCAGTTCCTGCGCAACCAGTTCCGTGTGACAACGGACCTAGCGGCCGCACGCGATCAACTCGAGCGAACCACGAGGATACTGTCGGATGGCTTGGCCACGTGGGTGCCGCGCATCGCCACGCCCGCCGGGGTGCTGCGTGTCCAGGCTACTGCCGGTTCAGGCAAGACGCAGCTGGCGCTGCGGCTGCTCGATATGGCTGTGGCCGAAGGCCGCAGCGCAGGCTACGTCTGCTTCAATCGCACCCTCGGAGACTATATCCGAACCCGGGCACCGGCCCGCGCGGAGGTGGTCAACTTCCACGAGTTGGCGATTGACCATGTACGGCGTGTGGCCGGGGAACCCGACTTCACCGAGTCGTCTATGCTGGAGCGGGCGGCCGCCCGCTATATCGAAGACAGTGCCGGTTTCCATGACCGTTTCGATGTCCTGGTCATCGATGAAGCGCAGGATTTCGAGCCAGCGTGGATCGAGAGTCTATGCCATCTGCTGCGGCCTGCTGCCTCCCTGTACCTGCTGGAGGACGACGACCAACGGCTATACCACCGCGACGATTTCGAGATCGCCGACGCCACCGTCGTCAGTAGCCGCGACAACTACCGCAGCCCGCGCCTGATCTGCGACGTCATCAACGCCTTGCGGCTGTGCCATCGCTCCGTCAACAGCATGAGCCCTTATAAAGGCGAGCTGCCTGGCTTTCACCGGTACGCCAGCGAAGAAGAGCTGCTTGCCCAGATCGAGAGGGCGGTCAGCAGTTTACTGGCGCGCGGCTTCGCGCTGGCCGATATCGTGGTCGTGAGCAACCGTGGGCGCGCCGGTTCCGCACTCACCCGCTTGACGCGGATCGGGCCGTGGACCACGCGCCAGTTCACTGGCAATTTCGACCGAAATGGGGAACCGCTGTGGACCGATGGCGAATTGATGGTTGAGTCAGTCTACCGATACAAGGGACAAAGTGCGCCGGCCGTAGTACTGGCCGAGGTGGGGTTCGACGTGCTGACGCCGCAAGAGAAGAAGAAATTGTTTGTCGGCCTGACGCGGGCGCAGATGGCGGTCGAGATGGTATTGACCGCCGCAGCGGAGCAAACCCTGATGGCCGCGTTGTACGACAAGGCCGACAACTGAGGATCGCCGCGCCGCTGCGACATCAGCTGTCGCACCTTTAATGCATCATCGTAAATGACACCGCCGCAATTTCGAACAAAGGTAAATAATGAAGCATCTGTACCAGCCGGACGACAGGGTTGCAGCCATCAAATTACCGTTCACGCGCCGCACGGTGGTCGTGGCCGACAGCTTTGCGTTGCGCACGCGGCGTCTGAAGGCGGTGCGCGATGGCGAACAGGGCACGCAAGTAATGTTGTTCGAACAAATGGTGGCACGCCTGGCTGGCGGTTTTTGCCGCCCGCTCGATCACGACAGCCTGCGCGCCGCCTTGCGCCATGCTTTACCACTGGCACAGCTCGGTGAACTGGAAGCCATCAAACTCTTGCCAGGCATGATAGGCGCGGCGGCCACTACATTGGGCAAAGCCTGGGACGCCGGTATCGACCTGCAAGCGCGCGCCGAGGAGCACCCGCGCCTGGCTGCGCTGGCCCGGCTCGAGCGTGATGTTGTAGCCGCGCTGCCCGCTGGCATGCTCGATCCGGCGACACTGGCCGCCGCCGCCCAGGTCCGCCTTGCGCATGGCCGCCTTGTGCTTGGCAGCGTGCATATCGAAGGTTTTACCGATCTCGCGCCTTGCTGGCGGCCGTTTTTGACGGCGCTGGCGGCAAATACGGACGTGCATTGGCACTTCGTTTCCTGGTTGTGTCCAAATTGGATTGATTCAGACCTTAATATCATCGGCATCCGTCGCGCGGAGCAGAAGCCGCAAGTGAGCGTGGCAAGTGCCGCCAACGCCGCCCACGAGGCCATCGAAGCGATGCGGTGGGTGCGTGGCTTGCTCGCGTCCGGGACGGCGCAGCCACACGAGATAGCGATTGCCGCCGCCAGCCCGGCGGTATTCGACGACCACTTGCTGGCCTTGCGTCAGGATGCCGGCCTGGACCTGCACTTCGCGCACGGCGTGCCGGTCCTGACAACCCGCGCCGGACAAGCGTGTGCGGCGCTGGCCGATATCGTCTGCAATGGGCTGACGCAGCCGGGCCTGCGCCGGCTGGTCGCCTTGTGCGGACGCGAGTACGGCCAGCTTGCCGATCTGCCTGACGGCTGGCTGCGCGTGCTGCCGCGCGACCGGGAGCTTGCTTCCGTTGCCGAGTGGAACCGGGTGCTTAATCGCATCGCACCCGAGCACTGGCCCGACGGCAAAAATCACATTGCCGCGCTGCGCACCATGGTCGGGCTGTTGCAGGCTGGTCCGGGCGCGGCGGACACCGCAGGTGCAACCTTTCTGTCAGGTGCCGCGCATGGCATCTGGCAGCAGGCTTTGTTGGCAGGGCCAGCTGCCGCGTTGCCGCTTACCCTGGCGAGCCAGAAGCAGAGCGACGGCCTGGATGGCTGCAGCTGCGTGACCTGGTTGCCGGCCGCTGCACTGGCAGCCACGCCGCGCCGCTTTGTCCGCCTGTTGGGCCTGAACGCAGGGTTATGGCCCCGTGAAAGCGTGGAAGACGGCCTGCTGCCTGACCATGTGGTGCCATCGCGCGAGCTCGATCCTCTGCCGGTGGGACGAACCGACCTGTGTGACTGGGATGCCATCTTGCGCAATACCGGGGCACAGCTGGTGTTATCGCACTCACGGCGCGATGGCAAGGGCAGATCCTTGGGCGCGAGCAGGCTGTTGCGCAACCAGTTCGCCGCCACCTATTTGCGGTGCAACGACTATCCGGTCCAGCCTTTTAGCGAAAACGACCGCCTGCAGGCGCGACCAGCAGAGTTATGCCTGCTGCCGCAGGCAATTTCAGCGCACGGCGCCTGGCTGAGCAGGCATGATCCCCGCATCACGCCCCATGATGGCCTGGTGCGCCCCGATCATCCGGCGTTGGCTGCGATGGCGTCGCGCACGCATTCGGCCTCGTCGCTGAAGGTCTTGCTGCGCAATCCACTGGGATATATCTGGAAATATGGCCTGGGCTGGGGCGCGCGCGAGACCAGCGCCGACCAGCTCACGCTCGACAGCCGCAATTTCGGTATCCTGGTCCATGAATTGCTTGAGCGCGCGGTGCTGGCGCTGGAGGGGGCCAGCAGCCTGGCGAGCGCCAGTCCCGAGGCCAGACGGTCGGCCGTTGCGGTCGCAGTGGGAATGGTGGCCAGCACGTGGCCGGAGCAGCAGGCCGTGCCGCCCGAACTGGTCTGGAGGGCAACCTTGCAGCAGGCTGGTGACATGGCGATGGCCGCGCTCTCGGTCGCCGGCTCGGTAATGCCGGGAGCACGCTCCTACGTCGAGGTGCCCTTCGGTGGCAGCGACTCGCGGGTGGACGACGCGGCCGTACCTTGGAACCATGCGCTACCCATCACTATCCCTGGCACAAAGCTGCAGATCCGAGGCTATATCGACCGTCTCGACATAGCTGCCGATGGCACTAGCGTGCACGTCTGCGATTACAAGACCGGTACGCCCCCCAGGCAGGCGCCGGTGCTCGGCGGTGGCAAGGAATTGCAGCGCTGCCTGTACGCGTTCGTGGTTCAGGCCCTGCTGGGCGCAAGCACTCGGGTCCAGACCAGCTTACTGTATCCGTCCGGCGGCCAAAACCTGGTGCTCGAGCAACCTGGCGACGTGATGCTGAACTTAGCCCACCACATCGCCTTGGCGCACGATAGCCTGCTGACCGGCCGCTGCGTACCCGGGCCGGATACGGGCGACAAGTACGATGAATTCGCCTTGCTGCTGCCCGCCAATGCCGCCGCTGTCTATTGTAAATATAAAGCGCCGGCTGCCAGCACCATGCTGGGCGCCGCTGCCGCCATCTGGAACGCTGAATAATGACGACACTTCCAATCCCGCTGCCCGATGATGGCGCCCGCCGAATGGCCATCGCCACGCTCGACAAATCCTTGCTGGTCGAAGCCGGGGCCGGCTCAGGTAAGACCGCCGTCATGGCGGGACGGGTTGCCATGCTGCTGGCCTGCGGCGTGCCGCCGCGCGAGATTGCGGCCATCACGTTTACCGAGCTGGCCGCCGGCGAATTGCTGCAGCGCATACGGGAATTTGCGGCGATGCTTGCCGAGGACAGGGTTCCGGCCGAAATGCGCGTAGCATTGCCCGCCGGGCTGACGCCGGAGCAGCGCGAACATGTACGGCAGGCGTTGATCTCGCTCGACGAGCTGGCATGCTCGACCATCCACGGCTTTTGCCAGAAACTGATCAAGCCGTATCCGGTCGAGGCCAATATCGATCCCGGTGCGACGGTCATGGACGGTCAGCAGGCGCAGCAAGTTTTCGACGACTTGCTTGACCAATGGCTCTGGACGTCGCTCGAGACGGGGGCTGGGGCTTTGCTGGCCACACTAATTTCCTACGACGCCGACGCGGCGCTGGCGCTGCTGCGCGCGGTGGCCGCCAAATTGCGGCATGCCACGCGCGACGATGGCCCTGATAATGCGGCGCTGGCATCGGCAGCGACGGCGTTTCAGCAGGCGGCAAGTGCGTTCGCCAGCTTCGTTGCCGGCGCCGTTGCGCGCGAAGAAGTCACCTGCGCTGTCGCCGATGGATTCGGCGTCATGGTGCAGCGGCTGCACGACTGCGCCGACCAAGACCAGGACATCTCGTTGGCACGGTGCCTGGTGCTGGACGCCGCCGCCGCGCTCCTTACCAAGGAGGGCAGCTTCAAGGCCTTCCAGGTGAAAGGCAAGTGGCGGGATGCTGTGAAGACAGTGGGCCTGAAAAATGCAGATGGCGATACGCTGGCTGCGGTGGCGACCGGCCATCACAGCGCATGCAAGGACGCCTGGTTGCACCTCAAGCAACTGCTTGCCGGCCAGACGCTGACACGGCTGTCCGATCTGTTGCAGCCGGTGTTGCGCAATTTCGAACGCTACAAGCGCGACAGTGCCTTGCTCGACTTTGACGATCTGATCCTCGCCGCTCGCGCCCTGTTGCGCGACCACGAAGTGGTGCGGCACGCGCTCGGAGCGCGCTACCGGTACGTACTGGTCGATGAATTCCAGGATACAGATCCGCTGCAATCGGAAATCCTATGGCGCCTGTGCGGCGATCCGGTAAGCGCTACGCCGCCACAAGACTGGGCCGGCTTCGCGATCCGGCCGGGCGCGCTGTTCCTGGTGGGCGATCCCAAGCAGGCCATCTATCGTTTTCGCGGCGCCGATATCGCCGCCTATACCCGCGCGCGACAGGCGTTTGCAGACCACGATCGGTCCAGCGTGCTGAGCATCTCGACGAATTTCCGCTCGCGCGCCGCTATTCTGGCATACGCCAACCGATGCTTCGCCCAACGGCTGGCGGAACCCGGCCAGCCAGGCTTTATCGCGCTGGAAGCCTTTCGTGCAGGCGATGACGCCGAGTGCACGGTGATGGCGCTCGACGTGGAGGTCGATCCCGCTGCCGGGCAGGGCGCGGCCGAAGCTGCGCGCCATGGCGAGGCGCACGCGGTGGCGGCATTGTGCGCTCAGCTGATCGGCGCCCACATGGTGCCCGACCGGCGCAGCGGCGAGTCACGCCCTTGCCGCCCCGGCGACATTGCGCTGTTGGCTCCGATGGGAACCGAGTTATGGCGCTACGAAGTGGCGCTGGAACGGCTTGGCATTCCCGTTGCATCGCAAGCAGGCAAAGGCTTTTATCGACGCCAGGAAGTGCAGGACTTGGTCGCCCTGACCCGGGTGCTGGCAGACAGTGGCGATACGGTGGCGTTCGGCGCCTTGCTGCGCGGCCCGCTGGTTGGGCTGACCGAACAGGAATTACTTGATATCGTGTGGGACCTGCCGCGGGATGCTACGGCACCGGACAGGCTGGTGTGCTTGGACCTGAATGTGGACCCTGCGGAGGTGAGTAACGAACTGGCACGCTCGATCTTGACCGCCTTGCAGGCATTACGGCGCATGCGCAACCAGACCACGCCGCATTTGTTGTTGTCGCGCGCGATAGACGCGTTGCATGTGCGCGCCATCGTGCTGCAACGGCACCAAGGCAAGGCCGAACGTGCGCTGGCCAATATCGACCAATATTTGGCCGGCAGTCGAGACTACGCGGTACGCGGCATCGTGGCGTTCGCCGCAGCGATGAGCAGCGCCTGGGAAGACGAGGCGAAGGCGGCGGAAGGTCAGCCGGATGCACGGGAAGACGCGGTGACGCTGTTTACCGTGCATGCAGCCAAGGGACTTGAATGGCCGGTGGTGGTACCGATTAACATGATGACCAAGACCATGGTGGCCGACAGCGTCTTTGTCGAGCGCGCCAGTGGCGTCATCCGGTGCCGCCTGTTCGGTACCGCGCCATCGGGCTACGATCAGGCGCATCAGGCGGAGGAGGACGAATTGGCCCGCGAGCGCATTCGCCTGTGGTATGTGGCGCTGACGCGGGCCAGAGATTTGCTGGTGCTGCCGCGCCTGAACCAGGATGCCGCCGCCAACACTTGGGCACGGCAACTCGACCTGGCGCTGCCCGAGCTACCTCAGTTCATCCTGACGGACCAGCCGCTGCGTGCCGCTGTCGTGGCGGAAGCGCCCCAAGGCGCGACCCGGGCGCAGTTTGCCGAAGAGACGGCGCGCATCTGCGCCGTCCACCGCACCATAGCGTGGCTGACGCCGAGCCGTGACGAAGGCGCGCTAGGCCGGGGGCAACTAGCGGAAACGCCGCAAGATCGGGTTGCTCCCGAGCCGGTGCCGACAGCGCTACCGGCAGCGGCGTTAGCACAGGGCGGCATGCAGCGCGGCTTGGTAATCCACAAGCTGCTCGAGGAAGTGCTGTCGAGCGAGACCAGCGACGACGTGGCGGCGCTGAACGCGCGCGCTATCCGGCTGATCGCCGAACTGGGCGAGGCGGAGCATCATGACGCGGGTATAGGACTGTCGGCGCAGGAACTGGCGCAAACCGTCTACAACACCCTGGCATTGCCGCAGATCGCCGCGCTGCGCCCGTCCTTGTTGCCGGAGTTCCATGTGTATGGGGGCGATGGCGTCGACCTGGCATTGGCCGGCATTGCCGACGCGATCGGCTTTGGACCCGATGGCGCGCCCGAGGTGATCGTTGACTGGAAGAGCGATGTGGCGCCGTCGGCGGCGATGCTGGCGCACTACCGCGACCAGGTGGGGAGCTACATGGGCATGACGGGCGCCACGCGAGGTTTGATTGTCCTGGTGACTTCCGGCACGGTGATCGAGATCGTGGCCCCGGCCGGCGTATAAAAATACTTATCAAAAATTTCAATAGGCGATAATCTACATGGCATCTACGTTGTCCTGGCTTGACCACGATGCGCACGCTGCGGACCGCAGCATGCGCATGCTGCAACTGTTCAAGGAAAGCGAAGCGCGTGACGAATTCGGCATCGGAGGCATCCGCGACGCGATTGCCGACCAATTGTTCCCGGGGACATCCACCCTGCACACGCGGCTGCGTTATGTCTTCTTCTTGCCATGGCTGTATGCGCAACTGGAAGAGAAACACACGTCCTCGTTGAAGTACCAGGATGCTGGCAAGCAAGCGGAAAATCTGTTGTTGCAAATGCTGCTCAAGTCGGAGCCGACCGCCACCGGGATTATCGGCCGCAGCGCGGGCGGCGACGTCAAGCAGTTGCCCAGCGCGGTGTACTGGACCGCCTTAGCAAGGTGGGGCATCCGTCATGGCAATCAAACCAGGCAGCAATATTTTGCTCAGGCTGACCTGCGTCACGCCCACCGCTCCAGGCGCCACCGGCGCTACCTGAACGAAGACCACCTTGACGATGCCCCGGATGCCAACGCCGCCGTATGGCATCCGGACATCGCCAAACTGCGCCCACCGGAGTTTCCGGAAGCGTGCAGCCTGGCGCTTACATCTGAAGAGGCCGGATTCTTGCTCGACCGTTGGTCCGCCTCGCAAAGGGATTCGCTGCTGACCTGGCTGGCCCTTGATGCGCGCCGGCGCCCAGTGGTGGAACAGCCCGCCGCGATCTGGCAACACCCACAACTCAAGGAGTTCCCTGACCGTATCCAGGACTTGATCGTTGGCGGCCGCAAGTTCAATGCCGCACTGGGCGGCGCGGCGCTGCTGTACAACCTGCAACTCGCAGAACTGGACGGCCGAGCGGAACTGGTCACCGAATACGAGGCCAAGCTGGTCGGCTGGCAGGAGCAAGAACGGGCTGACTGTGCAGACTGGAAACTCGACGAGTTCTGGCCGCTGGTGGTCGGGACCGGTCACATGATCAGTGAGCAAACCCGGCGCTTCGTGGAAGACTGGCGCAACGCGGCCGTCAACGACATCGGCTCGTCGGCAGCACGGCAATTGATCGAACAACGCGAAATCAAACTCAAGGGAGCGCGTTCGCGTTTCACCAATCGTGCCGTGCTGAAGCAGTGGGGCGGTGCTGCCGGTACCTCGCCGCTCGCATACCGTTGGCCCGTGGCGCGCGCATTGCTGGCGGAATGGCATGCTGGCTGGAGCAAGAAATGATCACCTCGAATACCCGCAGTTTGCTTACCGACGCGTTGACACCGCCACCTGGCTACCTGTTCGATCATGGCATCGCGACGACCTATTCGCTCGACCTGGTGACCTTGCTGGGGTTACCCTTGCATCTGGCTTGGCTAGGGCATGTGCAGGACAGCGGCGACGACCTCGACCTGATCGCCGTGATGGAAGCATTGCGGCGTACCTCGGGACAGTTGACCGTGTTTTACCAGCGTGGCCGCATACAGGCGCCGCGCACCGCCAGCCCGCTGTTCAGCTTGCTTGAAGACATGGTGCACGAAGTGACGGCTCCGCACGGCGGCGCGTTTCACCCGAAGGTGTGGTTGCTCCGGTTCACTTCGGAAGCAGACGCGCCGATCTTGCGGCTGCTGGTGCTGTCGCGCAACTTGACGGACGACTGCTCCTGGGATATTTCGCTCAGCCTCGATGGTACCATCGGCCGCAAAAATGTAGCAGGGAACAAGCCGCTGTGTACCATGCTCGAACGTACCATCAAGCAGAGCAAGCGCCTCGGCGCGGCGCGCGCGCGCAACGCCGACAGCTTGCTGGCCGACGCGCTGCGCTGCGTATGGGAATTGCCAACCGGTTTCGAAGAACTGCGCTTCCATGCGCTGGGCGTGGGCAAACAGAAGCAAGCATGGCAGCCGCTTCCCGACGCCGGTTATTGGGATACGCTGGGCGTGATCAGTCCGTTCGTCAGGCCAGAAGCCCTGCGCCGGTTGGCCAAATCCTGCACAGAGCCGCCGTTCCTGATCACCCGGGCGGAAGAGCTCGATGCTTTTCCCGCCGACGCCGTTGCCAATTTCTCGACACCGTGGGTGATGGACGAGCGCGCCGAAGAGGGTGATACCGAGGAGGCGGTTGATGGGCGCGAGCGCGGCTTGCACGCAAAAGTATATGTCGGCAAGCGCGGCTGGAACACCCACTTGTTCGTAGGCTCGGCCAATGCCAGCAATGCCGCATTGGTGCACGGAAATAACGTCGAGTTCATGGTTGAACTGATCGGCAGAACCAGCAAGGTTGGCGCCCCTGCCGACTGGCTCGGCGACAAGGGCATCGGACCGTTGCTGGTCGCCTATTCGCGTACCGAACCGGACGACAAGAGCACCGAACGACAACTGAAACAACGGCTGGAAGACGTGCGCGAACGGCTTTGCAGCGCCGGTCTGACGCTGCGCTGCGAGGCCATCGATGGTGGCTGGGCCGTCAATCTGGCAGGCATTGACAAAGTCAAACTGGACGACGTCACAGGCTGGGTCTGGCCGGCCACGGTCAGAAGCGAAGCCGCCATCGCTATCTCCGGCCAGGCGCCGCTGCTGCACCTGGGGATGTTTGCCTCCCAGGATATCACCGCGTTTACCGGCTTCCGCCTGCAGTTGGGCCGGCATGAGTTGCAGTTCGCGTTGTCGCTGCCATTGCATGGCGCCCCGGCCGACCGCGAGATGGAAATGTTGCGCGCCGTATTGCGCAACGGCGATGGTTTTGTCCGTTACCTGTTGCTGCTGCTCGGTGACTGGGAGCCTGGCGAAGGAACCGGCGGCGGCGGCGGTGGCGGCGGCGGTGGCAAGGCCAAGGACGCGCCGCCGCTGTTTGAAATGATGGTGCGCGCCTATGCGCGCGACCCGGACCGTCTCGCCCATGTTGCGCAGGTGGTAGCCCGCCTGCGCCAGGAGGGG